>Ga0134125_10000123_pt1 | contig 116076 bp, 92 predicted proteins | sample KB31751_FD_96464 | JGI IMG/M metagenome (GOLD analysis project Ga0134125, IMG submission 96464) | Terrestrial soil microbial communities with excess Nitrogen fertilizer from Kellogg Biological Station, Michigan, USA - KB3-175-1 | ecosystem: Environmental > Terrestrial > Soil > Unclassified ... | reverse complement strand
GTACACCCGAAGCCATTACTATCTTTCGTTGAATTCCCTATAGTTGACTGGAATGCGCCGGCGGTCGTGCCGATATGCAACCCGGAGGGGCAGTGGCTTTCGAATCGAGACGGTTATTCCTTTGGGCCGCCGCCCTGGTATCGGCAGCCGCCGGATTCGCCGTGGCCGCGGGAGCACAGCAGACCGGCTCCGGTCTGGTGGTGCATATTGAGCCTGAAGCGCACCTCAGTCCATTGTCGGCGACGCTCTCGTTTACGGTCGCGAATCCGGGCGGCATTGTGGCGTCTGACCCGGTTGCGGTCAACGCGTGGGTCCGCGCGCTTCCGGGGCAGCAGATTCTGGTGACAGCACTAGCCTCGGATATCGTCGGGCCGTTCGGCCGGATCGGCCGCAGCGCTCTCGCGTGGACCGGCATCATGCAGACTACAACGGGCGGGGCCGCCACCGCGACCTGTACGAGCGGCAGCTTCGAGCAGGATCGGTTGCGGCAACTGATTTCCAATTGGAATCAGTCCGGGATCGCCCGCTGCACCGTCGTGTTTTCTCTGACGACCCAACCCTCGTGGCCGGCAGGCGCCTATAGCGGTCGGGTAGACTTCGCCTTATCCACGCACTGAAGCAGAAACGCCGGCGGCAAGACCGCCAGCGCCACGTTCACCGGATACTTCGGGACTGGTGCTGTCTTCCGGGTGAGATAGCCGAACGATAACTAAAGTAAACGGAAAATCGCGCGCTCATATCCTTTGTGAGTATTTTTACGCGCGCTTATTTGGCTATATTTTCAAATACAAGCTGCTGATTAGACAACCGATGCTTGCTTCGGAATTCAAGCACAAATTCTTTATTGCGGCCCTGATGGGCGCGCTCGCAGCGGCGCCGCGGGCAGGTGATGCGGCGACGGTAAGCGTATCCAACAATCTGGACGCCAACATCCAGGCGAACGGATCGCTGTCAGCCCCGTTATCGGCCAATTTGACGCATACCGGCACCGTGTTCAACAGTTTCAGCGGCGCCGTTTCCCTGCAGTACCGGGCCAGAACGACGGCATCCGGCGGAGGAAGTCTGACGCTGAAAGTCATCCAGGACTTCCAGAGCGGGGGGCCTTCGGCGTCGGCGGGAGATTTGAGTTACACCTGCAGCGCCGCGGGCCTGGGAACGGCGTGCGGCACGACGACAGCCAGCACCACATCGGCAACGAACGTGGTCGCGCTACCGGTTTCGGCGTGCACAGGCGGCGGTTCGCCTTGCAGCAGCACAGATCCTAATTCGGTGGTGGTTACCTTCACGCTGGCTGACCGGGCATCGGTAAAGACCGGCAGCTTCACCGCAAACGTGCAATTCACCATCAGCGCTACCTGATACGGAGGATTTATGAACAAACAACTAACACGCACACTATTTACGGGAGCGGTATTGATTGCCGCTGCTTCACAGGCCTTCGGGCAGTTCGCCGCCACCGGCACCACCAGCCTTTCCGTCGCGGTTGCCGCAGAATCGGCCATCAGCATTACTACCCCCACGACGACACTGTCGGAAGCTTCGGGTGCGGGACTCTTCGGGTCTCCGTATACGGGCACCACAAATTTTTCGTACAAAGTCCGTTCGACGAAGGTTGGCGGCGGCGGCTCGATCACAGTCAAGATCACGGCGGACTTCGCGGCCGGCGGTCCCTCAGTCGCAACACCCCCAACCGGCGATGCCATGACGTACGGCTGCACGGCTACGGCGAGTTCGGCCACCGCATGCACCGGTCCGGTCACCGCGAGCACGAGCTCTGCGACGACCGTGGCGACGTTCGCAACCGATGCGCACAGCGCCTCCGGCGTGGGCAGCTCGGACAGTGGCTCGGTCACGTGGACGCTGCCGAACGATCCGGTTTACAAGACGGGCACCTATACGGCGACGGCGACGTTCACGATCAGCGCCACATAGACAATCGAGCGAAATGCTTTCAGTGCTGCTGCTCTCGGGAATTCTTTTGGCGCCTGCATCGCAGGCGTCCGGGCACGCTGTTTCGGCGGGGGTCACACCGGGGCAGCTCTCGCCCGCAGCGGTGAAACTGAAGCCGGAAGCGGTGAGTTTGTCCGCCGCTTCCGTGACTCCCTCGGCCATCGGTTTCACAGCGAATAACCCGGACTCCAGCCCTGTGGTGAGCGGCGCATCGAGCGCCGTCGTGACATTCAAGACCTCGGCGGGATTTTTCGGAACCTGGAATCTCAAAGTCAGCGCGCCTTCGTCCTTTGGAGCTTGCTCCACGGTTCCCGCAAGCGCGGTGACCGTTTCGTGCGTTTCAGCGACGGGAGGACAAAATCCAGCCTGTGGCGGACCCGTCACCTTATCGTCAAGTCCCACGCAAATTGCCAGCGGCACGGAAGGCCTGATTTTTTCGACCACTTACAACGTCACGCTGAGCTTCACGCTGGCGGATAGCTGGAAATATATCGCTTCTTCTCTATGTTCACTTTCGGTCACCTACACGATCACGGCAAATTAGCGGCCGTCGTGGTCTTTGCCGGGCTCGGCGCGTTTCCACATGGAGCGCACGCTCAGACTGGTCTCGCGCTCTCGCCAATGCGTCTGGAGCTGAACCTCGCGCCGGGCGCGCAACGTAACGGCGCGCTTTCCCTGGCTAACGACGGCAAGACTCCCGGCCGTTACCGCGCCGAGATTCTCGATCTTTCGATCGACAAGGAAGCGGTTCCGCAGTTTGAAAAGAATATCCCGTCGGAGAGCGGGTTTTCGTGCAAAGAGTGGCTCACGGCGAATCCGATGGAAGCGGAAATCGCCGGCACGGGGCAGGTCCAGGTGCGCTACACCATTCGTGTGCCCGCCAATGCAATGCCTCGCACTTATCACTGCGCGCTCGGCTTCACTTCATTGCCGGATGCAAAGAAGCCGCAGGAAGCCATGGGTATCATGGCGCTTCTTCGCCTGACGACGACGTTCTACGTCACTGTCGGAAATCCCGCCCCGGCCGGTGAGGTCAAAGAGATTTCCATCGAAAAGACCGCGGCCCCCGAAACATCCGGCTATCGCGCGGTGATCAGCGTCGAAAACGCCGGACTGACAAATTTGCGGGGCGCGGGCAAAATCGAGATCGTCAACGAGAAAGGCGAGGTGGTGCAGGCGGGCGATTTTCCGCCTGTAGTCATCCTTCCCGGCCGGACACAGCGCCTGCCGGTCGTTTTGAGCAGGAACGTCGCGGAGGGCAATTACACACTGCACGCGCGCGTCAATCTGGGAAACGGAGAAATTCAGGAAGCAGCGCTCCGGTTCCGTCTTCCGGCCGCCGAGTAGGTCCAGGTGGGTTATCGGGCCCCACTGACGCTGGCCAGTTGCGCTCTGGCATTCGCGCCGGCGCTGCTCGCGCAGGATCTGAACATCGACTCGCCGCGCACCGAAGCGGGTGGCATGGCCGACGTCGCCGTACAGGGCTATTACCTCGGCGGAAACTCACAGCCGATGACCTCGCTCTCGGGTCTGAACCTTTCATTCCGCGAATACCTTCCGAGCTTCGGGTTGTTCACCGGCAACATCGAAGGCTATGCGGATTCCGCGCGCGGACGCACCGGCGACAATTCCGTCACGCTTCACGGCGTGCCATGGAAAGGCCGGCGCTGGACCATCACGGGCGGCGACTTCCGATATCGGACATCCCTGACGCCGGTGCCTTTTACCAACTATTCTTATCCGGAGATTGGCGTGCGCGGCGCGCGCGTGGAGATGTCCGATGGCGCGCGCCAGTTTACATTCTTCTGGGGCGAAGAAACGCTTCAAACCGGGCCTCGGATTACTTTCCGCACACCGGTTCCGCAAACGGCTCTCGGGGCCGTTGTCCAACAGTCGTTTGGATCGCGCTTGCGGGTGGGCGTGAGGTATCTGGGGCTCGCGAGCTCGGAAAAATCCATCGAGCGCAGTCCGCTCTATTTTCCCGGCGGCTCGGAATTCCGGCGGAGCGATTCTCTTTCCGCTCAGGCCACGTTTTTCGCCGGGCGCGGATTGACCCTTTTCGCGGACGGCGGAGCTACCCACGTTGCGTTCGCCGACACGGCGATCTTCCCTTCCTCATCGCCGCTTTCCTTACTGACCGGCGCTCGCTGGGAAACAAAACGCCTGACGATAACCGCCAACTACGGCCGTCTGACCCGTTCCGCGCTTCCCACGGTGGGTTATTATTTCGGCGATCGCGCGGGGCCTTTTGCCGAAATTCGCTACAAGGTATTCGGCACGTTCGAGTTGTTTGGGTCCGCACTCACATCGCACAACAATCTGGAACGCGACCCACTGCTGCCCGGCTTCTCAACGCACGCCCTTACCGGCGGCATGAACGTGGCGCTGCCCGGGCAGATCGGAGTTTCAGGCCAGTTTACGAAAGTTGGCCTTCGCGGCGGACTCGCGTCGGAGCCATCGCAATACGATTCGCAAAGCAACTCGCAGGCGCAGGTATCGTTGACGAAAACCTTGTCGAACCACAGCCTGATGACGACCGTCCGTGAGCTCGATTTGAATGGCGTCTACATCCGGCAGAAGCAGAAGAGCGCCGAGTTGCAGGACAATATGCACTTCTCGCGTTTTACGTTCGGCGGGGCGGCCCGTTTTCAGCAGGAATCGGGTTCGGGACGACTGCAGAATTCCGTATCCGTCCGCGTCTCAGCGCAAGCACGGTTCCGGACGTTCTCGGCTTACGGGCAGTTCGAAACGGGAAACGATTTAATCAACAAGACGCTATTCGCCACGAACACGGTGCGCACGCTTGTCGCAGGCACTTCCATTTCGATTGCGCACGACTGGTCGCTGCAGGCCGAGATGTTTCGCACGAACCTGCTCTCGACTCTGAATGCGGCCAATATTCTGGTTCTGCAGACCCAGGGGGAAAACGTCTCGGACATTCTGAACAATTTCAACCAGTGGAGTCTGCTGGTCAAGCTGAATCACCACACCCACTGGGGCGCGCCCTTGCCGGAAGCGATGACGGACTCGCTGATCAATCGCGTTGTCTATGGCGCCGTCGAAGGGTATGTCTATGATTCGGCGACAGGCTCCCACGGGGTTGCCGGGATATCGATTTCGCTCGATCGGTCGCGCACGCGCGCGACCGACGGGAACGGACATTACCGTTTCGACGATGTGCCCGAAGGCGGACACGCGATCGCTCTGAACATGGACGAATTGCCGGCCGATTTCTCACCGGGACCTGCGCCGCCCGCCTCCATTCCCGTCAAGCCGCGCGCTATCGCCCGCGTGGACCTGCGGGTCGTGACCTCCGGATCATCCATTCGCGGCGCCGTGCAGGGGCTGGCGCTTGAGGATCGCGGGATCGCGCGGCTCGAAGACGTCGTGATCAATCTCGCGCCGGGGAGCAGTTACACGACATGCGATGGTGGTGGTGAATTCGCCTTCTACAACCTGACTCCCGGACAGTACCGGTTATCGATCGATCTCTCGACCCTTCCGGAGGGCTATGTTCCCGACTCGGAAGTGGAAGCTGCCGCAGACCTGGGCGGCCAGAATGAAGCGCCCGTCGTCGTGTTCAGGATTCGCAAGCACGTCGAGGAACTGCCCGTGCGCAAAGTTTTCGAAGCGACGGCACGATAAGAGCGTTTGCGCGGTTTCACGGCATTCCCGCCGAGTTCCGCCACGATGGTGGCACAGGCTTCAGCCTGTGATTTCAGGATTTCAAGCCACAGGCTGAAGCCTGTGCCACCATCGCACGTCCCAGGAATTCAATCGGCAGATCGGCGCATGTGCCGGCGGCGCGTTAGACACCCGCGAGCCGGTTGAGCACGTAATCGACGAGGGTCAGCAGAATCGATCCGAGCACAGCCGGCAGGCACCCGATAACGCGAAATCCCGGGACCAGCTCGGAGGCGAGCTTCAGCATCAGGCCATTGATCAGGAAGTAGACGATCCCGAGAGAGAGGAAAATGAACGGCAGCAGGACGATCTTCAGCACAAGCCCCACTGTTGCGCTGACCAGCCCGATCACCAGCGCCGCGATCAGCGCCGAGCCGAAGCTGGCCACCTGAATTCCCGGCAGGATGTTGGCAACGACCAGCAGCGCCACGCCGCTCAGAAACCAATGAATGAACCAGTGCCTCATTGCGCCCTCAGTTCTCGCGCTCGAAAATGCCGAAGCGTTCTTCGAGATCGGCTTCCAGCCGCGCTTTGGGATTTTTGTCGAGAAATTTTCCGCAGGCCGCCGACTTCGGGCCCGCGGCACAGGCGGAAACCACGCCGCTATATTTCCCGTCACGCCAGTAGCTCGCGCCGGGGGCGAACGAATACTCGAGGCTGTTCCGCACCATTTCTTTGAGGTCCGCGTAGCTGAGATCGTAGGTCAGCACGGCGCGCTGGAACTCTTCCGTCAATTGCGAGCGGTTCACGCCCTCGTCATCTGTCGATAGCGCAACCAGGACCCCGTGCTTCCGATAGATGGGTAATGGATGCTGATCGCCCTTGATGCCGAGAATCCCGTCGTTGCTGGTCAGATTGATCTCCACGAGTATGCGGCGGTCGCGGAGCTCTTTCAGCAAGCCCTGCGGATCCTGTTCATACATCAGGTCGACGCCGTGGCCGATGCGCTCGGCGTGCCCAAGCTCGACGGCTTCGCGAATGTGAAAGCGAAGTCCGTCCGGCGGCACGAGCCCCGGGACAAGCTCCCCCGCGTGCAGGGTCACATGGACATTGGGATAAATCTTCTTCGCATAATCCACCATCGTCATGTCGAGATGGTAATCGTGCATCGAGTTGTAGCCGTCCTCCGCTTGCACGAAGTTGATGGCGACGACGCGCGGGTCGGCGGCCGCGAGCGCGAATCCCCCGATGACCTGGGCGAACACCTGCTCTTTCGGGAACTCGCGCAGCACCTGGTAGACATAGCCCACGCGCAACATGCAGGCTGCGGAATCGGGGTGCTGGCTGCATGCGAGCTTGTCTCTGCGGACCTGCTCCATTTGATCGACACGCGTTCGCATCACCGAAACAGCCTGAGGAAGACCCGCGGCCTCCAACTTAGTGCGCGTGGCTTCGAAATCGCCCGTCAGGCCCACTTTCGCCCCAAGAGCAGATATCGCGCCGCCGCCCGAAAGCGCCATTAACTCGAGGTACGACTCGTTCTGATCGGCCGCGCGCTGCACCACGCCGGCAGCCAGGTCGCCGCTGGATACGGCTCCGAACTTGTCGAACGTCGCGAAGAAGTGGTCATGTCCCGACTCGCGCCCCGGCACGAAATTCCGCATCGAGAAGCTGTCAATCAAATCGTTGCGCAGGTTGTTGTCCGCTTCGATCGCGGAAGCTTCCGCCAGCGGCGCGCACGACGTCGCCCCTGGGGAACGCGGTGCCAGAGCCAACGCTTTTTTGTCGATGCACAGGCGTCCCTCAATCGCGGCGGTCAGGAAGTCTTCTGCGTAGATCGCGCCGGAGAGGTGATTGTGCAGGTCCGCGCCCTTCGGCATTTTGTAGAGGAATGCGTAAAGCTCGAGCGGACTCTTGCGGAGCGCCGCAACGCGCCGATCCATCCGAGCATCAACGGGAGCCGGATCGGCGGCAAAACTCGCAGCCGTTACGAAGAGAAGTGTCGCGACGCAGCGCCGAAGCATTCGTTTATCATCGCAGGAAAGAAGTTGTACAGATTGTCAGGTCAATGCCACTTGACTTTTCAACCGTTTCGTTGAGCATGTGGCACTGGCGGTCTGGACCAGAAGCGCAGTCGAATGGTCAGTCTTGTCGCTGAGGCCCCCATAAAGGGGGCCAGTCAGTGCTGAGGCCCCCATAAAAAAGCCGGTGCGAGCCTTTGTTTTGCAATAGCAGAACGCCGGCGACGAAGATCGCCAGCGCCAAATTGACCCGACATCTGGGGAATTTAAGTGGTATTGGATTGTCAATCTGCAGTCGCTTGTTAATCGACGAGGCGGATTGGCAATCCGCCGCAGGTTAACAACCTGCACTACATCGCAGCGGCGTGCGAATCGTCTGCGTGATACGAACTTCTTACCAGCGGACCGGCCTCCACATGCGCGAATCCCATTTCTGCGCCAGCGCGCCGGTAGTCGTCGAATTCCGCCGGAGGAATATAGCGCACGATGGGCAAATGCTTCGGCGACGGCCGCAAGTACTGGCCGAGCGTCAGGATATCCACCCGGTGCCGCTGGAGATCGCGCATCACTTGCAGCACCTCGTCCTGGGTCTCGCCCAGCCCCAGCATGAGCCCTGACTTCACCGGCGTTTCCGGCTGCAGTTCCTTCGCGTATTGCAGCATTTCAAGTGAACGCTCATAGCGCGCGCCCAGACGGACCTGCCGGTAAAGGCGCGGCACGGTCTCGGTGTTGTGGTTGAGGACGTCGGGCCGCGCATCCATAACCGTCTTCATGGCGGTGCGATTTCCCTGAAAGTCCGGGACGAGCACTTCCACCTTGCAGCCCGGAATGCGCTCCCGGATGGCTTCAATCGTCATGCGGAACAACTCCGCGCCTCCGTCTTTGCGATCGTCGCGATTGACGCTGGTGACAACGGCGTAGGCGAGGCCCATCGCCGCCACCGCTTCGGCGACGCGGCGCGGCTCGTCATAGTCGACCGGGAGCGGCCCGCCTTTCTGCACCGCGCAGAATCCGCAGCGTCGCGTGCAGACGTTTCCGAGGATCATGAACGTCGCGGTGCGCCGGTTCCAGCATTCGCCGACGTTCGGGCATGCCGCGCTCTCACAAACCGTGTGCAGCTTGAGGTCTGCGATGAGCTCTTTGAGTTCGCGATAATTCTGGCCCACAGGAGCGGGCGCGCGCAGCCATTTGGGGCGTTCCGGCGCCCGGGGGCCTAATGTAACCAGCACTAACTTTCAGTCTATCCGGCGAGTTGCTTTAACGATGCGCAATGACGCGCAGGCGCCGGTAGTCGATGAACCACGAGCCGTCACGCCAGAGCACCGGACGCAGCCGCATTTCGATTTCCTGAACAAGCGCCGGCCGCTCGCCCGCCGGGACCTCCCCGAAACACGAGCTCGCGAACATCTCCAGCCATTCGCGCAGGCCCTTTTCCGGATGATCGAGCTGCGTCCAGCGATCGAAGGTCCATAGGGTCGCTACTTCGAATCCCTGCGCCTCGAGCAGTGTCGCGTACTGCCCGGCACGCGGAAAGAACCAGGGAAGGTGCGGCGTGTAGCCTGCATCCTTGAGAACAGCCGTCATGGCTTCAAGGACACGCGCGTTATTCCCGTGCGCGCCCATCTCGAAGACGAAACGCCCGCCGGGTTTGAGCGCACCGTGAACCGCGGCGATGACACGTGGCGCATCGGGAATCCAGTGGAGGACGGCATTGGAAAACACTGCATCGAACAGGTCGTCAATCTTGAAGCCGGCTGCGTCGGCCAGCATGAAGCGCAGCTTTGGATAATTCGTGCGCGCCTGCGCAATCATCGAAGCTGAGGCGTCGAGTCCAGTGACGACCGCGCCGCGCGCCGCCAACTCCGCTGTCAGGTGACCGGTGCCGCAGCCCAGGTCGAGAATGTGTTCACCGGGTTGCGGATCGAGGATGGCGACGAGGTCCGCAGCCTTTTTCCAGACGAAAGAATGCCGGTCATCGTAGAGGGAGCTGTCCCACTGGTCGGCCATCCCTTCACTGTACAAATCACTCAGTGCACAAATCAGTGTGTCGCCGCCGGCACCAGCACGAAGTAGTCGTAAACCGTGCGCGCGATTTCCGCGATTGCCTTTTCGGCCGCCTCTTCAGGCTTGTTCGAGGACTTCGTGAAGACCGAGAGCACGACGTGCCCCGCGTCTCCCGGCAGGCTGACGAAGCCGACATCGTTCGCGACCCCGCCCAGAGATCCTGTCTTGTGCGCTACATCGCTGCCTTGCGGCAGCAGCCCCTTGATCCGCGATTTCCCGGTCTGGCAGCGCTCCATCATGTCGAGAATGACGCGCGCGCTTTCGGGCTTCAGAATCTCGCGCCGCCATAGCCGCAGCAGCAGTTGCGTCATGTCGTTCGGAGTGGCGGTATCGCGCGGATCGGTCATCTCGGCGCGGCGGGCCCGCATGTGATCGCGCTCCGGCACCGCGTCGTAAAGCTTATCCCATATCGCGCGGTTCCACTCGCTTTCGGGCGGAATATTCTTAGCCCCCTGCCAGTCTGAGATCAGCAATGCGGTGGACCGGTCGACGCGGATTCCCGGGAGACCGAGCGTCCGCATCTTCGCGGTGACGGCGGAGGGTCCGCCGGCTTCGTGCAACAGCAGATCGGCCGCCGTGTTGTCGCTGATGACGATCGCCAACTCCAGAAGGTTCGCGATCGAAAGAGAAACGCCCGGATGGAAGAAGAGCTCAGTGAGACGTCCGCTGCCCGGATGCAGATCCTGCGGCGTCAGCGACACCATCTTGTCGAGTGTCAACCGGCCGTCATCGACCATTGACATGATCTGAACCGCGACAGGCAGTTTGAACGCGCTCGCCATGGGGAAGCTTTCGGCGCCGCGCAACGAAACCTGGCGTCCGGACTCGATATGAATCGCACTCACGCCGACTATGCCGTCGGTCGCATGCGAGACGTACTCCATTTGCCGCTCGAGACGCGCGAGCGACGAATCGGTCGCCGCCGCTGGGGCAGGCGCGGCGGCATACGCAGCAAGCAGGCAGAGGCAAATGGCGCGCATGACCTGAGTTTAGTGCTTTTACGGGAGAGTCCGCGTCATTAGAAGCAGATCCCACTGGCGATCGCCCAGCTTATACGCCGCCGGCTCGCATCCATAAGACACGAACCCGAGCGACTCGTAAAGACGAATCGCGCCGGCGTTCTGCGCGACAACCTCGAGCCGGACTGCATCCAGCCTCGCCCGCGCCGCGTCCGCGAGAAGCCTGTCCAGCAGGCGGCGGGCGATGCCGCGGCGCCGGTGATCGGGGTGAACGAACAGTGACGTGATCCGGCCGACATGCCGGGTCTTGAGGAAATCGTCCGAGAGCAGTCCGCCGGTCGCGATGAGGTTGTCTCCATCGAAGGCGCCGAGGAAGAGGTTCGCTGCAGATGGCTTCTCCAGCGCCGATTCGATATTGAGCCGCCCGACTTCGCGCTCTTCATCCGCCGTCATCATGAATTCGTCCGGACAGACGGTCAAAGCGAGCAGGCGCAACGCGCGAAAGGCCGGGCGGTCGGCGTTCGTAAGAGGGCGAATATCGCGCCTGGGAGTAGTAACCATCGGCCATTTCCAATTGTGAGCGATCTCACGGAAAAATAGTAAAATTGAAAGCAAACATGAACCGAAACTGGAAGCGCATCGTTATCTGTGCCGCGATCGCGCTGAGTGCAGTAATCGTCACGCTGTTGCTCGACAAGGTCACTTTCTTTCAGCTCGTCAAGCTGAAAGCGCAGGATGCACACTTCGTCCTGCGGGGCAAGCAGCCGACGAAGGACATCGTGATCATCACGATGGATGAGAAGGCGGACGATCACTTCCCCGAGCCGACGTTATTCTGGCCGCCTTACTACGCCGATGCAATCTCGGGCGCAGCCGCCGCGGGCGCAAAGGTTCTCATTATGGACGTCGCGTTCGGCATCCCTGTAGCCACCTACGCGTCGGCGACACACGCCGACGACGATTCGAAACTCGCAGGCGCCTATGCCGCGGCGTTTCCGACAATGCCGATTGTTTCCGCATGGGTGCCCAGCCAGGCGGACCAGAAAGATCCCGCGTTCGCCATTCCCGTTAACATGATGGCCTCGGCTTTCGGCGGCGCCGCGATGGCTGCTCTCACCGTGGACCCGGACAACTTCATCCGCAAGCAGGTGATGATGGAGACCCCGGAACGTGGGGTGGACGTCAGCTCGCTCAAGCGCAGCATGTCCCTGCATGGCGCCGAAAAGTTTCTCGGAGTGGATGCGACTCTCAACAATGGACACTTGTTTCTCGGAAAGCGTGAGATCCCGGTTGACAAAGATCTCAACCTGACGATCAACTTCGCGGGACCGTCCGACACCTTCCCAAAGGTTTCGTTATACGACGTTGTTCAGGCGGTTCATTCGAACAATACCGCGCAAATGGAGAAGTGGTTCAAGGGGAAAGCCGTTCTGCTTGGTCCGGACCGGAAAACCGATGACCGCCACTCGACACCTTTCTACACGGCATTCGGGCTCTCGAAGAAGTGGGAGACCGCCGGAGTCGAAATCCATGCCAACAGCTTGCGGACGCTGCTGACCGGCGACTTTTTGCAGCCCGTGCCCGAGGCCGGGCGTGTCGCTACGATGATTGGGGTCGCGGGCGGCACGGTCGCCATTGCGGCCACGCTCGCCGTCGCACAAACGTCAATCTGGTCGCTGGTGCTCCTGGCCGCGGCGCTCATTTTTACCCACGTGCTGTTCCGCTTCGGATGGCTGATGTCGAGCGCGGACATGCTGTTCGTCTACGTGGTCTCGCTTATCGGCGGTATCGTCTTTCGTTTCGCGACAGCGGAGAAAAAGAGCAGCTTCTTCAAGAGCGCGGTCGCCCTCTTCGTCGGCAAAGACGTCGCGAAATCCCTCGACCAGAGCGAGCAGATCGGCCTGACCGGCCAGCGCCGCATGGTGACGATTCTGTTCACCGACATCCGGGGATTCACGGCGTTCTGCGAATCCAAAGACCCGGCCCTGATCGTCGACTTGCTCAACGTCTACATGGCGATGATGTGCAAAATCATTGTGTCGCATCATGGCCACGTGAACAAGTTCATCGGCGATGGTATTCTCGCGGTCTTTTCCGACGAAGATGAAGGAGCCGAGGGCAACCATGCCGAGCGATCTATCCAGTGCGCGCAGGAGATGGTGACGTTTCCCAGCGATTTCAAAACCGGTGCGGGCATGCACTCGGGCGAAGTCGTCATCGGGAATGTCGGGTCTTCCGACAAAATGGAATTCACGGTGCTGGGCGACACAGTTAACCTGGCATCGCGGCTGGAAAGCCTGAATAAAGAGCACAAAACAAAAATGCTGTTCAGCGGATCGACCTATGAAATAGCCGGGGGGAATATCGACACTGTGTACTTAGGTGCAGTTCCGGTACGCGGAAAAACCGAGCCCATGAAGCTTTATACGTTGACAGAGCTGATGACGGACGATATCCGTCATGTCCATAATCTGGATGAAAAGAATCAACCGATCGGTGAAAGCGCGGTTGCATGAGAAAGCGGCTGTTACTGCTGAGTCTGGCGGCTCCGGCGTTGCTGCTTGCCCAGGCAAAAGAGGAGCCCGTTGGCCTTATCCTGAACGCCGCCGGGGGTAAAGTCCTCCGCGCCAATACCGAGACGCCGCTCGCGGCCCGCGCAGGGGACATTCTTTTCTCCGGCGATGCGCTGTCAGCGATCGGCGCGCCGGCCAACTTCCTCTACTGCCCGAACAAAGCCTCTCAAACTCTGGACGCCGGTGGAGAAGTCGTCCTCGATCCGAAGAACCTCAAAGTGAAAACGGGCAAGCTGGAAACTCCGAAGCCGGTCGGCGCGTGTTTCCTGCCGCAAGTCGCGCGCGTCGCGGTCGCCAGCCAGCAGCATTACGGAGTGAGCATGAGCCGGGGTCTGGCCAAACCGGAAGGTGATGTCATCGCCTTCGACGCGCTCCCGGCCGCCGTCAGGACTGCGATCGCATCGCTTGAGCAGACGCTGCGCACGAGCCCGAACGACGTTCCCTCGCTGGTCGAGGAAGCGACGATCTTCGAACAGAACAAGCTCGTGCCGAACGCGATGGCCGCTTACCGGAAAGTCGCCAACCAGTGGAAAGATGCTGTCTGGGTGCGCGGCAAGATCTTTGAGCTCGAAGAACAGCTTGCCAACGAGGCCGCCCTGAAGGCTGCCGAGATTGCGCCCGACGCGAAGATTTACGCGCTCATGATCGGCATTTCGAAGTACGAGAAGCTGCCGCAGGATCTGTGGCTGCAGTTCGCCGATGCCGACGCGAAATCCTTCAGCCAGCTTCTGTCGAGTCCGCGCGGCGGCAGCGTCCCCGACGATCAGATGGCCGTGCTCACTAACGAAGAAGCGACGACGGCGGCCATCCGGAATGCTTTTCAGACGTTCCTTCGTAACCGCGCCGGGAAGAAAGATACCGTCTTCATCCTCATCGCTGGACATGGCATCGTCGACAGCCGCGGCTCGTACATTCTGAGCTACGACAGTGACCCGCAGGATCTCTCGACCACCGCCATCCCAATGTCGGAGATTCAATCGATCGTCGACGATGAGCTTCCCAAAGTTGGACGCGTGGTGCTGCTGGCCGACGTGGCGCGCGCCGCGCAGATCGGGAACCTCAAATCCACTCAGATCGGCAGCGCGGTGGAAAAGCTCGGGGAGGCGCAGGGCGACATGCTGGGCTTGATGGCCGCCCGTCCGCGTGAGATCTCGGAGGAAGGCACTCAGTTCGGGGGCGGTCACGGGGCGTTTACTTATTCGTTGATCAAAGGGCTCGAAGGGGGCGCCGCACCGGCCAGTCAGCCGTACGTTACGGCTGGCGACATCACGGATTACGTACGCGCGAATACGTCAAAGCTGACGAACAACAAGCAGCACGCGCGCGATTTCGGCAATCTTGAAAACGCCACGAAGCTTTCGGATCTCAGCAAGCCGGGGATCAATATTACGCGCTACCGCAGCTTGTACGATTCCCGCACCGGCGGTCCGTTGTTCCTTGCATCGGCTGATCCGCAGGGGGCGCAACTTCCGCTCCAGGCATCGCAAGACGTGGACGCTTTCCGGGCAGCCATCCGCAACGGGGCGATCCTTCCAACGGATCCGGGCAGCGCATTCAACCTTCTGCCGCGCTTGCGCAGCGAGCTTTCGCCCGAGCAGGTCTTCCTGCAGGAAAACAATCTGCGCGTGGCGCTCGAGAACAAGGCGCAGCAGGTTCTGCTCCGCTACCTCGCGGGCGACCAGTCACCGCAGACGAAGAGCGAATTCGACGCGGGCTCGCAGTATATGGAAGCGGCCATGCAACTCACGCCGGAGTCGCTTTATCTCGAAGGCCGGGAGGATTTCTTCCAGGGCCGTGGACTCCTTTACAGCAAGCAGTATTCGCAGGCAGCGGACTTGCTCGAGCGTTCGGTGCGCATCGATCCCGGCGAAGCGTATGGATATAACGCGCTCGGTATCGCTTATCTCGAGCAGGCCGATTTCGCGCGCTCCATTCCGGCGTTTCGGGATGCCGCGCGGCGGGCGCCGAACTGGTCGTATCCTTTGCACAATCTCGCCCTGGCCTACGTCGAGGCGGGTAATTATCAGGACGCCATTCGCAGCTATCAGCAGGCGATGCGGATCACGCCGCAGTTCAGTTATCTGCCCTACAACCTGGGACTCGTCTACCAGCGGACCAACCGCCGCCGCGAAGCCGAAGCATCTTATCGCCAGGCCGCGAAGCTGGCGCCGGACTCCGCCGAGCCGCTCAACGCGCTGGGGTCATTGAAGGCTTCGGAAGGCAAAACCGCCGAAGCGGAAAAATTCTATCGCGATGCGCTGATGAAGAATGCCAACCTGATTCCGGCGCACCACAATCTGGGACTGCTGCTGGCCGGAATCAAGGGGCGCGAGAAGGAAGCCGTCAACGAATTCCAAATCAACATCAACGCCAATCCGGATTTCCTCGCATCGCGGTTGAGCCTCGCCGAGCTGCTGTCGAAGACCGGCGATACGGCGGGCGCGATCGGGCAGTACGCATATGTCGTCCGAACCAAGCCCGAATATATCGCCGCGCGCGTGGCGCTGGCCGAGCTTTACCTGAAATCGAATCAGCCCGATATGGCGCTCGTCCAGTTGCAGGACGCCGCGAAGCAGGATAACCAGAACGCGACGATCCAGGAAGAGATCGGCGACGCTGAAAAAGCACTGAATCATCCCGACGCTGCCCGCAATGCATGGGCAGCCGCTTTGAAATTGCAGGTCGAAAAAGGCGATCGCAAGCGGATTCGTGCCAAAATGGCCTTTTAAATGGACGGCGTACAGGTACGACTCAAATTCTGGGGAGTCCGCGGTTCCACCCCAACCCCCCAGATCGAGAACCTCAAATTCGGCGGCAATACGTCGTGCGTCGAGATTCGGACGGCGCAGAATGAATGCGTCATTTTCGACGCCGGCAGCGGCATTCGCGCGCTCGGCCAAACGCTGCTGCAGGAAGCCAAAGGCGCCGCCATCAACACCAGAATATTTTTGACCCATTTCCACTGGGATCACATTCAGGGTTTGCCCTTTTTCGCTCCTCTCTACGGGCCGAACAACCACATCTCCTTCTTTTCTGGATCGACGGGCAAACCTCTGCAGGAAACCCTTGAAGGCCAGATGGCCAAGCCGTACTTCCCGATCGAGTTCGCCCATGTCGCCGCAAAGAGGGATTTCCACCAGATCGAAATCGGCGGCAAAGTGGACGTCGGGGGGCTGACGATCCGTCCGTTCGCGCTGAATCATCCGCAGGGCGCGTCGGGCTACCGCATCGAGGGCGACGGCGTCACGATCGTCTACGCGACCGACTACGAGCATGGGGATCGCGAGGCGGATAACCTGCTTTGCGAGTACGCGCAGGACGCGAATATCCTGATCTGCGACGCGCAGTACACGCCAGCCGAGTACGAAACCCACAAAGGCTGGGGCCACAGCACTTGGGAGAATGCCGTGCTGCTCGCGAGGGATGCGCGCGCCGAGCACCTGATGCTCTTCCACCATGACCCGGTGCACGACGATCAAACGATGATGCGGATCAGCCAGGACGCGCGGATTCAATTCGAGAATACGACCGCGGCCTGGGAAGGATTCGTCGCCGCGCTGTAATGGTTGTATGGACTCGATCGATCACGTCGCGATTCCCGTCAAGGATGTCGCTGCAACGGTGGCCTGGTACAAGCGCACCTTCAGTTGCGAAGTCGAGTATCAGGACGAGACCTGGGCTTACCTGAAGTTCGGAAATATCAAGCTGGCGCTCGTCGTCGAACACCAGCATCCGCCCCACCTCGCGTTCGTCAGTCCGCATGCGGCAAACTTCGGCGAACTGAAATCCCATCGCGATGGCACGAAATCGGTCTACGTGACAGATCCGGCCGGGAATCCCGTCGAGATCATGGCTTTGGACTGAGTGACTTTTCAAGCACGCTGTGGCGGCGGCCGAACATGAAGTAAATCATCAGCCCGATAACCAGCCACACAAAGAAACGAATCCACGTCAGCAGCGGTAATCCGGCCATCAGCAGCACGCAGCAGGCGATCGACAGAATTGGCACGAGCGGTACCAGAGGCGTGCGGAAACTGCGCGGCCGCTCGGGCTGCGTCCTTCGCAGCACGATTACGCCCGCGGACACCACGATGAACGCGAACAGCGTGCCGATGTTCGAAAGCTCCGCAAACGTGTCGATGTCCCAAATCCCCGCCGGAATTCCGACGACAAAACCCGCGATCCAGGTGCTGACGTGCGGTGTCTGGAAGGTCCGGTGAACGCGCGCGAACATCTTCGGCAGCAGCCCGTCGCGCGACATGGCAAACCAGATGCGCGCCTGGCCGTACTGATAAACCAGCAGCGATGAAGTCATGCCAATCAGGGCGCCAAACGTGACAACCAGGCGCAGCCGGTTGTATCCGAGCGCCTTCAGGGCGTCGGCCACGGGCGAATCGGTGTTGAGCGTTTCGTAATGCGCGATGCCCGTCAGAACAAGCGCCACCGAGCCATACAGAATCGTGCAAATGATGAGTGTTGCGATGATCCCGAACGGCAGATCGCGCTGCGGCTTTCGGCATTCCTCCGCCGCGGTCGAAATCGAGTCGAAGCCGATGTAAGTGAAGAAGACGATCGACGCGCCGGTCAGCACGCCGGAAAACCCATGCGGCGCGAATGGCTTCCAGTTCTCAGTGTGGATGGCGTTCATCGCACCCAGGCAGAAGATCGCAATCGCCGCGATCTTGATCACCACCATCACGGTGTTGGCCTGCGCGCCCTCACGGACGCCGCGCACCAGCACCCATGTGACGAGGAGCGTAATCAACAGCGCCGGGATGTTAAAGACACCGCTCGGCTGACCGGGCGCGGAAAACATCGGAAACGCGATCGCCCCGGGCAGATGGAGGCCGAAAAGATTATCGCCCAGGTCCTGCAGGTAGGCGGAGAAGCCAACCGCTACCGACATATTCGAGACGGCGTACTCGAGGATCAGGTCCCAACCGATGATCCACGCGAAAACTTCGCCGAGGATCGCGTATGCATAGGTATACGCGCTGCCCGCGACCGGAATCATCGACGCCAGCTCCGCATAGCAAAGCCCGGCGAACAAACAGGCAATCGCCACCAGCACGAACGACAACGTGATCGCCGGACCCGCGCCCGGCCGGCCCATCATCGAGCCTGCGTGCATGCCGTGAAGAGCGAGGTCGAGCACCGTCGCATGCAGGGCCGACTCGATTTTCTCGACCTTGCCCGCGGCGGCGGTGCCCGTGAGTGTGAAGATTCCTGAACCAATAACGGCGCCGATTCCGAGCGCCGTCAGGCTCCACGGACCCAGCGACTTCCGCAGCTGCTTTTCCGGCTCATGCGAGGCGGCGATCAGCGCGTCGATGCTGCGAGTCCGTAGGAGCGACGTTCCCAATCTGATTAGATTAACGCGGGTTCGATTAGCGCTTGCGTTGACCCTGTGCCGATCTCCGGATCTTCTTCTTCACCGATCCGCGCGCAACGCCGGAGGCTCGTTTGGCCTTCGGCGCCGCTTTCTTGCGCGCTGTTCGCTTCAGTTTCTTACGCTCTTCGGGGGTCGCTGCGGTCTTTGTATTCATCGGTTGTCTTTTCTCACCCGCGCACAACGGACTTTGCCTGTGCGCTCTTTCGGTTCTCACCCGCGCACAACGGACTTTGCCTGTGCGCTCTTTCGGTTCTCACCCGCGCACAACGGACTTTGCTGTGCGCTCTTTCGGTTCTCACCCGCGCACAACGGACTTTGCTGTGCGCTCTTCGGTCAGGATCTCGTCAGCCCTGCGTATTTCTCCACTAATTTTTTCAGCCCGTGGTTCTGGAAGATGATCACGAGTTTCGTGTTGTCGCCGTCGCCTTCACGGCGGACGATCGTCCCCCGGCCATATTTGGGATGCTCTACTACTGTACCTGTTCGCGCGGGCTGTTTCGGAGGCGGAGGCGCTTTGGGTAACGGTTTCGATAGCGGCGCACGGGGCGGCAGGCCGATGGGACGCGGCGGCGCGGCGGGCGCCTCACCGAAAAGTCCGCCTTGCGCGGGCGATGTCGGGCGGGATGGAGTTGGCGGGCGTGGTGCGGGTGTCGAGGTTTCCCAGGGCGGGGTATCGTCTGGAGGCCGCGGGATCTGACGCGCGGGCGTCGGCGCTGTTGCGGCGGGCTTTGAAACTGAGGCTGGCGTCGCCCCCCTGATCGGCACGTTGACCCCGCGCTCCTTGAAGAACTGCGCGACGTTTTCGACCGAGTTGTATGTTTTTCCGGTGTACAGGTTCTTTCGCGATTCCTGCCGAACCTGCCATCGCTCCGCCGAGAGATCCACCTGCGGGACGTCGTCCCCTTCTTCGACGCCCAGCTTGATGACCAGGTTCGATGGAATCTCTTTCAGGAAGCGCGACTGCATCGTGCGCTCCTGCTCGCCGCCGCCGAAACGCCGCCGGTAACGCGCCCAACTCAGGACGAGGCGCTTCTCCGCCCGCGTCATCCCGACGTAGCAGAGCCGCCGTTCTTCCTCCATCGCCGCTTCGCTCAGCAGCGAGCGGCTGTGTGGGAAGAGTCCATCTTCCATTCCGGCAAGGAAGACGACGGGAAACTCGAGCCCCTTGGCGTTGTGAATCGTCATCAGGGTAATCTGCGAGCCCTCTTCGATCGCATCGGTCTGAGCGACGAGGGCCGCGTGATCGAGAAAGTCGTGAACCGTCTCGCCGCGCTCCACGGCTTCGGCCGCGGCATTCATGAGTTCGTTCAGGTTATCGAGGCGCGCCTGGGACTCGGGCGTGTTCTCCTGCTCGAGCATTCGCCGGTAGCCGGTACGGTCCTCGATGAACTTGAGCGCCTCGTTCAGAGGCAGCGTCTCCACGGCCTCGCGCAGCTCGTCAAGAAGATTCCGAAAGGCCGCCATCGCCGCGTGGGCGCGTGTGCCGAACTGATTCTCTTCGAGCATGCGCTCTATTGCTTCCCAGAGTCCGAGCGCATTCTCCGCGGCGAACTTTTCGGCCTGCTCGACCGTAGTACGCCCAATGCCGCGGGCCGGGACGTTGATGATCCGCTGCAGGCTGATGATATCCGCCGGAGATTGCGCCAGCTTCAGGTACGCGATGATGTCCTTGACCTCCGCGCGCTGGTAGTAACTGATGCCGCCGACCACGTTGTACTTGCGGTTGTAGCGGCGCAACGCTTCTTCCACTTGCCGCGACTGCGAGTTCGTTCGATAGAGAACCGCAACGCGCCGATCCGGATGCTGGCGGAGAATCTTCTCGATCGTGTCGGCGATGAACAATGCCTCGTTCTCGGCATCGTACGCCGTGTAGATGCTGAGCATGTCGCCTTCGTCGGCGTCCGTCCAGAGCCACTTGCCCTTCCGCTCTTTGTTGTTGGCGACGACGACGCTGGCGGCTTCGAGGATGTTCTTCGTCGAGCGGTAGTTCTGTTCCAGCCGAATCGTCTTCGCGTTCGGATAATCTTTCTCGAAATCGAGGATGTTGCGAATATCCGCGCCTCGCCAACTGTAGATCGACTGGTCTTCATCGCCGACGACGCACACGTTATCGTGCGTCTGGGACAACAGGCGCATCAGCTCGTACTGGCTGCGGTTGGTGTCCTGATACTCGTCGATCATGATGTAGTTCAGCCGGTGATTCCACGCGTTGCGCGTTTCGGTGTCGTGATACAGCAGCCGAACGCTTTCGAGCAGCAGATCGTCGAAGTCGAGCGCGTTGGCGGTGCGCAGCTCTTTTTCATACTCCTCATACACCGCCGCAATCTTCGTGATCCGCGGGTCGGCCGACCTGGTGTACATCTCCTGCGGCGATTCCTTCGTGCTCTTCGCCTGGCTGATCTGGGAGAGCGTCGCGCGGTGCGGGAGCGCCTTCTCGTCAAGCCCCATGCGCCGGTAAGCGGCCTTGATGATCGCGAGCTGGTCTTCGTCGTCGTAAATGGAAAATGTGCGTGTGAATCCGGGCCGTATAGACGCGAGCGCGTCGCCGTCGCGGCGCAGCAACCGGACGCAAAACGAGTGGAAAGTCGCGATCGTCGGCGGCCGTTCCAGATTCATCTCCGCCAACAGTTCCGAGACCCGCGATCGCATTTCGCCCGCGGCCTTGTTTGTGAAGGTGACGGCCAGCACCGATGACGCCGGCACATGCTTCGCGCTGATCAAGTGCGATATTCGGTGCGTAATAACGCGCGTCTTGCCGCTGCCGGCGCCCGCGAGGATGAGCAGCGGGCCTTCGGTAGTCTCGACGGCTTCACGTTGTTGGGGATTGAGACCGGAGAGGAAGTCCACGAAACAACCATTTTCGCATCGGCCTCTTGCCTCGCGCTGCCGATCGCCTCTTGTAGTCTGTACAGGCCGGAAACAACGACGACAGCCCCGCAGAGAATCTCCCTGTTGACAATTTTTCTTTTTAGTACTAATTAAATAGTATGGACAATCGAAGCGAACGGTCTCGCCAGGCAGACGTAAGCGATGAGATCGAGCAGGCATTCGCGAACCGATCTTAAGAATCCAATGAGACGCCGCAGCCCCACACTTACCGGGCAGGAGCTGGAAATCATGAAGCTCGTCTGGGAACGCGAGCGCACGACCGTTCGCGAGATTTACGAAGCGCTCCTCGAGAAACGCAAGGTCGCCTACACCACGGTCATGACAATGATGAAGATCCTTGAGGAAAAGAAATACCTCACCAAAACGCTCGTGGATCGTGCCTATGTCTATAAGCCCGCGCAACCGAAGAGCCTTGTGATCGGCGGGATGGTGCGTGAGTTCGTCAATCGCGTCTTCAACGGAGCCGCCGAGCCCCTGCTCGTCCACCTCGTTCAGGAGCACAAGCTCTCCGCGAAAGACCTGAAGGAAATCGTTGAGCTGCGCAAAAGCAATCCGGGAAAGAAGAAATGAACAACATCGCCGCCTACAGCCTGCAGCTCGGTCTTCTGATCGCAATCGCCGCCGCGGTTCCACTCGCCGTTCGAATTCGAACGCCCGCGACCAGACTCGCGTTCTGGCACTCGGTTCTGGCCGCCGGTCTCTCGCTTCCGCTGATTCGTCCATGGGCGCACCTGACGGCGAATGGTCTCGTAACGGTCACAACGGTGGTTCGCGGCACAGTGCGAACAGCAAACTCTTTCGCCCCGCCAAACCTGTCCATCATTTTATGGACGCTGCTGATTACCGGTATCGCGATTCGCTTCGGATGGCTCGCACTCGGATTGCTCCGGCTGCGCCGCTACCGTCTGCGCGCGGAGATCTGCCAAGGCGCTTCCTCAGCGGCCGCCGTTCTGCTCTCCGGCGAGATCTCGAGCCCGGTCACGTTCGGATTTCTGCGGCCTGTGATCCTGCTCCCAAAGGAGTTCCCGGATCTTGCGGCGCCGGTCCGAAACGCGATCCTGTGCCACGAACTGCTGCACGTCAGGCGGCGCGATTGGCTCTTCACCGTCATCGAAGAAGCCATCCGGTCCGTGCTGTGGTTTCATCCCGCGATCTGGTGGCTGCTTGGCGAGATCCAACTCGCCCGTGAACAGGTCGTCGACCAGGCCGTCATCCGCACAACCGGTTTCCGCGAGCCCTACGTGGACGCTTTGCTCGCGATCGCGGGAGCAAACCCACAACTCGATTTGTCGCCCGCGCCGCTGTTCCTGCGCCGCCGGCATCTGAAACAAAGAGTGGTTTCCATATTGAAGGAGGTTCCAATGAACAGACGTAAATCCCTCTCCGCACTCGCCGCTGGGCTCGCCGTCATGGCCGGCGCGTGCTGGTTCATCACCGGAGCAATCCCGTTAACCGCCGCGGATGCGCCACCACCACCACCGAAAATCCGCGTTGGAGGCAACGTCCAGCAAGCCAACATCGTCTCGAGACCGGTTCCGGTCTACCCGCCGGATGCCAAACGCGATCGCATTCAGGGAACCGTCACCCTCGAAGTCGAGATCGCGGAAGACGGCACCGTCCGCGACATCACCTCCGCGCAAGGGCCGCAGGAGCTCATTCAGTCCGCAGTCGACGCAGTCAAACAGTGGGTCTACAAACCGACGCTCCTGAACGGGCAACCGGTCGCGGTCGTGACGACGGTGGACGTTCGCTACACCTTGACACCTTGAGCAACTGAGCCTGGCCGATTAGACGAGGTTCGCGAGGGCCATCCTTTAAACTGAGTGTTCAGCAGGATGGCCTTCCACTCCGTCGCCTCGGTCGCCGAACTCCCCGAGGGTTCGCTTCTCGAAGTCGCCTATGCCGGCAAGCTCTACGCTCTTTGCAAGGTCGGAGGGGAGGTTCGAGCGCTGTCCGGTGTTTGTCCGCATCATGGGGGGCCGCTCGGACAAGGCGCCCTCGAAGGCTCGCTCGTCGCCTGCCCATGGCACGCATGGCAGTTCGATTCCTCCACGGGGGCGTGCGCATTCAACGATGAACTACGCATCCCGACCTATTCCGTGCGCATCGAAGAGGGGCAAATCCTCATAGACTTGCCGGATCGCAATGCCTGAGCTCCCTGAGGTTGAAACCGTCGTCCGAACTCTGCGGCCCGCCATCGTAGGGCGCCGTATCCTCAACGCCGAGTTCACGCAACTACGTGTCCTGATCGGATCACCCAACCAGACTGCGCGGGAACTGGCCGGTCGCAAGATCCAGTCCATCGAGCGGCATGGCAAATTCATCGCGATCCGGCTCGACCGCGGCTATCTCGTCGTGCATCTCGGGATGACCGGCAAGCTGCTCGTCAACGCCGATCCGACAAAGTGGACGCATGCGGTCTTCACGCTCGACAAAGGCTCGCTCCACTACGACGACCAGCGCCAGTTCGGCCGTATCGAATACGGACTCGAATTGCCGGCCCGCGTCGCGGCTCTCGGACCTGAACCGCTCGAAGTCTCCCTCGAAGACTTCGCTGCCCGCTTAAAGACGCGGAACTCTCCAATCAAGGCCGTGCTGCTGAATCAGTCGGTCGTGCGGGGAGTCGGGAACATTTACGCGGATGAGGCGCTGTTTCGCGCCGGCGTCCATCCGAAGCGAAAAGCGTCTTCTTTAAAGAAAGATCGTGTGGCGCTTATCTACGATTCGATGCGGCAAGTGCTCTCGGAAGCGATTGCGAGCCGCGGATCGTCCGTCTCGAACTACGTTGACGCCGAAGGGCGCAAGGGAAGCTTTCAGCAATCGCACCGCGTCTACCGGCGCACCGGCGAGGCGTGCACGAAATGCGGAGCTCCCATCAAACGCATCGTCCTCGCGCAACGCGGCACCCATTTTTGCCCGAAGTGCCAGCGCTGAAAACACATCAGGCCGCTGACCGGTAAAAATCGCGGGGCCAAACGTGACGCCGCAGGATGCCCAGCAGCTTCTCCGGCAGCGGCCCTTGCGCCGACGCCATCGCGTTCGCCTCCACGTTGCCGATCGTCCGCATGCCCGGAATTACGGTCGATACAGCCGGATTCGACAGGCAGAAGCGGATAGCGATTCCAGCAAGCTGTGATGGATCTTCGAGTTCCAGATCGCGGACCAGCGCATCCACGCGATCAACGACCTGCTTCTTCCGGTCACCGCCGAAATAGCTGTTTCGGAAGTCCTTTTCGGGAAACACCGTGTCTTCGCGGAACCGGCCCGTGAGCGCCCCCTCATCCAGCGGAACGCGCGCCACCACGCCGATGCGGCGCCGAGCGCAGGCCGGGAACAGATGCACTTCGGGGGACTGATCGAAGATGTTGTAGACCACCTGCACCGCGTCGATGAGACCGGTCTCAATCACGCCAAGCGCGGAATCCGGCTCATGATTGTTCAGCGAAAGGCCAAACGACCGCACCTTGCCCTGCGCCTTCAAATCTTCGAACGCGCGCTTCCATTCCTCGCGATTTGTCCACTCGGGATTCCAGACGTGAAGCTGCTGCAGGTCGATGATCTCGACGCCGAGATTCTTCAGGCTCTCTTCCGTACACCGGACAATGTAGTCGCGCGGAAACACCTCGTCAATTGCGATGCCTGGCCGCGCCGGCCAGAGCCGGTTCTTTGGCGGCACTTTTGACGCGATGAAAACCTTACGCTGCGCTTCCCGCACCACCTTTCCGACAAGCTCTTCGCTGTGTCCGTCGCCGTAGACGAGCGCTGTATCGATAAAATTAACCCCGAGCTCGAGGGCGCGTGCGAGCGCCTCGAGCGACTCTTTGTCGGACGCGCCAATCCACATCGTGCCGCCGATTCCCCATGCACCGTATCCAATTTCACTGAGTTCCAGATCTGTATTGCCCAGCGGCCTGTGCTTCATCGCGCCCCCATTATAGGCATAGACTGAAAGCAGGCTTCCGTGATGCGCAGGCTGCTTTTTCTCGTCTCGGTATTTGTTTTCACCGTGAGCGCGGCGAACTTCAAGCTGTATCTCAAAGACGGCGGTTATCAGGTCGTCCGCGAGTACAAAGTCGACGGAGGCAAGGTGTCGTACTACAGTGTCGAGCGCAGCGAGTGGGAGGATATTCCCGCGGAGCTGGTCGATTTGAAGCGCACGGAAGCCGACTCGGAAGCCCGCAAGGAGACGCTCGCGAAGCAGTCGCAAGCTCTGGCGGATGAAGAAACCGCCGCGAAAGAGGCACGCCGCGAAATCCAGCGCATCCCGCAGGACCCGGGCGTCTATCGGCTCGAAAACGACAAACTCCGAATTTTCAACGCCGCCGAATCGACTGTGCACAACATGAAGGGACGCAATGTTCTTCGCGCGCTTTCACCAATTCCGGTGATCCCGGGTAAAGCGACGATCGAGATTCCGGGCGAGCACTCCGCCAACATTGTCAGCGAAAGCAGTCCGGAGTTTTTCATGCAGCTTGCATCGCTTGACAGCTTTGCGATGATCAAGCTGACCCCGGAAAAAGGTATTCGCGTCGTGGAAAAGATCACCATTGAATCCGTCACCAAAGAGATGACGGAGGAGCGGCAGCTTGTACAGACATTCACCAAACAGCTCTCCGAAAACGGACTCTACAAAATCTGGCCGCAGGATCCGCTGCCACAAGGCGAGTATGCGCTGATCGAGTACACCGAGAGCAAAGCCAATCCGCAGATCTGGGATTTCCGGATTCAGTAAGAACGTAATGGCTTCGAATTCTTCTTTGCGGCTCGACGTCTTTGCGAGAGCTGATCTTGCATTTGTTCCTCTGCGAAAATCGTTCTCATGCCTCGCGATCATCGGAAGTCCGTGCGGGTTCGCCGCATCGACGAATGCCAGACGGTCCACGAAATCTTCGAGCATTGTCTGCCCGCGTTTGGCGGCGCGATTCTCCGACGCGTTTACGACATCCTCGATCGCGCGATCGCCGCCGGATGCCCGCTGACGGTCTCGATTGCCGGTCCGGTGACCGTGTCCGGTCAGCATCACGCATGGCTGATTCCACTGCTGGAAACGGGATGGGTGGCTTACATCAGCACCACCGATGCCGTTTGCTATCACGACGGGCATCGCAGCCTGAACGAACACACCGATGATCCGATCTTCGAAGTGCCGATCTTCGGCGATGACGGCAAGCTACGGGACGAAAGCGTTATTCGCGTCACCGATATGGGTTTCGACGAGTCGGTTCTGCTCGATCAGGATAAGTTTCTGACGGCAGTCCTCTCGCGTCCGGATTTCCAGAAGAAAATGACGGGGACTGAGTTGCGCTACCGTCTTGGCGCCTACTACGGGCAGCAGGAACACCGGAATCGCGTGAAGCCTGGGCTGCTTTCGAGTTGCAACCGCCTCGGCATCCCGGTCTTCGTCGGGGCGCCGGCCGATGGCAGTGTGTTTCTCAACTCGATGAAGCTGTGGGCGATGAAGCAGGCCGGGCTCGTGCCGGAGTACGCCTTTGACCTCGACCTGCACGCGGAAGTTTTCGAGGCCTGCGCCTATCACCACTGGGGGCTGTTCGAGAGCGAGGCGAAGTCGATCGCGACGCTGATCCTCGGGGGCGGCGTTCCGAAAAATTACAACCTGCAGCCGGAACCGGCGCTGGGTCAGGTGCTCGGATTGCCCAATGTGCGCGGCTACGAATTCGATGTGCAGATCACCACTGCGCCGGTGACGGATGGGTCGTTGTCATCCTGTCCGCCCGCGGAGGCCGTCACCTGGGGCAAAGTCGACAAAGACACCTATCAGCAGTCGACGGAAAGCCTGCCGGGCGATTACTCGATGATGATGCCCTTCATCGTGAAAGCGTTGATGGAAAAGCACGGAAGGCGCGAGCCGTACCGGCTGTACGAGAAGCGCGAAGAGTTGGTGCGGACGCTGCGGGATGCGGTCGTTGAAAACCGCGAGTGGTTAATGGACTCTCTCCACTACCCGCTCGCGGCCGTTTAGCTGGATTTTCAGAGCGCCAGTCGATCGCTCGAGCCGGAACGGTCTTCCGCGATCTCGACGTTCAGCTTCATTTCCTTCTTGTTGCGAACGACTGTGAATGCGAGTGACTTGTTGCGGTGCGACCGCACCAGCGCGGTGATCTCGCGAGGCGTTGTTACGGGAGTGCCGTCCACTTTGACAATGACATCGCCCGCCTTGAGCCCTGCATGCTGAGCCGGAGTATTCGCGTTCACGCTGCGCACGAGCACTCCTTGCTTCACACCGAAGAAAGCCGCCAACTGCGCATTGAGGGACTCGCCCTCGATCCCTACCAGCGGGCTCGTTGCCGGAATCGTCGGGAACGGGCTCCCGGCATTCGGCGGTATCGGCGGCATCGGAGGAACCGGCCCGTCGGGAAATTCGAACGGGCGGAAGAAAAACACGTTTGACCTCTGCTCCAGCGTCGCCGAAATCGTCTTCTTCGCGCCCTCACGCCAGATCGTCAGGTTGACTTTGCTGCCCGGAGCAGTGTCGCCGATCGAATTCTGGAACTGCGTGATGTCTTCGATCGCTTTGCCGTTGACTTCGAGGATGACGTCGTTTTCCTTCAATCCAGCCTTCGCCGCAGGGCTGTTGGCTTCCACGCGCTTGACCTCGACACCCTTGTCGTCGTTGAGCTTGAGCGCCTTCACCCGATCGTCCGTCAACTCGACGACGCCGACTCCGAGATAACCCCGCGCCGCGATTTCGCGCAGCGTCGCCGAACGCCCCCGCTGCGGCGCGGTAGTTTGAGCGAGCGCCGTCTGGGCAAGCACTGGAACACCGATCGACAACGCGACCGCCAGTGTCGAAAACGCAGATTTCTTCCAGAACATTTTGATCCCGCTACTCATATCAGTTTGGACGAGCTCAACCTCAATACGTCCCGACTGACGCCTTCATCGCCTGCAGCAAATCGCGCGTGCGCGTCCGGATGTAGGCGTCATCTTCCCTCTGCATCGCGTCCTGCAGAACGCCGACGATCGAGTCGTCATGGTGCGTGGTCAGCAGATCGATTGCCTGCACACGCACGCCGGGATTATCATCCCTCAGCAGCACGTTGGCCAGCGTCTTCCGCACGGCCGCGTCACTCGCGTAAGGCTTGAGCCCTTCGAGGGCCTTCAGCCGCACGCCGGCGTTCGGATCGTGCGACAACGCGTCGATCAGAGCGCCACGCACCTGTTCGGAATCCGCACTGTTGCGCAGGATACCGATCGATTCCACGCGCACGCCCGGATTCGATTCCTCGCGCATCGCATCCAGCAGCAATTGCTGAATGTGCGGATCTTCGAGACCGCCCGTGACCACGCGCCTCTGAATATCGTCCACCGCGATCTGAACCTTGCCTGATCCGCCGTACTGAACCGACTGCACATTCGAAAACATCGGTTGCGCCAGACCGGCCTGCACACCGCCGAACTGCGCTGGTGTAAATCGCGCCCCGAACCATCCCAGCGCAAACAGCGCCATCGCCCCGACCGGTACCTTCATTGGGATGTGGAACAGCGTCAGGCTGCGCAACCGGTCCAGCCAATTTCCAACTGGTTTCGCGGATGCTTCCATCGCCAGTTGCCGCCGGAAATCCATGCGGCACTCGGCCAGCAGCGCCGATTCGTTTACGCTGCGCGGCGCTTCCCGGCGATCGAGGATTTCCAGCAATGCACGATGCCGCGCCAATTCTTTCGCGCACTCTGCGCAGGCGGCCACATGCGATTCAATCCGCTCTTCCATTTCGGGCGAAACTTCGCCGTATGTGTAGAACGAAAACTGCTCGACAACTTCAACGCACTTCATACAAACGTCTCCAGACTGGACCTCATCTTCTGCGTCGCCCGGAACAGGCAATTCTTGGCGGCCTCTTCGGTCGTGCCCAGAATGTCGCCGATCGCCCGCAATCTCAGGCCCTCATAATGCCGAAGCTCGAATACCGTTCGCTCACGCGGCGTCAGGTTTTCCAGCGCCGCCGAAATTCCGTCGCTTAACTCCCGGTTCCACGTCTGCCGCTCCGGATCGGCCCCCGGCCCTTCCTCAGCCAGCCGCGTCACCTGATCGACAGGACCATCGGGCGTGTCGACGACCGTCGACTCCTCTTTCCGGACCTTCCGCCGCCGCAGATGGTCGAGGCAGACGTTCGTCACGATCCGGTAAAGCCAGGTGTGAAACGAGCAATCGAAGCGGAACAAATGCAAATTCCTGAACACCTTCAGGAACGCTTCCTGATAAACATCCCGGGCCTCATCAGGAGATCTCAGAAGGTTCATCGCCAGCCTGAGGACGCTCTGGTCATAAGTGCGTACCAGCCGCTCGAAAGCATCCTGGTCGCCGCGCTGCGCGCTCCGGATCAGCCCCGCTTCGTCGGAAGCTGCCCGTTCCGAAGCTGCGCCTGCGCGATTCCGGTCTTCGGCGTTCTTCTCAAAAGGAGCAGCCAATATGGCACTCACCGTTCCTGCGGCAGCGTGCATCGGACGAGGGTTCCCCAACCCGTGAGACGCACGAAGCGGCAAAAAGTCACGAAGACCGCGTTCCCGACACTAGCCGAGAAGAACTCCCCGCAAAGCCGCAAAGCGGACTCATCGCCGGTTTTGCTTTGCCTTCTTTGCATCTTTGCGAGAACCATTTTTCTGCTCTAGCCCGTAAACCCTTGATCGTGCACGGCTCCGCACATTTAAACGGTCCAGTTTGACCCGGTCCGGATTGGCCCATCGCTTATAATAGTGTTCTACCCACCATGCACCAACAACTCACCGAACGCTCGGTCGATCTCGACCCGCGTGAAACCGCGGAGTGGCTCGAAGCTCTCGACCAGATTGTAGAAGAAGCAGGATCCGACCGGGTCAACTTCCTCCTCAACAAGTTAACGGAACGCGCCCGCGAAAACGGCGTGCCGGTCCCGATAACCAATACGACTGATTACATCAATACCATCACCGTGGATGAGCAGGTTGCTTATCCCGGCGACCGCGCGCTTGAGCGGCGCATCAAGAGCCTCACGCGCTGGAACGCCATGGCGATGGTGTCCCACCAGAACAAATATGACGACGGCATCGGCGGCCACATTTCGACTTATTCGTCGCTCGCCACGCTGCTCGAGGTCGGCTTCAACCACTTCTTTCACGGCAGCTATGGCGACCAGCCCGGCGACCTGATCTACTTTCAGGGACACGCCTCGCCCGGCGTCTACGCCCGCGCATTTCTCGAAGGCCGCCTGACGGCCGATCACCTCAACAACTTCCGCCACGAGCTCCGTGACAAACCGGGCCTTTCGAGCTATCCGCACCCGTGGCTGATGAAGGATTTCTGGCAGTTCCCGACGGTCTCGATGGGTCTCGGGCCGATCAATTCGATCTACCAGGCGCGTTTCATGCGCTATCTGGAAAGCCGCAAGCTCATTCCCGAGACGCCGCGCAGAGTCTGGGCATTCCTCGGCGATGGCGAAATGGACGAGCCGGAATCGACAGGCGCGATCGGCGTGGCAGTTCGTGACAAACTCGACAACCTTACCTGGGTCATCAACTGCAACCTGCAGCGCCTCGACGGACCGGTGCGCGGCAACGGCAAGATCATTCAGGAGCTCGAAGGGCTCTTCCGCGGCTCCGGCTGGAACGTGATCAAGTGCGTGTGGGGAAGCGATTGGGACCGCCTGTTCCAGAAGGACACAACCGGCCGCCTCGTCCAACTCATGAACGAATGTGTCGACGGCGATTACCAGTCATTCAAGGCGCGCGGCGGGGCTTACGTCCGCAAGGAATTTTTCGGACGCTATCCCGAGACCGCCGCGCTCGTCGAAGACATGACGGACGACGAAGTCGGCCGCCTGCACCGCGGCGGGCACGATGCGCTTAAGGTTTACAACGCTTACAAAGCCGCGACGGAGTTCAAAGGCGGCCCGACTGTCATTCTCGCCAAGACGGTAAAAGGCTACGGGATCGACAAATTCGAAGGCCGCAACTCCACGCATCAGAAGAAAAAGCTCGACGAGGAAACAATCGCGTTGTTCAAGACGCGCTTCGAGATTCCGATCCCGGACGAGGCGGCCAAGGACGGCGCACTCTACTGTCCGCCGGAATCGAGCCCCGAGATCGCGTACATGCACGAGCGCCGCCGCCAGCTCGGCGGTTACCTGCCGGTCCGCAAGCCTGCGCCCTCGCAGACGAAAGCTCCGGATGCTGCATTCATCGACGAATTCCGCAGCGGTTCGAAAGAGCCGCATCCGTCGACCACCATGGCGTTTGTCCGGCTGCTCGGCAAGCTGATGAAACACCCCGAGTTCGGCAAGCGCATCGTCCCGATCGTGCCCGATGAAGCGCGCACGTTCGGTATGGAAGCGATGTTCCGGACCTACGGCATCTACGCCTCCGCCGGCCAGAAGTACAAGCCGGAAGACGCCGATGTCCTCCTGTTCTACAAGGAAGCCAAAGACGGCCAGGTGCTCGAAGAAGGCATCACCGAAGGCGGCTCGATGGCGGAATTTACCGCCGCAGGCACCGCTTATTCGAACTACGGCGTCGACACCATTCCCTTCTACATTTATTACTCGATGTTCGGATTTCAGCGTGTCGGCGACCTGATCTGGGCGTTCGCCGATTCGCGCGGCAAGGGCTTCCTCATGGGCGGGACTTCCGGGCGCACCACGCTTTCCGGCGAAGGACTGCAGCATCAGGACGGGCAATCGCTGCTGCTTGCCAGCACCGTTCCGACGCTGGCGGCGTACGACCCATGCTATGCGTATGAAATTGCGGTGATCGTGCGCGATGGCATCCGCCGCATGTACGAGAACCGTGAAGACCTTTTCTACTACCTCACCCTGTATAACGAAAACTATGCGCAGGCCGCTATGCCGGAAGGCTCGGAAGAAGGCATTCTGAAAGGAATTTACCTCTTCAGTAAGTCGTCAGTCGCGAAGGCAAAGGCCCCGCGCGTCCAGTTGTTCGGCAGTGGATCGATTCTCCCGGAAGCCCTTAAGGCGCAGCAGATTTTGGGCGAAAAGTACGGCGTCGCAGCCGATGTTTGGAGCGTCACCAGTTACAACGAGCTTCGCCGCGAGGCGCTGAAGATCGATCGCTGGAACCGGCTGCACCCGGCCGAGCCGGCGAAGGTGCCTTACATTCAACAGGTGGTGGACGGCGTTGAAGGACCAATTATCGCAGCGTCGGATTCCATGAAGGCGGTGCAGGATCAGATTGCGCCGTGGCTCCCCGGCCGCTATGTCGCACTTGGCACGGACGGCTTCGGACGCAGCGACAACCGCGAGCATCTGCGGAAGCACTTCGAGGTTGACGCGGCGTCGATCGCTGCGGCGGCGTTGTCGCGGCTGTCGCGCGACGGCAAGTTCGACGCGAAGAGGGCGGCGAAGGCGATCGGCGAACTGGGGATCGATCCGGAAAAAGCCGACTCGGCGACGGCTTAAATCTGCAGCGGTTGCATGCCCGGGCCGTCTCCACGCTCGTCCGAAAACTCGATTTTTTCGTACAGCGTCGAGACGGTCAGCTGTACGTCCACAGATTCGATCGTCAGGCTCTCTTCGGGTTTGCTTGCTGACGTCAACAACCACCGATTGTCCGGCTGCCGCGTATAAAGATCGGCATGGATGCGGTTCGTGGCGAGCAGGAGATAGTCACGCAGAGAGCCGATGTTCTTGTAGTGGTCGAATTTCACTCCCCGGTCATACGCTTCCGTGGAAGGCGACAACACCTCAACGATCAGCACCGGATTCAGCAGGGTGTCCATCACGCCATCCTGAAATTGCGGCTCCCCACACAGGGCCGTCACATCGGGATAGGCATATAGTCCAGTCGAATTGACCAGCACTCGCATGTCGCTGGGATAGACGCGGCAGGAGCGTCTCCGGAATTGCTCGTGTATGGCGCTGATAACATTCGCGACGACCAGGTTATGCGCCTCGCGGGCGCCCGACATGGCGAACATCTCGCCCTCGTAGTACTCGCTCTTGAAATTGGCAGCGCGCTCGATCTCGAGATACTGCTCAGGCGTCAGGAACCGCTTCGGCTGCCTCGACATCGCTCAAACCCAGGATAGCGCGTTCCGCTCACCACAACTTGCACTGCTGCGCGGCCGGTCGCACCATCGCATCCCCCGGCTTGCACTGGAACGCCTTCTGGAACTCCGGAATATTCTGGAGCGTCGCAATGGCCCGGTACTTCGATACGGGGTGACTGTTCGTGTTGATCTGCAGGCGCAGCGCTTGATCACGATACTGCGTTCCCCAGATGCGCGCGTAAGCGATGAAGAATCGCTGATCGGCCGTGTACCCGTCCATGACCGCAGGCTCCGGCTTGCCCGCCAATGACTTCCTGTAAGCCTTGTACGCGACCGCAATCCCGCCCAGATCGCCCAGCGCTTCGCCGAGGACCTGCTTGCCGTTATGGTGCAGCCCGAGCTCGACGTCGAGTTTGTTGAACTGATCCACAACGCATCCGGTTCGCTGGTCGAACTTCGCGCGATCGTCCTGAGTCCACCAGTTCTTCATGGCTCCGGTGGCGTCGAACTTCGAGCCGCCGTCATCGAACTGGTGACCGATTTCGTGGCCGATCACGGCCCCGATCGCCCCGTAGTTCGCGGCATCATCCGCCTCCATATCGAAAAACGGCTGCTGCAGGATACCTGCCGGGAACACGACCTTGACCTCTGCGGAGCTGGAATAGGCGTTCACCGTCGGCGCGGTCATGTTCCATTGATTGCGATCGACCGGCTTGCCGATCTCCGCAATTTCCGCGTGCTGTTTGTAGACCCACGCCGCCCGGACGTCCTCAAAGAAAGTGCCCCGGTCGATCTTCATTGACGCGTAGCTCCGCCACGTGTCGGGATAACCGATCTTGATCTGAAGCGCGTTCAGCTTCCGGATCGCGCTCTTCTTCGTCTCCGGCTGCATCCACTCAGACTGATCGAGTTGTTCACGCAACGCGGCGCGGAGGTTTTCCACGAGCGCGGACATCCGCCGTTTTGCCTGCGGGGGAAAGTACTTCGCGACGTATGCCTTGCCGAGCGCGTCGGTGATGTTCAGGTCCACCAGATTCGCGCAAGTCTCCCATCGCTGCGGCTGCTGCTCGGTGCCCGCCAGCACCGTGCCGCTGAAATGGAACGCCTCGTCGGCGAACGCTTTCGGCAGGTACGGCGCGGAAACGGCAATTGCTCTCCAGCGCAGCCAGAGCTTCCATGTATCGAGCGGCGCCCCGGTGAGTTGTTGATTGAGTTTCCGCAATGCTTCCGGCTCCGAGACATTGATCGGGGTCGCCTCGGGCAAACCGGAGTCGCGGAACAAATGGGCCCAGTCGAAATCCGGCGCCAGCGCGCGAAGTCCCGCGAGATCCATCGGATGATATGTCTTCTCCGGATCGCGCCTTTCCGCAATTGTCATCAGCGGCTCGGCGAGCGCGGTTTCAAAGCTGAGGACGGTCTTCGCCTGTTCCGCCGCATCGGCCCTTGACGCACCCGCCAATGTCAGGATGTTTTCCACGTGCTTGAGGAACTCTGCACGAATTTGTTTGGATTTATCGTCGTTCCGGAAGTAATAATCGCGGTCAGGCAGCGAAAGAGTGGGCGACCCGCCGGCAATTCCCGCAATCACACGCTCGGGATTCTTTCGGTCCTGCACCGACATCACGAGGAGCGGGCCGACAACAGCGGAGGTAGCAGTCGCAAGGCTCGGGCGCGGCGCGCGTTGAAAATACTCCAACACCGCACCGAGGTCCTTTAGCGACTGAATGGCCGAAATGCGGTCGAGGTCGGGTTGCAGGGGCGTGATGCCGCGAGCTTCAATCGCGGACGTATCCATGCAACTCGCATAAAAATCGCCCATCTTGCGGCGGTCCGTGCCGGATTTCTCACTGCGATCGTCGCGCGCTGCCTCCAGGATCGTCCGGATGCGCTCGCGGTTTGCGTCGGCGAGTACCCCGAACGTCCCCCAGCTCGCCTTGTCGGCCGGGATCGGATTCTTATCGAGCCAAGCGCCGTTAACAAAGCGCCAGAAATCCGTGCAGGGCTTGCACGTGGTGTCCATGTCCTCGGGATGAATACCGCTGCGGAGGGCGGTGCTTTGACCCGAAAGAGCCGCTATCCAGATAAGCGGAATCCACAACAAGGGGCGCAAACGCATGTTTCATGGTAGCGCCGCAAGCCCGGCGTAATGTTTTAACGCTTCACCTGATCCACATCCACATCGAGGTTGTGCCCAATCCGGAACCCGTATAAGCCATCCGTGTGGACCTTGCTCTTCGGGAGCCGCGTCACTTCCGTCCCGTTGACCGTGAAGATCACGTTGTCGCCCTGCACCTGTACGCCGAGGGTATTCGTCTGCTTCCCGTCGGCCCCCTGCTTCACGATCGCCGGATTCGCGGTCCAGTTGACCACGGTCGTCGGACGCGAATTCCCTTCCCGGTTCGCCACGAAGTATTCGCCCTGATTCCGCACGAGGAAGTAGCTGTACGTCTGCTTGTCACCGGCCAGATCGCTGCCGCCAAACATCAGACCGTAGGAAATCGGATGCGAGGGCGCCGCAAGCTGGGTCAATCGCGCCGAAAAGCTGTAATTGCCGGACTTCGTCCAGGCGCTGTTGTAAAACGTTCCCGCCGGACCCATTACGAAATGGTCGACGCCACCGCTCTCGCTGAACTTGATTTGTTCGGGTGTGCCGCGGTCCGGACGAACGCTCCAGCCCGCGGGGAACTTACCGCCCGCCACGGCGCGATCCGGGTCGTTATCCTGCGCGCCGGAGGGAATCGAGAGCAGAGCAGCTGCCGCGATGGCACAAACAAGCGCGCGACGATTCATGAGGACATTCTCGAAGACTTTCATAGGATTCGCTCGTTCCTGAGTATAAAACGGCTAATCGGGTCTGGGTGTCGCCGGCGCGTCTTCGAAATGTTCGTGATGATGCGCATGGCTCTGGCGTGCCCTGTCGTCGCGCACCGCGGCCGCTTTCGCGTGCGCGGCGCTCAGATTCGCGGCGCGAGACGCATCGGAGCTGACTGCGCACAGCGAAATCTGCCGCTCGAGATCTTCCGCGCGGCATTCCGGACATACCGGCGCGGGCGACGAGTGAAGCAGCAGATAGTCAAAGTGATGCCCGCACGCGCGGCAGCGGTATTCGTAAACGGGCATCGTGAATCTCGCGCTAGGGCGCCTCGACCCCGTCGAGGATCGCCTGGCAAACGTATTCCTGCAAATCCCAGCCGGGCGCAAGCGCGAACACACGCTTGAACGTAAACGGTTTCGTCAGCGCCTTCTCGTCGTCAACGGTGATATCCACGTTCAAATGCCCAAGGTCCGGCCGCGTGTAACGCTCCGTCAGCTTCATGGCATCGCTGTGAGGCTTGCCACTCGGATCGAGCCAGGTCTTATCGTTGAATCCAACGGTATCGACAACAAGTGCATCGCCGTCCCAATGGCCAATCGAGACCCCCGTGTACATATTTGGATCGAGATCGAGTTGCGGATCGGGTTTGCGGCCGTCGAGGAAGAAACGGCGGAAACTGTGCGTATTCCCCTCCGAAAGAACGACAATCATCTTCGGGCCCTGCACGAACTTATATGGCAACGCCGTCACGCGGACCGCGCCATCCGGCAGACAGAACGACTCCGGGTCGCCCTTGCCCTTCGCCGCTTTCCGCTGCTCGTAAAGCTTCTGTGCCCAAGGCTGGTAGGATGGCTCAGCGGAAATCGTCGTGCTTCCCTGCAGTACCCAGACGCCGCTGAAATCCGTCTTCCCCTCCGGAGTCTTCGGCGTCGCACCGGTGGGCGGCGCTGGTGGCTTGCGTGCCTTCACGGGAGGCACACCGTTCGGAAATCCCCTCAGTTTCGCAGGCTGCTGAGCCGTCGCCGGCAACGCGAGCAGCGCAAGCGCAGCGATCGCCAGCGAGGCTTTCGTCAATTCGTGTCGTTTGGTGTTCATTCGCGGCCCAAAACAAAAATTCCTACGGATGCTTGCCGTCGTTGTTGGCATGATCGAGATGCCCGGGATCCTGATTGTTCTCGTTGCAGACGTACTCCGTGATCTCCATGCCCTGCTCAATCGTCGTCACCCGATTCATGTGCCAGTGGCCCTGGTAAGTGCCGGGATCGTCGATATCGACTTCGATCTGCAGATTCCCGAAGTCCGGACGCCGGAACTTCTCCACGAGATGCATTTGTTTGCTGTGCGGATGTCCCTGCCCGTCGATCCACGAAATGTCGTTAAACCCGATCGTATCGACAACAAGCTGGTCGCCTTCCCAATGGGCTCGGGAGTCGCCATAGAATGTCGGCTTCAGGTTCTTCGGGTGGTCGCTGCCGTCGACGAAGAACTGCCGGTACATGTGCGTGTTCCCTTCAAAGAGCATCAGCACCAGCTTCGGCGTCGAAAAGAGCTCTATGTGATAGGGAGGAACGCGCGGCGGCCCGCCCGGCAAACAGCGCGCTTCAAAATCGTCGGCGAACTGGTTCTTCGCGCGGTCGGCCTGTACTTTCACCGCCCACGGCAACATCGGAGGAACACCGGTGGTCGGCGAAGCTCCCGGTCCCGTCGATGTCACGTCGTTACCTTGAACGGTCTGCTGCCCGTTCCAAATGCCACTGAAGTCCGGATGCCCGTCGCTCAAGAGCGGCACCGGACCGCCTGGACCGCGCCGAGGAGCCCCGCGTCCACGTCCTCTACCGCCCGCGGCGGCAGGAGGCGCACCTGCGTTTTGCGGGGCGGGCGTGCTCTGCGGCGCCGCAAGGGCGGCGAGAGTCAACGAAAGAGCCCCGGTTGCAGCCGCGGAAATAAGCCACTTCTTCACGTTAAATCTCCTGCACTGAATGAGCCAGGAAGAAGAGACAAAGAACCGCCCACTCCACGCGACGCAGAGCCGGTTGTTCCAATGTCGATCTTCCTGACGTCGTCGTATTTACTGATCACCGCCCGACGAACCGGCGAAGACGCGGCGGCCATCCGGCAGCGAAACCCGCCGGGCATTGGCGCTCGAGGAACCGTCTTTCGCGCGTGATCCTTCGACAGTGACCTGATCGCCTTCCTTGAGCGAATTCTTGCGCCAGCCCTGCTTCAGCAGCACCGGAATCGCACCCAGCTCAAAGTTCCAGTTTGTGACCTTCCCGTCGGCCGATTTCACGTCGACGTAAAAACGGGCGTGGGGGTTCATCCACTCCACTTTCGTCACGGTTCCGGTGATGGTTATGGGCTTGTTCGAGTCATACTCGGCCGCGAACGAATGGTGTGCCATCGCGGGGACGGCTGCGCCGAGAAGACTCAGACCGGCAATCAGGACACCTGCGTACTTTTTCATTCTGGAAACCTCCAAAAACGTCGACCCGCGCGTAAAACAACGGACGCGAAAAGGCTGCGGCCATATTACTGCACCCGGAAGCCGTTCGCAAGGCATTGAAATATCACTTTTTGTAAAATCGCGATCCGGGCTGGAATTCAGGGAAGCGCGGATTCGACCGCGGGCGACTTAGCGCTCTCGTTCCCTGCCGTATCGACCGAAGTCACCTGATATGTATACTTCACCCCCGGCTTGACGGTGCGATCGCTGTAGGCGGGCGCTGAGACATCGTCAGCGATCTTTTGGCCGTCACGATACACCCGGTAGCGGGAAAAATCCTTCTCGGTATTCGGCTGCCAGACGAGTTCGATACTTTGAGTGCCCGGCACCGGCAAGACGCCGGCGGGAACCGCCGGTGGGAATCGATCCACCGGCTTGAAAGTATCGATGCTGGACATGCCGCTCTCGGCATATGTGTCGCCGGTTTTTCGAACAGACTGCACGGACCACGAATATGTCTTTCCGTATTCAATCGTCTTGTCGAGATAGGACTGCATCGTAGACGTGCCGATCTGAGCCATGTCCGGCTCGCCCTCCAGCTTGCGGTAAATACGAAATTCCGGCGCTGCGGCGCGCCAGCCCAGTTCGACGGCATCCGGCGCGTCTTTCGCAGTCACTGCCTCCGGCGTGGGCAGGGCCGGAACTACAGGAAGGATCACGAAATTCGAAAGCCCGGCCGAGCGCCCGCCCGGACCATGTACATCCACGGCAATGAACACCGTCTTGCCGTAATACTTCGCCGCATCCACATCCACGCGGGCCGAAGCTCCGACCTCCTCGTGGACAGCGACACGCTCCGCCGACCGCTGCCATTCCTGCAGCACGAAAGGATCGGGCGCCGGCCCGATGCGCAAGTCGATCTCAGGCATGCCGTTGATTGGAAGATTTTCTGTCGTGAGCTTCGGGACGGTGAAGCGGATGACGATTTTCGACCCATGCTCAACCGCCGACAAGTCGACGACGCGCACAGGCCGCTTCAGAGCCGGAGGGAGCGGCTCTCCGACATATCCACAGCCGGTAAGCGTCAAAAGAGAGACGACCAGTGGCAGCACGCCTCCGACGGCGCGCATCAGAGAATGTACCGGCTGAGATCCTGGTCTTTCACGATGTCCGCAAGCTGCTTTCGGACGTAGGCGGCATCGACTTTAATGGTCTTCTTGCGCAGATCGGGCCCTTCGAAGGAAATCTCTTCGAGCAGCTTTTCCATGATCGTGTGCAGTCGCCGCGCGCCGATGTTTTCCGACGACTCGTTCACCTTCGCTGCAAATGTCGCGACTTCCTCGAGTGCATCGTCCGTCAGATTGAGTTTGATGCCTTCTGTCTCGAGCAGCGCGACATACTGCTTGGCCAATGCATTCTTCGGCTCTTTGAGGATGCGGACAAAATCCTCGACGCTGAGAGACTTCAGCTCCACCCGAATGGGGAAGCGTCCCTGCAGTTCCGGGATGAGATCGCTGGGCTTCGACACGTGGAACGCGCCGGCTGCGATGAACAGGATATGATCCGTGCGCACAAAACCGTGCCGCGTATTCACGGTAGTGCCTTCGACGATCGGCAGGATGTCGCGCTGCACGCCCTCGCGGCTCACATCGGGACCGTGGCCGCCTTCGCGGCCCGCGATCTTGTCGATCTCGTCGAGGAAGATGATGCCGCTCGACTCGACGCGATCGAGCGCGATCCGGGTGACCTGGTCCATGTCGATGAGCTTTTGCTCTTCTTCCTGCACAAGGTAGTCCATCGCGTCGGCGACCCGCATATTGCGCTTCTTTGAGCCCCGGGAACCGAACATCGCGGGCAGCATGTCCTTGATGTTGATTCCCATCTCGTCCAGATTGACGTTGCTGGCGATCTCGAACGTAGGCGCGCGATCCTTCACATCGACTTCGACCATACGTTCGTCGAGCTTGCCTTCGCGCAGCCGTTCACGCAGCTTCTCGCGCGTTTTGGCGTTGTCTTCGGCATTCTCAGGCGCCGGAGGAACCAACAGATCGAGCAGCCGGTTCTCGGCAGCGGTCTCCGCGCGGTCACCCATCTCTTCGAGCTTCTCTTCGCGGATCATGTCAATCGCGATATCGACGAGATCGCGGATCATCGACTCCACGTCGCGCCCGACATATCCGACTTCGGTGAACTTGCTGGCTTCCACCTTCATGAATGGCGAATTGGCCAGCTTGGCAAGGCGACGCGCGAGCTCCGTTTTGCCCACACCCGTCGGCCCGATCATGAGGATATTTTTCGGCATCACCTCATCGGCCATCTCGGGCGGAAGCTTCTGGCGGCGCAGACGATTGCGCAGAGCGATGGCGACGGCGCGCTTGGCGTCCGGCTGCCCGACCACGTACTTGTCGAGCTCTCGCACAATCTCCCGCGGCGTCAGCTCATCGAGAACCGGGCCTTCTTCGACCGATTGTCCGGGCAGGTAGATCACCATGTCAGGCCAGTTCCTCGTAAGTCACGCTGTCATTGGTATAGATGCAAGTCTTGCCCGCGATCTTCATCGCTTCTTCTACGATCTGCCGCGCGGAAAGCTTTGTATGCCGCAGCAGCGCCGTTGCCGCAGAGAGCGCGAAAGGCCCTCCGGACCCGATCGCCGCCACATCCTCATCGGGCTCGATTACATCGCCATTGCCGCTCAGGATGAACGTGTTCTTTCCGTCCGCCACAAGGAGCAGCGCTTCGAGATGCCGCAGGACTTTATCGGTGCGCCAATCCTTCGCCAGCTCGACCACGGCCCGCGGCAGGTTGCCATTGAACTGTTCCAGCTTGGCTTCGAAGCGCGAAAACAGCGAGAATGCATCGGCCGTCGACCCCGCGAATCCCGCCACGATCTTGTCGTTGTAGAGACGGCGCAGCTTGCGGGCCGTGGATTTCAGCACTTCGGAGCCGAGGGTCACCTGACCGTCCCCGGCCATCACAACTTTTCCATCACGACGCACACAAAGGACCGTCGTGGAACGAATTCGAGGCTTCATTTTATGGTGAAATTCCAGTGTAACGCAGCGGCCGGACGATGCCCTGCAACGCTGCGGCCCTCGCCATTGACACGCCCATTGACACGACCGCGCAGCTCACGTCAGCTCGGGCAAGGCCGGGCGGGAGGTTTCGTTCGTGACTCGGACTCTACGCCCCGAATTTCACCTTGCGCGCGAGCCACGACCGTGTAAACTGCAATCGAAGGGGCAGTACGGCACTTCCGGCCCGTAGCAGCATTTCCCGGCAAAGAGGAGATATGGAGTACCTGGAAAACTTCACGACCGCGCGCAACTGGGTGATGAGCCCGCCGAAGCGCAATCCCGACGATCTGAGCTTCGACGATCTGGACGATGAAGACGACGTGGGCGACGAGGACGACCTCGACGACGAAGACGAAGAGGAAGACGAGGATCTGCTCGACGAAGACGACCTGGAGGATCTCGACGACGAAGACGAAGAAGACGAGGAAGACGAAGACGATCTGGACGATCTGGATGACGACGACCTCGACGAGGAAGACGAGGACGAAGACGACGAATAAACAGCCGCAGCAGGCTTCGGGTTTTGATGGAAATGCGGCCCTGGCCGCATTTCCGCTTTAACGGCCTGTCAGAACGCTCCGCAAACACCGCAGTGCCGACGGTCTGGCGCTGTCCCGCTTGCCGAATATCAGCCGGAGAATTTCGATACCGCTCCAGCCGAAATAGATCCACATCACGTACACCCGGATACCGCCGCCGAAATCGGCGAACGACGCTGCGAACAAAACGAGCAGCGCAGCCGCTTCATACCACGTCAGCCGCATATCGATCAACAGGATCGCCCCCAGCAGCGATTGCGCCAGCGTGAGCAGAAGATCGCGGCTTTGTATCGTGTCGAGCGGAATCGACGAGGCGTGTTGCGCGCTCACCGACAATACGACAGGCAGCATCGCGGCGAGAAGAGTCCACTGGTTGATATTGCTCGAGACCATGTTCATCAGGGCGATGGAAGCGCGTTTGTAGTCGCGCGCCCAGTAGAACGCCGAGATACCCTCGGGCGATTCGGAGACCAGCGGCGCGATCCATTGGATGAACTGGTAGCGTGGAATACCGGCCAAAGTCGAGAGTCCGAACAAGCCGGTGAGGAACGGATCGGCAGCGAGAAAAACCGTGGCACCGCCGAGTACGAACAACACGAAAATTGCCGACACCCGTAGCGGTTTCGCGGCGCGCACAATCGCGCGGGGCACGCGGCCGATCTCATCGATCGACTCCGGCTCTTCCGGCGGGAGGCGGCTCATGACCCACAGATACGCGACATAGATGGCCAGCAACACGGCGCTGTCGTAGAGGTTCAGTTCGCCCGTCCACCACACGATGAACTCCCAGGCGAGGGCGGCGAAGAGCGCCGCGATCTGTACCGCGTGTTCGGGCTCGAGATCGATCACTCGCATCGGCTGATTCTGTTCCCGGCGGTGCGCCGCGGCGGCCGAGAAGTAAATCATGGGCCAGCCGATTCCGGTCAGGAGCATGAGCGCGCCCGTCAGGTTGGCAAACAGATCCGGCACGTCGCGGTGCCACGCCAGAATCGCTTCCACGGCGAACTCGGGCAATGTCTGCAATAAAGCGAGCAGCGCCAGTGCAATACCTTGCGCGACGAAGAACTGCGTGGCTTCGGCGCCCCACGCGATCATGAGGCTGGCGAGCAGGATCGCCGGTCCAGCCCATAAGGCAGTCCAGGGGCTGCCCGGTTGCAGGGCGGCGGTCTCCACCAGCGCGAACGCCGGAAAAATCAGCAATGGCGATTGCGCGTTCAAGCGCGCTCGACCGCGCGCGGCCCTGTTCCAGCGCTGGACGCGCGCGAGACGCAGGAAGCTCGCTCGAATTCGCGCCGCTTCTCGGGGAAGTCGGTGCGGAAGTGCCCGCCGCGGCTTTCTTCGCGCCAGAGAGCGCTCTTCGCGATCAGTTCGGCGACCTGGTGGATGTTCCGGCGTTCGATCAGAGCAAGCGACGGGTCGGAGGCCGGACGCCACTCGCTTCGGGCGAACGCGCGAATTACCGCTTCGAGACCGCCGCGCTCGCGCAGGATGCCGCAATTTTCCCACGTGAGCCCGCGAATCGCGGTTTCCTGCATATCCGGAACCAGCATTTCCGGACGCATGGCCTCACTCTCGACGCGATCGTTGGCGTGGGCGCTCATCGCCCGTCCCGCCCGCAACCCGAAGACCACTGCTTCGAGCAGCGAATTGCTGGCCAGACGATTGGCGCCGTGCACTCCCGTGCAGGCGACCTCACCGGCGCTATACAATCCGGCCACAGTGCTGCGGCCCTCCAGATCCGACCAGACTCCGCCCATCGCATAGTGCGCCGCGGGATGCACGGGCGCCGCCTCGCGCGCGATGTCGACTCCATACGCGAGGCACGTCTCATAAATACGCGGAAAGCGATTGCGGATGAAGCCCGCATCGCGCGATGTCAGATCCAGCCAGACATGTGGGGACCCCGTCTGGCGCATTTCGCTGACGATCGAACGCGAAACCACGTCACGAGGCGCGAGATCCTTAAGCAGGTGATACCGCTCCATGAAGGCTTCGCCGTTCTTGTTGCGCAGAACCGCGCCCTCACCCCGCAACGCTTCGGAAAGCAGAAAGCGCGGGGCGCCTTCCACGTGCAGCGCGGTCGGATGAAACTGGACAAATTCGATATTGCCGATCGCGGCTCCAGCCCGCCAGGCCATCGCGACTCCATCACCGGTCGCGACATCCGGATTGGTGGTCTCCTTGAAAACCCGCCCCAGACCGCCAGTCGCCAGCAACACCGCGCGCGCCCGCAAATCGCGCAAGGTTCCGCCCTTTTCATCGAAAACCACCGCGCCCGCTGCACGGCTCCCCGTGCGTGAATCATCCACGAGCAGAATATCGGTAATCGCGCTGTAGCTCTCGAAGCGCACCGCCGGAAGCGACGCCGCCTTGCGGTAAAGCGTGCGAGCGATCTCGCGGCCGGTGGAGTCGCCGTGGGCATGCAGAATTCGATTGCGGCTGTGAGCGCCCTCACGGGTGAACGAGAGCTTCTGGCCCTCCCGATCGAACTCGGCGCCCCAATCGATCAGGTCCTGAATCGCGGCGGGACCTTCCTCGACCAGAGTCCGCACGGCCGCGACATCGCAAAGCCCGTCGCCGGCATAGAGAGTGTCCTGTTCGTGCAGGGCCACTTCATCGTCATCGCTCAGGGCGACCGCGATTCCACCCTGCGCGTATTCGGAAGACGACTCACGCAGCGAGTCCTTGGCGACGACGAGAACCGAGCCGGATTTCGCCAACTCGATCGCCGCGCGGAGACCGGCGACGCCGGCGCCAATGACCAGAAAGTCGCAGTCCATTGCCATTGCGATTCTAGCAATGTGACAGAATTCTCACTGGCGGAAACACGAACATGAGTTGCGGAAGATCGTTCATACTTTCCTTTCTGGTAGCCGCTGGAGCGCTCCTTATACCAGTTGGCGCGAACGCGCAGAAGGGCGCTGTTCTCGCTGCGCGCGTGCAACGGATGGAAGATATCGAGGAAATCCGCGCGATTCTCATCAACTATGGGCGCATGCTTGACGCCCACGATTTCGGGTCGTATTCACGTTTGTTTGCGAAAGACGGCGAGTGGATCGGCGGCTTCGGCACGGTGAAGGGTCCGGCCGCCATTGAGGCGTTCATGGTGAAAAACATCGGGACGCCAGGCAAGCCCGGTGGAACGTATCATCTGCTGACGAATTTCGTGATCGACGTCAACGCCGACACCGCTACGGCGTGGTCGCGCTGGACGTTCGTCACACCCGGTCCGGACAACAAGCCGGCCATGGCGCAGGGCGGGCACTACTCGGACGTGCTGGTGCGCGAACAAGGGCGCTGGAGGTTCAAACGGCGCGAGGCCTTCACGGACATTCCGTCGAACGGTCCAGTGCAGACGAAATAGCCGGGAATTTAGCGGGTGACTTTCAGCTTTCGAGACGCGCCTCGACAGACCTGTTCGATCGTTCCCGCTGCACCGATCTTATCGACGCGGCGTGCCGTCCGTGTGGGCACGCACCGAACCAGCGCAGCGCTGCGCGAATGCGCACGGTTTCGAACTCTTCGCCGCACCCGTTCACGCAATGGGCCGGTATATTAAGGGGAATGCCACAATATCAGGTCACGACACCGGAGCGGACTTATCCGGCCGTTGTGGAGCGCGGTGTCATCAACCGTCTCGCGCAATTCCTGCCGAATGGACACGGACGTGTTTTTTTTGTCTCGACGGCCGACGTCTGGCAGCTTTATGGCAAACAGGTAAGTGCTGCGCTCGGCCCGAAGGAATTCGAAGTCCTCTACTTTGCGGGTGGGGAAGATAACAAGCGCCTCGCTCCCATCGAGCAACTCGCCGAGCAAATGGTCGAGAGAGGCGCCGACCGCTCCAGCGTCGTTATCGCGGTTGGCGGCGGAATTGTTACCGATATGGCGGGATTTCTCGCGGCTATTTTCATGCGCGGCATTCCTGTAATCCAGATTCCGACGACCCTGTTGGCGCAGGTGGATGCCGCAGTAGGCGGCAAGACGGGAGTCAATCTGGTTGCGGGCAAGAACCTCATCGGCAGCTTCCATCAGCCCATCGCCGTTCTGATCGATCCCGCGGTGCTGGCCTCATTGCCGCCGCGCGAATACCGGGCAGGGTTATACGAAATCATCAAATCCGGCGTTATAGTCAGCGCGCCCTTGTTCCAGATTCTCGCCGAGAAGCGTACCGAAGTGCTCGCCCAGGCTCCCGACATTGTCGATCACATCATCGCGGAGTCAGTGCGCATCAAAGCGGAGGTGGTGTCGGCCGATGAACGCGAGTCCGGCCTGCGCCGCATTCTGAACTTCGGCCATACCTTCGGACATGCGCTCGAAGCGGAGACGAAGTATACGCGCTTTCTGCATGGTGAAGCGATTTCCTGGGGCATGCGGGCGGCCACTTATCTCGCGCAGGACATGGATATTATTCCGCGCAGCGACAGCGCGACGATCATCAACGTGCTTGACGGCTACGGACCTATTCCGGCCTGCGATCACGTCGGCCGCACCGAACTGCAGGTGCGCCTGCTGCGGGACAAGAAGACGATCCAGAACCGCATCCATTTCGTGCTGCCGGTGAAGATCGGCGAGGTGGTGGTACGTTCGGATGTGTCCATCGCAGCCGTGCAGCACGCCATCGATCACGCGCTCGCGGACTGCCGGGCGGCCGCAGCTTGAATCAAAACAGCGTGAGTAAAGCCGCGTGAGTGCCGCCCAGGGCACCACCCCGGAAGGATCGAAATCCGAACAGGACGCTTCCAGATGGGTGCGGTCGATGTTCGGCCGCGTGGCGCATCGGTACGATCTCGCCAATCATCTGCTGTCGGCCAACGTGGATCGCTACTGGCGCAATCGCACGGTCGAGAGCGTCGGCGATATTCTGATGCGCCCGGGCGCGCGTGTGCTCGACCTGGCATGCGGCACCGCCGACCTTCTCATCGCGATGGAGGGCGCCTGCGGCCGGCAGCTTATCGGCAGCGATTTCTGTCATCCCATGTTGACGGGCGCACAGACGAAGATTCGCCGCGATCGGCTGCAATCGGTGCTCGTCGAATCCGACGCGCTGGCCCTTCCATTTCCCGAAGCCAGTCTCGATCTGATCACCATCGCCTTCGGGTATCGTAATTTTGCTAATTATCGTGCCGGCCTCATCGAAATGCGGCGTGTACTTCGTCCGGGCGGGGCGCTCGCGATCCTCGAATTCACGACGCCTCCGAACGCCGCGTTCGCGACCGTATACAACTGGTATTCGCGAAAGGTGCTGCCGGTGATCGGCGGCGCTATCTCGGGCGCCGCGGACGCGTATCGTTACCTGCCCGAGTCGGTGCGGAAGTTCCCCGGCGCACCAGCCCTCGCCCGCATGATGGAAGACGCCGGATTCCGGCGTGTCACGTGGGAATACCTCACTTTCGGGATCGCGGCTCTGCATATCGGCCGAACGTAAACTGGAATCATGTCCCTCACAATCGCCGGCCGGGCCTTTCGTTCGCGCCTCATGATCGGTACCGGCAAGTACCGCAGCTTCCAGGAGATGGCGCGTTGTCATGCAGCATCGGGGGCGGAGGTTGTTACCGTAGCGGTGCGCCGCGTGAATCTGACGGATCGCTCGAAAGAATCCATGCTCGATTACATCGACCGCGAGAGCATGTTCATCCTTCCGAATACGGCGGGCTGCTACACGGCGGATGACGCCATCCGCACCGCGCGTCTCGGACGCGAGGTCGGCCTTTCCAACTGGGTGAAACTCGAAGTGATCGGCGACGAAAAGACGCTCTTCCCGGATAATGCGGGCCTCGTTGAAGCGACGCGCGTTCTGGCGAAGGAAGGATTCGTCGTCCTGCCTTACACAAATGACGACGTGGTCAATGCACGCCGCCTGATCGACGCGGGCGCCGCCGCGGTCATGCCGCTGGCCGCTCCCATCGGCTCGGGGCTTGGCATCCAGAATCCGACGAATCTCCGGATCATGCGCGAGATGATCACGGAAGTTCCGCTTATCGTGGACGCCGGTGTCGGCACGGCCTCCGACGCGGCGCTCGCGATGGAGATGGGCGCGGACGGCATCCTCATGAACACCGCGATTGCGGCAGCTGACGATGCGGAGAAGATGGCGGTCGCCATGAAACTCGGGGTCGAGGCTGGCCGGCTGGCCTTCGAAGCGGGGCGCATGGAGAAGAAGCTGTATGCGAGCGCGAGCAGTCCGCTGGCTGGTGTGGTTGGGCGTTAGTGTGGTTGGGCGTTGATGGTGGCGGGGGGGAGACTCGAACTCCCGACCTACGGATTATGAGACCGTCGCTCTAGCCAGCTGAGCTACCCCGCCGAGGTCGAAAATCCGATTCTAGCATTCGGGATTTCAAACCCCCGGGATTAAACAGCGGCCGTGATCGACTCGGGATCGAGAACCCAGACTATGCTCGTGCCGGCGGCGAAATAGTGCGCGATTTTTCGTTGCAGCCGGGAGGCATTATCGTCCGAAGAAAGGATTCGACTGCGAGATCGGGAGCGAATTCACGATATCTGCCAGAAGAACGCTGGTTCCTTCTCTCCTCACGGATGCCACATCGGACCCTTGGATAACATCCGGCGCAAAACGAAACCCGGATTCTGTGGTCACCATCCCGCCGCAGCCACTCCTGGCTGCCTGACGGAGATTTTCACCCACAGCTGCTTGAATAATCCCGTGCTCGAATCCCGGTGGCGGCATCACGACAAGTTCTCCTTCATCGAGTTCGTGGAGGTTCCCGTCATCGGGCAACTTCTCGAATTCGGCGACCGCGATCAACGCCCGGGTACCCATGTCGATATGTTAACTGAACTGCCCATGCGACACTATCACTGGCAGGCGTCGACGGATAGCCGCTCGCGCAAGCGGGAGGAAAGTCCGGTCTCCACAGGGCAACGTGCCGGCTAACGGCCGGGGGGGATCTCTCAAAGGGGTCTTTACGGAAAGTGCCACAGAAAAAATACCGCCGGATTTTCGAATCCGGTAAGGGTGAAAAGGTGCGGCAAGAGCGCACCGCGGACGGAGCAATCCGGCTGGCAGGGTAAACCCCACGCGGAGCAAGACCAAATAGGGGAGGAGGAGCGGCCCGCTCCGTTCATACTTCCGGGTAGGTTGCTAAGGCTTCGGCACGAAACCGTGTCGAACAACGAACCAGGTAGCAATATCTGGTCCAGATGAATGGCTATCGCTTTTGTGGACGCGCACAATGCCCCTTGGGTCTGTGCGCCAGGCAAGAGGCACAGAAACCGGCTTACAGTTCTCGCCTGCTTCAAAACAAGAATCCCCTCGCCGCCTTCAAAGGGCGGCGAGGGGATTTGGTTTAGCGAAGCGGTCTGACTACCGCGGGCAGCCCTTAGCCTGAATGTCCTTCACCGGCGCGGGCATCAGGCCGGGGATGGACGGCGCATCCGCGCCACCCGGCACAAACCAGACTTCCACTCGCCGGAACTGCGAGCGGTTGTCGGTCGCGGACTGGCCGGCACGTTCCTTCACGGACGCGTCTCCAAATGGCATAGGCGGAGTAGCCTGATCGGTGCCCGCATAGGCCACTTGCACGCGGCTTAGGTCGAGCGACGGGCAAACTCCCTTGCCGGCGCTGATCACAGCCGCGGCGTTGAGGACGCGTTGGGTGTCGAGGTTCGCCGCGGCGCGTCCAGTCTCGCTCATGTCGCGATGGCCGACCAGAATCACGGTCGCGTTCGGATCGTTGCGCAATTGCGGGGTCAGCGTCTCAAGGAGATAACGCTTGGCCGCATTGTTGACGCGCGAGCTGCGATTCGGGAACACGATATCCTGCCGCGAGGCGGCGGGCTTGAAGTTCACCGTGACGCTGGCATTGGCGCTCGCGGTCTGGTTCTTCGAATCGGTCGCGGTGGCAGTCAGAGTGATCGTCTTTGTCTGCTGCCGCAGGCGGTTGCTCTGATCGAAGCTGACGCCGGTGGAATCGAACGTCGTACCCGTGACCGTGCCCTCGCTCGCCGTGTAGCGAACGGTTACCGGATTGGTGCACTGCGTTCCTGTCGCGGTGGCGCTCAACGGCAGGCGATCGCCGTAGTTGATTGTCGCCGGCGAGACCGTGAACTGCACGGTCGGCGGACCCGCGGGGCGCACCGCAACATTCACCGGCTGAGAATTCGCGGTCATGCCGTCCGAAGTGACGGTGACGCGGATCGCGCTGGTGCCGGCTCCATTGGCCGTCGGCACATTGAAAGCCGGGCCATTCCCGCCGGGAGCAGGCTGGTTGTTCACAAACCATTGATAAGTCGGCGTGGCGCCAGCCGGACCACCACTGACGGTCACGGTCAAACGGACATTGTCGCCGGGGCAGGCGTCACGCGCGCCCGTAATCTGTGACACCGTCAAAGCCGGCGGTGGCGGCGGCGGTGGCGGCGGAGGCGGCGGGGCCGGGGCTGGCGGAGGCGGTGGCTCGTGCAACCCGAAGAGGGATGAAAGCTGGGCCGTGAATTGGATGCCATTCTCGCCGTGATGCGGGCGGATATACGCCGAGCCAGGACCGCTCGGGAAATTCGGCAGTCCAAAGTTCGGATCCGGCGTCCACAGGTAGCGAACGTCAATACGAGTGCCCCAATTCCGCGAAAGCGGCAGCTTCACACCGGTGCCGATTGTGAAGCCGGGCTCGATTTTGGTTTTAAGAGTGCCTCCGAAAGTCAAAGGTGGACCCGACGGAGGTTGATCAATTTTTCCACTCGGCCGGTACACGACCATCGCCGGTCCGACCTGAATATACGGACGGTACCGCGCGTCGCGCGGCGTCAAATACGCCATGCCGGAGACGGAGAATTGAAAGTCACGCTGGCCGACGCTTGCATAAATATTGTTACCGGTCGGAAGCAGAGCCAGGCGATTGAAGCCCACTCCGAAGCTTTCCTCGATTCCGCCGTAACGTCCCACATTCTGTGTCGATCGAACACCGAAAATGGGTCTCGCGAGGAGTTCGTAAGTCCGTGCAGTCTTCCCCTGAAACTGCTGAAACCACTGCGTGCCGAAGAACTCTCCGAGATCCCACGTGTGATACGCGCCTTCTTCGTTTCTCACCTGCGCCGGCGCCATACCCGCCGTGACAAACAGTGCAGTTACCGCAAGCAAAGTCCGCCATCGCGATGGATTGAAATCGGACCTCATCTTCATCAACTCACTACCTCCTCGAAATTAGAACTGCCGTAGTGCCCGGTGCGGGATCAAATTCCCATTGTGCAGCATGTGCCAAATCCATTGTGCCTGAAACGGCAATAACTGTGTGACTTATACCACTTCCGGCATAATTCGGGTCAGTCCACCCGTCGCAGCGCGACTCCGCGCCTCGGTAAAAGAGCAAACAAGTGATCCGGCGCCTGTGGCAGGACCAGTAACGCGGAAGGCCACGTCTTGTCGTCTTCCGTATCGTCGAGCGCCAGCCAGTTCTGGCCGCCATCGGTCGAGTGAAATATCCTCCCGTCCTGCGACGCGAAGGCTTCGCCTGCTCGCGCCGGGTGAAACAAAACGTTGCTTACTGTCGCCGCCGATAATCCATTCGAGACCCGAGTCCACGATTGGCACCCATTCGCGGAGCGGAACAATCCGGCAGACGTCGCGGCCAGTGCTGTCTGTGCAGCCGGAGTTGTGGGGGACGAGCCATGATCGAATACCAGCCCGTACCAGATTGCGCCGGCCGCGGGTTCACCGCAAGGCGCCCAGCGAACGCCGGTGTCGGCGCTGACGAACGCGCGCTGTGGAGTAAATGCAGCCACAAGTCGATCGCCCGTCGCCTGAATGGAAGCGATATTGCCCGGAAGGCCGGCCGAAGCCCAGTTCCCCCCGTTTGTGCTGCGATAAAGCCCCTCGGCCGTCGCTGCCAGCAAGACATCATGCTCCAGCGCAAGGATCGCCGTGATCCGTCCACCAGGCGGTGACGCCTGCTTGTCGGTCCAGGTTTTGCCCGCATCCGCGGACTTCATGAGGCCATGGAAGCTCGCGGCATAAATTGTCGACGGCTGGTCGGGAGCGGCAGTTAACAGACGAATATCGCGGCCCTGTCCGCCGGAGCCGCCGGTCTGCCAGCGCAGCCCCAGATTTTCCGTCCGGGAGACGCCGTTTGATCCGCCGGAGAATACACTGCTCACATAGATCACGCCCCGCGTGCCCGAAAAGACGGTAAAGCTGCGATTTGTAAATCCGTAATTCGATTCGTGCAGGGTGCGGCCGCCATCGGTGCTCACCATAAGACCGGCCGTTGTCGACGCGAAAAAGACCCGTCCCGTAACGGTCGGATCGAAAGCCACCGAGCGTACCGCCTCGGTACTGACAATCCGCCAGATCTTGCCACCGTCGTCGGAGTGCAGAAGCCCTTCCGTGGTCCCCGCAAACACCGATCCTTTATGCCGCGGGTCGAGAGCCACGAACCACGTGCGAAATGCTCCCTTCGGGGTCGGCAACTTCGTCCAGTGGGCTGCCTTGTCGGAACTTTGATAGAGTCCGCTGCACGCGCTCGCGTAGACGGATTCCGGCGCGTGCATGTCGACTTGAATACTGAACACGTCTGAATCGTCGATCATTCCGGTATGGATCGAAGCCCACGACTTTCCTCCGTCGGTTGTGCGCCATGGGAGGTGCGTCGTCCCGGCATAGAGCACTTCACTGACCACGGGATCGAACGCGAGCGAAACGACCGGGCGAAGCTCCTCGTTTTCGGGCGGCGAGATGCGCATCCACGCGCCGCCTCCATCGAGGCTTCGAAAAATGCCGTCGCCGGTTCCGGCGGCGATGACGTTCGGGTCCGCCGGCCACAATGCAAGCGACCACACGGCTTTGCCGCTTGTGCCAGGCAGAAGGTTCCATGTCTTGCCGCCGTCGATAGTCTTGTAAACGCCCGAGGTCCAGGGATGATCGCCTTCCATGCCGGCGTACCAGGTACCCGTCGAACGCGGATCGACCTCCAGTGCGTGGAGCACGCCGGTAAGCTGGCCCGTAAACGGAATATTGGCCCACGACGCGCCACCGTTCGCAGAGCTGAAGAGCAAGCCATTATGCGCGCCCGCGAGCACGAATCCAGGGACTTTCGGCACGACTCGCACCAACTCGGCATCACCGCCATACGGACCGGTAACACGCCATTCCGTGGAAGCCGGAAGAATGGAAAGACTTCCCGTGAGTGTAAGAAGAGTGAGTAGGTTGAGTGCTGAAGATCTCCGAACAAATCCAGGTTTCTTAGTCATTCAGCGTCGGATATAGCGCGCGGACCGGACCGCCTGCCGCCGTCTGGTCCAAGTCTTGCATAAATCCGGCGTAAAAACATCCATTAACCCCAAATTGGCTGGTGCGCCCGACAGGGTACGAGTGCAACGGCTCTCCAGCTTGTAGGCGTATCAGGCAGCGCGCACAACGGCTCCCCACCTGTGCGCTATGGTTATCATGTCCATGAATCGATGATCGTCGTCGGCGCCGGTATTATCGGACTTTCCTGTGCATGGCGGCTTGCACACCGCAAAATTCGGGTGACTGTCTTCGACTCGGGGCGGGCTGGCCGCGAGGCGAGTTGGGCGGGCGCGGGAATGCTCGCGCCGGGCGGCGAGTTTGAGGGAGCCTCGCCCCTGCTTGAAATGGCTCTCGCGAGCCTTGCCAGGTATCCGGAATTTGTTGGCGAGTTGCGCCGGGAATCCGGCGTCGAGATCGACTACAGGCAATGCGGTGCGATCGAAATCGCAAGAGATGAGGACGAGACCAACGATCTTATCAGGCGCGCCGGATGGCAGTCGAGCCTCGGCATCCGCTCCGAAGCGGCACACTGGCCTCGCGCGGCCACGGCGCGCTTTTATCCGGATGATGCCGTGGTCAATCCAAGAGACGTAGTGGACGCACTGCGCCTGGCATGCGTGAAGGTTGGCGTCAGGCTTCTCGAGCACGAGCCGGTCGTGGAGGTTTTCGCCGACGGGTCCGGCGTGCGCACCGCGCGGGCGGTCCATCGCGATGCGGGCGTCCTCATCGCCGCCGGCGCCTGGAGTTCCCTGGTAGCCGCGCCGTTTGGGCTGGCGGTCGTCACGCCCGTGCGAGGCCACCTGATCTCGTTCGGCGCCGCGCCGGGCATGCTCGAAACGATCGTGCGCCATGGCAACACCTATTTGCTGCAAAGGGCTCACGGAGCGATCATTGCGGGTTCTTCAACGGAACATGCGGGATTCGACCGGGTGATCGACAAGGCCATTACCGCCGGCATTCACGAGCGGGCGTCAGCCCTGCTGCCTGAACTCGCCAGGATGGAGCCGACGGAAAATTGGATCGGTTTCCGCCCTTCCATCGAGGGTGGGATGCCTCTGATCGGGCGCATCGAGGGGACGGCGGTCTGGACCGCTTTCGGACACTATCGCAACGGCATCCTGCTGGCGCCGGAAACGGCCTGTCGCATCGAGAAATCGGTGGTCGCGTCCTTGTAGCGCCTCAACGCCAGTTCGGAAACGGGTTCCCCGGCGCTTTCCGGCAAGCCTCCAGCAACTCCGGGACTCGCCGGCTCCGCCGGATGAGTGTCTCGAAAACGTTTTGAAGTTTCGGCTCGTCATCCTGCATCCACTGCGGCGGCAACTGGCGCAGTGCCTTGTCGAACACTTCCGGCGGGAAGTTCCGGATCCGCTCGATCCACGGCTCGAAGTCACCGATCGACCGGACTCGCTCGTACAGGATTCGTCGCGCATACAGCCCGGCCACGGCCGAGTCCGGGAAATCCCAGTGCGGACCGTTGAAGGCGAATCCGTGATCGATCATCAGGGCCACAAATCCGAGCTTTCGCGGCGGCACACCCGGCCGGGCCAGCCAATCTTTCAACTGCGCGCGGAAAAAGATCGCTTGCCGCCCGTCCGCGTTGGCAACCCAGCGGTCAAAGGCCAGCACCGCAAGGAACTGCTCGGGGTTTGCAACCTGGCCGAGCAGGGCGTCCGGAATGAAATCGTAAACAGCGGTGCGCTCCGGATCGCCCGGATGCCTCGATCCAAAATGCCAGCCCGGTTCGATAGGAACGCGGCGCGTTCCTGCCTGCAGGTGGATCTCGGGACTCGCCGCGAGAAAGTCGCGCGTAAAACGGACGATCTGGTGCGGTGGCGCAGAAATCTGCAGGTGCGTGAGGATTTCACCGGCCACCCATTCGTTGATCAGAATCCTGCGGTGTTGCGGGTTATTCTGGAATTTGACGACGTAACAGCCGCCGTCGTCCGCTTCAAGCAAATGCGATTGCGCGCCGCCCCTCATCTTCCGGATGAACCGGCGAGCATTCACCGCCATCGCATTTGCCGGAACCCGGAGTGCACGATCAGGCGCGATTTCACAATGAGGGAGGATATCACTGGATGGCAGAAGAATCGAAAGCCGCCGGAACCGGCGCATCTGACACTTCGAAAGACGCCGCGGCGAAAGACAGCGCGCACAGTCGCGATGAAGTGGCTTTGGAACTGATGAAGTTCATCGCCGTGACGACGGGCTACGGAAAGGGGAACAGTCCGGCCGCCGGATTCTCGGGCAAGCCGTCGAAGTCGGCTGAGGAATATGCGGACGCCCTGATCCAGTTGTTCGAGAAGTGCCGCTCCGTCGTGGCGAAACCGGTTTCCGGCGGCGCGTAGGATTGGATTTTTCCGGCAGCGCGGATCAGTCGTGTGGCTGAGCCGCGCTGCCGGTGTAAGAGCTAGCGGCGGCCGGATTTCTTTGCGGCCTTCTTCTTTGGAGCGGCTTTCTTCGCTGCCTTTTTCGGCGCAGCCTTCTTCGGAGCAGCTTTTTTGGCGGCCTTCTTCGGCGCGGCTTTCTTGGAAGCAGCTTTCTTCGGAGCGGCTTTCTTCGCAGCCTTCTTCCCTGGAGCCGCTTTCGGGGTCGCCTTTTTTGGCGCTGCTTTCTTCGCTGTAGCTTTCTTCGCTGTAGCCTTCCTCGGCGGGGCTTTGCTCGGGGCCTTCTTTGCCGCCGGTTTCGGCGAAGCCTTCCGCGCCGATTTCACAGGCTTCCGCGCCGGCGGAGCCTCGACGTCCACCTCTTCCTCAACGACTATCGCGATGACTTCCGGAGCCGGCTGTGCCGCGAACGCAGGCTGCGAGCCGGCAGGAGTTTCTTCGTCTTCTTCGTCCTCGTCCTCGTCGTCTTCATAGTCGTCGAGCTTTGACTCGACGTCGTCGCTCTCATCGCCGTAATCGCGAAAATCTTCCATTTCGTCTTCGTCTTTGGGAGCGAGCTTCAGGTCCTCGAACATCCAATCAGCCTCCTGTTTCGGCACGGTCTCCATTAGCATACCCCTTTTTGTTTTTGACGCAACTATCTGACGCAATCAAAAGGGCCGCAGCATCCAAAATCTTCCCGCGGCAGCAAGAGGGCACAGCGCGGAACCCTGCGAGAGCGAGGGTGCTCCCAACACAACCGAACCCTCAAAAACGGTGGGCGCTGCGGGGGCTCACACTAGTGGCGCTGCGCTCGTGTGGGTGCCACGTGCTACCGGCGGCCCCGAAAACCGTGAGGTCCAGCAGCCAAGCCGCGCGCCGGCACGCCGCCGCCCACCCGTCCCCGATTGACCACGCCGCCCCGGAATCCGGAGCGAAACGCCGGACTCGCTCCGAATCGATAAGGCGCATAGACCGCGTATCCGGGCGAGTAGAACGGATATCCAAACGGGCTGTAAAAGAATCCGTCGCCCGGCAGCCACGACCAGGCCCCGAAAGCGGGATTCCAATACCAGCCGGCTCCCCAATAGGGACCATAACCGAGATAGATGTTCCTTGCCGTCGCCTCGTTGGCCTGAGCCAGATAGCCCGAGCGCACGCTGCTCCAGCGATAAAGGTCGTCCTCCGCCTTTCGGTCGAAGCTGACGGTTTTGAGCGGTTCGCCGTTCACGGCGACCTGCTTGCCGCGGCCGAATTCTTTCGACTGTCCATCCTGGCTGACCCGGACCTTGCCATCGATCACGGCGACGCGGTTCTGATCGCTGTCGAACCGGTAAAGCCCTGCCTTCAGAAGAGAGGCGGTCGCGCCGTGTTCCAGCACGTCGATCCGGGCATCTTTCAACTTCTGGTCGACCTCGACGATCGCGTCGCCGCGTATCACGTCGATCGCCGGATTGACAAGACGATCTGAAACGAGGCGAATTTCGCTGTTGCTTCCCTGACGGACGAATACGCCGGGAGATAACAACATCTCGACCTTGCCGTCCTTCGTCGATAACGTCTGGTCAGGAGCCAAACGCGTGTTGCGATCCAATTTTGCGCTGAGCGAACGGCCGTCTATGGACGCCTGCCCTTCCACATAGTTGATGGTGCCAGGCACAGCGGTTTGAACCGTTTGGGCGCCAAGCGCAGCCGCTCCGCTCAGCGCAAGCAGTGCGGCATACGTAAGAGACCGTGATTTCCTCATAATTTCCTTACCTGTTTATTGGATGTATCGGTCCATGGCCGGGTTTCCAATTCGAGCAATATCCAAAGCATAATCAATAAGTTAGCTGCAGATTTCAACCCGCAGAACGATGATTCCCCGGTCCGCTCTACAGCTGGAAGATATAGCAGTCGATAGTAACTTTATGAGTACTGGTACTTGTTATCGTTCGTTTGGTACTATCAGGTGGTGTTGAACTACACTTGGGATGACGTGGAAGCCGACTTGGTGCTGCGCAACCTGGAACAACCGGCCGACGAACGGCTGCGGCTGCTCGATTACTACTTGAGGCTCCGCGAAAAGTGCCGCGTGCTATGGCGCGCCGCAACGTCCCTTTTCCAGTTCGATCAAGAGTAGCGCGCAGCGTATAGCGCGTGCGTCGTCGCTGGTCGGAGGTGCACTGTCAAAGGTGCCCCGTCAAAGGTGCGACGCTTCCGCGGAGATACACTCGGGTTTGGCAGACATCCCCGATCCCGAGTTGCATCACGTTGCCGATCTCGTCGTCCGTATCGGACCGCCCATCGATCTCGGCGTCATTCCCGCCGGCATGAATGGCGGCAACAGACGCCGGGTGATCCCCATTGCGGAGGGCGAGGTGCGCGGTCCACGGCTACGAGGCCGAGTGACCGCAGGCGGCGCTGATTATCAATCGATACGGCCCGACGGCATGACGGATTTGCATGCGCGCTACATCATCGAGACGGATGATGGCGCGCTGATCTATGTGGAGAACTCCGGGATTCGCCGCGGCCCGCCGGAGCTCATGGAAAAGCTGCGGCGCGGCGAGACCGTCGATCCAGCACTGATTTACTTTCGTTCGACGCCGCGGTTTGAGACGGCGGCCCCGGGATACGAATGGCTGATGCGCAGTCTTTTTCTCTGCTCGGGCGCACGCTTTCCCGATCGAGTCGAGATGCGATTCTACGAGGTCCGGTAAGGGCGGCGACGCATCACCAGTTGCGCCGCGGCATCGCTTTGACAAGCTCCTGCGTAAACGGATGCCGCGGGCCGGTGAAGATCGCGGCGGGCGGCCCTGACTCAACGATGCGGCCCTGATGCAGAATCTCGACGCGGTGACTGAGCGAACCGACGGAAAGCAGATCGTGCGAAATGAACAGCAGCGCCGTTCCATCGCGCCGGTTCAGTTCCCCAAACAGCCGCAGCACCGCGGCCTGCGTGATCGCGTCAAGCGCGCTCGTCGGCTCATCCGCAAGCAGCAGGGGCGGACGATGCATGATCGCCAGCGCGATGAGCAGGCGCTGCCCTTGCCCGGTGGAAAGTTCTCCGGCGCGCTTTTCACGGAAGTCCGCCGCGACGGGAAGCTGGACGCTTTCGAGAAGCTGTTCGAAGAAGTTTGCCGGGGGCAGGCTGGGCGCGTGCGCGCGCCAGCTTTCCTCCAGAAGAGTCCGGACCCGTAGCCGGTCGTTCAGCGCCGCGGACGGGCTCTGCGGCACGTAGCCGATGAGCTTGCCTCGCACCGCACGCATTTCACGGGGCGACAGGCCGGTGAGCTCGCGGCCGGCGAGCCGGATGCTGCCCGACACTTCCCCGCCCCGGTAGTGCAACAGCCGCAGAAGCGCCAGAGCGAGCGTGCTCTTGCCGGAACCGCTCAGTCCCACGAGAGCTACGATTTCACCGGGAGCGAGGCTGCACTCGACATCATGCAGGACGGCGTTTCTTCCGTAGCAAGCCGAGATGCGGAATTCAAGCGCCGTCATTCCAGGCTCAGCGAGTCGATATTCCACAGGAGCTGCGGCGGCGATGTGGATGCCTGGAGCCCCTTCAGCGAAGTGGAGATGCCGACGAGGTAGTCGGGGTTGACGAGATAGAGAATGGGCGCCTGCTCGACGACTATGCGCTGGAATTCGTCGAAGGCTTTCTTGCGCGCCGCGCGCGATGGCTCGGAAGCCTGCAGAAGTTCGAGTTTATCGACACGCGCTTCCCAGGGCGTGGCCGGAGACTTTTCAGATGGCCACCAGGGATGCTGCGGGCGCGAGCTCAGCCAGATGTTCATCTCCTGCACGGGGTCGACCGAAACATTGGCGAACCCGAACAGACACGCTTCGAATTTTGGTGTGTTGGAAAGGCGGTCGATAAGCGAGCGCGAATCGAGCGTGACGATGTTGACGTGAACCCCGATCTTTCGCAGGTCGTCCTGCACCATCGCCGCCATAGCTTCACGCGGACGGCTGCCGGAGGTAGTCAGCAGCGAGAACTCGACGGGATGCCCCTCGCGATCGCGGAGCACGTTATCACGCAATGTGAAGCCCTCCTTCGCGAGGTCGCGCACCGCGGCCTGCGGATCGGGCGGGGGTGATTTGAGGCCCGCATCAAACCAGAATCGGTTGGAGGATGAAACCGGTCCGGCGGCCGGATGGGCGTGGCCCCGGAAGACGACCCGGGCGATGTCGTCGCGGTGGATGGATGCGCTGACAGCCCGGCGGAATATCGCCGACGTGAACCACTGATGCTTCCACACGGGCACGGAAGGCGACGGCGCCTGATTGAAGAACAGAATCTCTGAATCGAGCGAGGCGCCAAGATCCCGGGCTGCGGCCGGCTTGTCTTTGATGATGCGATCGAAGTTTTCCGGATCCAGCTTGTTGATGAGATGCAGCTCGCCGCGCAGAAAGCGGGTCAGCTCGATCTCGCGATTTGGCTGGATATCGATCCGGATCGAGTCGAGGTAGGGAAGCTGCTTGCCGGCGGCGTCACGTTTCCAGTAATTCGGATTCCGCGCGAGGCGAACGAAGTCGCCGGGCTTGTACTCGGCAACGAAAAATGGTCCGGCGGACGCGGGCAGCGGCGCGGCGGTGGCCGGAACGATGGAGAGCGAATCGAAGAGGCGGTCGATATCCGGCTTCGGTTGTGGATAGTGAATCGCGATCTCCAGGGGCGAAATGACGCGGACTTGCGGATCGCCCTGCTGGGAGCGGAACGTATCGCCGACCGGCGCCTCGTGCTTCGGATCGAGCGCGGCGCTGAAAGTGCGTGCGACATCATCGGCCGTCAAGGGTGACCCGTCGGAAAACCGCAACCCCGCACGCAAACGAAAGGTAATCGTGCGGCCGCCGTCCGACAACTTCCAGGATTGGGCCAGGGCGGGCTCGGGCTTGTCGGTCACGCGATTGATGCGCACGAGCGCGCCGCCGGTCAGATAACGGATGAGCTCGGAGCGCTGATCGGAAACCTTTAAAGCATCGAAAGTCTGCGGATCGCCGGCCAGAGAGAAGTGAAGTTCGGCGGCTGAAAGCTCCGCGGGAGAGACGAGAAAGAGAACCAGCGCGGTAAGAAGCAGGGCACAAGTGAACTTCACGACGCCGCCCCGGGCAATTGCCGCGAGTCTCGGGATGGCTGCAGCGCTTCAAGCGCGATCATTACAAGCATCAGAAGCCCGAGCGGGGCGAGAATCCACGGGTTGTCGCGCACGCGCGCCGGATGCTGCAACTCGGCCAGAAGATTTCCCCAGGAAGGAAGCGGTTCGGCGACGCCGAATCCGAGCAGGCCGAGGCTGGCTTCGGAGAGGACATAAGCCGGAATCAGAATGCGGAATTGGGCGGCGGCAAGCGCGCGAAGACGTGGCCAGGCCCAGATGCGCGCAATACGCCAGGGCGGCACGCCGGCAGCGCGGGCCTGCAACAGCCAGCCGGACTTCTTCATCTGGCGAATGGATGCCGTGAAGACTCGCCCCGGCCACGCCCATCCCGCGACCCCCATCAGCCCAAAGGTTATCAAAATGGACGGGATCGCACCTGTATTGAGAGGCAGCAGCGCACGCAGGATGATGAACAGGAAGATCCACGGGAGCGACAGGCTCAGCGTGGTCAGTGCGGAAAAGCTGTGCTCGACCCAGAGGCGGCGCGTCGCGGTGACGGCCGACAACAGCAGAGCGATCATAACCGACACGAACGCCGCGGCAGGCGCGAGCAAAACCGAAATACGCGTGGCATAGATGAGGCGCGAGAGGCGATCGCGACCAAGGTCGTCAGTTCCCATTGGAAACTGGCTGCTCGCGGGCGCGTTGGGCGAGTCGCGGAACTGGCGTGAATAGTCGTAGGGTGCGATCGCCGGAGCAAAGAGGCCGGCGAGAAGGACTGCGAGGAGTACGATGACTGCGGCGATCCTCACGCGCGTTCGTCTCCGGCCGCGAGATCGCCCGCGGCATGCACGAACGTCACGAGGAAGGTGATCATCAGGGCCAGCGCGCAAAGGAGCGGCATGTCTCGTGCAGTGGCCGCCTGGACAGTAAGCGCACCCATGCCGGGGACTCCGCACAAAGTTTCGATCGGAATGGCCAGGCCGAAAGCAAGCACAATCGCGATGCCAAGCAGAGCGAGCAGTTGCGGGGCGGCGGCGCCGGCGACATAGCACACGCCGATGCGCAGCGGGCCGATGCCGCGAGCGCGGGCGGCGAGCAGCGCCGGAGACGCGTGGCACTCCTCCAGAATCGCGCGCAGAGTCCCGAATAGCCGGGGCAACAGCCCGAGGCTCAGAGCCAGACCGAGCGGCGCCTGGTAGAAGAAGAAAGCCAGCGCCAGCACGGCCGGCGGTATGGCGAGCAGCAACCCGCTCACGGAAGCGGCGGCGGCCGTGAGAACGCTGCGCCGAAGCCACACGGCCGTCCAGGCAAGAAGTGCGGCAAGCGTCCACCCACCGAGAGTTCCCCAGATGACCAGGCGCCCGGTCGCGGGCGCTCTCTGGCGCAGCAGCAGCGCCACGGGCTGCCCAAAACTCTGCGAGACGCCGAAGTCGCCACGCAGAGCGCCGCCGAGGTACCGCACATAGAAGCGCGGCAGTGAGTTCTCCCGGTTATAACGCGCATGGAGCGCCTGCAGAGTCTCCGGACTCAGCGCGGTATTGAGATCTTCAGGGATCGAATCGAAGCCGGGACTGTACCGTACAAGCGCGGCAGCCAGAAAGCCTCCGGCGAGCACGACCGCGACCAGTGTCGCGAGGTGGAGCGCCAGCCGGTTCAGGAGACGCATGTCCACTTAGGAGGCGGCTACAGTGACCTGCGGGTTTTCGATGGGAATGACCTGGGCGGACTTTTTGCGCATGCGCTTGCTCTTGTACATACGGCGGTCGGCTTCGGCAAGCAGGTCTTCGGCGTCGCCGCCATCGTCCGGATAAATGGCCACCCCCACGCTCATCGAGAGCGGGCTCGGCTCGGGCGTCGATTCGCCGGCGCGCTTCGCGACAGTGCGCATCTGATCGATCTTTAATTCGAGTTCCTCGCCGAGTTCGCCGGGGATCAGGAGAACGAATTCGTCTCCGCCCATGCGCGCCAGATAATCGGCGGCACTGCAGTTCTCGCGGAGCCCATTGGCTACCTGCCGGAGAACCTTGTTGCCTGCAAGGTGTCCGAAACGGTCGTTCACCTGTTTGAAGCCGTCCAAATCGCAAACCACGACCGCGAGCGAAGAACCGGTGCGGCGGGCGCGCCCGAGTTCGTTATCCAGCGACAGGAAGAGAGAGCGAGCATTGGGAAGGTTGGTGAGATAGTCCGTCGTGATGGACGTTTCAAGCAACCGGTGCGTCAAGGCCGTCTCGACAGCCAGCGCGACTTTCGGACTGATGGCCAGCAGAATGCGCAGGTTTTCCTTGCTGAAGGCGTCGCGATCCGCGCGGTAGAGGGCCATCACGCCGAGCGGACCGTTCACGCCGTTAAGAGGCACCGCGAGCGCCGAACGCAGAGTGCTGTACTTTGTCGGATCGTTCAGATAGCCGGCTTCGACCGACGGATTGCCGTTCAGCAACGGCTTGTTGTTCTCAGCCACCCACCCCGACAACCCCTGCCCGAGCGGAATCTCGAGCGAGGTAAACAGCCGGAGATTCTCGCCGCTGACATACTCCGGGATCAGCTTGTCTTCGCGGCGAATATAGATCGCGATGGTCTCGTAAGGGATGAGCCGCTTCATCCGGACGCCCACGAAAGCGAGGGCTTCCTGCAGGCTGAGGGAGTTGCCGAGATCCTGCGTGAGCTCGTAGAGCATCTGCGCTTCCTGCGTTGCGGCGGCGATCGAGGAGAGCGGGTCCAGAGGATCGCTCGCCGTTGCGCCGCTGACGGACGGCGCGATTTCGTCGGCCGATTCCGCAAAACCGGTCGCCGGCGCGAGACCACGCTCGATCTTGACATCCATCGAGAGCTTGATTTTTTCCTTTTCCGTTCCGCTCGAGATCGCCATCTTTTCAAGCTCGACGTAGCGGCGCCGCATAATATCCACGATCACCGGATCGAAGCTTTTGCCGGACTCGGAATTGACGATCTCCATCGCCTGATCGAGCGGCAACGCACGGCGGTATTGACGATCGGACGCGAGCGCGTCGAGACAATCGACGACCGAGAGAATACGGGCGCCAATCGGAATTTCCTCGCCGGCGAGGCCGAACGGGTAGCCGGAGCCGTCCCACTTTTCGTGATGGGCGCGCACGATCGGAACGACGGGATAGGGGAACTTGACTTCTTCGAGAATCTCCGCGCCGACGAGCGGGTGGATCTTCATCTTTTCGAACTCTTCGGGAGTCAGCCTCCCAGGCTTCGAAATAATGTGTTCAGGGACGGCCAGTTTGCCGATGTCGTGCAACAGGGCGGCTGCCTGGAGGGCGTCGAGTTCCTTCTCACTCAGACCAATTTCGCGGCCGATTTCAGTGGCGTAGACGCGGACGCGCTGCAGGTGGTCGGCGGTCGTGGTGTCCTTGGCTTCGATGGCGAGCGCCAGCGCCTCGATCGTCCTCAGGTGAAGACCGGCGATTTCCTCCACATGGAGCTTATCGTTTTCCAGCCGCTCAAGGTACATCTTATAGGTCCGGTAAATGAAATAAACCAGTGGGAACAAGACCAGCGCGGCGTGCCAGGTCACCTGGCGGGTCAGAATTACGATCAGCCACGCCAGCGAAGCGGCGGCAAGGTGATAAGGCAGTATCCAGAAGTAAGTTTGATACCAGGTGCGATAGATCGATTTACGCTCGGTAAGCGCGATGACGCCTGCAACGAGCACCGTGTTCACAACGAAGTAAACGCACGCAGCGATGCCGAGCAGCACGGGATGCAGTTCCCCGAGCATCGCGTTCAGGGGCCCGTGGAATACGGTATGCGCCGCCATGATCGCCATGCCGACCGAGCACGCGCTGAAGGCAATACGAATTGCCTTGGGCCGCGAACGCGGCCGCCACAGACACTGCACAATCGTGCCGGCGACCCCCAGGACAATGGCTTCCGGAAGACTGAACTGCACGATACCGAGCAGGATGAAGAGGAAGTTCACCGACAAGGTGGCGAGCACCATCGGCAAACGGATTTTGAGACCCGACGTCATCAGCGTGACGGCGAAGTAGCACCAGAATTGGATCGGGTGCGCGGAGCTGAAGTGCGCGACCTGTGCCGCCACGCCCGAAATGCCGGCGGCGAGGATCAGCGCGATGTAAAGTCTGGCACGAACCGGCATGCGAACAAGTGAAACTGCGGTGCAAGCGGCATTCCGAAACCGTATTGCAGTGCTTAACCCATTCTATATCAAATACTTACTAGGATATTAATCCCGACGCACGTGACATTCAGGCACAATCATAGCGCACGCTGTCACTCCACGCTATTGCCATTTTGACACTTAAGTAGTAGCCCCGGAAAGACTCAGGGGTATGCTACTCTCCGAGGTTATTATTGACAAATCAACAAGTTGCCGCAAGATAGAGTTAACTCATCGGGCAATGGAGAAATTTCGCACTCAAAGTGACGAAGTGACGCCGGTTCATGCCGGGCCAGGCGACCAAACGCTTGTAATCCGGCCGGGGGGACGCGCGGCGCCTGTAGCCAGAAACGCGGAGCCTCACTACGAGGAATTCATGGGGATGACGACGGTGATCGCGTCTCCGGCCATGCGCCGCCTGATTTCCATCGCCGCAAAAGTGGGCCGGACGAATTCGCCCGTCATAATTACCGGCGAGAGCGGCACGGGCAAAGAACTGATCGCCCGCGCGATACACCACTATTCGGCGCGCGCCGGAAAGCCGTTTATTGACGTCAACTGCGCCGCCCTCCCGGAACACCTGATGGAGAGCGAGCTATTCGGCTACGAAAAGGGCGCGTTCAGTGGCGCCGAAACCATGAAGCCTGGTTTATTCGAAGCGGCTCATTGCGGCACGTTGTTCCTGGATGAAATCGGCGAGCTTGACAGCCGGATGCAAGCCAAGCTTCTTCGGGTGCTTGATGGACAGGCCTATTTCCGTCTCGGCGGCTCACGGAAGGTGCTGGCCCACGTCCGGGTGGTCGCGGCAACCAACCTGAGTCTCGAAGAGGCGGTCGCCACCGGCAAATTCCGGCGGGATCTGTTTCATCGTCTGGACGCCTTCCGCCTGCATCTGCCTCCTTTGCGGGAACGTTTCGAAGATATCGCCCCGCTCGCGAAATGGTTCCTGCGGGAGTCGCCGCTTACTTTGAGCGATGAAGCATTACTGCTGCTCGAAGAATATTCGTGGCCGGGCAACATTCGTGAGCTGCGGAACTCGCTCAACAAGGCAATCCTGTTCGCGCAGGGGCCGGAGATTCAGCCCGCCGACCTGCCGCTCCCGGTAGTTCTCGGGCAGCATGAGCAGCCGGAGGACGAGTACTCGCTCGACGGTCTCGAAGAGCAGACGATCCGCAAAGTTCTCGCACAGACCGGAGGCCACCAACAGAAGGCCGCCGACCTGCTCGGCATCTCCCGGCGAACGCTGATTCGAAAGCTCAAGACGTACCGCTCGCCCGAACACTTCGGGAACAAGCAATCGCGGCACCAGGCCGGCAAGAGAAGCGTTGCTTGAGGACCCCGGCTGTCTTGATGGCTGCCGGAAGCTTGACGACCGAGGCTTCGACAGCCGATAACCAAACCGGCTCGGGGACCCGCAAGAGGCTCCTCACCGCTCCTGTATGGCTGCCCGATCCGCCGCGCACTCTCGACGAGATCGATATTTCCGAAAGCCTGATCCTCGATCTGGCGGTACGGCATGTAAGCGTGCGCGGCACGTGCTCGATCGGAAAACTGGCGCAATTGATGAAGCTCCCCCTCGAATTCACCGAGGGAGTGTTCCGGCGGCTGAACGATCAGCAGTATTTCGAAGTGCGGCGAATGGCGGGGGACGATTACATCTTCTCGCTCAGCCCGAGCGGCAAGAGGCTGGCGGCCGAACGCGCGCAATCGTCCCGCTATGCGGGCCCCGCGCCGGTGTCTCTCAAGTCCTGGACGGCCGCGGTGCGCGCCCAGTTGCCGCATCTGGATATCACACAGGAAAAGCTGCAGCGCGCGGTTTCCGACATCGTCGTCGAGCCGGAGCTTCTCGACGCTCTCGGGCCCGCGCTGATCTCCCAGGGCGCGATCTTTTTATATGGCCCGAGCGGCACCGGCAAAACGACGGTTGCCGAGCGGCTGATGCGCGTCTTCGAAGATACGATCACGGTTCCGTGGGCTGTGGAAGTCGATGGGCAGGTGATTCTACTCGCGGATCCCGCGGTGCATCAGCGCGTGCATCCCGCCGATATCGAAGGCAGCGAGGATTTCACCCGATCGGGGATCAACAAGCTCGACATCGATCCACGCTGGATCATGTGCAGGCGGCCGTTCGTCGCGGTAGGCGGGGAACTGGTGACGAGCATGCTCGATCTGCAAAAAGACGAGCTGAGCGGCGCTTTCAGCGCTCCCCTGCAAATGAAAGCGAACAATGGCATGCTTCTGATCGACGACTTCGGCCGTCAAATGATCTCGCCCCGCGACCTGCTGAACCGGTGGATCGTGCCGCTCGACCGCCGCGTGGATTTCCTATCGCTCGGCAGCGGGGCCAAGTTCGACATTCCCTTTGAGCTGCAGGTTCTGTTCTCGACCAATCTTGCTCCTCACGAGCTGGCCGATGAGGCGTTCCTCCGGCGTATCCCGAACAAGATTCTGCTGGATGCCGCCACGCCCAGACAGTTCGACGAGATCTTCCGCCTGAACGCTGCCGCTCTTGACATGGAATATGAGCCGGGCGCCGCGGCTCTGCTGCGTCAGGAATGCCTGAAACACAGTCCCGACCTGCGGCCTTGCTACCCGCGAGATATCTGCAATGCCATCCGGGCCATCACGCTCTACGAAGGCCGGCGACTTTTCATCGGGGCTGCCGAGATCGAGCGCGCCGTGCACGGGTACTTCCTCCAGACCGGCGCGTAAGCCTGTGGGTGTGCCTCGCCCTTGCGGCCTGACAGATCATCGACGGACTACAGCGCCCGGTATTTGCGCAGCAGCTCATATAAGACGACGGCTCCGGCCGATGCGACGTTGAGGGAATGTTTGCGGCCCAGCATGGGAATGCGGATGTGAGTATCGGCCAACGCGGCGAGTTCGCGCGTCAGTCCATCGGTCTCGTGTCCGAAAAGCACGCAGACCGGGAAGCGCGGACGCCAGTCGAAAAGGTCGATGGCATGCGGGCTGGTCTCGATGGCGGCAATCTCCCAATTGGCGGCGCGCAGGCCGGCGATCGCCTGCAGAGGATCGCGAGAATGCGCCCAGGGCACCGTCTCCTCCGCGCCAAGCGCCGTCTTCGCGATCATGTTGTGGGGCGGATGTCCGGTGATGCCGGTCAGCCAGAGTCTTTCGAGAGCCACCGCGTCGGCGGTCCGAAAGAATGCGCCGACGTTGTAAAGGCTGCGAACGTTCTCCAGCAGCACGGCTACAGGAAGCGGCCGGACGTTTTCCCAGGAAGACGCGGCCTGTGTGGCGCGGTAAGGAATCCGGTCGGTCTGGTCGTCAGGGCGCCACAATTTCGATCACCCCGTTCCCGCCGACGAGGCGCCGCGCCCGACGTTCCCCGCCCGAGCAGGCCGCAAATACGCGCTGTCGAGCGCGCGAAATCGAAAGCCGCGAGCATACAGGTGGAAAATCAATTCAGATCGTAGCTCTTTGCCGGCGCCGCGCACAACGGCTGCCGCACGACCGCGAGCCCGACACCGGTCCAAATAGATCGCCGCGCCCAAGGCGGCCGGGGACGGGTTTGCAATCCACTAGAATGGTTCTTGCCGATGCTCTCCATTGTCGTTCCGATCCATAACGAGGAACGCTCGATTCTGCCGCTGTACGATCGGCTGACATCCGTGCTCGTCACGATTTCGCAACCGTACGAAATTCTGTTTATCGACGACGCGTCAACCGATCGCTCCTGCGAACTGCTGGCGAACCTGGTTCAGACAGATCCGCATCTCAAGGTGATTCGGCTGCGCCGGAATTTCGGGCAGACGGCGGCGCTGTCGGCCGGCTTCCACGAAGCCAAAGGCCGGATCATCATTGCGATGGATGGCGACCTGCAACATGCGCCCGAAGATATCCCCGCGCTGCTCGCGAAAATTGACGAAGGCTACGATATCGCGAGCGGCTGGCGCAAGGAGCGTGTCGACAACGCGATCACGCGCAAGATTCCCTCGCGAGCGGCGAACTGGCTCATGTCGAAGGCGTCGGGAATCGATCTTCGCGACTTCGGGACGACTTTCAAGGCTTATCGGGCCGAGGTCCTGAAGGACGTTCACCTTTATGGCGAGTTGCATCGGTTCATTCCAGCGCTGGCCAGCTTTTACGGGGCGCGTGTAGTCGAAGTGCCGATTCAGAATACGCCGCGCGTCGCAGGTGAATCGCACTACGGCCTGAGCCGGACCTTTCGTGTCTTGTTCGACATTCTCACGATCCGGTTTCTGTTGAAATACTTCACGCGGCCGATGCATTTCTTCGGATCGATCGGGCTGGCGGGGACGGTCTCGGGCATCGCGATTCTCGCGTATATCGCGATTGTCAAGATTTTCTGGCAGCTTGATGTCATCTATGAGCACGGACCGCTGATGATCGCCGGAGCGTTGTTGCTGCTTGCCGGATTGATGATGTTTTCCACCGGGCTCATTGGCGAGCTGGTGATCCGGACCTACTTCGAGACGCAGGACCGCCGGATATACGCGGTGCGGGAAATCCTGACGCAGAAGCGCCGGGAGAAGGTCGACGAGCGGCGCTAAGAGGGCTCTGTCAAGCCGCCGCCGTTTCGACGAATTCCGTGGCGCGTCCCCAGCGGTCTTCGAACAAGTGCCGCATCGCTTCCCCAAGACCGGCGTGATCGAAGACAAGCGAAGTCCACGTCGGTTTGCTGATGACAGGGTCGAGCAGCGCAATCAGCCCGCTGCGTCCATCGAACAGAGCCAGCTTCAACGGCAGCGATGAAGCCTGACGAATCTCTACACCGGAGGAAGCATACTCCGACAGGCGCTGCCGGTGATGCTCGTCGAGGGTGCCGGATTCAATCAACAAGCGGCACGTGATCCCTTTGCCGCGCGCCTGTTTTACCAGCATCTCATCAAGCGGATCCACCGCATACGGTGGCCGCGAAAACTCCAGGTACTCGGCCCGGACTTCTCCCAGCATGCGGCGGTATTCCGCTGCGGTTTGGGCGGGCTCGGCAACGATCCGCAGAAAGTCGAGCGTCCCACGCCCTCCCTTGCCTTCGGAATAGAGGCCGCTGAGATCTTCCATCAAGTTCTTGGCCGACCTCGCCTGATTCGTCAATTCCTGTTCAGCGAGCTGCCGCTTGCGCGCGAGGTAAGCCGGTATCGCGAGATTCGGCTCAACTGCGGAGAACAGTTTCGTGCGATCCTGGACGACACGTGCGAATCCCTTCTCGACAAGGCTGTCGAGCACCTCGTAAATCTTCTGCCGCGGGACATGTGCGCGCGGCGCAAGCTCCAAAGCTTTGAACCGGGAATGTCCAAGCAGCACGAGGTACGATCTCGCCTCATAGGCATTCAGCCCGAGCTGCTGAAGCGCCCGCCAAAAGCGCTGATATTCGATCTCCGCAATGTCGTGTTTCATGATAATTACCTGGCACGCCATGCCGCACTGCGAAATTGCCGATGGCAATCTCCGGCCTTTTCAACTCTAAACTCTATATGATGTGTGCAGCGGTTGCAGAATGTATACAAGGGTCTTTTCAGGATGAGTGTTTTCCTTCTACAAAGATTGACTTGCAGTACTAGAACTCCTAAGATTGTGTGAAAGCGCACTCAACGACTAAGGCGGCGTTGAACTGATGGCAACTCAAGCAGGAACAATGGATACAGTGAACGGCGCGCAGGGGCAAGGACAAATCCGGGTTTTGATCGTTGACCATCCGAATTTGCTGCGGGATGGCATCGCGAACCTGTTAAATTCACAAATCGACATTGAAGTCGTCGCGTGTTCCGATACGGTTATTACGGCCATCGAAGCCATTCGAAAACTGCATCCGGATGTGGCGTTGCTGGGATGGCCCGCCAGCTCGGCAAATTCCAACAAGATTTTCGCGGCCATTCAGGATTCAAAGCCGCGTGTGATCATGCTGGTCGATGAAGAATCCAAAGAAGATTTCGTAGATGCAGTGCGACAGGGTTGCTGCGGGATCGTGCCGCGTCAAACGTCCACCGAGCTATTGATCAAGTGCATTCGCAAGGTGCACATCGGAGAATTCTGGCTCGATCGCACTACAACTGCCGAGGTGATCCGGCGGCTGGCGAAAAAGGGCTCGGGTACTACGAATACCGGGGCTCGTCTGGGGCTGCGCGAACAGGGTGGCGCACTCAGCACCCGCGAACGGGAAATCGTGATTCTCGTGGCGCAGGGCTTCAAGAACAAAGAAATGGCCGAACGGATGTTCATCAGCGAACAGACCGTCAAGAATCATCTGCACAATATCTTCGATAAGCTCGGCGTTTCGGACCGGCTGGAGCTCGCGCTCTACGCAATCCATCACAACCTGCACGATCCGGATTAATCTTCGTGGTTACCTCCCTCGCGGTTACTCCCGAGGGGCGATTCCCAAAGCGCGCATCTTCCGGTACAGGTTGCTGCGTTCAAGCCCGAGCAGCTCCGCGGTGCGGCTGACGTTGCCGTGCGATTCTTCAAGCTTCTTGAGAATGTACTGGCGTTCAGCGGCTTCGCGCACGTCCTGCAGGCTTCCATAGCGCTCGGACGAGCGATCGGATTGCGCTTTCTTCGCCAGATGAAGAGGGATGTGCCGCGCGTCGATTCTGCTTTGCGGATTGAGGATGACGATGCGCTCGATCAGATTGCGCAGTTCCCGCACATTGCCGGGCCAATGATGCGCCGTGAGCGTTTCGATGGCTTGTGGAGTCAGCTCTTTCGGTTTTCGTCCATAAGCGCGCGCGAATTCCTCGAGGAAATATGTGGCGAGCGAGGGAATATCTTCCTTCCGCTCGCGCAGGGGCGGCACATGGAAGGGAATGACGTTCAGCCGGTAGAACAAATCCTCGCGAAAATTACCGCGCTCGATTTCAACTTCGAGATTTTTGTTCGTAGCGGCCACGACGCGGACGTCGACCCGGATCGACTCAGCGGCGCCCACAGGCTCAAAACGCTGTTCCTCGAGTGCCCGCAGTACTTTCGACTGCGTGCTCAGGCTCATGTCGCCCACTTCATCGAGGAAGAGAGTCCCGCCGTCGGCTTTTTGAAATTTTCCAACCTTGCGCTCGTGGGCATGCGTGAAGCTGCCCTTCATGTGTCCGAAGAGCTCGCTTTCGATCATGCCTTCTGAAATAGCCGCGCAGTTGACTTCCACAAATGGGTTGGCCGCGCGCGAGCTCATCGCATGCAGAGCATGGGCCGCGAGCTCCTTGCCGGTGCCGCTCTCGCCGTAAATGAGGACGCGTCCATTGGTCCCGGCCATCAGGGCCAGTTGCTGGCGGAGCGCCTTCATGGGTACGCTGTCGCCGACGATGTGCGGAACACCAGTGGCTTCGCGGAACTGATCGTTTTCGAGACGGAGGCGGCGGTGGTCCAGAGCGTGGCGCGCGACCAGAAGCACGCGGTCGATGGAAAGCGGCTTTTCGAGAAAATCGTACGCGCCGAGCTTGGTCGCCTTCACGGCCGTCTCGATTGTCCCGTGACCGGAGATCACCACCACAACGGGGCGGTCAGCCTGGGGGATCGCCTGAATACGGTGTAAGGTCTCGAGCCCATCGATGCCAGGCAGCCAGATGTCGAGAATTACCAGCTCGAATACGGAGCGGGCGAGAAGATCGAGGCAGCCTTCCCCACGCTCGGCGGTTTCGACAGAATAGCCCTCGTCTTCCAGAATTCCGCTGAGGGATTGCCGAATACCGGGCTCATCGTCGACCACGAGGATGCGGGGAATCTTCGCCACTATTCTTTAGTGTCGAACAAGGGCTGCGCTCCAGGCAGAAAAGCTAGGCGAGCGCAGCGCTGCCTGCCTGTGCCAGGCTGGCGATTGTCTTTTCGGCAATCGGCACTTCAAGGATGAACCAGGCTCCGCAGGGAACGTTATCCTCCACGCGGATATTCGCGTTGTGCTCCGCGAGAATGTGACTGACGATAGCGAGCCCGAGACCGGTTCCTCTGCCCTTTGTCGAGAAATAAGGCAGGAAAAGTTTTTCTTTCTGATCGGCGGTGATGCCGCATCCGGTATCGCCGAAGATCATTTCTACGGTGTCATTGTTCTCTTCACCGCCACCGGCGCGCGTTTGGATCGTCAAAATTTTCGTGGCCGAATCCTGCATGGCTTCGGCCGCGTTGTCAATCAGGTTAACGACGATACGCTTGAATTGCTCAGGATCGACTGAAACCCGCGGGAGATCCGGGGCAAGGTCTACATTGAGCTCGATTCCATCGAGCCGGTCGGCGAAGACCGCGAGGCCATTCGTGACGACGTCGTTCAAATCGCAGACCACCGGCTGCGCCGCCGGCAACCGTGAGAACTGCGAGAACTCGTCGACGAGGCGCTTGACGGACGCGGTCTCCTCGAGAATCGTCTCGGCGCATTCGCGCACAACCTTATCGATGCGCTCGGGCGTCGCCGGCGGCAGTTCCGTGAGTTGCCGCCTCATCTGGCGCAGAATGCGCTCGGCCGACAGTGTGATCGGCGTGAGCGGATTCTTGATCTCGTGCGCCACGCGGCGCGCCACTTCGCTCCATGCGGCCATTCTCTGGGCGCGCATCAAATCGCTCGTGTCCTCGATGACGATCACGAATCCCGCGCCTCGACGTCCTTCGATGGCAGATACGGTTACAGCCAGGTGGAGCGTTTTGCGGATGGTCTTCACTTCCAGTTGTTGGGTTGCAAGTCCCGTGCGGCGGGCACGATTCATCAGATAGCGGATCTCGGCCGTGTCTTCGCGGGAGAAGAGATCTTCCAGCCGGACGGCGCTGCGCGGGCGCGAGTCCGGAAAGATTTCCGCCAGCGCTTTGTTGACCAGCAAAATAGCGCCATTCGAGTCGACGGAGATCACGCCCGTCGGAATGCTTTCAAGGATGGCTTCGGTGAAGCGGCGCCGCGCTTCAATCTCTGTCCGATTGGCTTCAAGGTCGCCCGTCATGCGGTTGAATCCAGTGACCAACTGCGCCATCTCGTCGACCGCGGGCACCTTAACCCGGTAGCTCAGATTGCCTTTGCCGACTTCGTCGACAGCGTTGAGAACCGCGGAGACGGGTCCGCTGATCTGACGGGCGAGATAGTCCGCGAGCCATGTAGCGGCGAACAGAATGAAGGCCGCCAGAGTCGCCAACAGGTAAATGTAGTTGCGCCGGACAGCTTTCTGCTGAAAGCGGAGCTCGTTGAAGACCCGATGGTAATTGTCGATCGCTTTTTCCTGATCGGCCACATCGACGGGAACTGCGATCGCGACCTGTACCCATCCTGTATTGACGGCGGTCTTCGAAGCCGGAGAGATGATGGGCGCGCGGACGGTGACCGCCGGTTGCTTCACATCCGGAAATTTTCCATAAAGCGCTATTGGCTTATCTTCGGCGGAGAGCACGACACTCGCGGCGAGCACGCCGTGCGAGCGGCAGAACCGTTCGAGCCAGGTGGCGGAAAATCCCGACTTCGCCGGATCCTGGCCCGCAAGAAGAAGCTGCGTTTCCGGAATGGCGGCAAGCAATTCCGCTTCGGCATTCGCCTGATCGCGAGTCTGACGGTTGAGCCCTCTGGCGATGCGATCGAAATCGACGAGCTCATGCTCGGCCGGCAGATTGAACCACTTCCGGATGCTGTTATTCAGCACCTCCACGCTGAAGAGCACCATGAAGAACACCGGCATGATGCTGAGCAGAAGCGCGCCGACCACCAGCTTCGTTTTGATGCGCGACCCGGGCCTGTCATTCGAGCGCTCCACCCAGAGTTTCCAGAGGAGCCGGACGATCATGAACCCGAGCCAAACGAAGATCAGAAAGATCAGGATCGAAAGACCATAGAAAACGAAAGTCTGATCGGGATCGTCCGGTACAAGCGCAAGGCTGCCCGAGAAGGAACTCTGCCACACGATCAGGGTGACGGAGGCGATAAACAGGAGCGCGCCGAGAACGTAGAGAAGGCGCTTCGTCATGAGGAAGGGCTTGTTTCAGTATAGCGGGATTAAAAGAAGGGCTGAAAAACGAAGCGGCCCCGATTTGCGCGGAGCCGCTTACTTGATTGCGCGTGGCCGACTCCGGCTAGAAGGTGAATTTCGCGCCGAGTTGGATCGCTCGCGGGTTACTGCTCATCACCTGATCCCACTGGGCAAACAGCGCGTTTCCAGGCGTCAGGTAGCTCGTCTCGCCGGGATGCTGCTTAAACGTTGTGTTATTGATTTGGCCCGCGGTGTATTGCGGATGGTTCAGTCCGTTGTAGAAATCAGCACGGAACTCGAACTTCATCCGCTCCCGCCAGGCAAAAATCTTGGAGAGGTTGAAGTCGATATTATCGATTGGCGGCGACTGCAGGATGTTGCGGCCGCCGTTGGCGTATACACCCGCCGGAGCCTTGATGAACTCGGCTGACGGGTTAGTCACGAGGTAACCGACGGTTGCGCCGTTAGCGTTGGTCAGCGCCGTTGCGTTGCTGCCCGTGTTGGGGATTCCCGAGAGGTTGATCACGACGCGATCTCCAGCTGCATCGCCGTTGAGATTAGAATCGGTGGCGCTTTGGGGCGTAACCCACTCGCCGGTCTCGTAAGTGTAGATCGCGCCCACCCGGAAATTGCCAAGCAAATTGCGTTTCGCCCAGCTATTGCTGTGGGAAAACCACGGCACTTGATAGAGGGAGCTCCAAACGATCCGGTGATGGTGGTCGAGAGCCGACGTTGCTTTCTCGGCGGTCAGGTTATTGAAGTCCTGCGGGCGTCGCGGTGTCAGCGCCGTCGAATTCACTTCGGCTGTACTGTCGTCGATCAAGTGGCTCAGAGTATATGCACCCTGGAAGCTCAGCCCGTTGCTAAAGCGCCGCGTCAACTGGAGGGCGAGGCCATGATAGGAGGAATTCCCCAGCGGCTCATAGGCCGTGATGGTGTTTACATAGCCATAAGCGGCGAGGGGATTGTTGAGGGCGCTCTGATTGCCGCCCACAGTCAGACACGTCGGCGCCGCGGTCGGCTTGGACGCAGGGCAGAGGCCATAGGTGAGTCCGGCGAGCGTCGCTGCCGAGGGCGCTGAATAGAACAGGGGAAGGCTGACTGCCGGCGTGATCAGGGCGTTGCGGTTGATCTGGGTCTGGAACAACAGGTGAACGCCGCGATTCCCGATATACCGGGCTTCGAACGTATAGTCCTTTGCGAAAACGTGTTGAATTCCCAGGTTCCAGGTGATCGCGTATCCCTGTTTCTGGAGCGGCGGCAGGTAATTCGAGCTCAGAGTCCTGGCCGTTGCCGGGGTAAACGATGTGGCCGCGTTGCCACTGATTCCGCCGGCGGCGAGAAAGCCCGTCGCGGGATAGGCAGGCGCGGCCGCGTTGATCGTCGCCGAGGCTTCCGGCGGGGTCGCGTTGGTGCCGACGTTGTCGAACACCTGATCGTAAGCGATGCCGATACCGCCGCGAATTGAGGTGGTAGCGCTGTTGCCGGGCGCGTAAGCGAAACCAAAGCGCGGCGCGAAATTCGTCTTCTGAGGCTTGGGAGCCTGGAATGTCAGCACCCCGGGGGTGTTGGCGATAGCGTTCGCATCGAACAGTCTCATCGATTGCGCCACACCGTTAAATTCGTAGCGAAGCCCGAGATTCAGGGTGAGGGAGTGGGTGACCTTCCAGTTATCGTTCACATAGGCGTAATAAGCCTGGTTGTTGCCCGAGTAGTAATGGACGCCAACGTTACGCTGCGCAAGTTGATCGGGCAGCAGATCGTGGAGGAAAACGTCGAGCGTGGAATACTCATAATCCCCACGCTGGCGTTGAATAAACGTGCTCAGCGCCATCATGTCGCGCCCGTCAAAACCGAACTTCAGATCGTGTTTGCCTTTGGTCCAGCTGAGATTGTCGACGATCTGATAAGTACTCTCGTAGGTGTTCTGCGGAGCATTCTGATTCGGCCCGATATTGAGCGACAGGTCGTTGTTGATGCCGATGTTCGGAAACACATCGAGGCCCGGAAATTGGATATCCGATGGGTACGGGATCAACTGCACGAAGCGGTTATATGCCGCCCGGAATTCGTTGATGACGGTCGGCGAAAAATTATGATATTCCGACACGGTCGCCACGTGACCGGTGACGGGCGCAGGCTGCCAGAATACCGGCAGCTTCGCGTTGAAGTCGATCGTCGACTGTTTGTTGTCGATATAGCGGACCCTCAACTGGTCACGATCCGAAATGTTGTAATCCACCGAAGCAAGCCAGCGGTAGATGTTCTGGAACAGCGGCGCGTTGATCGGCAAAACGCCGATCGGGATGTTGACCTGACTTCCGGCCGGGCAACCGCTGGCGGCCGACGGAACGGTCGCGCACACCGTCGTATTTCCGGCCGCGCCCGAAGCCTGCACACCCGCGGGCGCGACATATTTCTTCATGACTCCGAGCAGCGTCGGATTCACCGTTGAGATGTTCGAGAGCGCCGTGTAGCCCGCGGCTGTTGGTGCATAGGTCGGCGAAGTCGGAATGCTCGCCTGCCCGAGTGGGTTGTAGTCGTAGGAGCCAAAATAGAAGAGTTTGTTCTTCTTGATTGGGCCGCCAATCATCGCTCCGAGGCGGTTCTCGTCGAAGCGGGGCGCCGGCGGCATTGTCAGTCCGACATATTGACGGGCGAATGCCTGGTCGATCGCCTCGAGATTCTTATTGTTGAAATATTCCCAGATCGCACCGTGAATGGCATTAGTGCCGCTCAGGATTGCTGTATTGAACTGACCGCCGGAGGAATGTCCGTATTCCGCGCTGAACTGGTTCTGTATGACAGTGAACTCGGAAACAGTCTCAGGCGCAACCGAAGTAGTTGGACCGGTTACATCCTTCCGGTTATTATCCACGCCCTCGATGTTGAAGCTGTTGTTGCGCGGCCGTTGACCGCCGACTGACGGCCCGATGCCGACTCCGATACCGCCGCTGCTGGTGACCCCGGCGCCCAGAAGCGAAAGATTCAATAAGCCACCGTTCGTATGACCCGTCATATTCGCGGTCGATGGCAGCTCCGCAGCCTGTTGCGCGTTATAAACGTTCGTCACCTGGGACGTTGTCGTATCGATTACGGAAGCAGCCTCTGTAACCTGGACCGCACTCGATACGGCTCCCACCGAAAGCGTCAGATTCACTGTGGCCGTCACGTTCAATTCGACCACCGTGTTTTCGACGCTGGCGGGGGCAAACCCCGGGGCCGACGCAGTGATCTTGTAGGTCCCGACGAGAAGATTCGGAGCGCGATACACACCCGCCCCGTCGGACATCACCGGCGCCTTGACGCCGGTTGCCTGATTCTCCACGCTGACGGCGGCATTGGGGATCGCGGACCCGGCTGGATCGAGAATGCTTCCGGTGATGGCGCCACTGGTCGCCTGCGCGTACATCGCCAGCGCGGCCAGGAAAATCACCGACACAACGATCGCAATTCTAATGAGCGATTTGTTCATGAGTTCGAAGGACCTCCCGCTACTTATAGTTCGAATTGTAACGAAGCTGACGGTTTTCCACAAGTAAATAGGCGTGAAAAGTCAAGAGAGCCGGGGTGAACGCGATGCAGACGTCAGAAGAAGATAAGGAAGGCAAATGTCCCAAAAGACAGGAAAAAGTTAACCAAAGATAACTGGCGCGAATTGGATGAAATCATGGTTGCCCACAAAACGAAGCGGCCGGGCGCCCATTTCAGGTCCCGGCCGCTTCGTATGTGTGAAGCTCTTTCCAGGTAACTCGACTTACCGCGAATGTCAGAACTTAAACTTCAGCACGAGTTGAATACTCCGCGGATTGCTCGAGAACACCGACTCCTGGTCGTTGAAGGCCGGATTCTCTTTGCCCGCTGCCAGGCCCGGCTTGAGAATCGTCTGATACTCAGGGCTATTGAAGGAGTCCAGATAGACGTCGTTCAGCCGGCCCGCGATGAATTGCGGGTGGTTAAAGAAGTTCGAGAACTGGGCCTGGAATTCCAGCTTGTAACGATCCCGGAAAGAGAAGCGCTTCACTGCGGTCAGGTCGATGTTATCGATCGGCCGGCCCGCCAGAGTATTACGCGCCGCGTTGGGAAATACGCCTTTATTAGCCTGGATATATTGGGCGTTCGGATTGTTCGCAACGTAGGCAACCACCTGACCGGCGGAGTTGGTAAGGGGGCTGGCCGCACTGGCCGTTCCAGGAACACCGTTCGGATTCACGATGGCGCGATCCACCGCATCGGCGTTCAGATTGGCGTCAATGCCGCTCTGAACGGTATAGTATTCGGGACTCTGGTAGGTATAAATCGGCGCCAGTTCCCAGTTGCCGACGAGGTTTTTCAGGAAGGCATTCCCGCTGTGAGAGAACAGAGGAACGTCATAGAGAAGGCTCAAGGTAAACCGGTGACGGTGGTCGAGAGCCGATGTGGCGCGATCGAGCGAGAGATTACCGAAATCCGACGGGCGGCGCGGCGTCAGGTAAGTCGAAAAGACTTCAGCCGTGCTGTTGTCGATGTTGTGGCTCCAGGTGTATGCGCCGCGGAAGACCAGCCCATTGCTGAAGCGGCGATCGAGCTGGACGTTGAGGCCGTTGTAGAACGACCAGCCCTGCGGCTCGTAAGCCGTAATTTTGCTCTGGAACCCCGCGTTGTAGAAGGACGGCAGCTGCGATCCGGCCGAGTTATTGGGCGTTGCTGTCGCTGACGCCTGCGCCAACAATTGATTGAGCGTGAGGGGCAGCGAATTGAGTACCGCCTGGCCTGGGTTGGTCAGGTAAGTCGGCAGCGAATGGTCCGCAGTCACGACCGCGTACTGGTTGATTTGTGACTGCAGAGGCAGATGCATACCGCGAGTTCCCACATAGCGAACTTCGAGGGTGTAGTCCTTCGCGAAAACATGCTGCACACCCAATGTCCAGTTGAGCGCGTAGGGTGTCTTTTGATCGGGAATAAACGCGGAGGTCGCCGCGCGGGCTTGCGCCGGCGTCAAAGCGGCAGCGTTCGTGCCCGGTGCGATACCTCCATTCTTCAGAAAGCCGGACGGGCACTCATAACTTTCCGCTGTCGCGCAGGCCCGGTCTACTGTCTGCGAGAACTGCGGCGGCATCGAGAGAATCCCGAGGTTATCGAAGAGAATGTCATACGACATACCAAAGCCGCCCCGGATCGAGGTAGTCCCGCTGTTGCCGGGCGAATAAGCGAAGCCGACCCGCGGCCCAAAATTCTTATAACTCGGCTGCGGCTCACCGAAGGTCAGGAGACCGGGCACGTTGGAGAGGGCGTTGACCTTCTGCAGGCGCTGCGCATAGGGCACAGTGGTGAATTCCCAGCGAAGCCCCAGATCGATCGTCAGATGGTGGTTCACCTTCCAGCTGTCGCTGCCATACAAGTAAGTAGCGATCTGATCGCCGTAGTAAGTGAAGCTTCCCGTCGAGCGTTCTGCGAAGTCGAAGGGCTGCAAATCATAGAGGAAATCGGTAGCCTGCGTGTATTCGTAATCTCCGAGCGCGCGCTGAGTGAACGATTGGGGTGAAATGATTTTGCGGCCGTCAAAGCCAATCTTGAAAGTATGACGGCCTTTTACCCACGTCAGGTTATCGGTGAACTGATAAGTGTTCTGGATCGTGAACTGGGGCGCGCTGGTGTAAACGCCGAGCTGAACGCCCAGTTCATCGAAATAGATGTCCGGGAACTTGTCCAGACCCGGAAACTGAAAATTGCCCTCGGGCACATTTTGGGTATACCGATTGAATCCAAAGCGGAATTCGTTGGTCAGAGACGGCGTGAAATTATGATATTCCGATAACGTCGCAAGATAGTAGCGGCTCGGCGACGACAGGAAGAAGGCAGGCAACTGAGGCTCGGCAGAAGGCGGGAAGCCGTCGTTCTTGTTCAGAATGAAGCGGCCGCGTAACTGATCCCTTTCCGAAAGGCTGTAATCCACCGACGCGACACCGTACAGCCAGTTCTGGAAATTGGGTCCAGCCACGTTAGCCGTCCCGACGGGAACGTTGATTACCGCGCCGCCCGGAAGGGTATAGGTCTGGGTGCCTCCGTCGTTCAGCGGCGCGACCGGCACATACTGCTGGAAGATCTTGAGATTGGTCGCGCTGATGCCGGGGAGTGCCGCCAATTGCGCAACGCCCGCCGCGGTAGGAGTGGTTATGGGCGCCGTACTGGTCAGGCCGGTCGGATTGTATTCCCAATCCGTGAAGAAGAACATTTTGTTTTTCTTGATCGGGCCGCCGAAATTGCCGCCGAACCGATTCTGGTCATAACGCGAGTTCTTCTGGCCCTGGTTTTGAAGAATCTGATCGGTGGCATTGAGATTCCGGTTGATGAAATATTCAAACGCGCTGCCATGGAACTCGTTTGTGCCAGACCGGACGACGGTATTGAACTGGCCGCCCGAGGAGTGCCCAAACTCCGCCTGGAATACGTTTTGCAGAACAGTGAATTCCTGCGTCGCATCGTTTGGCACATAGACCAGCGGTCCGGTCACCGACTTACTATTATTGTCGACGCCTTCGATCGTGAAATTATTGGCGCGCGGACGCTGCCCGCCGACCGACGGACCTTCGCCCACGCCGATGCCTCCGCCCGAAGCCACACCGGCCGAGAGCAGCGAAAGATTGATCACACCCTGGCCGATGCTGGTGCTCGGCAAATCCTGCGCGAACCGCTGTTCGTAGTTATTCGTTATCTGCGCAGTGGTCGTGTCGATTGTGGCGACCGCATCGGAGACCTCCACGGTCGTCGCGGTTTGTCCGACTTGCAGACTAAAATTTTGCGTTCCGATCCGGTTCAACGCTACAGGCACAGCTTTCGCCGTAACACTGGCAAAACCGCTCGCGGTGACGGAAAGATCATAAGTCCCGACCGGGAGGTTGGAAAAACGGTACTCGCCGGTCCCGTTCGCCATCTGTGTCGTTTTGACGCCGGTCGTCGTATTGACCGCGTCGATAGTCGCATTCGGAATCCCCGCGCCGGATGCGTCGCTGATCAGTCCAGTCAGATCGCCGCTGGTAAGCTGGGCGAATCCCTGGTGAGAAGTGAGTGTCAGGGCGACGAAGGATACGATCGCCGCCAGACCTCGCCTCGATAAGAAGCTATTGGTCATAGGCCGCTGATCGATGCAACTATCGCGCCAATCGCATTAGATGCAAGTAGCTGATTATTAATGACTTATACTACAGCACCACCGGACGTATTCCATTTTTGGAAGATACTGTCAGCTTCGGTGGCGGAAATCTATGTAAATCAGTCGAGTTCGTACAACTGTCAATCTATTTGGGGTGAAAAAACGCCGTCCGCAAAGGCGAGTAATTCCTCATCAGCGTGCGGCTTGGCGATAATCTGAATGCCGACCGGCAAACCACCGCAAGCCGCAGGCACGGACAACGCTGGCAAACCCAGCACGTTAAACGGCCGGACGAACTTCGTCGAAGCCAGCCGCACATCTTCCTCGGCGCCGCCGATGACGACCCGCTCCTGACCGATTCCCGGAGCTTCAATGGCCGTAGTTGGGGTGAAAACGAAATCGACCGAATTCCACAACTCTGCCCAGCGCTTCTGGTAGACCCCCCTGAGGCGCTGGGCGTCGATATAGTCCGTAGCCGGCACCCGCAGGCCCTGGTCGACGAGAGAAAGGACGTCGGAACCGAAATCGTCCCGGCGGTCGAGATAACGCCTGAGCACCGCGGATGCCTCGCTCAGGAGAATCAAACGCCCGACCGCGCCGATCGCGACCGGCTCCGGCACATCGATGGGAATCAGGCGCGCCCCGCGTTGCTCCACCTGCGACAGCGCGGCGCGAAAGCCCTGTTCCACCGCCGGAGCGATTCGCTCGCCGAAAAAATTGCGCGGCACACCGATGCGCCGCCCGGCAGCCTCGCTGACTGCCGATCGGAACCCCGCCACTGCCTGCATCACCAGAGCGGCGTCACCCGCGGTGCGGGTCAGCGGTCCGGTATGGTCGAGTGAAAAACCGAGCGGGAAAACCCCGGCAGTGCTCGCACGCCCGTACGTTGGTTTTAGTCCAACGCATCCGCAATAGGCCGCTGGGACGCGGATCGATCCGCCGGTATCGGTACCCATCGAGAAGAAGACCAGCCCCGCCGCCACTGCTACGCCCGAGCCTCCGCTCGAGCCGCCCGGAATCCGCGCCGGGTCGTGCGGATTGCGAATCGCACCGAAGTGCGGATTGTTGCTGGTGATCCCATAAGCGAACTCGTGCAGGCCCGTCTTCCCCACGAGCACGGCGCCGGCAGCTGTGAGTTTTTCATACGCGTCGGAGTCATGATCCGTGACACGCTCGGCGAGGATTTTCGATCCGCACGTGGTCCGAATGCCGCGCGTTGCGAAGAGATCCTTCAGCGCATAAGGGATGCCATGAAGAGGGCCCCGGTCGATCCCGCGCGCCAACTCGTCATCGGCTCGGCGGGCCTGTTCGAGCGCGAGATCGCCCGTGATCGTGATGAAGGCGTTCCAGCGCGCCTGGGCATCTTCGATGCGCGCCAGAGATTCCCGCGCGAGCTCGACGGCCGAGACTTTCCTGGCGCGCAGGGCGGCCGCCGCTTCCGATATGGTCTGAAATCCTTGCGTCACGCGTTGAAAACCGGCGCGGGGGAGTCATCCTCCGACAGGCTTTCCGCGAGCCTCCGGACCTCTCGGAGAAGAGATTCAACGATTTGCGCGGATTGCGACTGGCCCATCACGCACTACTATAAGCGAGAGTGCTCGATCTCCTCTTCGTCTACGGGACGCTGCGCAGTGGCCATGAGAATCCGTATGCGCGCCTCTTGCGTGCCGAGGCCGATCTCGTGTGCCGCGCAACTGTGCCTGGATCGATTTACCGGGTGAAGCACTATCCCGCCTGGCAACCTGAGCCGGCGGGTGAAGTGCACGGCGAGGTGTTCCGGCTGCGAAATCCCGATATGACCTTGCGTGTGCTCGACGAATACGAGGGCGAGGAATTCGAGCGCGTAATCGTGAGTGGCTACTGGCTGTATCGCTACCTGCCCGATCCGCCGGCCAACTCCCGGATTCCCTCCGGAGACTTCCCCGCGCGATGAAGTTCTCGAGCCGTTTGCCCGGCGAGATGCGTCCAAACGCGCTGACCGAACTTTTGCGTGCGAAACGTGCAACGGGCGCGCGCATTCTCGATCTCACCGAATCGAACCCCACGCACGCCGGCATCGAATATCCGGCAGCGCTTCTCAATGCCCTGGCTGACCCGGCGGCGATCCGCTATGAACCCGAGCCCTTCGGATTGCGTCCCGCCCGCGAAACCATTGCCCGCGAATACGGCGCGCCGCCGGACCGCGTTGTGCTAACCGCAAGCACCAGCGAGGCCTACTCCTGGCTGTTCAAGCTGTTGTGCGATCCGGGCGACGAAGTGCTCGTTCCCCGGCCTTCATATCCTCTCTTCGACTATCTGGCCGCGCTCGAGTCGGTGTCGGTGAGGCATTACGGGCTTTTCTACGACGCACCCGGATGGTTCATCGACTTCCATACCATCGAACGCGTGATCACGCCACGCACGCGGGCCATTGTCCTGGTAAATCCGAACAACCCGACGGGCCACTTCCTGCACCGCCATGAACTCGACGAGCTGTGCCGGTTCGGCCTGCCGGTGATTTCCGACGAGGTCTTCCGCGATTACGTTATCGCGCCCGCGAGCGACGCAGTGATGACCCTGCAGGACGTCACCGGCACACTCACTTTCACCCTGAACGGGCTCTCCAAAACCGTCGGACTTCCTCAGATGAAGCTCGCGTGGATGATCGCGAGCGGCCCGGAGGACTGCGTCCGAGAGGCCCTCGCGCGTCTCGAAGTCATCGCGGACACGTACCTTTCCGTCGGAACCCCGGTCCAATGCGCGCTGGATTCTCTATTGCGGTTGCGCAACTCCGTGCAGCAGCAGGTTCTGCTGCGCGGGCGCGCGAATCTCGAGACGTTGCGCGCGTCCGGCTTGCGAATGCTGCATGTCGAAGCCGGATGGTATGCGGTCGTCGCCAATCAGGAAGAAGGCGCGGAGTTGCGGCTGTTGCGCGAGCACGACGTGCTTGTGCAGCCTGCTTACTTTTACGACTTTGAGAATTCCGGCTGCATCATCGTGAGTCTGCTGACGCCCCCTGCCATATTCAGGGAAGGAATAGAACGGTTTCAATCCGCGTGAAGCCCTCGTCCGCCGACGGCGGCTCCAGCTTCGCCGCCATCGCATCCAGTGCTGCGGACGGTACAATGCGCCCCCGCGCCGCGTTCCGCGCTTTGCACACAGCAAGCGGCACATCGAAGTAGAGCGCCTCCGCATCCGCGCCGTACTGCCGCGCGACCTCTATGAATGGAAGCCGGTCGCGGCGCGTGAGATTGGTCGCGTCGATATACGTAAAGGTTCTTCCGAGCTCGAGCCGCTGCTGCAACAGGTAGCGCATCGTTGCAAAGACACGCTCATGGATCGTCTGGTCCGTTTCGTCGTCGACAAGCTGCAGGCGTGTGGCATCGCTCGAGATCGCGTGGACACCCAGCCGCGCCAGATACGTCGACTTCCCCGAACCCGGCAGCCCCACCGCGAGAACAACTCTCAAACAACGTACCGGCCGGCGCTGAGAAGACGCTCCGCGATCCGCCGCCGCAATCCGATCGTGTCGACGGGATCGTGCTTCGTGAAACGCCGTAGGATGGCCATGCTGGTCCGCAGCGCGTCGCCTTGCGCGCACGCGGCCAGCACTGGACGCGCGAACATTTCAATTCGCGCCATCGAGTCGGCGAGCAGAACGGCGCACATGTCCGCCCCGTTCGCGCTCTTTATGGATCGAAGCTGCGCCGATTCCATGGCGAAGGTCTGCATGACGACGTCCGCGATTCCGGCGACGACTTCCTGCTGCTTCTCGATCTCGGCGCCGAACTTTTCGAATGCCTGGGCCATCAGCAGCAGCGCGATCTTCTTCGCGTTGCCCACCACGTCTCCGCCGGACGATGGACCCGCGAGCACTTCATCCATGAGCGCCTTCGCGGCTTTGATCAGCCCGAGGCGCCCCTGCTGGGCGCGCTTGAGCAGCATGCCGGTAATCAGCAGCCGATTGATTTCGTTGGTGCCCTCGAAGATGCGATTGATCCGGGAGTCGCGGTAGGCGCGCTCGACCGCATAGTCCTGATGGTAGCCGTAGCCGCCGTGGATTTGCACCCCTTCGTCGACGACGTAATCGAGCATCTCCGAGCCGTACACCTTGATGATGGAGCACTCGGCCGCAAACTCCTCGACGGCCTTCATCATGCGGCGAGCCATGTCGGGCTCGTTCCAGTTGAGGCCGCCTTCGATCTGGCTGCCGATCAGACCCTCGACGCGATACGTCATCGATTCCGTCGCGTAAATCCGGATCGCCATCTCCGCCAGCTTGTGCTGGATCATGCCGAAATGGGAAATGGTCGTCCCGAAGGCTTTGCGGTCCTTTGCATAGGCGATCGAGATCTGCAGGATATTCTTCGATCCGCCGATCGCGAAAGCGCCGAGCTTCAGCCGGCCAATGTTCAGGATGTTGAAGGCGATGATGTGGCCACGTCCGGCTTCGCCGAGAAGATTCGCCGCCGGCACCCGCACATTGTCGAAGAAGATGGGCGTCGTCGAACTACCCTTGATCCCCATCTTCTTTTCTTCAGCGCCGTTGGAAAGACCGGGAAACGCGCGCTCAACGAGGAACGCCGAAAACTTCTCCCCGCCGATTTTGGCGAAGACAGTGAATATATCGGCCTTGCCGCCGTTGGTGATCCACATCTTCTGGCCGTTGAGGACATAGTGCGTGCCGTCTTCGGAAAGATCGGCGCGGGTCTTCGCCGCCAGCGCATCTGACCCCGCCTGGGGCTCGCTCAGACAATAAGCCGCCACCAGTTCACAACTGGAAAGTCGCGCCAGGTATTTTTCCTTCTGCGCGTCCGTCCCGAAAAGAAGCAGCGGGAGAGTGCCGATTCCGGCGTGTGCGCCATGCCAGCCGCCGAAGGAGCCGTCGCGCGCGAACTGCTCGGCAACAACCATCGTGGACGTGAGATCCATTTCCATACCGCCATAGCGCTCCGGCGTAAGGACGGATTCGAGACCCAGCGCCGCGGCTTTGCGCAGCAGTGAAACCGCGACATCAAAGTTGCCATTTTGCATCTCCTCGACATGCGGCGCAACTTCCTTGTCGAAGAATTCGCGTGCCGTGCGAGCGATCGCGTGGTGCTCTTCGGTGAGGTCTTCGGGCGTGAAAACGTCCGCCGGGGGCTGATCTTCAATCAGGAACGATCCGCCAGTCATCTTCGGAATTGTTGCCGTTGCCATCTATGCCCTCACATTCTCTCGAAGATTCCGGCCGCGCCCTGGCCGCCGCCCACGCACATCGTAACCATGCCGTAGCGCGCTTTGCGACGCTCCATTTCGCGCAGGATCGTGGCGGTCAGTTTGGCGCCCGTGCAGCCCAGCGGATGACCCAGCGCAATCGCGCCGCCGTTGAGGTTGACCTTTTCCGGATCGAGCCCCGCCAGGCGAATCACGGCCAAAGCCTGCGCCGCGAACGCTTCGTTGAGTTCGATCACGCCGATGTCGTCGAGCTTGAGCCCGGCGAGAGCGAGCGCCTTGGGAATCGCTACCACCGGGCCGACGCCCATGATTTCCGGAGGAACGCCCGCCGTGGCGAAGCTCACCAGCCGGGCTTTTGGCTTGAGCCCGAGGTCGCGCGCTTTCGCCGCCGACATGACCAGCGCCGCCGCCGCGCCGTCGCTTGTCTGCGAGGAATTCCCGGCCGTGACCGTGCCCGCCGCATGGAACACCGGCTTCAATTTCGCCAGCGCTTCGATCGAGGTGTCGGCGCGGGGCCCCTCATCCTTATCGAAAATCGTTTCGGTGTGGGCGGGCTTCGATCCTGATCCGTTCAGCGATGTCGTCTCAACCGTCACCGGCACAATTTCGTCGTCAAAGCGGCCTTCCGCCTGAGCGCGCAGCGCGTTTTGATGGCTGCGATAAGAAAATGCGTCGGCATCCTCGCGCGAAACGCCATACTTGCGCTGCACTTCTTCGGCCGTGAGCCCCATATTGATGTAGACCTGCGGATAGTGGTCGACAAACCAGGGATTCGGCGCGGGCTTGTTGCCGGCCATCGGGATCATGCTCATCGACTCGCTGCCGCCGGCGACGAGAATATGCGCCCCGCCGCCGCGAATCCGGTCGCAGGCCATCGCGATCGACTGCAGGCCCGAGCTGCAGAAGCGATTGATCGTGACACCGGTCGTCGTGACAGGCAGCCCCGCGCGAAGCGCCGCCATCCGCGCCATGTTGCTGCCGGATTCCGCTTCCGGCATCGCGCAGCCGAGAATCACATCCTCCACATCATCTTCCGGCGCCTGCGGGTAGCGGTCGAGCAGCCCGCGGATCGCGGTGGCGGCGAGATCGTCCGGACGAGTGTTGCGCAACGTTCCGCGGCCGGCTTTTCCGACGGGCGTGCGGACACAATCAACTATAACCGCGTCATGCATTGTAGGCGTTCCAGCTTCAATGTCGCACAGGTGGCTCGCAAAGCAAGCAAGTACGAAGCAGCACAGGCGCTCCGGCGTTCGGCATCTCGAATGCTGCGATGCGTGACATGAGGCTGATCGCACCTCTCGCTTTGGTTGTGGTACAGACGCTTGCGGCTGCTGACGGCGCGAGTTCCGTGCATGCCTGGGCCGTTCTGGATACTTCGCTCGCCGACGGCGCCGAGCATCGCGAACAGGCGCTGGCTGCTCTCGCAACGCTGGGGTCCGATGATCCTGAGGCTGTGCGGCGGGCCGTGACAGGATTGCACGACAAAACCGCCGATGTGCGGCGTGCGGCCGCGCTAACGCTCGGAGAGTTGAAAGCGGCCGCTGCCATCCCAGCCCTGACGCAGGCGCTCGACGATACTCCCGAAGTTTCGTTCGCCGCCGCCAAGGCGCTGGCCGAGCTGGGGGATGCCGGCGGACGCGAAGTGCTGGTAGCAGTGCTGGCGGGCGAGCGCAAAGACACGCCGGGCTTTTTCACGAATGCGATGCGCAAAGCGAAAGGCAAACTCCACCACCCTGGCCAGCTGGTCCTGATGGCCTCGCAGGATGCCACGGGCGCGATGTTCGGGCCGGTCTCCATGGTCATTCCTGCAATCAAAGACACTACCGATCTCAAGAGCAAGGGCGCCCCCGGGCGCGCCGCTGCTGCCGCCTACCTCGCGCGGTATCCCGACGAATATGCCGTGCAGCTTTTGGAGTGGGCGCTCAGGGACGACAATCAGTTTGTCCGCCTCGAAGCCGCCAAAGGTTTAGGCGAACGAGGCAACTTCGCCAGCGTCGCGAAACTCGAACCCCTGCTGTCGGACGATCACAACATTGTGCGCGACATGGCAGCTGTGTCGATCCTGCGGATCGACGCGCGTCACGGAGCAGCCGGGGACGTGCCCTCCGGACCTGTAATACCGCCGCAGACGAACAAGAAGAAGTAAGCCCTGGTCCGTTGCGTGAGGCGCATGGACCGCTCGTCGCCGTGACTGAGAGACGCGCCAGACTCAGTTCCGCAGAGGCTTGCCGGTCTTCAGCATGTGCTGGATGCGCTGCTGCGTTTCCACGCGTCCGCAAAGGCTGAGGAACGTCTCGCGCTCCAGATCGAGCAAATACTGCTCGGAAACTTTCGGCGTGCCGGTCAGCCGGCCGCCGCTCAGAACGTACGCGAGCTTCTCGCCGATCAGCGCGTCATGATCCGAAATGTAGCCGCCTTTGTGTGCCATCCAGACGCCCATCTTCATCAGGGCGAAGCCCTCATCCCCCGAGACTTCAATGTCCGTGCGCGGCGCTCCGGGCGCATAGCCGGGCACCAGCGACAGGGCGAGTTGCTTCGCATCGTCGATCAGGCGTTCGGAGTTCATCGAGATGCCGTCGCCATCCCGCAGGAACCGGAACTGCCGCGCCTCGGCGGCGCTCGTCGAAACCTTTGCGAAACCGATCTGCTCGAAAATTTTCCTGAGATCGCGGGAGCGCAACAGCATCTCTTTGCAGCCGCCGCCCGCCGGAATCAAACCCACGCCGGCCTCGACGAGGCCCATATATAGTTCGGCGGAAGACTGAATTCGCGCGCAGTGCAGGGGCAGTTCGCAGCCGCCCCCCAGCGCGAGTCCAAACGGCGCCGCAACCACCGGTTTCGGCGCGTACTTCAGCGCCATGTTCATCTGCTGAAATGCGTGGATGCCGGCTTCGAGATCGTCCCACTCCTGTTCCTGCGCGGCCAGCAGGACCATCATCAGATTCGCACCCGCCGAAAAGTTCTCCCCCTGGTTGCCGATCACCATGGCTTCGAAGCTCGTTTCCAACTCGGCAAGAGCCGCCCGCACCACTTGCAGGATGTCATCGCCCATCGCGTTGGCCTTGCTGTGAAACTCGCAGCAGAGTACACCGTCGCCGAGATCGATGAGCGAAGCGCCGGGATTCGTCTTGACCACGCCGCGCGCGCGCTTCAAATCGGAAAGCACAGTGACGCCCGGCCTCGATTCCAGCACCCGGTAGGCCGAGGCATCGAGGTCGAAATATTCGGTGCGCGGCCGGCCGTCCTCATCGGCCGCACGATAAAACGACTTCGTCCCATTCGTCCCCAGCATCCGCAGAACTCGCTCGGGCAACTCGCGGCCCTCGGCTGCAATCCTGCGGGCGGTCGCTTCGAAGCCGAGGGCATCCCAGATTTCGAACGGGCCGAGCGCGTTCGCATAACCCCAGCGCATGGCGCGATCGATCTCGACGATGCGGTCGGAAATCTCCGGCACCATCTGGGCGGCGTAACGGATATGCTCGCTCAGCAGTTGCCAAAGGAAACGGCCGGCTTTGTCGTCGGGTGCGACCAACGCTTTCAATCGTTCGGCGAGCGGCTCGATCTTTCGCACGGTCTCGAGCGACGCAAAGCGCGGTTTCGCCGCCGGATGGTACGCCAGCGTCTTGCGATCGAGCGCGTAAATCTCACGGTCTTTCCCGACTCGTTTGTAGAAACCCTGGCCGCGCTTGTCGCCGAGCCAGCCGCGCTGGATTATCTCGGTCACGAATGGCGCGAGCCGGAAACTCTCGCGAAATGGGTCGTTCGGGACGGCCTCATACAGGTTCTTCGTGACGTGCTCCCACACGTCAATGCCAACAATATCCAGCAGCCGGTAGCTCGCGCTTTTCGGAAGCCCGATCAGCGGACCGGTAAGCGCGTCCACTTCCTCTATCGTCAGATCGTGTTCGATCGTCAGCCTCTGCACCGTCGAGCCGAAAAAGGCGCCGATCCGATTGCCGATGAAGTTGGGCGTGTCCTTGCAGAGCACGACACCTTTGCCGAGATGGCGATCGCAGAAATCCGATACGAAAGCGAAGATCTCCGGCCGTGTTTCCGCGCCGGGGATCAGTTCGGCCAGATGCAGGTAGCGAGGCGGATTGAAGAAGTGCGTCCCCAGAAAGTGCTCGCGGAACTCCGTCGGGTAGCCGTCAGAAATCCTCGCCAGTGGAATGCCGCTGGTGTTGGTGGAAACGATCGCTCCGGGTGCGCGATACGGAATCGCGCGCTCATAGAGCGCCCGTTTGATCGCGAGATCCTCGGTGACCGCTTCGATGATCCAGTCGCAGTCTTTGATCTTCGGAAGGTCCGCGTCGAAGCTGCCTGTTGTCACGAGGCCGGCGGTCTCCGGCGTAAAGAATGCCGCCGGCTTACTTTTGAGCGCGGACTCGAGCCCTTTCGCCGCCGCGGGGCCATTGATGTCGAGCAACAAAGAAGGAATCCGCGCATTGGCGAAGTGGGCGGCGATACGGGAGCCCATGGTTCCGGCTCCGAGAACGGCGACACGGGTGATTGGCTTCATCCATGTGGGAGTTTATCGCGGATGCCGATCTACCTCGATGCCCAGTGGCGGCTCTACGGATCGATGCTGGTGATGCGCGTCCTCTGCCAGGCAACACGCGGCATCCAAGAGCGGCTTCAACCTTTTTCATGCCTTCAGACGCGCTCCCCGGTCCGCAGGCACATGGTTCCGTGGGATGGCAGGTAGCGTCGCCCGCGGCGGCGGTGATCCCGATGGTCGCCAGCCTGCGGGTTATTGAGACGCGCGGGTTCTAACCGGGCGCGCGATTGTGCGGGCGGCTTCCCGGAACGCTGGCGTATCGATTCTCAACTGCTCGACGTCGAGCAGTCTGAGCTCGCGCGAATTCCACAGCCCAATGCTGCTCCATTTTGGATCGTAAAACGACCACCAGCGCGCGCCAATCCAGTGCTTTTCCTTGAAGATGGCCAGAGCCCAGCGACGGCTGACCACGTAGTCGCGCGTAACGACGTCGGACGGCCGCAACTTCAGGGCGCGGAGTTGAGAGATATCGTCGAGATCGCAGATCCTGGCAGTTTTCGGGAGCTGATAATGCGCGATGGCTGGTACGCTACCCGGCATATCCGGACGGCCGCGCAGGATCGCCGGCGACCATTCGGGAAAGCGTCCGAACGCCTCCGCGATGGCCCCCGCGGGCGCGGTGCTCAGGTAAAGAGTGGAGTAGAAGGCAGGATTGTCGAGTCGACCGCCGCCCTGCGAAGGAACGTAAAGGCCACCTCCTGGCTCGTGTTCTCCCGCGGTCCTGAGCCATGGAAAAACACGATGCAACGTCAGGCGTAAGCACCCTGTGCGATTCCGTCGATCGCACGTATCACGGGCGCGGCGCCTTCCAGAGTCAGAACGTCGATCGGCCGCGCGCCTCCGAGCAATGGCTCCGAACCCACCAGCCAGCTTGCGGCCAGTTCCCTGTCGAATATCCGCAGAATTCGTGTCAGGATGTCGTGCAGATCGACGATTCTGCGGCCCATCTCGCTGCTGACCGGCTCCTTCCCAGCACTCCACCGCGAAACCTGTGCACGATCCACCCCGAGGATCCGCGCAGCCGCATTGGTTCCGAGCGCCTCCAATATACGCGCGAGCAGAGGCTTCACCTCGCCCAGTGTTTCCGCCGACTGCAACAGCACAATCTTTCCCGGCGCGGCGATCCAGCCGTGCCGCGGCTCGGCACGCCGTTGATGAAGAGCCATGACTTCAGTGTAGCTCAACAGATGGTGTTGAGTGGTCGCGAGACACCCACCGTTTCTCTGCGGCCCTGGCAATTCTGGCGAGCGCCTCAATCCTCGCTCTGTCCGAAGATGCCGCCCAGCGCGTTCAGAGCGTTATGCTCGTCCCCGCCCTGCTTGCCGGGCGCCAGTTCGCGCCGCATCTTCTGCAGCGTCATGCTCTGCAGGACAACACGCCCGGGGCCGCTCAGCGAAGCGAGGAACAGACCTTCGCCGCCGAACACGGCAGTCTTGATCCCACCCGCGACTTCGATGTCGTAACTCACCGTTTCATCGAAGGCGACAAGGCATCCCGCTTCCACCTGCAGCGACTCGCCCGCGGCGAGCGTGAAGTCGATGAAATCGCCGCCGGCATGGATGAACACCAGTCCCGGCCCCGCGAGCCGCTCGAGAATGAATCCCTCACCGCCGAAGAATCCCGCACCGAGTTTTTTCACCCACGCCACCGACAACTGCACCGTTGGCTGCGCGAACAGGAACGCGTCACGTTGGGCGAGAATACTCTGTCCCGGCGCGAGGTCGAAAGCCTGGATGCGTCCCGGATAACTTCCGGCGAATCCGACTTCGCCGGGCCCATTGGCATGGAAAAATGTCACAAAGAGCGACTCCCCTGTGACGGTGCGACGCAGCGCGCCGAGCAACTTCTCGCCGAATGAGTGCCCCGTCATGCGCGTGTCCCAGGCAACATTGGGCGTCTTGTAGACCATCTTCCCCGCCTCGGCATATACTTCCTGGCCGCTCTTCAGGCGGATGCGCGCGATCTGCAGATTGTCACCAACGATGGAATAATCCAGGGGTTCGGGAGACGGCACAGCGCCCGCCCCAAAGTCTCCAGGATTTTGCGCATCTTGCGTGTGGATCGACGCGCCGCAAGCGCCGCAGAAGTTGGCGGCACCGGGCATTTGCGCCCCGCACCTCGAACAAAAGGCCATGAGCCGATTGTGCCTTGAACGTGCAAGAAGCGAAAGCTGCAGGATCAGGCAGGCCAAACCTATTGGCTCGTGCCCTTTACGCGTTTTCTAAGCAATTTTAGGGCCACTTAGTGTTTCTCGGCACACTTTCCGTGTAAAACTTTGTGCGAACGCGCTTATAATGGCCTTGTGAGTATGCTTTCTCCAAGACTTCAACTCAAAGTCGCGCAGAAGCAGATTCTGACTCCGGGCCTGGTTCAGATGGTCACGGTCCTTCAGCTCAATCGTATGGAGCTGAAGGAAATGATCAATCAGGAAATCGTGGAAAACCCCGTCCTCGAGGAATCGATGGAAGAGGGCGAGGAAATCACACCGGAGGAACTCCAGCCACTGCTCGAGGCAGAGCGGACCGCCGAGCCCGCCGATCAGTCGCTGCTCGACGCCGCAGACATCAAGCTCGACGGCGCTGCGCCGGAGGTCGCGCGCAGTAACGATTCCTTTACTGAAGCGGAAGCCGCCGCCGAAAGCGGCGCGGATAGTACGGCCGAGGTGGCCGAAACGTCGACCACCGATCCCTTCGACGAAATCGATTTCGGATCTTTCTTTGACGAATACCTCGATCCCGGCTATCGCAGCCCGGCATCCGAATCGGTCGAAAAGCCTTCCTTCGAAACGTTCCTCTCCGCTCCCCAGACTCTGCCGGATTACCTGCGCTCGCAACTCAGCGTCGACCTGCTCGACGACGAGACTCGCGACGCGGCCGAAACGATTATCGGCAATTTGGATGAAGACGGGTATCTCACTGCAACGCTCGACGAGATGGCTCACCAGATCGGCGTTGCGCGAGCCGTGATGGAAACGGCGCTCACAGCGGTGCAGGGACTCGACCCCGCCGGCGTCGGCGCCCGCGATCTGAAGGAATGTCTGCTGCTGCAAATTCAGAGCGTGAACGGCAAGGGCGGGGTGGCGTGGCTCATCGTTTCGAACCACATGCGCCTTCTCGAAATGCGGCAGTTCAAGGAGCTGGCGAAGGTTCTCGGGCGCCCGCAGGAGCACATCGACATTGCCGTGGCGATGATTCGGCACCTGAACCCTCGGCCGGGCGTGCGCTTTTCCGGGCCGGGGCCGCGGTCGGTCGAACCCGATGTTTATTTCATCCGCGATGGCGAGGATTTCGTCATCCAGATGAACGAAGAGGAATTGCCGCAGCTCCGGCTGAACGCTCAATATCGCAAGATGCTCGACCGCGACCAGGGCGCGACGAAGGAAGTGCGTGATTATGTGCGCGAGCGCTATTCATCGGCGATTCAGTTGATGAAAAACATCGAGCAGCGCAAGCACACCATCCTAAGAGTCTGCGAAGCCATCCGCCGGCGGCAGTATGATTTCCTCATGAACGGAATCGACGCCTTGAAGCCGATGATGATCAAGGACGTCGCGGAAGAGGTCGGCGTTCATCCTTCGACGGTCAGCCGCGCTGTGGCGAACAAATATGCCCATACCCCGCACGGCGTTTACGAGCTGCGCTACTTCTTCTCCGAAGCCGTGCAGGGACCGTCAGGCGGCGAGACACCGCTGCTCCTCCTGAAACGGAAGGTGAAGAAGATGATCGAAGAGGAAGATGCGAGGCGCCCGTTGACGGACGATCACATCACCGCGCGCCTCCAGGCCGAGGGCATCGATGTCACCCGGCGGACCGTCGCGAAGTACCGCGAGGACATGAAAATTCCGTCCACGCACCAGCGCCGCGTCCGCGATTAGTTCAGGCGAAATGCGGCTCATGGGCCGCATGACGTCGGAGAAAATTCAGATGAGAGTCACTTATACAGGACGTCAGATGGATTTATCGCCGGCTCAGTCGCAGAAACTCACGGCTGAGTTCGACAAAGTGGGGAAGTTACTCGACAACGGAAAAGGTGAGGCCGAAGCGCATGTCGTTCTGTCTCACGAACGGCATCTGAACAATGTCGAAATTACCGTACCTTACCATAACCACGAGCTGGTCGGGCAAGGCGCGGATTCCGATCTCTTCACCGCCATTCATGAGGCTGTTGGTAAGCTCGAAAAACAAGCCCTGAAAGTGCGTGAAAAATGGCGGGATGGCAAGCGCGTCCCGCGGAAAGAGACGGATGCCGCAGGCCACGCGGAGGAAAGCTCCATCGAAGCGAGGAACGCCCCCGGCCAGGGGGGCACACGCCCAGCCGAGCAAGGCTGATCAGGCTCAGCCGGGCAAGGCTGGCGAGGCAAAACCGGGCAAGGCTGATCGTGTAAATCCGCGCAGGGCTGCCGGCCCGGCGCCGCGTGCCGCATCCGAACTCGTCATCATTACGGGAATGAGCGGTTCCGGCAAGGGGTCCGTCCTGCGCTCGCTCGAAGACCTCGGTTACTATGCCGTCGACAACCTTCCCGTCGATCTGATTCCGACGTTCGCCGAGCTGGCACGCGACTCCGCTTCCACACGCCGCGCCGCTCTCGTGGTCGATATTCGGGAAGGTCCCGGGCTCGCGAAATTCCCCGCGATCTTTCGAAAAATTCGTCAGAGCGTGACGACTCGTCTGATCTTCCTCGAGGCGGATGACGAATCTCTGATGCGGCGGTTCAGCGAAACGCGCCGCCCGCACCCGCTCAGCGACGGGCAGCCGATTACCGAGAGTCTGGTACGGGAACGTGCCGTCCTCGCGCCCATTCGGGCTCTGGCCGACTTCACGATCAACACATCCAGATTCAATGTGCACGACCTTCGGGCGTTCATCCGCGATAAATTTCAACATCCCGAGGACGAGGCGCAAATTCTGATCAACATCACAAGCTTCGGCTTTCGCCACGGGTTGCCGCCGGACGCGGACCTGATTTTCGACGTTCGTTTCCTGCCGAATCCGAACTACATCCCGAAGTTCAAGAAACTCACCGGCCGCAACCCAGCGGTCGCCAGGTATATTCGGTCGTTTCCCCAGACAACTGAATTCATGACGCGCATCCGCGATCTGCTGATATACCTGCTGCCGCACTATATCCACGAAGGCAAGAGTTATCTGACGATCGGGTTCGGGTGCACCGGCGGACACCATCGCTCCGTGATGATTGCCGATCAGATTCGCAAGAATCTCGCCGACGCCGGATACCACGCGCGGGTCACCCACCGCGATCTGGCGAAAGCCGTTTAACTCACTTCCGACGGCTTCCCTACAGCCGTAATACTTTCATTTTGCATACCAAAGTGAACTGGCGAGAGAAATTCTTCTCGCTCCATCATTGAGGGCATGGGTCGTGGACTGTCGAGTTTTATGCGTCGAGTTACACCGATTGGCCCTCTTATTCCGATTTCAACTGCCGATATGTAGAACAGGGGTAAGGCTGTGAGAAAGAAATTGACAAGCCGCTGCCGCGGACTGTTCACCCTCGCGATCGCGGGATCTTTCGCGATGCCCTTCGCACTGCCCGCCGAGACGATTCACGGGACCATCGTCGTCAAGAAGAAGCTCACAAAACGCAGGGTGACCGCGCAGGTGCCGATGTATGAGCGCGGCCCGGCCGTGGAACTGGGAGCCGACGAGGAAAAAGACCCGCTGGCATTCGAGCGTGAGCGCGTGGCGATCTGGCTGGAAGGCCGCGACCCGGCGCCCACTGGCACGTCTCCAGTGGCGAAGATGGAGCAGGAAAATCGCCGGTTCGTACCCGAGATGCTGGTTGTGCAAGCCGGGTCGAAAGTGTCGTTCCCCAATCTCGATCCAATCTTTCACAACGTATTCTCACTCTCAGGCGCCAAAGCCTTCGACCTCGGCAACTATCCCAAAGGCGACACGAGAGTCGTGACGTTCCCCGAGCCGGGGATTGTATACGTCAATTGCCATTTGCATGCAAACATGGCCGCGACGATCGTGGTCGCGCCGAACCGGTGGAGCGCGAAAAGCGATCGCGATGGGCATTTCGAGTTCGCGGATGTGCCGCCCGGAAAATACACAATCGTCGCGTGGCACAAGGCCTCCGGGCCGCTTCGACGAACCATCACGATCGCATCCGGCAGGGACGAATCCGTCGAATTTCTGATTCCACTGGATGAAAACGGCTCGAATTCCGGCCTCCTCTCCCGCCGGGGGAATTGAACGGCATATGCGTTTTCGGACTCGCGCCTTCCTGCTCTGCTTCGCGCCTTTCGCGCTGCTGCTCACCGGCAGCTTCTGGACGATCCAGAAACTGGTGCAGTCCACTGTCCGCGACGGCCTGCGCACTTCATTGCGGGAAAACCATCTTTCAATCGCCCGCCTGCACTCGCGGAGCGACCTCCAGAACAGCCGGTTCCTCAAAGTCGTAGGCGAGAACGCCTCTCTGAAGGCCGGCCTGCAGTTGCTGGCTTCCTACCCGGCGGACGCGGCAGCCAGACAGACCGTGGAGGATCAGCTCCAGGAATTGTGCGCGCAGATGGGCTTCGACGTCCTCATGATCTCGAATACCGCGGGCACGCCTCTGGCGGGCGTGATTCGCTCCGGTGGACACCTGGTTCCGCTGGCTGGTCTCGCCCACATCCCGCACCGCGGCCTCATGACGGAGTCGGACAAGGTCTACCAAATGGCCTCAATTCCGATCGATCAGGGCGAAGAAAATCTCGGCGAGTTGTCCGTCGGGGAACGTTTCGACTTTTCGGAATTTAACACCCCGGCAGTGCTGATTCGCAACGGTCGCGTACTGCAATCGAGTCTGGCGGACATGGCTTTGCCTGAAGTACAGTCGGCACTTTCCGGATGCCTCGGCCCAGGCGAGTGCGACATCCGGATCAGCGGTAACAACTACATCTCGCTTCCTCTGCAGAGCATTTCACTTGGCGACGGATATCTGCTCCGCAGCCTGCAGAACGTCGACTCCGCCACCGGCCCCGTGCAGAGCGTACTCAACCGCGTTTTCCTTACCGCGTCAATCGGGATTGTGCTCGCCGCGCTCATGTGCAGCGTGTTCTCCTCGCGGAGCATCGTCCAGCCGATCGCGATGATGATCGCGCATCTTCGCCGCACGGACGGCACGGGTATCCTGCCTGAGTTCCCGGAGGAGTTGTCTTCCATCCGCGAAATTCAGGATTTGACGGCGAGTTTCAACCAGGCCGCCGGCGCCATCCGCGAAGCCCGCCAGAATCTCCAGCACGCCTACGTTGAATTCATCGGCTCGCTCGCGAGCGCCCTTGATGCGCGGGATCCGTACACGGCCGGCCACAGCCATCGTGTCAGCAATCTCTCCTGCGCGACAGCCGCCGCGCTTGGCGTTGCGGCGGACGAACTGGAAGAGATCCGCATCGGCGCGCTTCTGCACGACATCGGAAAGATCGGGATTTCCGACAGCGTGCTCCGGAAGGCCGGCCGCCTGACGGAAGAAGAGTTCGCGGTAATCAAGCAGCATCCCGAAATCGGGCGGCGAATACTCGAAGGGGTACACGGATTCGCGCCTTACCTGGCGGCTGTGGAGTTCCACCACGAAAACTGGGACGGGTCCGGATATCCGCGCGGTCAGTCCGGCGAACACACCCCGGTGGCCGCCCGCATCATCCATGTCTCGGATGCCTACGACGCGATGACAACAGACCGTCCGTACCGCCGCGGGATGAGTCATCGCGAAGCCATCCGCGTCCTGCGGGAGTTTGCAGGACGGCACTTCGATCCGCGCATTGTGGATGTTTTCACCAGCCTGCCCGGCTCGGCAGAAACTGCGGAGACTCCGAACAACGCCCCGAACAACGCTGGAAACGCGGACCTTCAAACCCCGGCCTTTGTCGCCGCTGGCCCGGTATGAGGTACGGGGCCATCGCCTTCGCCGCACTGACGCTTTCCCGCGCATTCGCGCAGGAAGCCACTTCGGGGGTCGATCTCAGAGCCACGGTCACGGGCGAAGGGATAGTCGCGAGCGAGCTGACAAAAGCTCCCCGCGATGGAGCCCCGGTTGCCGCCGAATTCCGCTCCATGCTCTATCCAACGTGGAAGCTGGGCGAGCATTGGACGGTCGCGGGAGTTGTCAACGTGGAATCCCGGCCTTTCTTTGCCGGCGAATTCACGACACAGGGTTACGGAACGAAGTTCTACGTCCTGCAGGCGAACATTGGGTATACAAAGGTCGGCAAGGCGGGATCCGTTATCGTGCGCGCAGGCCAGATGACGTCATCCTTTGGTTCCTTTCTGCTGCGCTACGACGATGCCGATAACCCGTTGCTCGGCATGCCGATGCAGTACGGCTACTATTACGCTGGCGTCACGACGGCGGGCCTGGCGGGCGCTCAAATTGACGCGACGCACGGCAGATGGGACTGCCGCCTCCAGTTCACGAATTCTTCTCCCACAAACCCTCGCAGCATCTTCGCAAAAGACCAATACGGCAACTGGGCCGGCGGCATCGGGTACACAATCCGGCAGGGCTTACGCGTCGGTGTCTCCGGATATCGCGGACCCTACCTCGATCGTAAGTTCGCGTTCTTTGTCCCCGGCGAGTCGAAGCCGCGCGATCTGCCGGCCAGCGCCGGAGGGCTCGACATCGAATGGGCGCAGGGCCACTGGAATGTCTACGGCGAGTGGCAGCATTTCCTCATGACCTACCACCTGATCCCCGCCTTCCGTGAGGATGCGGGATACGTCGAAGTGAAGCGTGTGCTTCACCCCCGCTGGTATGTAGCGGGGCGGGCCGGCTATCTGCACGAAAGCTACAACACGGGCGGCGAGACTTACGAAGCCACCATCGGCTACCGGCCCAACGCGCGCCAACTGGTCAAAGTGGGCTACTCTCTGGGGCGTGATCGGCAGTCGGGCGCGCTCGATCCGGTGTTCGGTGTGCAGTTCGTGACGACGCTCCACCCGCTGTCCCTCGCCTGGCGGTAGCTCAAACGCGCATCGCTCCGGAAACCGGGGCTGCCCACGGCAACCTGGCATCGCGACTCAGCCAGCCGTCAATCTCTTCCGCAATCCCGGGCGGGAAGGGCGCGGTCCGGCGCACGGAGAGGTCCATGAAGGCATTCATGCACTCGAAGATCGCGGCCACTTTGCCTTTCGACTCATTCACCAGAAACATCACATAGTGAACGCGTTTTTCCGAGCGCGCCAGCAGACGGGAGTAGACCGCCACCGTGTCATCCGGCATGACTTCGTGGAGAAAATTCGTGTGGTGCTCGAGGTCAACAGTCCCGGTATTCCGCGCCGCGTGGAACTCCGGGGTCAGCCCGATGCGCTCGTGCAATTCGTCGCCGGCATCGTCGAACAGAGCCACGTACCAGCGCATGTTCATGTGGCCGTTGGCGTCGGCGCATGATCGCGGCACGACCATGCGCAACGAAGGCGGCTGCAGTTCGAGAATGCTCTCGATTGCGAGCGGAGCAGGTTTCATCCCTGAAGCCGGGCTGGCTATTTGGTGATGATGTTCCCGGTGGCGGCGTTCACATAAGCCACGAACCCGTTTTTTGTGTCGCCCATCAGGATGTACCAAACCGGCGCGGGGAAGCGCTGCGCGGCGCCTAGAGAGAGCGAGACGGGCTTCGCGGCGTTTTCCGGATTCTTCAACCAGTCCGCAGCTTTGGCGGCCACGGTCTTGTAAGCCGCGTCGGAATCGGTGGTGAAGTCGCTGGTCTGGAATGTCATTACCGCTGTCGTCGGACCGGACCATGCCTCGGGCGCCTCCGCCTTCACGCCTTTCGCGATGTCGGGGAGCTGCTCGGCTACAGCGTAGGTGTACGTGCGCGCCTGATGCAGCGAGAGTGACCCGAACACCGCCGTCCACACGCCGGCCTTTCCATCCGCATTCTTCACGCCGGCAACCTCGCCGCTCTTCAGGCTGATCGGCAGCATGTCCGGCGCCCAGGCGTGGGCCGGCGTGTACATCTCATAAAAGGCGGTCTTGCCGGTGACGGGCTCCGGTGGTCCGGCGGGCGCCTTCTTCGCTGTGTCGTCTGTCTTCACCTCCGCTGTCTTGGGGGCCTCAGAGGAACACGCAGTCAGGCTGATTACGGCGACGGCCAAAGCCGCTTGCACGAAAAGATTCTTGATCATTAGGATTCCCCAAATATTCTATGTCAGTTTCGCCGCGCATACAAAAAAATGCGGGAGGCCCGGCCACCAGCCCAGCCGACCGGCTAACCTTATCCCGGATAAGGGTCGCCAATACGGCTGGGCTGGTGGCCGGGCCTCCCGCGGTTAAGAAAGAATCTTGCCCGTTCGTTCAGAATGAGAAGCGGGCCACGATGGTTCCGTTCCGCGGCTGCGCAAGTTGATTCGTCGGCGCAAACACGGTGTTGATGTACCCGAAGCCGCCCGTGAGATTGCCGAGAGCATTTCGTGTCACCGGAGTCGTCGGGTTCGTAACGGTTGGATTGTTGTAGAACGCCCGGTTGAACATGTTCGCGAATTCAACGCGCAGGTTCAGGCTCATCCTTTCCTTGAAACGCCAGGTGCGTCCAAGGTTGATGTTCTCTGACGGATGCCGCTGATAGCGGTAATCACTGTAAAACGGCGCCGACGAACCGAACTGTCCTGGAGCCGGAGGCGCCCACGCAGCCGGATTCAGCACCGGCGTCGTCGATGGATCGTAGCAATGGCAGTTCAGGTCACTGACGAGATAGAGCGGCTGCCCTGGCACCCGATTGTCGGTTGAGCCCTGGAAGAGCTGGCTCGCGATGCTCGTTGTCGACGCGGGCACCGCGATAGGGAGTCCGCTCGAGTAATTGAGCAGCGTGCCGATTTGCCAATCCTGCAGAATGTAAGATGCCTTCCCGAGGGCCCTCACCTTCGGCAGTGTGTAAGTGGCCGCCAGCGTGAACAGGAATGGCTGGTCGAACGCCGAGATCGACTTCGCGCCCAGCGGATTGGCCACAGTGTTGTTCACATAGTTCGTCGGGGCGCCGGAGCCGTTTGGTACGGTCGTCGCGGTATTGCCGTCAGTTCCAACCTGCAAGGACTTCTGCCAGGTGAATGTGCCGCTGACCATAAGGCCGTGCGACATCCGTTTTGTCAGTTTGGTCTGCAGTGAGTCGTACCAGGTCTTGCCGCGCGGATCGCCGGACACCGGAATATTGGCAAACTGCGGGAATGGTCGCAGCGACTGCGCCACGGTATTGGTGCCCGCGAAACCGGCATACGGAGCCCCGAGGTTGTACTGCGCCGCAACCGCCGGGCTCACCGCCCTCAGCGGAGTGTTGAGCAGGCCTGTGATGCCGTTGCCGAAGAGCAGCGTCTGGGTCGCCGGGTCACCCAGATTGAAACCATGCGCCTGGAGGATTGCCGGGGTAAGCGCGTTGACGTCAACCAGGGACGGCGCTTGCCACCAGACGCCGCGGTTGGCGACATAGGAGACATCAAGGGCGAGGTCCTTGCTCAGTTCGCGCTGAATTCCGATGCTCCACTGGTTCTGGCGCGGCGGACGCCCTGCTTGCGGATCAAGGAAGTTGACGCCGCTCAATGTCTGCCCGCCGGTCGGTAAGGACGGAACTTGCTGCGACGGGAACGACGGAATAACCGGGATACCCGCTGAAAGCGTCGTCGCCGGAATGCCCTGACCGGGGCTGGTCGCGTTCAACGTATTGACGATGCCCGCGGCATTGACACCCAGGGGATTCGTGCTGGTGGCTCCGTAGATCAAACCCCAACCGGCGCGCAACACCGTTTTGTCATTGATCGAATACGCGACACCGATACGCGGGCCGATCGCATAGGGATAGTTACTCGCGAATTCGCAGTTACATCCGCCCGGACGGCTGCCTTCGTAGAGGAATGCACCGGGCTGTCCAGCGACGTTCGGATTCGGAAGATTCGGGAAAAAGTTGACCGCACGGCCGTGCTCCTCTCGATAATAAGTACCGTAGTCATAGCGGACACCATAATCAATCGTCAGCTTCGGATTTATTTTCCAGGAGTCCTGCACAAAGAAACCAAGCTGCGATTTGAAATTGCGGTAGTCAGCCACCTGCGCGGTAGTGTATCCGTTGGCTGCGCCGAGCAGGAAGCTGGCATACGGCAAGCCCAGGGATCCGCCGGTGAAAGTCGAGCCCACAAGAGGACCGTACGCAGTCTGATCGGCGCTGAACGCGAATGAGCCGGCGGTGTTTGTATAGGGATTCTGCGGAACCGCGGACCAGTAGAGGTCAGTACCGCCCTTCAAAGTGTGCGCTCCGTGCACCCACGTCAGACTGGCATTGCCCGCGGGCTTTTCCCAGTAGCTGTGGCCTTGTCCGGGAGGTCCAAGGTCATGCGACCCACCTGCGGCGCCGCATGTATTAGCGGGCGAGCACAGACCGCTGAAGATCGGGAAGTTGCGGTTCAGCGTCGCGCTCTTCAGGCCGAGGCTGGTCAACGGATTGAAATCGAGTACCGGTGCATCATCGAAGAAATTATTCTGCTGATAGCCAACACCGAGGTGCAGGAGCAGAGTTGGTGAGAGTGTATTGTCGTAGTTCAAACGCTCGACGTGAGAGTGGATGAATGTTCCGCGCGCCTGCGTGATGGGTGTCGGGAAGCCTTCGTAGTTGCCATAAATCTGCGAGTATTGCGAATCGGTGTGGGTAAATGACCAATAGAACGAGAGCTTTTGCTTCGAGCCGATGAGCTGGTCAATCTTCACTGCCGGGATCGTAGTGTGGCGAATGCTCGGCTGTGTCGTCGAAAAATTTTGAATCGTCTGACCGTTTGTCGGCGCGGGGATCAGACTCTGGATCTTGAGCGCGATTGGGTCGAGGCGACTCGTCGGTATTGTGTTATTCACAAACGGCAGGTTTGTGAGCGGGTCGAAGATTTGGCCTGCGTAAGCCGGCGTGCCGTTGATCGTCGTCAGCTGCCTGTTCCCGGCCGCCGCAATAGCGCCGCTGAAATCACCGGTCCGATAAGCATTCGTTGGGACCGTCTCCGTGAACCCGGTGTATTGAGTCTCGCGAAACTGCTCGAAGTTGAAAAAGAAGAAGCTCCTGTCTTTGCCGTTGTAGAGCTTCGGGATTGAAGCTGGTCCGCCGACTGTGAAGCCGTAATCGTGACGGCGAGCGCGAGGGCGGAACAACTCGCCCGGATGATTCGTGTTCGGGTTCGCAAATGAGAAAGGCTCACCTGCGTTCAGGACTTCATTGACGATGTAATCGTAAGCCGTTCCGTGGTACTGATTACCACCCGACTTCATCGTGACGTTGAAGAATCCACCGCCGACTGCGCCGTATTCCGGGGCAAAGTTACTCGTCTGTACCGAAACTTCCTGAATCGCATCCACGCTGGGCTGAGTCTGCGCGGCGGCGTATGGGAAACCGGCGTTGGTTGAATCCATGCCTTCCACGTGATAGGCGTATGAGTTCGTCTGCGCGCCGTTGATTTTTACCTGCGAGTTCGGAACATAGTAAACCCCGGGCACAACATTCAACACATTGTTGGGATTACGAATGCCCGAACTACCTGACGCTGCGCTGCCGGTACTCAGCATCGGCAGCGTATCGAGTGTGCCGACATCGACGTTACTGCTGACGTCGCCCGATTCCGTCTTCAGCAGACTGGCCTCCGCGCTTACGGTAACGGACTCAGATGCCGCGCCAAGTTGCAGCGGCACGTCCACCCGAAGCGTCTGCGCGACCTGGACCGTTACACCGGACCGCACGAATGTCTTGAACCCGGGCGCGCTGACTGTAATCTCATATGGGCCGACGGGTAACTGAGTAAGTGTGTAATTACCGGTCCCCGTACTAGCGGTCGGAAACGTCGCTCCTGTTTCCTGTTGTTTGGCCGATACCATCGCATTGGCGACCACCGCGCCGGTGGCGTCGGTGACAGTTCCGGTAATGGTTCCGCGATCGCTCTGCGCAAACAATGCGGATGCGCATAACACCGAACATAGAATGGTAAGTAATGAACGCATAGCTCTCCTGACCGGATATTTCGCACATGCGGCGAGTCCGGGCACTTAATAATTGCTGACAGCAGGCGTGGCAGCACCACAAATACCTGTGTCACTGAAAAAACCCTGTCTGAGGGGCAGTCTATAAGACTCAGAGCAGATATGTCAGTGAGCTAGTGCACAACGACTAAGTGGATGGGCGGAGCTTTGGGATGTTTCGTCCGAAGACCCAAAACGCGTGGGCCGCGGGCACGCGCCCCGGCCCGCAAACGCAAAAAGCCCCGGCGGTGAACCGGGGCTTTTTGCTATAACGAACAACCGGATTTGGACTAGAACGTGAGCCGGGCGACGATCGTGCCCTGCCGCGGCTGCTGGTAAAGCTGACCGACAACACCGTTTTGCGTGAAGCTCGGGGTTGCGCCGGGCGCCACATAGCTGTTGATGACACCGAAGCCGCTGCTGTAAATTCCGGCAGTCCGGCCGGGCGTGGCCGTCGGATTGGTGGTTCCTGGATTACCAAGCTGCATCCGGTTGAAGATGTTGGAAAACTCCGCGCGGATCGACAGCATCACAGGACGATCGCCCCGGTTCAGCTTGAAATTGCGGGCGATATTGAAGTTCTCCTGCGGGCGGCGAGCCTGCCGGAAATCGGGATAGAAGAGACCGGCGCCGGCAACGACGGCCGGTCCGGGACCGAACGTATCTTTCGCGGGATTCGCCCACGCCGCGGGATTCAGAACCACATCGACGCCGGGATTGATGCAGCCGCAGTTGAGGTCCTTCAAATACAACGGCTGACCGGTGCGAACCATTTCGCTGGAGACGAGGCCATTGGCCGTGTTTGCCGTCGCGCTCGGCGGTGTCAGCGGGAGTCCACTGCCGTAAGTCAGGAACGTGCCGAACTGCCAGTCTCTCGTTGTCAGGCTCAGAATGCGATTCTTGAAATAGTTCTGGGTCTGATACAGGATGTTGGCCGTCAACAGGAACGGCTGATCGTACTGCGTGATCGATTTTCCGGAACTGGCCGGGTTGAAGATATCCTCACGCGTGCTGGCGAATGCCTTCGACCAGGTGAATGCTCCGTTCACCTGCAGACCGTGCGACATACGCTTTGTCGCCTTCATCTGCATGGAGTCATACCAGGTTTTGCCCGTCGGCGAGCCGTTATCGGTAATCGTAGTGAATTGCGGGAAGGGCCGCAGCGCGTTATACAGACTGGTATTCGTCGGATAACCCGCATACGGCAGATAGTTGCCGACCTTCGCGATAACCGCCGGGCTGCTGAGCGCCTGAGTAATCAGGGCGGCATCCGCCGGATTCGTATACGGATTCAGGCCGAACTGCGCGAACCTTGCCGGCGAGACCTGATTCAGATATCCGAGCGGACCGGGCCACCAGACGCCGCGGCTTCCGACATAAGAGGCTTCGACCACCAGATCGCGGCTGACTTCGCGCTGAATCCCGATGCTCCACTGATTCTGGCGGGGCGGCCGCGACTGATGCGGGTCAACAAGGGCGAAGTTCGTGAAGCCGGTCACCTGACCAGGCAGAGGGCTCTGGCCCGGATCGAAATTCGGCCAGATCGGCTGCGGCAGGCTTCCGGCCACCGAGACGTTGGCAAAGCCGTTGAGTCCTGCGGGCGTGCTGAGAAGGTTTGCCGAAGCCACCGGATTGAGATCGGGAGTGAATGAATAGGCGAAGCCCCATCCGCCGCGAATGACCGTCTTCGAGTCCAACTGGTAGGCAGCGCCGAGACGCGGGCCGAACGCCCACGGGTAGTTCTTGACAAAGGTGCAATTACAGGTGGCTTCGAAGATCGGCGCGCCCGGAATATTTCCAGCCGCCGGATTCGGAGTCGTCAGCCCAAGGCTCGCCGAGCGGCCGTACTGCTCGCGCGGCGCGGTCCCGTAGTCGTACCGCAGACCATAATCGAGCGTCAACTTGCGGCTCAACTTCCAGGAGTCCTGCGCGAAGAAAGCCCACTGCGACTTGCCCATGCGGTTATCCTGCGGGGCGATCTGAGTGAGCGAGCTCGCGTCGCCGAGCAGGAAGCTTGCGTACTGGAAACCCATTTGCTGCCCGCTGAGCGCAACGTTAATCGGCTGCGCCGTCGCGTTCGGACCGAAGGTCAGTGACACGCCGTTCGGCGGCGCCGGGATGTTGCCCTGGAACCAGACTTCGGAACCAAACTTATAGGTGTGGTTGCCATGGACCCAGGTCGCGTTCGCATTGAACGACGGGCGCAACGTGTAGGTGTGGGTGTGAGCGGTCGAGTTGCCGAGTTGCTGCATACCGCCCGCCGCGCTGATCGGCGCCCCGAGCACCGAGGTCGACGTGATGATCGTGGGGAAGTTGTATGACGCTTCGCAGCCCACGAGGTTAATTGATGCGCAATCGAACTTGCCGCCTTTGTTGGTGTAGGCGGACGTATCGAGGAAGCTGATCCGCGAGTAGCCCGCGCCCAGATGCAGCAGTAAAGTCGGCGTTACGGTGTAGTCATAGTTCAACCGCTCCGTCAGGGAGTGAATGAACGTTCCGCGGTTCTGAGAGATGATGTCCGGGAGACCGTCCGCATTACCGTTCGGCGTCGAGTATTGCGCGTCCGTACCTGTTGTCGACCAGAAGAACGCGATCTTCTGTTTCGCGCCCAGCGATTGATCGATCTTCAGCGACGGAATTTTGGAAATGCGCGCCGCCGTGTTGTTGCCGACATAGTTGTTGATATAGGCCCCATTGACCGGCGCCGGAATCAACTTCTGAACGCCGAGGGCGAACGGCGTTATCCGCGACTGCGGAATCACGTTATTCGCGAACGGATTGGCAAATGCCTGGCCGTTCTGCACCCCGCGGGTAAGCGGGTCGTAAATTTCATTGGCGTAAATCGGGCGGCCCAGCAGATCGGTGGCAATTGGCGCTGTCGGCAGGCCGAGGCTCTTGTCGTAATTCGTGCTGAAGGGCGAGATGGCCGAAAAGTCGCCATTGCGATATGCCGTCGTGGGCAGGGTCGCGTTCGGCGTAAACCCCGATGCTTCGCGGAATTCTTCAAAGCTGAAGAAGAAGAACGATTTGTTTGTGCCGTTGTAAACTTTCGGGATCCAGATCGGCCCACCCACAGTGCCGCCAAAATCGTTGCGGCGATTGCGCGGACGAATCTTGTTGCCGCCCGGCGAGATCGTCAACGGGTATCCCGCGTTCAGGTCTTCGTTGACGAAGTATTCATAGCCGCTCCCGTGATACTGATTGGTCCCGGACTTCATCGTGATATTGAAGAGACCGCCGCCAGCCTGTCCGAATTCCGCGGCATAGTTGCTGGTCTGAATCGCGACTTCCTGGATCGCGTCGGCGCTGGGCTGGTTTTCCTGCAGCGCATAGTTCACGGTGTGGTTCGTGTTGTCGAGACCCTCAACGCGATATGCCGCCGTGTTCGCCGGCGCGCCGTTGACGACCATCGTGAAATTAGCGTTATACACGACGCCGGGAATCAGCACCGTCGAGTTGAACGGGTTGCGCACGCCGGAACTGCCCGCGTTCGCGCCGCCAATACCGAGAATCGGCAGGTCCTGCAACTGTTCGACCGTGATGTTCTGGACGACATCGCCCGACTCTGTCTTCAGCAACGAAGCTTCCGCGCTCACCGTGATCGTGTCGGTCGTGCCGCCGACCTCAAGCGGAACATCGATTCCGAGAGTCTGGGCCGCCGCCAGCGAGAGACTGTTGCGGACATACTTTTTAAATCCCGCGGCGGTCACGCTCACGGAATAGGAGCCTGGAGGCAAGTTGGGCGCCGTGTAGGCGCCGGTTGTCGTGGAAACGGTCGATACGGCCACTCCTGTGGCCGCATTGGTCACGCTCACCGCGGCTCCGGCAACACTTGCGCCGGTCTGATCGGTGACGGTGCCCGTAATGGTTCCGTTGCCAGCCTGCGAAAAGGCGGCGACGGGAATCAGAATCGATAAAAGACTAACAGCCAGGATTCGCATTTGTCCCCCAAAAAGGACAGCGGTCCTGTCTGTCAACAGAAGAGCGGCGCACGTGGCGCTCCCCAATTGTAAATTCTTTCAAACAGACCCCTGCCTTTTGTGGACTTTATAACAGCCGAGGACTGTCTGTCAAATCCAGTGCGGGGCCAATTTGACAAATTTTTGACCGGATTCTCATCGCTGCCGCAAGCTGGCGGCAGCCGGATGATGCCAATAAGTGTTATTAAATCATCAACCTCCAGCGGTTCCCCGAACGTGAGTGGAACGGCGCGTACATACCCGTTTGTGCCGGCTCAAAATACCAGGCGCGCGATGATAGTCCCTTGGCGAGGCTGGTTATACAACTGGTTCACGACGCCATTCGCGCTCAGACTCGGGATCACCCCTATCGCGACGGTCTCGTTGATTACCCCGAACCCGCCGCTGTATTGTCCTGCCTTGTTCCGCGTAGGCGTCACGAGCGGTGACGCGCTCGTGATCGGATTGCCGATCTGCGTCCGATTGAAGATATTCGAGAATTCGGCACGGATCGAGAGAACCATCGGCCTCTCCGCTTTGCCGATTTTGAAGCTGCGTCCAATGTTGAAGTTTTCGCTCGGCCGGCGCGCTTGCCGGAAATCGGCGTAACGGAGTCCAGTGGCGCCGGAAGGTCCGGGACCGTAAGTGTTCGGGGCTGGATTGGTCCATGCGGCCGGATTCAAGACCTGGTCGGTAAACGGATTGATGCAGCCGCAATTGACGTCTTTGAGATAGAGCGGCTGGCCGGTGCGAATCATTTCGCTGGCGCCCAGTGGATTTGGCGTCGTTGCGGTCGGGGGTGTCAGCGGAAGTCCGCTGCCATATTGGATGAAAGCGCCGAACTGCCAGTCTTCTGTCGCAAATGCCAGCGCGCGACTCCTGAACCACTTCTGCGTCTGGTAGAGGATGTTGGCATTGAACAGCAACGGCTGATCGGTCGATTGAATCGACTTCACCGAACTGTCGGGGTTGAAGAGATCTTGCCGTGTGAAGACCAGCGCCTTCGACCACGTAAACGAGCCGTTGACCTGCAGCCCGTGCGACATGCGTTTCGTTCCTTTCATCTGCAGCGAGTCGTACCAGGTCTTGCCGGTCGGGGAGCCGTTGTCAGTCAGCGTCCGGAACTGCGGGAAGGGCCGCAGGGCGTCGAGCAGCGTGTTGGCGGTTGGATATCCAGGGTATGGAAGGTAGTTGCCGATTCGGGCAATGACCTTGGGGTCGCTGAGTTTCAGGCCCAGCAGAGCATTGTCGGCCGGGTTGGTGAAAGGGTGCAGGCCCACCGCGGCGAACGCATCGGGGGAGACCTGATTCACATAGCCCAGGGGTCCCGGCCACCAGACTCCACGGTTCCCCACATAGGAGGCTTCCAATACGAAATCGCGGGCGATCTCCCGTTGGATTCCGATACTGATCTGGTTCTGGCGGCCCGGCCGCGATTGATGCGGATCGACCAGCGAGAGACCGGAAAATCCCGTCGTCTGCCCCGGCAACGGCGTCTGGCCGGGATCGAAATTTGGCCAGACAGGCCGAGGCAATGCGCCAGCCGCGAGAATGTCCTGAAATGCGTTCACGCCGCTCGGTGAGTTGATTTGAATTGCCGACGAGTTCGCGCCCAGATCGGGGCCGAAGCCGTAGACGAAGCCCCATCCGCCCCGGATCACCGTTTTGGCGTCGAGCTGATAAGCAAAGCCAAAACGCGGCCCGATTGCATACGGGTAATTCGAAACGAAGGTGCAGTTGCACGTCGCCTCGAAAATCGGCGCGCCGGGGCGACCGCCGATCGCGGGGTTTGGCGTTCGCAGCCCGAGACTCGCCGACCGGCCGTACTGCTCCCGCGGCGAGGTCCCGTAGTCCCAGCGAAGCCCGTAATCGACCGTGAGTTTGCGCGTGACCTTCCACGAATCCTGGACGAACAGACCCCACTGCGACTTGCCCATACGCAGGTCTGTGGGCGCGCTCTGGCTCGCAGTCACATAGTCGCCGAGCAGGAAATTGGCATAGGGAAATCCCATTTTCTGGCCGCCCAGCAGCCCGGCCGGAGGATTGTACGGCTGCGCTGTCGCGCCCGAGTTGCTTGTGCTGTTGAATGTCAGCACCACGCCGGAAGGAGGCGCCGTGATATTGCCCTGGAACCAGACTTCCCCGCCCGCCTTGTAAGTGTGATTGCCATGAACCCACGTGAGGTTCGCATTGTAAGACGGCCGCTCGGTGTAAGTATGCGTGTGCGCCTGTGCGTTGCCAAGTTGCTGCATACCGCCCAGCGTCGAATTCATCAGGGAATTACCAGAGGCGACGCTTCCGCCCATAGTGGGAAAGTTATACGCGATAAAGCAGCCGCTGACGTCAATCGAGGCGCAATCGAACTTACCGCCTTTATTCGTATAGGGCGCCGTGTCGAGGAAGCTGATTCGGGAATAACCCGCGCCAATGTGCATCAGAAGGGTCGGAGAAAAGATGTGGTCGTAATTCAGCCGCTCGGTGAGTGAGTGAATGAAGGTGCCGCGCGCCGTGCTCAGGAGGTCCGGCAGTCCATCGGCATTACCGTTCGGCGTCGAATACTGGCTGTCGGTGCCGGTAGTCGACCAGAAGAACGCGACCTTGTTGCTCTCGTTGATGTTGTGATCCAGTTTTAACGACGGGATTTTTGAGATCCGCTGCCCCAGGTTGTAACCCGCATAGTTATTGGTTGGATTTCCATTGGTCGTGGCCGGCAGCAATTTCTGCACCGCGGCCGCAAACGGGCTGATGCGCGACAGCGGAATGATGTTATTCGGAAATGGTTCCGCCGAGTTGGCCGTCCTCGTTGCCGGATCGTAGATTTCGTTGGCGAATATCGGGCGGCCCAGCGCGTCGGTGCCGATTGGCGCCGTGGGAACTCCAAGGTTGGGATTGAAGCCCGCGCCACCCCATGGCGAGATCGACGAGAAATCGCCGTTGCGATACGCGGAGAGCGGCAGCGTATCATTGGCCGGCAGCCCCGATGCCTCGCGGAATTCCTCGAAGCTGAAAAAGAAGAAGCTCCGATTCCGTCCGTTGTAGATTTTCGGAATGCGGATCGGGCCGCCGACAGTGCCGCCGAAATCGTTACGGCGCTGCCGGTTCCGGATCTTCGCGCCCGTTCCGTCGTTCGAATACGGATACGCGGCGTTCAACGCCTCGTTCACGAAATATTCGTAGGCGCTGCCATGAAACTGGTTGCCGCCCGATTTCATCGTGATGTTGAAAAGCCCGCCGCCCGCCTGCCCGAATTCGGCCGCGTAGTTACTGGTCTGAATGGCGACTTCCTGGATTGCGTCGGCGCTCGGCTGATTCTCCTGCAGCGCATAACTTACGGTGTGGTTCGTGTTGTCCAGACCCTCGACACGATACGCGGCAGTGTTGCTCGGCGCCCCGTTGACCACCATCGTGAAGTTCGGATTGTAGATAACGCCGGGAATGAGCACTGTCGAGTTGAACGGATTGCGCACGCCCGAGCTGCCGGCGTTCGATCCGCCGATGCCGAGAATCGGCAGATCCTGCAATTGCTCGACGGTAATGTTCTGAACGACATCGCCGCTTTCGGTCTTGAGCAGCGATGCTTCGGCGTTAATGGTAACGGTGTCGCTCGTCGCTCCGAGTTCCAGCGGGACGTTAATACCCAGCACCTGCGCCGCCGCGAGATTGAGACCGGCGCGCGTGAATTTCTTGAAGCCCGCCGCAGAGACCGAAACGGAATATGGTCCGGGCGGAAGATTGGACGCAGTGTAGGCGCCGGTCGCGGTGGATTGCGTCGGCGACGTTACGCCGGTCGCGGTGTTCGTCACCTGGACCGAGGCTCCGGCCACGATGGCGCCGGTCGGATCCGTTACCGTGCCCGTAATCGTCCCGTTGCCCGCCTGCGAAAAAGCCGCTGCTGGAATGAGAATCGAAATCAACGAAACAGCCAGAATGCGCAATTTGTCCCCCTCGACTTGCCGTTGACCGGAAGCGCCGTGGCTGTCACGGAAACACCCGCTGTGACGGCAAACCCCTTCGAGCAGAGACTTTATATCAACTTTATCTTTATGTCAATTTTATTATTTCCGTACTGTATTTTTATAAACAGCAAATCGGATGAATGGCACGGACCACGCACAATCCAGGAGCACCACAGGCGGCGCCGCTTGTGTCATATCAGAGTGACCGGATGAACTCTTTCCCACACCGGAACGGAAGCGCCTGAAAATGATTTCCGTCGTTGCGGCGGAAGTTGTTAGGATATCTCCTGGTATACAAACGCTGTCGAACGGAGAGAGAAGGAAAAGGAGACGAACGTGAGCACTCAAGTGACATTAGCCGATGCGCGAAGAATCACAGCGGCAGCGGAAAAAAAGGCCGCCGAAATCGGCCAGCCGATGAATATCGCAGTAGCGGACGAAGGCGGGAATATTGTGTCCCATGTTCGGATGGACGGCGCATGGATCGGCAGCATTGACATCTCGCAGAAGAAGGCCTATACCTCGCGGGCTTTCGACATCGCGACCAAAGATCTGGCTGCGCACAGCCAGTCCGGCAACCAGTTCTTTGGCATTCATGCCTCCAATAACGGCAAGATCATGATCTTCGCCGGCGGCATCCCCCTGAAGAAGGACGGCAAGGTGGTGGGAGCAATCGGAGTCAGTGGCGGCTCAGGCGATCAGGATCACGCGGTCGCTGAAGCCGGCGCCGCGGCGTTTTGAACAGACGTTCTGATATATATCTGTACTGAACTCCGCAATACGAATACAGAAAGCACTTCAAATCGAAAAGGAAAACACTCATGGCAAGCAATCGTGGTTTGGCATACATGGGCACGGGCAAGGTCGAGATCCAGAGCATCGACTATCCCAAACTGGCCCTCGGTAATCGCAAGTGCGAACACGGCGTCATCCTGAAGATCGTTACGACGAACATCTGCGGCAGCGACCAGCACATGGTCCGCGGACGCACTACCGCCCCGCATGGCCTGATCCTCGGTCACGAAATCACGGGCGAAGTCATCGAAGCGGGCAGAGACGTCGAGTTCATCAAGGTCGGCGATGTCTGCTCGGTTCCCTTCAACATCGCCTGCGGACGTTGCCGCAATTGTAAGGAAGGCAAAACCGGTATCTGTCTCAACGTGAACCCGGCACGGCCTGGCGCGGCGTATGGTTACGTCGATATGGGCGGCTGGGTTGGCGGACAAGCCGAGTACGTGATGGTCCCCTACGCCGACTGGAACCTGCTGAAGTTTCCGGACAAGGACAAGGCGATGTCGAAGATCAAGTCGCTGACCTGCCTTTCGGACATCTTCCCGACCGGCTATCACGGCTGCGTCACGGCAGGCGTTGGGCCCGGCTCGACCGTCTACATCGCCGGCGGTGGCCCGGTCGGCCTTGCGGCAGCGGCTGGCGCGCAGTTGCTCGGCGCGGCTGTCATCATCGTCGGTGATTTGATCCCCGAGCGCCTCGCGCAGGCGAAGGCCAACGGCTGGGAAACCGTCGATGTGTCGAAGGACGCTTCGGTCGGCGATCAGATCGCGCAGATTGTCGGCGAGCCGCTGGTGGATTGCGGCGTCGACGCGGTCGGTTTCGAAGCGCGCGGCCACGGCCACAGCGGCGCGACGAAGGAAGCTCCGGCAACGGTGCTCAATTCGCTGATGACCGTCACGCGCGCGGGCGGCGCTATCGGTATCCCCGGACTCTATGTCACGGACGATCCGGGCGGCATCGACGACGCGGCCAAGACCGGCAATCTCAGCATCCGCATCGGTTTGGGCTGGGCCAAGTCGCACTACTTCGCCACCGGCCAGTGCCCGGTCATGAAGTACAACCGCCAGCTCATGATGGCGATCCTGCACGACCGCATCGACGTCGGCAAGGCCGTCAACGTGAAGGTGATCTCGCTCGACGAAGGTCCGCAGGGCTACAAGGATTTCGACAAGGGTGCGGCGACGAAGTACGTTATCGACCCGCACAAGTCGGTCCACTAAACCTCGGCAGAACACGATGGTGGGACAGGCTTCAGCCTGTCGCGGCGGGGCGCGCAAGCGTCCCGCTTTTTTGTTGTGTGCCGAGCATGTTCGACAGCTCGAAGGTGAAAGTCCTTTTGACAACCAGATGGAGGTGAAGTCATAGCGAAGCGCAAGGGCGTCGTCGCGAGGCGGGGTCTGAAAGAAGCGGGGAGCAAACGTGCGAGCCGATG
>Ga0134125_10000122_pt1 | contig 116198 bp, 93 predicted proteins | sample KB31751_FD_96464 | JGI IMG/M metagenome (GOLD analysis project Ga0134125, IMG submission 96464) | Terrestrial soil microbial communities with excess Nitrogen fertilizer from Kellogg Biological Station, Michigan, USA - KB3-175-1 | ecosystem: Environmental > Terrestrial > Soil > Unclassified ... | reverse complement strand
TCAGCGAGAAGGCGATGTAATACCTTCTACGCACCGATTGCAATAAGAAATGCCCGGCGTTCTGCCGGGCATCTTCTTTTACGCAACAACTCACGTTACTTTGCGCTGATCTTCAACAGCACCACGCCATGGCTCGGCACGTTGGCCTTCAACGTATCGCCATCGAGCGCCACCGCCTCATGCTTCCACAGGTCCCGCGCAGCCAGCTTCTTCTTTCCCTTCAATTCCGCCGGCAGATTGCTCAGCGCAAACTGCGCATCCGCCGCCGCGCCGCTGCGGTTGAACAGCCCGACCGCAACCGAGCCATCATGCAGCGGCCGCATCAGCACCTCGATGCCGCCCTCGCTCGATCCCTGCGCGCCTTCACTCACCGTGGGCGCCGCGCTGCCGCCGCTGCTCGAAACCTCAACCACCGGCCTGTACTGCGGGTCCTGATCGATCGCAATCACCTCCGCATTCATCAGGATGCTCTTCGTCTCATCGGTCATCGTGCGCAGATCGTTCCCCGCAATCAGCGGCGCGGCCAGCAGCGACCACAGGCTCATATGCGTGCGGTACTCATCCGCCGTCATGCCGCCATTGCCAATCTCCAGCATGTCCGGATCGTTCCAGTGCCCCGCCTTCGCATACGGCGCAAGCTTCAACTGGCTGAACCCGATCCGGTCCATCGACTGCCACCGATCCGAGATGTCCCCCGTCGTGCGCCACAGATTGCCGCCCGACTTCTCACCCCACCCGGTCCACACCTGCGCCCGCCCGTACTCGCACAGGCTGTAGATGATGGGCCGATGCGTCGCCTGCAGCGCCTCGCCCATCTCCTGGTAGATCGCCTGCAGCGTCGGCGCGTCGTCTTTGTATATCTCCAGGTCGCTGCACAAGTCGTACTTCAGGTAATCGATGCCCCACGCCGCGTAGGTCTTCGCATCCTGCACCACATGGCCGTAGCTGCCTTCATACCCCGCGCACGTTTTCGGCCCAGGGCTGGAGTAGATCCCCAGCTTCAGCCCCTTCGAATGCACATAGTCCGCTAGCGCCTTCATGTCCGGAAATTTCTTGTTCGACGTGATGTTGCCGTTGGCATCGCGGCCCAGCTCCCACGTATCGTCGATGTTGATGTACACATAGCCCGCCTTCGCCATGCCGCTCGCGACCATCGCATCCGCCATGCCGCGCACCGAGGCATCATCCACTCGCCCGGCGAATTTGTTCCAGCTGTTCCAGCCCATCGGCGGAGTCCGTGCCAGCCCATTGTCCGGAACATCATGCAGCGCGGGCAGCGGCAGCGCCGCCGGCGGCATCGTCGCTTCCTTGGTCGTCTTCTCCGCGACCGCCGTCACTGCCCCGTTGCGTCCCTGCGTCGTCAGCGTCAGTTTGCCGTCGGCATACGTGCCGTCATACGCGACGGGCCTGCCGCCAAACCGCTGCTGCGCTCCCGCAGGCGGCGCGGGAGGAACAGTAGTGAAGTGGATCGCACCATCCTTGAACGTCCCGGTGATCGGGATGCGGTTTGGCCACCGCACCAGCGAACCGCTGATCGCCTCGCCGCTCTGCTGAATCTCGAAGTACGTATCGCGAAATGTGCCGTCATTATTGGCGTTCGGCGTACGCAGGTCCCAGTAGCCGGTCAGATCGGTTGTCTGCGCCTGGGCCTGGGCCGCGCGAGCGTCACCGGGGCAGACTACAAACGCTGCGCCGGCAGCAAGGGTCGAGACACAAATCACAGCGGAAGCACGAAGCAATGCAAGGCGGGAACTCTTCACGGACAATTCTCCTGAAAGCGCCGGATACAAAGGCGCGATGCTCGGCCATCGTACCACCTGCCCCAGCCCGTGTGCGCAAACCCAAAAATACAATCATGAACACGTTCCAGACGCCATCGACGGCTCTCGCCGCACCCTGAATCCACGCTGCCGGTAAAGCCCCGGATGCCCGCGGATCTCGCGCCCCAATATCTCCATAACGCCATGAAATACAAATAGTTGGATAAATCTCTAAATATTCATCGAACCGACACAAGAATCTTTTGCCGCGAGGCACCCAGTGTGGAAAATACTTGTTTCTGCGGGAAAAATCTATTGACATCCGCTGTCTCTCTGGAGGATTGTTTACCAATCGCAATAAATACGATTTTGAATACATAAGGCAGGTGACCCGTGATCAAGCCAGTGATCAAGCGAACTCTCAACGTGCCGATGATTGTTGCCCTCGTGGCCGCAGTCGCGCTTCTCATTTCTCCGGTCTCTTTATTGGCCCAGGCGGGCAACCAGGGCACGGTCGCCGTCACAGTGCAGGATCCCTCCGGCGCGTTGGTGCCCGGCGCAAAGCTGGACCTGGTCGAAGTCCAGTCCAACAGCGCACGCTCCGCGACCACCGACAGTAAAGGCGCGTACTCCTTCGTCAACCTGAATACTGGAACCTATCACCTCACCGTATCGCGCGAGGGCTTCCAGACCAAGGTCTACGATAACGTCCTCGTCGATTCCTCGACCGTCACGCCAATCACCGTGATGCTGCCCGTGGGTACCTCGACCCAGACGGTCGTAGTAAGTTCGCAGGCCAATGCCGCGCTGCAAACCTCTTCCACCGAGATCGGCACCGTCATCAACACCACGGACATCGAGAATCTTCCCATTGGCAACCGTAACATCTCCACACTCACCACATTGACGGCTGGCTACTCGGGAACATGGAACGGCGTTCCGGAGCCGGCGGAAGGAACTAACATCGACGGCCTGGTTGCCAACAACGGCCGCACCAAGTATCAGGGCACCATCTCCACGCAAGTGGCTCCGCGCGTCGAGTCCTTCGAGCAGGTCAGCGTCGTCACCGACGGCCTCAACCTCGGCAACGGCTTCGGCCAGGCCAGCATGCAGCTCAACTACGTCTCCCGCCGCGGCGGCAACCGTTTCCACGGGCGCGCCTTCTACAATTTTCAAAATAGCGGGCTGAACGCAAACTCATGGGGCAACGACGCGACAGTCGATAAGAACGGTAATTGGGCGCCGACCCGCAAGGCCAAGCTCATCAAGCACGACTTCGGCGTGAGCGTTGGCGGGCCCATCTTCAAAGACAAGCTGTTCTTCTTCGGCACCTATGCGGAATTCAAGCAGCCGGGGACCATCACCACCTCGGACAGCATCTTTACCTCCGCGGCCCTGGCAGGAAACTTTACCTACTACTCCGGCACAACACCCATCACAGTCAACGTGCTTACGCTGGCGAATGCTTACAATCCCTATGGCGCAGGCCAAATCAACCCCGACGTCAACGCACTTGTGCAGAAAGCCATCAAGAATACGCAAGGACTAAGCGGATCGCCTGCCACCTCCACCGATAACACCACCAACACCGTATCGTTCAGCGTCCCCGGCACCCAGACACAGTTCTACCCGGTGGTGCGGCTGGACTACAACGTGAGCGATAAGCTGCGCATGTATCTCTCCTGGCTCATGACCGAGAGCAAGCCGGTCGGCAGCTATCCGGCGCCCTTCCCGGGCTCGGATTATGCCGACCAGGCCGGCAACAACTTTACCCGCAACTTCGACGCCAACTATGGCATCGACTACATCTTCAATCCGCGCGTGATCAACCAGTTGAAGGTTGGATTCGCGTACAGCCGGCAGCAGTTCGCCGGCGGCTCCAAGCAGAACTGGCTGACCAATCCGCTGATCCAGTTCAACATGACCAACGCCAACGGCAATATGTCGGGCCAGAACTATATCCTGCCCACGGGCTATGAGTATCCGCTCTTTAGTCTTACCGATGGCGTCACCATTCAAAAGGGCGCGCACAACATCAGCTTCGGCTTCCAGGGCTATCGCGAGCAGGACCACTATTACAACGCTCCCTTCGGCTATCCCAATATTGGCTTTGGATTGGCCAGCGGCGACCCGGCGGCGAACGTGTTTACGTCCACCACAATGCCGAACTCGTCCAGCGCTCAGCGTGGGGAAGCGGGGCAGTTGTTTGCGGTGCTCACGGGCCGCATCTCCGGCGTCAATGGAATGAGCGGCTATAACCCGGCCAAAAACAACTTCACCAACTCCAGCTTCTATCTGGACGAAGTTGCACTCTCCAGCGGCGTCTGGGCCCAGGACTCCTGGAAGATCGCGCCTACCCTGACCATGAACTATGGTCTGCGCTGGGACTTCTACGTCGACCCGCATGACATCAAGTCCGCATACCACAACGCCAAGCTGGACAGCATCCTCGGACCGACCACGCTGGCGGATCTGTTCAAACCCGGTGCGCTGAACGGCAATCAGAACCCGGCCCTCTCGCTCAATCCGCGTCCGTTCCACGGCTACTATAAGACGCCGCAGCCCCAGGTTGCGCTCAACTGGAACCCTCGTCCCGACCGCGCCAGCGTATGGGGCAGGCTGCTGGGCGACGGAGCAACCTCCATCCGCGCCGGCTTCGGTCTGCGCAACTTCACCCAGCCCTACCAGTTCTACTGGGATGCAGCCTCCGATCAGGGCCAGCTCTATCTCCAGCAGTGGGGCCTCACGGCGAACACCACCGGCGTGGCCGGAAGCTTCCAGCCAGGCAGCCTGAACTACGCTGTAAGCCAGAACTGGGGTGGAACCAATGATCGCAACCCCAACCCCGCTGGGCTTACCTACTTCTACAATCCTGCAACGTTCCCGACTTCGGCTCCGTTATCGCTGTTCACTTTGAATGGCGGGGGTATCCCGGTGGATGGCTTCAACCCGAATATCCGCATGCCCTACACCGAGTCGTGGAACTTCGGCATCCAGCGCGCACTGGCCCGCAACACGGTGCTGGAGGTCCGCTACAACGGCAACCGCACCATCCACAACTGGACGATGCTCAACTACAACGAAGTCAACATCTTCGGTTCGTACAACGGCGATACCTTCCTGAATGACTTCAAGAACGCACAAGCAAACCTCGCTGCCAGCGGTGGCACCAGCTTCGTTGACACCGGCACAGGCCGTGTTGCAACGCCGATCATCGACGCGGCGTTCAAGAACCAGAGCCTGGGAAGCACGTACACCAGCAGCACCTACATCACTTACCTGCAGACTGGCGCAGCGGGAACATTCGCACGTCAATTGGCCGGTCGTAACCCAACCTTCTTCTGCAACCTGGTCGGCGCCAGCTTCACGCCTTGCGCCACGAACGCCGGCTTCACCGGTGCCGGCGCCGGCTATCCCATCAACCTCTTCCAGGCCAACCCATATAACCCGGGCAATACCACGGGCTATATGACGGACGCGGCGTACTCGAATTACAACGGGCTGCAGGTGGACCTCCGTGAGGCCGGCTTCCATGGCCTTCAGGGAGACTTCAACTACACCTGGGCCAAGACCCTCGGCTTCGGCACCAACAACAACGACTATTTGGCGAATGCAGACAACTTCTACACGCTCCGCAACCTGCATCTGTCGTATGTGCCGCAGTCGTTCGACATTCGCCATGTGTTCCACGGTTATGGAACGTATGAGCTTCCCTTCGGGAAGGGCAAGGCGTTCCTGGACAACAGCACGCTGGCAAATGAGATCGTTGGAGGATTCTCGCTCGGAACGGTGATGACATTCCAGACCGGCTCGCCGTTCTCGTTGACCGGCGGTTACAGCACCTACAACCAGAATGACGGCGGCGTCACGCTGAACGGCATCACCCCGGCCCAGTTGCAGAGCCAGATCGGCCATCGGTATGTTGGCGGTGGGCTGAAGAGTGAGCTTGCCTTCGATCCGTCGCTATACCAAAACGGGGCGAAGGGCGGGCCTTCGGTTCTGTCTAAACTGGCTCCCAATACGACAGCCGGAACGATTGGCAGCATCGTCTGGCTCCATGGGCCTTCGCGGTTCACGCAGGACATGGCGCTCACGAAGCTGATCCCCATCAAGGAAGGCACTGCATTGACGTTCCAGGCGGAGTTCCTCAATGTCTGGAACCATCCGACCTGGGGCACGCCCAACGGATCGGTGCAATCGGGTAGCTTCGGTACTTCGGGCATTGCAACCGGCGCTCGTGCGATCGAGCTTCGTGGCAACTTCACCTTCTAACCTCCAGAACTCCTGCAACAATCCGGGCCTGCACCGCAAGGTGCAGGCCCTTTCTCTTGCTCGCCACCGAACGCGCGTGGCCCATCCTTCGCGCAGCGAAGGGTGGGTTTGGAATCTTCGGAGTAGCAACGGACTTTGCGCGCGGCTAAATGTGGTGTCTCAACAGGTTGTTGTCATTGAGTTGGGATCGGCTGATGGGCGGCATTTGGTTGAGGCCAGCATGTGGGTCGATGCCAGTTGTAGCGGTGGGTCCAGGGCTGAAGGTGGTGCAGGCGTTGTGCTGAGTTCTCTATCGGCGCGCCATAGGCGCGCGCTACTCTAGCCTGGGCCGAGGGACCAGGTTGACTTCCCGAGTCGCCGTGCGGACTGTAGAGGGTGCTGAGAAAGGTCGCGGTGGTGCTTTCGGAGTAGCAGCGCGCTTTAGCGCGCGGTAAATGCCAAGCAGAATCAGTGCGGCTTTAGCCGCGGGTTTGTTCCTCATGCCGACTGCCGGCTGATCTTGTGCTCCGCTGCCGCCGCGCACAAGCCCAGCCGCCCCTCCACCACGCTCCTGCTCAAAAGCTCTCGACCATGCACCGTCAAACGGGCATGATGGTGATAGTCCATCGGTCCTCCGAAGTTACTGCTTGCTCACACAATCAGCTTCTTCGTTCTTGGCCCGATGGACAACAACCTATTGAAACTTCACATTTTTAGCCCCTGAGGTCAACGTCGTTTCAATCTGACTAACTGGCCATCGCTTGACACCGGCATTAAAATAGAAAGAGATCGATACAGAAGCGCGGCCTTGCGCCTGGCTCTGTTCCTCATTCCACTTCAATACCCGGATGTTTCACCGGCGAGAGGCGGGCTTCCGGCACGCAATGACCTCATCAACACGCCTGCCTTCCCACAGCAGGCTGGTTTCGCGAGAGCTTCCTAAGCGGAACCGAATCGGGGAAAAGGACTTTAGGGCCAGAAAATCCAGCCATCAACCCGAATGGAATGAACGGTTTACCAATAACCACAATGGATGGAAGATCTTACAGATTAACCCCAATAGATCCAACATCTTGCCAAAAGAGATAGGGGGGAGGGGGGAGCCAGGCATTCGCCGCGTGACCGACCTATAGGCCGTCCGAGGCACGCAGCATTGGCGAACCGAAATTGGCGAACCAACCCTACTGAGGCGCCTCCACCTTCGATTGCTCGGCCGGCGTCGGCGCCTGCTGCGGCGTCGTGGTCTGCGTCAGGATCAGCCGGTAACCGGTCCGCGTGCGGACGTGGTACTTCTGCAGGTTCTTCCCCACCAGCTTCACCGTGATGGTCCGCCAGCCGCGGTTGGGATTCGGCTGTGGATAGTAGCTGAGCGCGTAGAGATGTCCGAGGTCGTCGCGTATGGATTCGAAGGCCTTCTTCTCATCCTGCCAGTCCTTGGAGAAGTAGGCCTTGCCGCCGGTCGCCTTGCTCATGCGCTCGAAGACAGCGGTCGAAATCGGCTCCGACTGCGCAGCCTTGGTGCTGATCATATAGATGATGGTGCCGGTCGACTGCGCCAGCTCCGCCACGTCCTCCGGCGGCACCAGGCTGGCGTTATCCGGCCCGTTGGAGAAGACCACGATCGCCTTGCGGCCCGTCAGGGGCGCAGCGTCCTTCACGGTCAACAGCAGGCTGTTGTAGAGCGCCGCATCATCGCCCGCCACCGTGGAGCGCAGCCCATGCAGCACCTGCGAGCGGTCCGGCGTGAGAGTCACGACGCGCGACAGGTCGCGGCTGTAGGAATAGAGCGCCACCTTGCCCACGCCTTCCAGCGAGCGGATAAAGTCGGCGATCGCATCCTGCGCATACACGAAGCCGCGGTACATATAGTTGCTGGTATCGAAAAGCACGAAGATGTTGGCGTTGGAAGCGCGGGCCAGTTCGGCCGCGGTATCCGCTGCAGTCGATCCGAAGGGCCGATCGTCCGAGAGCGGTCCATGTGCAACCTCGTGCGCTGGAGTATTGCCCTCTTCAAACGTCGCCGCCTTCTCCGGGATCTTGTCCTCGTAGATGGCGAAGTCTTCCGGCTTCAGTCCGCTGATGTAGTTGCCCTTGTTGTCCGTCACCGCGACGCTCAACTGCACCAGCACGACGTTCACCTGGATACGCGACTGACTTTCCTGGGCGTTGGCTCGGGGCCCGCGGCCGGAGAAAGGAACGGCCAGTAGAACAATGAACAGAACGACTCGTTTCGGCATACTCCTCCCTATTGCACCGTGGCGGCAGGCGGCGCATTGGATGCCGCGGTAGCCTCCCCGGCCCTGCTCTTTTTCAACTGATCGCCGGTCTCATGCATGGCGCGCAGCACCGCCGGCCAGTCCTCGAGATCCGTGGCAAAAATCTTCGATACCAGTTGCCGCGTCAGATCCGGCACAAGCCGGTTCAGCATCGCCGGTGAGTAGCCCATCTCATCAGCCAGCCGCGCCCAGTAAAGATTGCCGGATTCCCAGCTCTCACCGAACAACCGGCTCGAATACACGCCATAGAAGGGAAACGGTTTGCCATCCAGCAGCTCACGTGCGCTGTTCTGGGCGAGCGTGGGATGCGGAATGCCGAAGTCGCGGGAGATGCGCTCCATATTCACATCGGCTGGATTGTGCTGGATCAGGTCTGCAATCTGGTGGCCGGTGTCGCCGGCCAGCGCCACGTCGGCGGGATACAGCTTCTCAAACTGCGTGCCGATGTAGAAGGTCTCCTCCGGCATCATGTGCGGCAGCATCGCGGCCATGGCATCCGGCTTCTGCATCGCCGCGATCAGCTCCGACATGCGCCGCGGCTCCAGCCGGTCGGAGAGCATCGCCGTTACCCGCTCGCGCGTGTGGGCGTTGATGGCGCATGCGGTCAGCAGCTGCTCCCCAAGCTTCTGATAGAGCGCTACGATGTGCATCTCGTCCTGCGGCACATTCCACCAGCGCGAAACGACCGCGTCCGACAGCAGCTGCGGCACCAGCTCCTTCCAGATCAATGCCTGGACATACTCAGGCGCGATCATGTCCTGCTCGGCCGAGGCGAGCGCGTAGGGCAGGTCCGCAAGCGAGCCCATCAAGTAGCCGCCGCCGCCCGCGGAGACACCCGCGCCGATCAGCGTGGGCGCCTGCCAGATGCGCTCCGAGCCCACAACTGAAATCCCGAGGAAGTCGTGCGAGCGCACAAACAACGGATTGATGTGCAGAATCTGCGCGCCGGGCGGCTCATAGTAGGCATAGTTCAGACCTACCAGCGTGTCGCGCAGCAGCGGGGCCAGCTGCGCGCGCGCGGCCTCGATCTGCGCCTTCGATCCGGCTGGCTGGATCACGCGCGTGAGGTCCGTCTTGATTTGCAATTCAGCGTGATGGCCCGTATTGGCGCGGGGCGCCCAGTCCACTTTTTCGCTCTTCGTGAAGATCTGGCGCGGCATCTCGAAGTCGCGCAGCTCCCCGGCGAGCGCCAACAGGTGTTCCGGCGCCGGTTTGCCGGAGGCCATCTGCGCCAGGCCGTCGTTGAGCGCGAACAGGGTATCCAGGCTCACGAGCCGCTGATCGCTCATTACCGAACGCATGCGTGCCGCCACCGTATCGTGGACCTGCGCGCCTTCGGGAGACTGCTGCGGCGGCCCGGCCAGCAGATCGACAAGGGCCGCTTCGCTGAAGCTGTGCTGCCCGGTTGCGGCCTCCACGGAGGCATTCAGCGAGTTTCGCGCCGCGTCAAAGAGCTGGTTCTCAGACGTCAAGCCGGCATACGGTCCAATCACAGCCTGCCATGAGGCGTCGAGCTTCTGCGCTGGAATCTCGCCCTGCCGCGCAAGAATCTGCCAGATGCCGATATCCGCCTGGAACGCGCCCAGCGCATTGCCGCGCAGCGCCTGGTTGGAAACCTTGTCGAGTCCGTCCACCGCCTTGACGAACGCGGAGATTGAAGCATCACTCAGCTCCGGGAACTCCGCGAAGGTCATGTACCAGCGGCTTAGCTCCGCATACTGACCGGCCATCAACTTCACCGTGTCACCGGAGATGTGTTTGTCCGCGGGCCGTTCGCTGTCGATTTCGCTGGCTGCCAGATAGATTTGCAATGGGCCAGAGTCCGTTTCCACGCGCGAGAAGCCGACCATATCCTCCAGCAACTCCTCCGCGGAGTCGGGCGTGCGGTTGCGTACTCCCCAGTCCTTGCCCAGCTTGGCCGCGGGCTTCTGCTTCAGAATCTCCTTCCAGGCATCGAGGCCGCCGGGCACATGGACGCTGCCGTCTGGCTCCCATTGCACGCGGGTCAGCAGCACGAGGAGGTCCGGAGCGCGCCGGAAGACGCCGCGCGTCGCCAGCGCCTGCGCTTCCGGAGAACGGAATGCATCATAGAGCCGCTTTAGCCGCTGATCGGTGATGAGATGGTCCTGCTGGCTTCGCGGCACATGGGCCAGCGCATCGTAGTACGCTGCCAGCCAGCCGTTGTCCCGCGCCAGCAAACGCGTTACGAACTCGCTCGGCTGCGCGGGACTTGCGCCGACGAGCTCTTTCCATTGCGCCTCAGCGCCTGCTCCGCCCGGCGTCACTACGTGGCCATCGCGGATTTCGATCTGATTGCCGTAGAAATCCAGGGTCGCCGCCAGCGGCAGCAGACGATGCAATCCGGGAGACGCATCCAGCGCTGCTGCCGTGATGGGATCGTTCTTCGAGATCGCCCAATAGAGTCGGGAGATCTGCTGATCATTCACCATCAGGTCGACGAGGTTGCCGAAGCTCTCCTTCCGGTCCGGCCCCAGGGACAGCCAGTCGCTCTCCTGGAACATCACGGGCACCCACGTGCTGGGGTAGGCATAGGTGAACGGCTGGCCCTTTTGCAACGCCTCTTCCAGATCCGTGAGGGGAAAGCCCGAATCAATGGTGAGGAAGGCGCGTGTTGCGTTGGTCGTCTCCAGGTACATATTCTGCGGATCGCAGCCCGCTCGCAGCCGATATCCCAGAACCCGCAGCAGAGTAGAGGCGCTGTTGCAGTCCGTAACGTGGATGACATTGTCCTGCCCTGCCAGAATCTGCAGTTCGCGCGCCTGATGGAGATAGCGATTCAGCAGCCTCAGGAACTCCGTCTGCGTGTTCTCGCCGTAGCCCAGCAGGTAGCTGTTGCGCGCCACCAGCGGCAGCACTTCATCCGGCTGCACCTCCTGGCTGATGCCGGCCATGCGCAGGAAGGAGCGCAGCGGACCCGGGATCATCACACGAGCGCCGGGCAAACGCGGCGGAGGAATCGACGGCGTTGCCGAAGCAGTCGTGTCGGCAGCGGCAGACGCGCTTGCAAGCCCCGGCGCGCCGCTGAACAAAAACGCGCAAACGCAAAGACCGCAGAGAGTCCGCGCAACGAAACCGAATGGACGGAGACAAGACATCATGGCCGAGTACCTCTTTACGAGCCTTCGACTAACTGTCTGAATAAAGCCGTTCCCGGGGAGGGTAAACATCGTACCGCGCGCCGGGGAAATTTGCGAAGGTTCCCCGAAACGAATGCAGCGTTTCCAATCTTGTTTGCCATGATGGTCCGGCGGGCGCCAATGTTGCCTAAGCCCGCACGCCGAAACCCTGCTGCCGACCGAATCGTTGAGTTTGGCTCGCCGAAAAACCCGCATCTCCGGTGCCGAACACTTTACTCCCGGGACGATATGGAATTCCATGGCCAGACAAAACCTTTTCGATATTGATACAAAGCTCTGACAAGGGTCCCCTGGACCCTTCCCTGGGCCAGCCGAAACGGAATCCTGCGCTGCTGCCGTAAAATGGACTTTTCGTTCAGTATTGGTCCCGACGGGAGTTGATCTCATTCCTGCCTCTGCTCAAGCCGTGTTTCCCGAGCCGAAGGCCCGCGGCCGGCATCGCAGCGTTGAGGCCGAAGCGGCCATCCTCAAGGCCACACTCTATCTGCTGGGCAGGCGGCCGCTGCGCCGCATCACCACGGACGCCATCGCGGAACGCGCCGGTGTCAGCAAGGCGACCATATATAAGTGGTGGCCGAATAAGAGCATGGTCGCGCTGGATGCCTACCTTGCCGGCATGACCGAGCAGGTCGCCACGCCGGACACCGGATCGGCGGAACTGGACTTCACTTTGCAGCTCAAATCCGTGACCGCGTTCTACACCAGTCCGCTCGGCAGGTTGTTCGGCCAGTTCCTCGCCGAGGGCCAAAGCGATCCGGATTTCCTCGCCTTGTTCCGCGAACGGTTTCTGTATGCCCGGCGCGATGCCGCGCGGATCATGTGGCAGCGCGGCGTCGAACGCGGCGAGCTGCGCGACGACATCGACAGCGATACCGTTCTTGACCTGGTATATGGGCCGCTCGTCTTCCGCCTGCTTGCGGGCCACGGCGCCGTGAATGACCACGAGGCGGAAATCGTAATCTCCGCCATCTTCGGCGGCATTCGCCGCAACAAGGAGACCGCCCAGAAATCCGCTGTACCTCCCGGGCGACTCGGCAACACTGAATCCTCAGATCAGCGGAGGGCGTCTAAATACTGAACACTTCGTTTAGTAACACCTGGCGCGCGTTCGTTTTCACCCTGGCGCCCGCTTCACTCGAAAGCCCTCCTCACCGGTACGGCCGCTCTCTAAATAGGTGATGTCAAGATGTGGATTGTCCGTCTCGCTCTTCGGAGACCCTACACGTTCGCTGTGCTGGCCCTGCTGCTGTTCTTCCTTGGGCCGGTAGTCATTCTGCGCACGCCGGTGGACATATTCCCCAACATCGAAATCCCGGTGGTCTCCGTCGTCTGGAACTATGCCGGCTTCTCGCCGCAACAGTTGAGCGATCGTATCGTGGTGCAGTTCGAGCGCTCGCTCACCACCACGGTCAATGACATCGAGCACACCGAATCGCAGACGTTGAACGGCGTCTCCGTGATCAAGGTCTACTTTCAGCCATCGGTGAACATCTCCCAGGCGGTCGCGCAGATCACCGCCGTGGCGCAAACCGCATTGCGCCAGTACCCGCAGGGCACGACGCCTCCGCTCGTGATCCAGTACAGCGCATCGAGCGTCCCGGTGCTGCAGCTTGGCCTCTCCGGCAACGGCCTGACCGAGCAGCAGCTCAACGACATCGGCACCAACTTCATCCGCACGCAGTTGGCTACCGTCGAAGGCGCATCGCTTCCTTACCCGTACGGCGGCAAGCAGCGCGACGTCGAGGTGGATATCGACACGCAGAAGCTGCAGGCCTTCGGGCTTTCCGCCTCGGATGTGGTCAACGCGATGAGCGCGCAGAACGTCATTCTGCCCGCCGGCACCGCCAAGATCGGCCATTTCGACTATCAGATCGAGACGAACAGCGCGCCCGAATCCATCGCCGCGCTCAACGACCTTCCCATACGAACCGTGAACGGCGCCACGATCTATATGCACGATGTAGGCAATGTGCGTGACGGATATCCTCCGCAGACCAACATCGTGCGCGTGGACGGACAGCGCGCCTCGCTGATGATCGTGATGAAGACCGGCAAGACATCCACGCTGAGCATCATTGACAATGTGAAGGCCGCCCTGCCGCACATCCGCGACCAGTTGCCGCCCTCACTGCGCATCCGGCCCATCTCGGACCAGTCCATCTTCGTGAAGGCCGCCATTACGGGTGTGTTGCGCGAGGGCCTGATCGCGGCCTGCCTAACGGCCCTGATGATCCTCATCTTCCTCGGCAACTGGCGCTCGACGGTCATCATCGCCATCTCGATTCCACTGTCGATCATCTGCTCGCTGCTGGCGCTTGCCGCGCTCGGCCAGACGATCAACATCATGACGCTCGGCGGCCTCGCGCTGGCCGTGGGCATTCTTGTCGACGACGCGACCGTCGAAATCGAGAACATCAATCGCAACCTCGAGCTCGGCAAAGAAGTCGAGGACGCGATTCTCACCGGCGCGTCGCAGATCGCCATTCCCGCCTTCGTCTCCATGCTCGCCATCTGCATCGTGTTCGTGCCGATGTTTTTCTTGAGCGGTGTGGCGAAGTATCTCTTTGTGCCGCTGGCCGAGGCCGTCGTCTTCGCCATGATGGCCTCCTACTTCCTCTCGCGCACCGTGGTGCCCGTCATGGCCAAATACCTGCTCAAAGGGCATGAACACGATCGCGTGGAGCAGGCACGCGCCAGCCGCAATCCCTTCGTCCGGTTCCAGATCACCTTCGAGCACTATTTTGAGAAGCTGCGGACCTGGTACCACGGCGCGCTCGCTTTGTGCCTGGAATACCGCGCGCCCACCCTTCTGGGCCTTGCTGCCTTCTGGGCGCTCTCGCTCGTCGTGCTCTATCCGCAGCTCGGGCAGGACTTTTTTCCTTCCGTCGACAGCGGCCAGTTCAAGCTGCATGTCCGCGCCAAGACGGGCACCCGCATTGAGGACACCGCGCGGCTTTGCGACCAGATCGAAGCCGTCATTCGCGAGCAGATTCCTCAGGACCAGCTTGACGCGATCATTGACAACATCGGGCTGCCTTATTCGGGCATCAACCTCAGCTATTCCAACTCCGCGCCGGTCGGCACGGGAGACGCGGACATCCTCGTTTCTCTGGGCGAAAAGCATGCAAAGACTTCCACCATCATGCATGACCTGCGCGACAAGCTGACACGACAGTTCCCCGGCGTCGAGTTCTATTACCTGCCCACCGACATGGTCAGCCAGATCCTGAATTTCGGCCTGCCCGCGCCCATCGATATTCAGGTTACCGGCCTGCAGCTCGATCAGAACCGCCGGCTCGCGGAGCAGTTAATGCAGAAGATCGCACGCGTTCCCGGAATTACCGATCTGCGCATCCAGCAGCCGTTCAACCAGCCCAAGTGGACGATCGATGTAGACCGCACCCGCGCGCAGCAGGTGGGATATACGCAGGCCGACGTCGCGCGCGATGTGCTTACCAGCCTGAGCGGAAGCTTCCAGACCTCGCCCACCTTTTACCTGAACCCGCAGAACCACGTCAGTTACAACATCGTGGTGCAGACGCCCCAGTACGACGTGCGCAGCCTGCAACAACTGGAAAACTTTCCCATCTCCGTTACCGGCTCAGGCCATCCACAGGAGCTGCTCGGCAACCTCGCAACGATCACGCGCGGTTCGGAGCCGGGAACGCTGAGCCACTACGATGCGCAACCTATCATCGACATCTACGGTTCCGTTGAAGGCGCAGACCTCGCCAGCGTTGCGAAGCAGGTAGAGAAGTATGTCGGCGACGCGGACAAGCATCTGCCGCGCGGCACACGCATCTTCGTGCGCGGCCAGATCGCCACCATGCATGACTCCTTCCGCGGACTGGTGCTCGGGCTGCTCTTCTCGATTGTGCTCGTCTATGCGCTGATCGTCGTCAACTTCCAGAGCTGGCTCGATCCATTCATCATCATCGCCGCACTGCCCGGCGCGCTCGCCGGCATCGTCTGGATACTCTTCATCACGGGTACACACCTCAGTGTCCCCGCGCTTACCGGCTCCATCATGTGCATGGGGGTTGCTACGGCAAACTCCATCCTCGTGGTCAGCTTCGCGAAGGAGCAGATGGCCGAGGGCTTTACCGCGGCCGAAGCGGCGCTGGCTGCGGGCTACACGCGCTTCCGTCCCGTCATCATGACGGCGCTGGCGATGATCATCGGCATGGTCCCCATGGCGCTGGGCCTTGGTGAGGGCGGCGAGCAGAACGCGCCGCTGGGTCGCGCGGTGATTGGCGGCCTGGTGCTTGCCACGTTCGGTACCCTCACGTTCGTCCCGGTTTTCTTTGCCTTGATGCACCGCAACACGCCTCTGCCGCCGGCGGAGGAACGGCATCCAGCGCAGCCACTTGAACCCGGCGCGCGCGATGCATCAACATCCCATCCGAGAAAGGAGCAGCTATGAGCGCTGACAACAGCCATGAGTGAAAACAAGATCGGCCCGGATCACGAGCTGCCCGGCAACCGTGCGACCGCCGCTCCAGAACGCCACGAGCTGGCCGACCGGCCTGCTCCGCCCGTCATCCGCCGCGGCCCGCTCACCACGATCGTCGTCTTCGTCCTGATCGTTGCCGCGGTGATCGCCGCCGTCGGCATTCTGGCGCGCCGCCACGCTGCCGCCGAACTTGCACGCTACACCGGAACGGTTGCGGCGCCGCCCGTGCTGCTGGTGCAGCCGCAGTTTGAGAAAGGCGCGAGAGAGATCGTCCTTCCCGGCAACATGCAGGCCTTTACCCAGGCGCCGATCTACGCGCGCACCACAGGCTACGTAAAGGCCTGGTATCACGATCTCGGGTCGCATGTGAAGAAAGGCGATCTGCTGGCCGTCATCGAAACCCCCGAACTCGACCAGCAGCTCGCGCAAGCCAAGGCAGACCTTGCAACCGCTCAGTCCAATGCCGCGCTGGCCAAGGTCACCGCGGATCGCTATCAGGGCCTGATCGCGCAGAACGCCGTATCGCAGCAGGACACCGACAACGCGCTTTCCGCACTCGCCGCACGCAAGACGGAGGTCAACTCCGCCGAAGCCAATGTCAGGCGCATCGAAGAGCTGCAGTCCTTCGAGCGCATCACTGCGCCATTTGACGGCGTCATCACCGCGCGCAACCTGGACATCGGCCAGTTGGTCACCAGCGCCGGCAGCACCACCACGCCCGGCGCGGGTACCGTCGACTCCTCGAAAGCCGTCTTCGTCATCTCGGCTATCGAGCGGCTGCGTGTCTTCGTCAACGTTCCACAGGTGTATGCCCCTGATGCGAAGAACGGGGTGATCGCGACGCTGAATCTGCCGCAGTATCCCGGCCGCAGCTTCCGCGGCAAGCTCGTGCGCACCTCGGACGCCGTGGACCCGGCCACGCGCACGTTGCTTGCCGAAGTAGATGTCGATAACAGAAACGGCGAATTGCTGCCCGGCAGCTACACCGAGGTCCATCTCAATGTCTCCAGCGGGGCACCGGCGCTCACCATTCCCGTCAGCGCTGCCATCCTTGAGCCCGACGGTCTGCACGCCGCCACCGTCGACTCCAGTAACCACGCGCACATCGTCCGCATCACACCTGGCCGCGACTACGGATCGAGCATCGAGGTGCTGGGAGGGCTCGCGCCGGGGCAAAAAGTCATCGCCAATCCGCCCGACTCGCTCACCGACGGCGAAGAGGTCCGCGTCGTGACGCCGCAGCAACAAAACAGCGAAGGGCAGGAGCATCAGGAGGGCGCGCAGTGAAGTTGCTGCACCCGAATCCCGGAGTAGCAGCGGGCTTTAGCCCGCGGGGACCGCATCCAAAAGCAGGGCGCGGCTTTTGCCGCGGGTTCCTTGGCATACCGCCACTGCTCGCGTTCACGACGATGGTCTTACTCTCCGGTTGCCTCGTCGGCCCGAACTACAAAAAGCCCGCTGTCCCGGCGCCTCCCGCGTATTCGGACAGCGGCCATTACGGCGACTGGGCCGCCGCCGCTCCTGCCGACTCCGCGGATCGCGGCGCCTGGTGGACTGTCTACAACGATGCGCAACTCAATGATCTGGAACAACGCTGCGCGGCAGCCAATCAGCAGATCGCCGCAGCGCTTCACGCCTACGAGCAGGCGCATGATCTCGTGCGCATCGACCGCTCCGCGTTGTTCCCATCACTCTCCATCGGCGTGTCGGGCTCGCGCAACAATCTCGCCGCCAATCGCCCTTCACTTTCCGCAACAGCCACGCACAATTACTGGGACTTCCTGCTGCCGGTCAACATCTCCTGGGAGCCGGACCTCTGGGGCGCCGTCCGCCGGCAGATCGAATCCGGTTCGGCCAATGCGCAGGCCACCGCCGCCGATCTCGCCAACACGCGCCTGAGCCTGCAAGGATTGCTCGCTGTCACTTACTTCCAGCTTCGCGGTCTCGATCTTCAGGCACAGCTGTTGCGATCCACGCTCGACGCCTATCAACAGGCGCTCAATCTTACACAAGCTCGCTTCAAGGGCGGCCTCGCCTCGGAGAGCGATGTCGCTCAGGCCCAGGCGCAGTTGGAAGGCACGCGCGCCCAACTCGTCGATCTTGGCGTTCAGCGCGCCCAATTCGAGCACGCCATCGCCGTGCTCGTCGGCGTCCCCGCAACCGGCTTCCGTCTTGCGGAGAGTCCGCTCACGGGCAATCCGCCCTATGTTCACGCCGGCATTCCCTCCGAACTCCTGGAGCGCCGCCCGGACATTGCTGCCGCCGAGCGTCGTGTCGCCGCTGCCAACGCACAGATCGGCGTCAACCAGGCCGCGTACTATCCCAACGTAACGCTGGGCAGTGAAGGCGGTCTCGAATCGGGCGCCCTCTCGCGCCTTTTCACCTCCAATAGCGCGGAGTGGAACGCGGGCGTCTCCGCCGGCGAATTGGTGATCGATGGCGGCCGCCGCCGCGCGCAGATTGACTACGCCATCGCGCAACGCGACCAGGCGACTGCACTCTATCGCCAGCAGGCGCTCTCCGCCTTTCGCGATGTCGAGGATCAGCTCTCCGCCCTGCGTGTGCTGGAGCAGGAAACATCGGTCCAGCAGGCGGCGGTCGCCGCTGCCCAGCGCAGCACCCGGCTCTCGACGTTGCGGTACAAACAAGGACTTGCTGCGTATCTTGAAGTGCTCACGAACCAGACCATCGAGCTCGGCGATGAACGCGCCGCGGCGGCTCTGGTCGCTCGCCGCATGGTGGCCAGCGCGGAACTGCAGCTGGCACTGGGCGGCGGATGGTCCGCCGCACAGCTTCCGAAGAACTGATCGGGGCGATCCCTACGCCGTCAGCGCACTCGCCAGCTTTGCGCCTAACCAGACAGCCGCAACCCCCACAACAACACTGGAGACGGCGTACAGAGCAGCGATTGCCATCTCCCCCGCCTGAAATGCCGTGAACAGCTCCCATTCATACGTGGAAAAAGTGCTATAAGCGCCGATGAAGCCGGTGGGAATCAAATATTTCCACGACGGACTTAATTCGAAGTGATGCCCGAGCCACGTGATCGCGAACCCGATGATTGCGCAGGCCGTGATGTTCACAACAAATGTGCCCCACGGAAAGCGCGTGCCCGCGCGTCCAGAGATGGTCGTGCCTACCCAGTAACGCGCGATCGATCCGAGCGCGCCACCCGCTGCGATCAAAAGATACTTCTGCAACGTGCCGCCTTTCCTCTCCTGGGACGCCTGCACTTAAATGTACGTCAGGCTTGCTCCCCGCGGCGGCAAACTGTCGTCTTCCGCGCCTCCTCAATCCGCGGTCAGCGTCAGAGTGGTGGTATGTGCGAGCGATCCCGACGTTCCCGTGACCGTCAGGGTGTACGTCTGCGGCGGTCCACGATCCGCTCCGCATCCCGTCATTCCTGCGGCCGCCGCCAAACCTGCGGCCACGAGGGCAAGCAGGGCAATCGCACGGCCCAGCCTGCGTCCATGCCGCCGCATCGCGCCCGCAAATGGCAGTAGCAGAACTGCCAGAGCAAAGGAAGCCATTGAACCTGCGCGGCCGGCCATCGGCGGCGCCTGCGGCTGCGACGTTGCAAACTGCGTCCCCGCGGGATTTCCGTTGATGTGCAGCGGCATCGCCTCACTGACTGCATTTGGAAGCTGTACGGTCAGCGTGATGAGCGTTGCGGCTGTACCCGAACCGCCAGGAATTGCCGCGGGCGCGAACGTGTAGCTTGCGCCCGGCGGCAGGCCCGACAGCGATAGCGTGATTGTGTTGGGGAACGTCGACCCGCCAACCGGCGTGACCGTCAGCGTGTAGGTGCCGCTGTGACCCGGCGGCAGCCGCAGCGTTGAATTGGCAGCGGAGATCGAGAAGTCCGCCACATTCTGTGCCAGCGCTGCGCTGGTGACGGGCGCATAGTTGGAATCGCCACTGTACACCGCGGTGATGGAGTGCGGGCCTCCAGCCAGCGATGACGTACTGAAGGTCGCGACCCCTGCGGACAGCATGCCGCTGCCCAGAACTGTGGTTCCGTCAAGGAAGCTGACGGAGCCGGATGGCGCGCCCGCGGTCGAACTGACTGTGGCGGTGAAGGTGACCGAACTCTGCGCGATCGACGGGTTGGCGCTGGATTGCAGCGCGATGGTTGCGGCAGCTTTGTTGACAGTGACCGATTGCGTCACCTGCGTGGCGGCAGCGTAATTTGCATTGCCGGCCTGGTTCGCCGCGACCACGATGGTGCCCGCGCCCGTCACTGTCAGCTTACCGCTCGCGATGGAGCCAGGGCCGGAGAGCACGCTGAAGGTGACAGGATTGCCCGATGCTCCGCCCGTTGCGCTGAGTGTGATGGGCGCGACGCCAAGCGTCACCGGCGAGCTGATGGTGGCGAAGTTGATCGTCTGGGAGGCCTGCGCGATCGTGACGGAACCGGTCGTCGTGACCGAGGCGTATCCGTTCGTGCTCGTATAGACCGCCGTCACCGTATGCGTGCCCGCGCCAAGCCCGGCGAACGTTCCCGTCGCCGCGCCGCCGTTGAGGTTCACATTGGTTGCGGTACCCGAGTCCACGCTGAATGCCACGCTGCCTGCGGGCGTGAGAGACGCTCCGGTGACGGTTGCCGTCACCGAAACCGTCTGCCCGTAAACCGGCGAGGCTGGGCTGAAAGCCCCAAGCTGGATGGCCGGCGCCGGCGCAGTTGCCGGGCCGCTGAGAGTGAGTTGCACCAGCGCCGGAGTGGAGAGCGCGGCATTTGAAAGATTGCCAACCACCGTTACAGTGTCCGTGGTGGCAGCGTAGGTGGTCGGTGTGTAGGTCGCCGTTACCGCGCACGCGCCGCCCACCGCTACCTGTGTCGGAATACCGCTGGTCAGCGTGCAGTCCGTCGAGCCTGCGACGGAGAGCGAGTAATCCACTGTGTCTGTCTGGGGCGCGGAGGTAATGGCAAGCGACTGATTGCCGGAGTTGAGCAACACTGCGGTCTGCGGCGCGGAGTTCACCGTCGCGAAGACAACATTGCCTTGTGTGCGGACGAGCTTCAACACGCCGCCGTTCTGGCCGGTGTAGATGTTGCCGGCGGAATCGATCGCCAGGCCCGCTGGCGTCACGCTTGCGGCGGTGAACGCCGCGCTGTTGGCCCCTGCCGGCACAGCATCGATAGCTGCCGAATCGGCGATGAGCAGGTTGCCTGCGGCGTCCGTGGCAACTGCAGACGGCTGCGTCGCCGGAGTGGCGATCGCAGTGCGTGCGCCGCTCTGCAGATTGAAGCGATAGACAGCGCTCGCTCCCGGATCCGTCACCAGCAAGTTGCCGGAGGGATCAACCGCAAGCCCAGCCGGATTGACCAGCGTGCCGAGCGCCAGCGTCCGCTGCGCGCCCGTGATCGGGCTAACCTGATAGACCGCCTGGGCAGAGGAGTCTGCAACGTAAAGATTGTTCAGTGCGTCGACAGCGAGACCGTCAGGCGCGGCGAACGTATTGGAAAGCGTCGATGCAACCCCGGCTGGTGAGACCTGCGTGATCAGCCCCGTCGAGCTATCGGCCACATACGCATAGCCGCGTGCATCCACCGCAACCGCGCTCGGCGACGTCAGGCCCGAAGCGAGTGTCGTGGCCGTTGCCGATGCGCCCTGAGGGATCGATGCCGCCGCATAGCGAAGCAGGCCCTTGCTCTTCGTGTCGGCGATATAGATGTTGCCCGCGGTGTCAGTTGCGATCGCAGCGACCTGCACGTTGGCGCCAAAGCTCACGCGAGTCGCCGGATCGAACGTCGCGCCCGCGCCCAAGCCTGTGCCCGTGAGCGCGAGATTCGCCGTGTTGCCAAGGGTGCTGTTCACGGTAAGCGGCGTGGAGCGCGCACCCGGAACGGCAGGCGTGAACGCAGAGGAGATAAGGCAATCGACGCTAGTATCTGCGTTTGTGGTGCAGTTGGGCGAGCCGAGCGCCCACTCCGTCGAGCTCTCCACGAATGGGTTGCTCGCCGCCGGGGCATCGCCCGCGATGAAGTGCACATCGAGGGTCTGCGTTGTGGTCGCGGCGTCGGCCGTAGCAGGCGATTGCAGGTTGGTGGAGACTTTGCGGATGCGCGCGTTCTTCGTGTCGGAGATGTAGATGTTTCCGAGGAAGTCCGTACCGACACCGATACCGTTTCCGGCGTTGCCGATCACAGCCTGAGTCGCCGGGCAGCCATCGCCGACGGAGTTACCGGTAGAGCATGGGGTGCTTGTGCCTCCAGCGATGACGCGGATGTAGCCGGTGCGGCTGTCGAGGAACCATATCTCGCCGCCGCTATCGGAGATGTAGAGGTTGCTGGCAGCATCGATCGCAAGCTTCTGCGGAGCCATACCGCTGAGGCTCGTGGCAAGGATCGGTCCCGCATATGGGGTCGAGCCTCCGCCCGCAATCGTGTAGATGTAGCCATTCACCGGAGCCGCAACGCCCAGCTTGTTCAGCAGCAGATACAGTCCCGACCCGGCCTGGCATGTAATGCAGATCACGCGCACCCGCGACGAGTCGGCAATGTACACGTTGGAGTTCGCGTCCACCAGCACGCCCTGCGGGTTGCTGATCGTGGCTGCGCTGGCAGGACCGTTATCACCCGTCGAGGATGCAACGCCCGTGCCGGCGATGGTCTGGATGTTCCCGTTCGTGTCCACCTCGCGGATCTTGTTGTCCGCGGTATCGGCGATATAAAGATCGCCGACAGGGTCGGGCCACGCGCTGCGCGGCTGGTTCACCTGCGCCGCAGTCGCCGGGCCGCCATCGCCATTCGACTGTGTCGGGTCGGAAGGCCGCGTTCCATTGCCCGCCGCCAGATACAAGAGGCCCGTGGCGACCGAATATTTGTAGACCTTGTTGTCGCTGTAGCCGGAGATGTAGACGTTCCCTTGTGCGTCAGCCGCAACACCACGCGGCTTGTTCAGCTTCACCAGATTCGGCGTGCAGCCAGTGGTGGCGCTGGGCACGCAGGCAGTGCCCGAAACATATCCGGCAAAGTTCGAGATCACTCCGTTCGGCGCGATGCGGCGCACGAGGCTGGAGTTCGCGTCGGTCAGGTACACGTTGCCGAACGGATCGGCCGTGACGCTGCGCAGATCGACCGAGCCGCCAAAGGCCGTCGCGGTCGCCTGGCAGCCATCGCCAAAGCTATCGACCGATCCGGCGCACGTGGTATCGGCATTCGTTGCGGTCGAGCCGCCCGCCACGGTGGAGATGGTGTACGGCAACGCGATCGGGTTCGCCGGCAGCGGAATATTGATCGGCGGATTCACCGTGATCACGAGCGCCGGAGTGGACGACGATCCTGCGAAACTCCCGCCTGCGTTATACGTCGCAGTCAGGTTGTCCGTGCCGATCGGCAGGTTCACCGACACGGAAACTGTGCCGTTGGTCAGCGTCGCCGTAGTGGCAGTGGTCGGCGTCGGGTCCGTTGCGGTGGTGTAGGTAAAGCTGACCGTGCCCGTCGGCGTGCCGGCGGTCGAGGCCACGGTTGCCGTCAGCTTCACCGGAACGCCGAGGTTCGTTGTCGTGCTTTGCGCGGTCAGCGTCGTCGTCGTTGCGGCCGCGGCGACACTGACCGAGGTCGAGGTTGAGCTGGAGCCGGCGTTGAGCGCATCGCCACTGTAGACCGCCGAGAACGTGTACGAACCCACGGGCAGCGTAAAGCTCGCCTGCGCGACGTTGGAATTCACTGCGGCTGTCGCATACACCGATCCATTGACGATGAACTGTACCGTCCCCGTCGGGCTGCTGCCGGAGACTGTCGCAGTGGCGATGAACGGCGTGCCGAAGCTGGTGGATGCAGGAACGCCAGTCAGCGCCGTCGTGGTGGAGGCGAGAGTACCCGCATTTACGGTGATGAGGTACGGCCCCATCGTCGAATACGGCTGGCCGCTCGCCGGCACGTAGTTAGTGTCGCCGGAGTACGTTGCCGTCAGCGTGTGCGTGCCGACTGAAAGATTGCTCAGCGGGATAAAGACCGTATCGGTGGTGCCCGGCAGCGTAACCGTTGTGTTCACGCTCGCGCCATCGGTCAGGGTGACTGTTCCCGTGGGATAGGCGCTGCCTGCAACGGCGGGAGTAAGAATCACAACTGCGGTCGCGGTCTGGCCGGAGAGGATGGTCTGCGGCAGCCCTGCGGGCCCGGTCAACTCCGGCGCGATGTTGGTGAAGTTGCACGCCGGTGGATTCAGGCTCGTCGCGGTACGATTGTCCGTCAGCGTATTGCCGTTCGCGCCGACGAAGGTCGCATAGCCATTCACGAAGTTGCTGGAAACCTGGCCCGGCCCGTACGTCATGTTCACGTTGGTCGGCGCCGGCGAGAAGTTGGACGCGGAAAGCGATCCGAAGCTGACGTTGTCCAGCGTGACGCCGATCGGGTTGACCGTAGCGCCATTCACCGCGCCGGTCATCTGCACCGAGCCTGCAGTCAGGAAGGAAAGATTCTGCAGAAGAATATTCTTGAAGTTCGGTGTCAGGCTGCCGGCCGTAGTGTCGTACAACGTGTCGAAGTCGATCTCCGCCTTGTGGTTCTGGAAGCAGGAGTTGGAGTACTGGATGTTCTGCACCAGACCGCCGCGGTCATTCGCGCTCTTGATGCGGATGCCCGTGGAGTTTGAGTCGACGCTGCTGTTGCCCGCCAGCATGTTGTTGTCATACAAAACATTGCTGACGCCGGCCGAAGTAAAGCTGCCGATCGATTCGCCGTGTCCTGCATAAAAGTGGTTGTTGGTGACGGAGATGTTCGCCGCTGCGTTGCTGGCGCTCCCCGAGGCGCCCACTGCCACGTTGTCGTCGCCGTCGCTGATCCACGAACGCGTGATGGTGAAGTTCTGCGCCTGGTCAGGATCGATGCCGTCTGTATTGCGTGAGCTTGTCGGCGTCACAATCTTCACGTCCCATGCGGTAAACCCGTTGGTTCCGGACCCCGTGCTCGATACATGGAACAGGGGCGAATTGCGCAGGGTGATCTTGTAAAGTGTGACGTTGGTCGCTTTGTTCAGCTGGATGAAGCGCGGGTTCTGCTGGCTGCCGCCGCTGTTCGCAATGGCGGAGAGTCCCCACCAGCTCTGGCCCGCATAGCTCGCCGGGAAGGCATTCTGGAGCACGTCGCCGCCGCGCCCGTCGAGCTTGCCATAACCCATGATGCCGACGTTCGTCACGTTGTTGATATTGATCAGCGGCAGGCAGGAGCTGGTCGCCGAGCTACTGTTTACCGTGCCGCAGGTATGCGTGCCCTGCACCGCGTCGTAGTCCTGCACATTGCGCGAGAAGAAGACCACCACACCGGGATCGACCAGCAGCGTCACATTTGATGGCATGTTCAGCGGGCCGGTAAGAAACGCATTGTGCCCCGCCCCGTCGATCGAGAGCCGCACCGCCTGGTTCGATCCCGAGCAGGCATTCAAGGCAGCCTGGATGCGAGCGCCATCCGGATTGCTCACCGTGGCGTCGACTGACGTCGGCAGGTCGTCGTTCACCATCGTCTGCGAGGCGGTGAGCTGCTGGCACGTAGCAGGGATCACCGGCTCCGTTACGGTGCGCGTGTCGCCTGTGGCTACGGCTGCAGCCTGTGTCGCGGATTGAATCGTAAGCTGCCCGCTGGTAAAGCTGAACGTATAGTTGGTGGAAGCCAGCGTGCCGGTCGAGGCCACGATTGGATAGATACCCAGCGCGCTCGGGGTTGCCGGAGTTGTCGTCAGCGATGGCGAACCGGTGACGGCGCTCCCTTGCGTATCGCCGTTTACGAAGCCCGTGATCGTTGCAGTGTAGGCCGGAACCGTCCCGCCGAACGCGATGACGTAGCTGTTCGCCGCCACATTCAGCACCGCCCGGGACACCACGACTGCGCTGTTCACCGTCACCGGCGAAAAATTGCTGTCGCCGTTGTACGTCACCTGCAACGTATGGCTGCCTGCGGCGAGGCCGGCTGGGACCGTGAAGGTGTATGCCCCATTCGCTAGCGTTCCCGTAGTGACCGCGCCGCCATCGACAGAGAGCAACACGGAACCGGTCGGCACGGTGCTTCCGCTCTTTTGCGCGACGGATACCGAAACCGTCGTCGCCGCGCCATAGGTTGCGCTCGCGGACGGAGTTACGACTACGTTCGGCGCGCTGCTGCCTGCTGCTGCGATGTTCAGGATGTATGGCGAGCTCGTCGACGAACCGGAGAAGTTCGCATCGCCGGAATAGGTCCACGTGAGCCGGTGCGATCCGGCCGCCAGCGTCGAAGAGGTGAAGTAGGCCTCGCCGGATGCATCGAGCGTGCCCGTCGCAAGGGTCGCGGTCGAACCGCCGAAGGTGTCCGAGAGCGTGTAGGTGCCGGTAGGAATGGTGTAGCTGCCGTTGGAGGTCGCGCCCAGTCCCGGCGTCTGCGGACGCATCAGGATGGTGACGCTGGAACCTGCGGTGACCGAAGCCGAAGAACCGGACGGCACAAACGCATTGACCTTTGCGGCCAGCGCGCCGGTCGCGTCCCAGTTTTGCGTGCTGGAAACGGTGCTCGGAACGGTCTGCGCAAGGAAGTTCTCCGGGAAGTACGGTTGCGCCTGCGCCTGCGTGAGCGCTGTCGGTATCGAGTTACCCGCAAAGTCCGTGCCTGGATTCGTCGACGCCGCCTCACGCGTGCCCGCCACTCCGGAACCGGTGTTGCCGCCCGTGCCGAGATAGGGAATGCCGTTCAGGTCCGGCGAACCCGTCGCCGGATCGGTATAGAGGATGTCGTTGAACTCGCCGTAGCTCGCGCCGCTCAGCGCCGGCCCAAGGCCGGTCGTGTAACCCAGCGCATTCACCTGGTCCACGTAGGAGTTCAGCATGATCCATGTGGAGTAGGTTCCATATGGCCGCCCGAGATAAAGATTCGTCATCCCCGTCGACTGCGAGGTGAACACGTCGCTGTTCATCACGTAGCCGCTCAGGTAGTCGCCGGTCGCGCCCGTCTGCACCGCCTTGTTTTGCGCTTCGATGGTCTCGGTGCCTGTGGCCGAGTTGCCGTGCCACGCGGTGTAGATGCTCATGTTGTCGAACACCGCAGCCGCATCACCGAAGATGTAGTCCACGTCCCCTGTGACCTTGCCGCGGAACCAGTATTGCCGCGCCGGAACATAGCCGTTCGAGCCTGATCCCTCGCTGGCCGCATAGATCGTGTCCTGCAGACTCGCCAGATACACGTTGTTCATCACGGAGAGATCGGAGGTCGTCCAGATAGCGAGCGCCTGCGATGCGCATAGCAGTTGGTTGTTGTAGAGATCGCTGTATGTCCGCGCCGGGCCTTCATTGGCCGTGCATGTACCGTTGGCCGTCGCGTCATACGTCGTTGTCGTCGTCGTCGTGTCGGTGTCGTACGTATTCTGCAGCGTAAAGTTTTCGCCGTAGAAGCCGTTCGGGATCAGGTTGGACGAACTGATCGCGGTATTGATGCCTTTGGCGACCACCAGCGTCGCCGAACCTTCATCGCCATTGAATTGCGTGCTCCCCGCCGGCAACTGGCTGCCATTCGACATTGCGGGCGTGAACTCACCGGTGTACGGATACGTGTTGCCGAACGCGCCGCCTGCATGCGTCAGGATCACTTGCGTCGGATCGCCGCCCAACCCGCGCAGTGCAATGTTCGGCTGCACCACCGCGATGTCGCCGGTGTACGTGCCCGGCTTGATGTACACCGAGCCGCCGTTCGGCAGCGCGTTCACCGCCGATTGCACAGACGTATAGTTGCCCGTGCCGTCGCTTGCGACCAGAAACTGGCTGGCGCCAACCGGCGCGGTCGTGGTTGCTTTCGTGACCGTAAACGGCTGCGAGATTACCGGCGGCGTGCTCAGGTCCACCGAATCCGTGGGGAAGAACTGTGCGGCGAGCGTGTAACTGCCGATCGGCAGATAGCTCGCCGAATGGACGTACTGCGTCGTTGGACCGCTGACGTCGGTTGCGGTGTAGACAAAGTATCCCGGAACATTCGCGGTCGCGTTCAGCACGCCGGTGCCGATCGCCGCGCTGAACTGTCCAGTCGCGCTCCCCGGGGTCCAGGAGATGACCGGGATCGCCTGCGTGATGGAGAAGTTCGCGGAGCCATTCGAGGTCAGGTACGTCCCATCTCCCGGATACACCGCCGTGATGCTGTGCGATCCAACCTTCAACCCGGAAACCGGCACACTTACCTGACCGCCGCTGATCACGTACGGAGTCGCCGCACCGGAGTCGATCGATATGTTGATGTTCTCGCCGTTTTGCGAGCTTGCATCCGACGCCGACTCCGCGACCGTAAACGTCAGCTCCGTGCCGGTGGCAGCATAGGCAGCGCTCGTCGGGCCGCTGACGGTGGTGGTGGTCGTGAACGTGATGCCGCTCGGCTCCTGCGCGGACAGCACAAGCGATCCCGTCGAGCCCGCGGGCGTCAAAGTCGTCGTATTGCTGACCAGATTGCCGTTATTGCCGAGGTTTGGCGTCACCGTAAAGGTGCATGCCGCGCCCGCCAGCAGCACGCTCGTCGAGTTGATCGTCCCGCAGCCCCCCGAGCCGGTCCCCACATACGGAAACTCCGGAATATCCGTCTGCGCATAGCCGGTCGCATTGGCGTTGCCGGCATTGCTGAATGTTCCGCTGAAGACGGTCGCACCGACCGGGTTCGGGAATGTGTACGTCGCGGCCGGGCGCGCCACTTTCACGATCGCCGGCGTTGCAAGGCCCGCATCCGCCGCATACACATTGCCAGCGCCGTCCACTGCAACACCCGAAGGGGTCGTCTCGCCGGTCAGCACCGTCACATCGCTGGGCGCGAATGTCTGGTACGGGACTTCATAGATGCTCTTGCTCGCGCTGTCCTGGATGTAAACATTGTTGCCCGCATCCGCCGCGATCCCCACAGGCGCAAGCCCGGAGACCACCACTCCGCCCGCGCCCGAAGAAGCAACCGTTGTCAGCGCGCCCGTCGATGCATTTACGCGATACACCGCACCCGTATCTGCGATCAGCAGATTGCCCGCGGCATCGAGCGAAAGTTGCGTCGGGTTGGCAAGTCCCGTCGCGACGGTGCTCGCGGACGCAAGACTGGCGAAGCCCGCGTTGTTCGGAATCTGATAGACCGAGGCGGTAGTCGCATCGGAGAGATAGAGATTCCCGAAGCTGTCGATCGCGACGCCCTGCGGCTTCGCCACGCTGGCGTTGGTAATGGTCGTTAGCGTGTACGTTCCGCCGCTGCCCAGCACAAACTCCGTTACGCTGCTTGCACCCACGGCCGTTACGTACTCGTTGCCCGCGGCATCCACCGCAACCTGGTTTGCGCCGCTGGGTGATGTGCCGACAGTCGTCACTATGCCGCCGGAAGAAATCTTCTTCACCGTATTCGTCTGGTTGTCCACGGTGTAAAGGTTGCCGCCCGTATCGAACGCCAGCGAAATGGGATTCTCACCGGGCAGCGACGCGTAGGTTGAAGTCGCAGGTGAAGCGGCATCCGTCGCCAGCGCCGCGCCCGTCGCTGTTCCCTGCAGCGCATACAAGGTTGTTGCACCGCCTCCGCCCACGTTGGTCACGGCAAGCGTCGCACCGATATGCCCGGCCGCGGTGGGTGCAATCGTTACCGCGATCGTGCAGTCCGCCGTCGTGTCCGAAGGCGCGGCGTGGACCGAGCAGCTCGGCGTCCCGATCGAGATTCCCGGCGCCGCATTCAGCAATGCAGCAGTAATGCTCGTCGTCCCCGCCGGCTCATGCAGGCTGATGGTTTGCGTGAAGCTGCTGCCTGCCGCCGTGGAATAAAGGCTGCCGGCCAGCACCCTGCGAATGTGCCCCGCGCCGTCCGACAAATAGAGATTTCCCTCGTTATCGACCGCGATCGCCTCACCGACGCTGCTCACCGGGGTCCATGTCGGGCCCTGTCCGCCGGGGCAGCCGTCGCCATTGCTCGCACCGCCCCCACACAACGTGCCGCCGCTCGAAAACGGCCGCCGCAGGTAGCCGGTATTCGCGTCGATGATATTGATGCCGGAGCCGTCCGACAGATAGATGTTGTCCTGCCCGTCCACTGCGACCTTCGTATTGCCGGTGCTCAAACTGCCCGAGCTGATGTCCAGTTGCGGCGTTGCGCTCTTGCTGGCCGTGCCCGTTCCCTCAATCGCATACACCGTGCCTGCAACCGGCGTGACCCCGCCGTTGTTCGCGCTGATGATGTTTGCCATCGTCGTGCCGCCCACGTACAGCACGCGCACTGCGCTGTCCGTGGTATCGCTGAAGATCGGGTTGCCGTCCTTGTCCACGCCAATACCGGCAGGAGATGTCGCGCCGGCCGGTTTGCCGGTCTCAAAGAACAGGCAGCCATCGCCCAGAGCGTCGGTCGAGACGATCGTCGAAGACGCAGAACTGCACGCGCTACCCGCCGCGGTGGGCACGTTGTATGTCACGCTGCCCGACGTGAAGCTCGAAAACGAGCCGAGGATCGTATAGATGTAACCCTCGTGCGCCGTATAGTTCGGATTCATGTTGATGATGGCCCACAGCGGATTGGTCACGCTGTTATAGGTCTGCGGCCCCAGCACGACGCGATACCGCTCGCCGTTCGTGTCTGCGATATAGACGTTCCCGTACTTGTCGGCCTGCGCATTGCGCGCTGCGTTCACGGCGCCACTGGTTGCGGTGCATGAATTTCCCGTCGCCCCTACGGTTGCTGCCGTCGCCGCCCCACCCATCAATCCCCATGCCGCAACATCGCCGGCCAGGTTCTGGTACGGCGAGGCGAGCGTGTTGTCATCGCCGCTCGCGTAATTCGCCGTGAGCACCGTTTCCGCGGTCGCGCTGCCGCCCTGGGTCGCAACGCATCCGGCAATCCTGTAAAACGAGCCCACCTGCTTGCGCCCGCTCGTGTTGGGGCACAGCGGCGATGCCGCAAGGCATGCAACGTTGATCGTGTGCGTGTTGTATCCCGCGAAGATCACGTTGCCCCACGGGTCCACATTCATGCCGCGTCCCGCAGTCGACGTTGGGCCCGTTGCGCTCGTCAGCACGCATCCGTCGCCGATCGTGTCCTGCTTCGTTCCCGTCCCGCTTGGCGTTGTCGAGCAGACCGCGTTCGTGCTGCCGATCACCCGCGTCACGATGCCGCTCTTCGCGTCGATCTTGCGGATCTCCAGGCTGCCCGCCGTCGTGTCGTAGAAATAAAGATTGCCTGCGGCATCCGCCCCCATGCCATTGATCGACGTCCCGACGATCGCCTGCGTCAGCGGGCACCCATCGCCCAGCGAATCCAGCGCCGTGTACTGGCTGCCGCTTCCGGTGCCGCCGCACGTCGCGCCTGCCGTATACGTCCCCGTGTAGCCGCCCGCATAGGTGCTGAAGGTATATGGAGACGGATTCGCCTGCGCCATCGCGGCCGTCCCGCACACCACGGCGCAAACCAGCGCACACACTTTCGCAGCGCCACCGCGCAGCGGCGAACCAGTGCGAATGCCTCCGGATTGTTGCTTGGCGGGACGTGGGTTAAAGCGCAGGAGGGCAGAGACGCAGGACGACTGCAGATTCATGGACAAGGCCTCGATCCAAATAAAAGGACGACTCAGTATTCGGGGACAGAAAGTCCTCGGAAGAAAAGTTGATTGCGTTTAGAAATCTGTGTTGGCGTGCGCGGAGCAATATAGCGGCTCGTTGCGCGGACAAGCAAGAGAAATCTGGTCTGACCAGATAAAGACAAATTCAATACACGAACGTCGCCGTCGGTTAGCCCGCGTTCATCCCGTAGCCACTCCGGCGCACTCGGGATTGCCGCAGCCCCCATGAATCTCAGCGGAATGCGAGCGGACCGGCTCCTCCCCGGCTGAACCGCTGCCCGCGACGCGCGCTCGCCTGCCGGTCGCTCGCTCTGCGCAAAGTGGTCGACCTCCCGAACGCCGCAGACCCAAAAATCCAACTATCCGGCGACCAATGCCAATGTAACAATGGCCCACATCTCACTGCTCCCCGTTCGTCGCTGTCTCCGGCTTTGTGACACTCGCAAAACTGTCCCGATGTCCCGATCGGTCCGTCCCTCAATCCCTATGCTCCTACCCAGTAGCGCATTTCAGGAGAGTTTCACCAATGAATGAAGCACTGCTCCATGATCCGGTTACCAGTGACGCCAGCCAAGGACCTGCCGAACAGCCATTGGCTGCCGAAAGCGCCACCCACAGCCGCCGCGGCTTCTGGTCGCTGATCGCGACGCAGTTCCAGGGCGCCTACAGCGACAACATCCTGCGCAACCTGCTGCTCGCCATCGTCGTCGGCATGGGGCTGGGTCAAAACCAGCGCGACACCTTCGTCTCCATCGTCACGCTGATCTTTTCCGTGCCTTTCCTCGTGCTCAGCATGCCCGGCGGCTGGCTCGCCGACCGCTTCAGCAAACGCCAGATCACCATCTGGACCAAGTGGATGGAACTCGGCTCCATGCTGCTGGCAACCGCAGGCCTCGCCTCACACCACCTTCCACTCACCCTCGCCGCGCTCACGCTGGTCGCCAGCCAGGCCGCGCTCTTCGGCCCGTCGAAGTATGGCCTGCTGCCCGAATTGCTGCCGGAGAAGAGCCTCTCCTGGGGCAATGGCGTCATCGAGCTCGGCACGTTTCTCGCGATCATCCTCGGCACCGTCACTGGCGCTGCCATGGCCGAGCGCTTTCATGGTCACGAGGTTTACGCCGGCTACGCGCTGCTCGCGCTCTCGTTCCTCGGCCTGCTGACGAGCTTCGGCATCGATCGCGTTCCCGCCGCCGCGCCGCACAAGCCGTTCCGCGCAAACATCCTCGGCGACCTCTGGACGCAGGTTCGCCTTATGCGGACAGACCGCCCGCTCTTTCTCGCTGTCCTCGGCAACACCTACTTCTGGTTCCTCGGCTCGCTGCTCTTCTCCACCATCGTCGTCTACGGTCCTGACGTTCTGCACGTCAATCAGACGAAGACCAGCTACCTCAATGCCGTCCTCGCCATCGGAATCGGCATCGGCAGCATGATGGCCGGCTGGATCAGCGACAACAAGATCGAGTACGGCCTCATCCCGCTCGGCGCTATCGGCATGACCATCACTGGACTGGCCCTCGGGCTCACACCGCATGCGCTCGTCGGCTCCGCCATTCTCCTCGGCATCCTCGGCTTCTTCGCCGGCTTCTTCGCCGTGCCGGTCAACGCGCTCATCCAGCACCGCCCCGCGGAGAAGGACAAGGGCAGCATCATCGCCGCGGCGAACCTGCTCTCCTTCGTCGGTATCGCCATCTCCTCGGGCGTCTACTACGTCTTCACCGCATTCGTACATCTGAATCCGCGCGGTGTCATCGTCGCTGCCTCGCTCATCACCGCCGCCGGCACAGGCTACGTCCTCTATCTGCTGCCGGAGTGGTTCGCCCGCCTCATCCTCTTCTTCATCACGCGCAGCATCTATCGCGTCGATCTCGCCGGGCGCGACAACTTCCCGGAAAAAGGCGGCGCGCTGCTGGTCTGCAACCACATGTCCTTCGTGGACGGCGCACTTCTCATCGCCGCAACCGATCGCCCCATACGCTTCCTCGTCTACCAGGGCATCTATGAAATGCCCGCCGTCAAACCGTTCGCGAAGATCGGCCGCGCCATCCCCATCTCCAGCGAGCAGCACCCGCGCGAGATGATCCGCTCGCTGCAGACCGCTAGCGACGCGCTGCGCAAGGGCGAAATCGTCTGCATCTTTGCCGAAGGACAGATCACGCGCACCGGCCAGCTTCTTCCTTTCCGCCGCGGCCTCGAACGCATCATGAAAGGCGTCGACGCGCCCATCATTCCCGTCAACCTCGACGGTGTATGGGGGAGTGTCTTCAGCTTTGAGCGCGGACGATTTCTCTGGAAGATGCCGCGCCGCATTCCCTATCGCGTCACCGTCAGCTTCGGCAAACCCATGCCGTCCACCTCTACCGCCATTCAGATTCGCGCCGCGGTGCAGGAACTCAACACCGACGCCTTCGCCCGACGCAAGCCGCACATGCTCACACTGGACCGCGCCTTCGTCCGCACCGCGCGCCGCTCGCCGCGTAATTTCATGATGGCCGATGGCAAGACTCCGCGCGTCACCTTCGGCTCCGCGCTCGCGAAAACGATGTACATGGCCCGCCGCCTGCACTCACAAATCGGCGACAAGCCAATGGTCGGCCTGCTGCTGCCGCCCTCTGTCGGCGCCGCGCTGGCCAACTACGCGCTGATGCTGCTGGGCCGCGTCCCCGTCAATCTCAACTACACCTCTTCCAACGCGGGTCTCGCCTCCTGCGCCGAGCAGTGCGGGATCGATACCGTCATCACCTCGCAGGCCTTCCTCGATCGCCTGCCCAACCTCGCCGTCCCTGGCCGCAAGCTGCTGCTCGAAGACGCCGCCGGTTCCCCGCGGCTCACCGAAAAACTGGCTGCACTCTTCTTCGCCTGGCTCATTCCGGCGCGCCTGCTGCGCCGCGCGCTCGGCGCATATCGCGGTCCGCAGCTTCCGAACGAATCGCACGCACCTGCGTCCCCCATCGACACCCTTGCGACCGTCATCTTCTCCAGCGGCAGCACCGGCGACCCCAAGGGCGTCATGCTCTCCCACTTCAACCTGATGTGCAACATCAGCCAGGTCGGCCAGGTCTTCATGTTCGACCATCGCGATCGCATCCTAGGCATCCTTCCCTTCTTCCACTCCTTCGGATTTATGGCCGGACTCTGGCTGCCTGCCGTCTCCGGCACTGGCGTCGTCTTCCATCCCAATCCACTCGACGCGCAGGCCATCGGCGCGCTGGTCGAAAAGCATCGCGTCACCTTCGTCATCGCGACGCCCACCTTCATGCAGGCCTACATGCGCCGCTGCACGCCGGAGAGCTTCGGCTCCGTGCAATATGTTCTCGTCGGCGCGGAGAAGCTGCAGGAGCGCGTCGCGCTCGCCTTTGAGGACACCTTCGGCATCCGCCCGCTCGAAGGCTACGGCTGCACTGAGTGCTCGCCCGTCGTCACCGTCAACGGCCGCGACTTCCGCGCGCCCGGATTCCGCCAGGTGGCCGCGCGTCGCGGACGCATCGGCCATCCGCTGCCCGGCGTCTCCGTCCGCATCGTCGATATCGACACCGGCGCTCCCGTCGCGCCCGGCGCCTCCGGCATGCTGCTCGTCAAAGGCCCCAACGTCATGCGCGGCTATCTCGGCCGCCCGGAGAAGACCGCCGAAGTCCTGCGCGATGGCTGGTACACCACCGGCGATGTCGCCATCATGGAAGAGGACGGCTTCCTCACCATCACGGACCGTCTCTCCCGCTTCAGCAAGATCGGCGGCGAGATGGTGCCGCACGTCCGCATCGAAGAGAAGCTGCAGGAGCTCGCCGAGATCACCGAACAGGCGTTCGCCGTCACCTCACTCCCGGACGACAAGAAGGGCGAGCGCATCATGGTCGTCACCACGCTCAGCGATGCGAAGCTCGCGCCTGTGCTTGAAAAACTCGCGCAGTCCGATCTGCCCGCGCTCTGGAAGCCGAAGCCGAATCAGTTTGTTTATGCGGATGCACTGCCGCTGCTCGGCACCGGCAAGCTGGACCTGCGCGGCGTGAAGACGATCGCGGGCTCGCAGGCTGCCGCCGTTGAAGTGTAAACCTGCGGCGCAACCCCGGCGGATTACTTCGCCGGCCGTTTTGCCCTCGCAGAAGCCGGCCGCGGCGCGCGTTGAGTCTTCGCCGTCTCCGCCGCGCTGGACTTCCGCTGCACCACCAGGATCGCCGCGCCGCGCAGGCGCGCTACGTCCGCTTCATGCGTTGCCATGATCCTTGGCCGCACATTGGCCAGCGTCGACTCCGCGAACGATTGTTCGATCACGGGGGCGAGGCGCGGCCACGCACCCACAATGTCGCCTGCAATCAGAATCAGCTCCGGCGCCAGCGAAGCGGCGATCATGCGCAGCCCTTTGCCCACCCATTGCGCCTGCCGGGTCAAAGCGGCAATCGCCGCTGTGTCTCCTTCATCGGCCAGCCGCATCAGATCGTCGATCGTCCGCGCCGGCCTCTTCGGTTTGCTCTCCGCGTAGTACCGCAGCGCCGCGTTCGACGACGCAAACACCTCCCAGCACCCGCGGCTGCCGCATCCGCACTTCGGTCCGTTGGGGTCCATCGCCACATGTCCCAACTCTCCCGCCATGTTGTGGTCGCCGTAGTGAATCTGGCCATTGGAAAGAATCGCAGTGCCCAGGCCTTCGGAAATCGTCACCAGCACCGCGTTGCGAACGCCGTCCATGCGCCCAAACCACGTCTCGGCCAGCAGGCACGCGTTCGCAGCGTTCTCCATCTCCACCGGCATGCCGGTGCCCTTTTCAATGGCGCCTTTGATGTCGAATCCGGTCCACCCCAGGTTCGGCGCGAAACACAGCCGCTGCGTCGCGGAATCCACGCGGCCCGGCAGCGCGATCCCCACCCCTTCAAACGAGCGCCCGGAATGGCTCTCCTTCATGCGCAGCATGCTGTCCACGATGCCCGCGATCGTCTTCTTCGGGTCGGACGTTACCGGCAATTGCGCGCGCGAAAGAAGGCGCCCGTTCAGATCGACTACCGCGATGGTCGCCACTTTGGGCCGCACATCCGCTACCAGCATTACCAGGTTGTCATTCAGCCCGACCATCGTGGGCCGCCGGCCCCGCGGCAGCCGCGCCATCGCGCCTTCGCGCACCCACCGCTCTTCGATCAGCTGGTTCACAATCTCCGACACTGTGCTCGGCTGCAACCCGCTGACGCGTGAAAGTTCCGCCCGCGAGATCGGCTGATGTGCGCGCACGATCTCCAGCACGATGTCGCGGTTGATGTCGCGCGCGATCTCGCTGGAAGCGAGTCGAACATAGGCCAGGTCGACTTTCTGTAGCCCTCGGATCAATTCGCGTTCCAGTCCGGCAGGTCGTCGCCCACGGCGCGACAGGCCTCAATTTCGTTGTCCCGAAAAAATAATATCGCGCAATCCGGCGTGCAAACACGCGCAATCAGGTTCCAGCCGCCTTTCCGATGCTCTAGTTGGCTTTTGCGGAATGTCGCCCTTTTGTCGTGGCGGCCTGAGCCGGCTCCAGCGCCGCACGCGCCGCCTCCGCCGCGCTCGATCTCCGCTGCAGCACCAGGATTGCCGCGCCGCGCAGGTTCGCCACTTCCGCCTCATGCGTCGGCAGAATCTTCGGCTGCACGTCGGCCAGCGCCGACTCCGCAAACGACCGTTCAATCACCGGAGCGAGCCGCGGCCACGCGCCGACAATATCTCCCGCAATCAGGATTCTCTCCGGCGCCAGAGCAGCGGTGATCAGCCGCAGCCCCTTACCGACATACTCCGCCTGCTTGGTCAGCGCCGCAATCGCAAAGGAATCTTCTTCATTCGCCAGCCGCAGCAATTCGTCGACGGTCCGCACCGGCGTCTTCGGTTTACTCTCCGCGTAATAGCGCAGCGCAGCGTTCGATGAGGCATACATCTCCCAGCAGCCGCGCCCGCGGCAGTGGCACCGCGGCCCGTTGATGTCCAGCGGCACATGACCAAACTCGCCGGCCATATTGTGGCTGCCGTAAATCAGTTCGCCATTGCACAAAATCGCCGCACCGATGCCCTCGGAGATCGTCACCAGCACCGCGTTGCGCACACCATCCATGCTCCCGAACCATGTCTCGGCCAGCAGGCACGCATTGGCCTCGTTGTCCATCTCGACCGTCATGCCGGTGCCTTTTTCCAGCGCGCCCTTGATGTCGAAATCCTTCCATCCCAGGTTCGGCGCGAACCGCAGCCGCTGCGTCGCAGGGTCGACCCGCCCCGGCAGCGCCAGCCCGACACCCTGGAAGGAACGATGCCCGTGCTGCTCCTTCATCCGCAGCATCGTCTCCAGAATGCTGCCCATCGTTTTTTCCGGATCGGAGGTCACCGGCAACTGCGCGCGCGAAAGAAAGCGGCCGTTCAGGTCCACCACAGCGACCGTCGCCCGCTTCGGATGGATGTCCGCGACCAGCATCACCAGATCGTCATTCAGCCCCACCATCGTCGGCCGTCGTCCGCGCGGAAGCCGCGCCGTTGCGCCCTCGCGCACCCAGCGCTCCTCAATCAATTGGTTCACAATCAGCGATACCGTGCTGGGCTGCAAGCCGGACATGCGCGACAACTCCGCGCGCGAGATGGGCTGATGCGCGCGCACCACCTCCAGCACGATGTCGCGATTGATGTCGCGTGCGATCTCGCTCGAAGCGAGCCGCACATACGCCAGGTCGACTTTCTGCAGCCCTCGAATCAATGTGTCATCCTTGTCGGGCAAAATGCGCCTTAGTTACGGCCAGATGGGACATCCTGATTTATTAATCTACATGAATAATATGGCCCGGATCATGCAAAAAAACTCACTACCAATCTGTAAGGGTTCCGTCCAGCTTTCTTGCAATCGGCAAATACACACGTTGGTACGGGTATTTCTCCGCCAGCTTTTCGTCAATCTCCACGCCCAGCCCCGGCCCATCGCCTGGAACCATATATCCCTTCGCAAAACTGTACTCGTGCGGAAAGACCTCATCGGTCAGCGCGGTGTGCGGCATGTGTTCCTGAATGCCGAAGTTATGAATCGCCAGCCCAAAATGCAGAGCCGCCGCCATCGTTACGGGCGAAAGGTCCGTCGCTCCATGGAACCCCGTGCGCACGTGGTACAGAGCCGCGAAATCCGCCGTCTTCTTCGCGTGCGTAATGCCGCCGCCATGCACAATCGTCATCCGCAGATAGTCAATCCACTGGTTCCGGACCAGATCATGCGCATCCCACACCGAGTTGAAGACCTCACCGGTCGCAATCGGCGTTGTCGTATGCCGCCGAATCAGCTCAAAGCCCTCCTGCAGCTCCGCCGGGCAGGGGTCCTCCATCCAGAAAAGGTGATACGGCTCCAGCTCTTTGCCCAGCCGCGCCGCCTCGATCGGGGTCAGCCGGTGATGCACATCATGCAGCAGATACACATCCTCGCCAAGCTCAGCGCGCAAACGCTCAAAAAGCTTCGGCGCGAAGTTCAGGTACTTCTCCGTCGACCACAAGCTCTCGCCCGGCAACCCGCGCTCCGCCGGCTCATACGGTTTGCTTCCCTTCGGCACTCCATAACTCGAGGCGACTCCCGGCACGCCACTCTGCGCGCGTACCGCGAGATACCCTTCGTCCATGTGCTTGCACACCGAATCCAGCGCCTCGTCGATGTCCTTGCCGTTCGCGTGCGTGTACACCAGCACGCCCTCGCGGCTCTTGCCGCCCAGCAGGTTGTAGACCGGGGTCTTCAGCGCCTTGCCTTTGATGTCCCATAGCGCGACATCCACCGCGGCGATCGCCGTCATCGTCACCGGCCCGCGCCGCCAGTACGCGCCGCGATACAGATATTGCCAAATGTCCTCAATATCGAACGGATCGCGCCCGATCAGGCACGGAATCACATGCTCAGTCAGATAACCGGCAACCGCCAGCTCGCGCCCGTTCAGCGTGCCGTCGCCCAGGCCGTAGATACCTTCATCCGTATCGATGCGCAGCGTGACGAAGTTGCGGTCAGGCGAGCAGACGATCAGGCGTGCGTTCGTAATCTTCATTGAGCCCGGGTCTCTAAAGGTGTGATCTCGATGTAGTCTACCGGCGCCTGCTCGCGTCCGTCCGGAATGCCCCTCAACTCCAGCGTGTCACCGGGTTTCAGATGAACGCCGGATACGGTATAGCGTGTCAAGTTGTCGCCAGAGGGACCTCGGCCGGGCAAAGTATCGTCCGCCTTCCATTGGCCAATACGCTGTCCATCCAGCAAAAGTTCAAAATTCGAAACGTTATTTGCAAGGTCGAAATATTGCACTGCAATCGAATACGCACCCGCGGGCCGGTTGAGATTCACTTTCAGTGTGCAGCCCTGGGTCTCCCCGCACGTCACAAACTTGCCGCCGGAGGCGTTCTCCCAATAGGGCGTCATGTCGGCAACCGTATACCCTTGTGCCTGCATCGACTCCGCTTCCACGCGGTTCGGATCATGCCCTACGCGGCCTAGCTTGTCCGGAATCCCGGACATCTTCTGGAACCACTGGTCCACCGCATCCCGCCACACGTCCGCGTGGCCCGCCTGATACTGAAGCATCGCCAGCGTCTTCTCATATCGCTCCTCGTCGATCAGGCCCTTCAGCTTCTCCCACTCCCAGACATAGCTTGCCGCAATCTTCGCGCCGTCGTAGTGCGTGTCGTAGACATACTGCACCACCGTCCTGCCGTCGTGCAGCACGTAGTTGTACGGCACATGATGCATAAAGAGGAGCAGATTGTCCGGACAGGTCTTCAGCGATTCATACTTCGCGGCCAGCTCCGGCGGATACTGTCCGATATAACCCGTTCCAGTCGCCACCGTGCGGTCCATCCCGATGCCTTCGTGGTCGGCGCGGATCCACTGTCCCCAGCCATTGCGCTCCGCGGATTCAATCCCCGGCCCATAGTGCGGCCCGGTGATGTTCGTCAGCCCGCCTACGCCCAGCGGCCCGGTGTACTCCTCATACGCATGCCAGCTCTCCAGATTGAGCTTGTCGATAGTCGAATCCACCAGAGGATTGTTGCCCCACGTCATGCGCGTCCACTCATCGATGATCTCCTGGGAGCTCAGGTCAGGATTCCACGCCAGCCGTCCATAACCGTAAACGTTTGCCATGGACATGGGATGGCGCATCCAGTTCTCGTCCAGCCCCACGTTCACCACGGAGACGAAACCGCTCAACGGCCGATGAAAGACCTTGCCCTCAACAATGGTCTTCAGCAAACTCGGCCGGTTGTCCACGCGCAGGTCTGTATCCAGATACGTCTTCCACATCGGGACCAGAAAGACCATGTGATGCGCCTGCCCCGTGTACTCCTGCGTGGTCTGCAGCTCGATCGCCTCGTTCGTATGCCGCAGCGCCGCAAACAGCGGCGACACCGGCTCGCGCACCTGGAAGTCGATCGGCCCGTTCTTGATCTGGATCACCACGTTCGGCTCGAACTTGCCGTCCAGGTATCGAAAGTTGTCGTAGCCCGCGCGCGCGCGGTCGGCCTTCATGTCGGTCCAGTCCAGGTGGTTGTTGTAGACGAAGCCGCGATACATCACCACCCCGCCATGCGCTTTCAAGGGACGCGCCAGCACGTTGGCCGCATCCGCCGGCGTGCGCCCGTACTGCGCCGGGCCGCGCTGGCCTTCGGAATCCGCCTTCACCAGAAAGCCCGCGAAGTCCGGAATCAGCGTGTAGATCTCGTCCGTCTTCTTCTGCCACCATGCGACAACTTCGGGATCGAGCGGGTCGAACGTCTTCAAGCCGCCTACGTCCTGGGGACTCGCCATGGGCACCGCCAGCGAGATGCGCACGCCCCACGGCCGGAACGCATCCGCAATGCGCGCAATCAGCTTCAGCATGCCCGAGTCCAGCGTCTTCGGATTGGCGTTGACATTGTTAATCGCAACGCCGTTGATGCCGATCGACGCCAGCAGCCGCCCGTACTCACCCACGCGCGTCAGGTCGCTGCGCACGTGTCCGTTCTCAAAGAAAATGGACTTGCCCGCCCAGCCGCGCTCGATCGAGCCGTCGAAGTTGTCCCATTCGTCCGTCCACCGGATCGGCGCCGATGGCGATTCCGTATCGGCAAGCATGGGCTTTTCCATCGCGATCTGTCGCAGCACATGGAAGACGCCGTACAGCTCGCCATGCCCGTCCTTGCCGGCAATCACCCAGTAGCTATGGCCTCCGTGCGGCACGCGCGCGATGGCAAATCCCTCGTCGCCGATCGCGGAAGGAGCATGCCACGCCGGAAATACGCCGCGGATCTCCTCTGTCGTGCCCACCACAAGCGCATCGCCGTCTGCGATCTTCGTGGCGGAGGCAATCTCGCGACCCAGCATCGACCCCAGGCCGCGTTTCAGCTCTGCGCTTGCGTTTTGCCCCATGGCGGTATCGTCCAGCGCGACCACGCGCGCCGGCAGCGCCGCATACTGCCGTTGTGCGTTCGCCGAAAGCGGCGCATAACGAAGCCATCCCTGCGAGCCATCCTCCGCGTGCGCTGCGCCCACGACCATACCCGCACTCACCAGCACCAGCGCGCCCCACCTTTTTCGCATCCCGAATAATTTCATCTGACCCTCACGCCTGAACCAAGTCCCTGGAATTGGTTCCGAAAAACCTTCAACTTTCCTGCAAGGCGTAGCCCTTCCGCTGCGGCCGCGATAACCACGAATTCGCTTCGGCATCCCCAGGGAACGTCTCGTGCTCGGGGTCCCACTTCAGCCGCCGCTTCGTCTTCATTGCCATATGGTGCAGCAAGCACGTCGAGCAGGCACGATGCCCCAACTCCACCGGCGCAATGTTCGCCTGCCGCGTGCGCACCGAATCCAGCCAGTTGCGGTGGTGCTCCTTGCTCACGTAGAGATGAATCTGATCCGACCCGATCACGGAATCCAGAATCGCCGGATCGCTGGCATCGAGTCCGGTCTCTTTCAATCGCGCGCTCGCCGGCGCTCCCGTCGCCGGATCGCTCGCCGTCACATTCTCCGTGCGCGTCACAAAGATCCATCCCTTTGATCCGTAGAACTTGATCCCGTTCGGGAAATCGCCCGAGATATCCATCGTCACGCCGTTCGCATAGCGCGCGTGCGTCAGAAACTTGCCATGCACGTCCCACAGCCCGTGCGTGGGAAACTCCGCCGTGCCCCAGATCTCCACCGGCCCGGTGTATTCCGTGTTCATGCCCCAGTGCGCGCTGTCTACATGGTGCGCGCCCCAGCCGGTAATCATGCCTGCGCCAAACTGCTCGCAGCGCAGCCATCCCGGCCGGTCGAAGCTCGCTTGCGGATGCACTCGCATCTCCGTGTAGTACACCTCTGGCGTCGAGCCCAGCCACGCATCGTAGTTCAGGTTCGCCGGCACCGGCATCTGCGGCGCATCCGGCCCGCTGGGATCGCCCGGCAATCCAATCTCCACGTGCTTCAATTCTCCGATGCGGCCATTGCGCACCAGCTCCGCCGCGCGCCGGAACTGCACTGTCGAACGCTGCTGGCTGCCGATCTGCAATATCCTGCCCGACGCCTGCACCGTATTGCTCAGGTATCGCCCCTCAGCAATCGTCAGCGACGCGGGCTTCTGCAGGTACACATCCTTGCCCGCGCGCACCGCCGCGCATGCCACCCGCGCATGCTGATGGTCTGGAGTGCTGATCACCACCGCATCGATATCTTTGTTTGCAAGCAGCTCGTGAAAGTCGTGATAGCCGGTCACGCCAGCATCGAACGATGCGCCGGCCTTGCCCGCCTTCTTCGCGTACGTCTCATTCAGCAACTGCTTGCCTAGCTCCACACGCTTCGCGTCCAGATCGCAGACCGCCATGATGCGCACATCGTCGTACTGCCAGATGCCCGCCAGGTCATGCACGCGCGAGATGCGTCCCACCCCGATCGCGCCCACATTGATCCGCTTGCTGGGCGCCATCTGACCGAACACGCTCGCCGGCACAATCGTGGGAAATCCCACCACCGCCGCCGCGCCCGCAGCCTTCTTTACAAAGCTACGTCTCGATATATCCCTCACCACTGTCTTCGTCATCGCTTCAACCTCGTCCCTCGCACCCGCCTCGAACCGCGAACCATGGACCTCGAACCTATCCCTCAATCACCTGATGCTTCGCGGCCATCTGCGCCCGCACCACCAGTTCCATCGCCAGCAGACATTGCGTTTGGTCCTGCGCCACATGCGTGCGGTTCGCCACATCGGCGATGAACTGCGGCCCGAACGGCAGCATCACGTTGTTGCAGTCGATATACCGCGCCTGCTTCGCATCGACAATATACAGATGGTTGCCGCCTGTGCGGCCGGCCGGCGCCGCCACGTCCGTATATTTCCGCAACTCCATATATCCGTCCGTCCCCAGGATGAACAGCCTTCCGTCGCCCCACGTGCCCAGCCCGTTCGGCGTGAACCAGTCCAGCCGCACGTAGCCGAATCCCTTGTTCCCGTGGAACATCATGTCGCCGAAGTCCTGGAACTCCGGCTTGTCGTGGTGCCGCACATTCGCCACCTGCGACGCCACCACATCCGCGTGCGTCGACCCTGTGTAGTACAGGAACTGGTCCACCTGGTGCGACCCGATGTCGCACAGAATCCCGCCGTACTGCTCCGGATGCCAGAACCACTCCGGCCTGCCCGTGCCGCCGCCCGCGTCGCCGCCCTTCTGCACAATCTGGTGCGGCGCAATGTTGATCGTCTGAATCACCTTGCCGATCGCGCCCGCCTGCACCAGGTAGCCGGCCTTCACCGCGGCCTTCACCTCCAGCCGCTCGCTGTACATGATGGCGTAAATCTTCCCCGTCGCCGCAATCGTCTTGCGCACCTCATCCAACTGCGCCAGCGTCGTCAGCCCAGGCTTGTCGCTCAGATAATCCTTGCCCGCCTTCATCGCGCGAATGCCGATCTCCGCACGATAGTTCGGAATCGCCGAACTCAGAATCAGTTGAACGCTTGGGTCGCCGATCACCTCCTGCTCCGTCTTCGCCAGCTTCGCATTCGGATACCGCTTCACGAACGCCGCGTCACGCTCCGGCTCCGCCGCATACACGCTCACCAGCTTGCCGCCGCCGCGGATCATCGCCTCCACCATGCCGTAGATATGGTCATGACTCATGCCGCACACGCTGAAGCGCACCTCGTGCTCAGGCTTCGCGATCTCCGGCGCATCCGGCCCCGCGATCTCCTGCGCCCCAATGTTCTGCGCGAATCCGCCCTCCGCAGCGGCAAACATGGCGCCCAGCGCGGCTGCGGAAACTCCCGCCGTCCGCAAAAACTCCCGCCGGTCCAAAGCCTCAGGCCGTCCCACCAATCTCCGCCCCAAACCACTCAATGTCGTCATCGGTCTCGTATCGCCTCCGGCCAACAGTATCAGCCGAACCCTCGCAGCCCGGCTCCGCCGCAATTCTTCGCGCTCCAAAGTATATGCGCGCAGGCCACCGTTCGCGCAAATCGCATTCTCCGCCGTCAACCTACTGTGCTACGCTGCCGCACAGAACAGGAGAGGACTCGAGGATGAGTTTCGCCGGCTTGTTCAGAATCACGTCTGTTTCTCTGCTTGCCGCACACTTCACGGTGTACTCGTGCGCCCAGGGCACCGAGGCTTTGCGGCAAGTTGAACTTAAGGTCACCGATCCCTCCGGAACGCGTGTTCCAAATGCTGAAGTGGTCTCTGCCTCCCATTCTGGACCGACCTTCAGCACAACTACCGATGGCAACGGCATTGCTCGTCTTTTGCTTGGTCCAGACACATACAAGATCGACGTACTCGCGCAGGGCTTTTCTCGCAAACAAACCCAGGTCGAAGTGAAGCCGGATGCGACAAACGCCGCAATGCAAATCTCCGTTGCATTGCGCGTGGGTGAATCGTGTCCACCGTGTTCCTTCTCGGTCACACCCACCGCTCCCGACATTCTTACTCTTCCCGCAACTCTTCCCCTTCAAATCGAGCAAATCGCCCTACCTGAGTTTCGGCTCGCGCCCGTCAAATTCCGCCGCTCCATGCTTCGCCCCAGGCGCTGATCCTCGCGTTCGTCTCTCCATCGCGAGATAATGGCCTCAATGCCTTCTCTCTGGTCCCCTGCAAACTGGCCGCAGCGTCTCGCGGAACTCGAAGCCGTCTCCGGCGAGCTCAAGGAAGCTCCCCTGCGCCGCGACGTGCGCTCGCTCGGCATGCTGCTCGGCGAAGTCCTCCGCGAGCAGGCCGGCGACCAAGTCTTCCAGTCCGTCGAAGAACTCCGCCTCACCGCCATCGCCTACCGCGAGGCCGAAGTCACAGAATCCGCATCCGCCTCATCTTCACCGCGAGCCGCCAAACCGCGCACCGCCCCCGCCACGCCACAAGCGGCGCAGGACCCCATGCAGCACGCCATCTCCTGCGTCGGCGCGCTCTCCGAAAACTCCGCATACCAGCTCGCACGCGCCTTCGCCTTCTACTTCGAGCTCATCAACCTCGCCGAAACCAACCACCGCAAGCGCCGCCGCCTCTCCAGCCAGCTCCATCCTGACGCCGAACCCCAGCGCGGCTCGCTCCGCGGCGCTCTTCGCCAAGTCCGCCTGGCCGGCGCCTCCGCCGATGAAGCCCGCGCCCTGCTCGCGAAGATCTGCATCACGCCCGTCTTCACCGCGCACCCCACCGAAGTCGCCCGCCGCTCCGTGATGTTCAAGCGCCGCCGCATCTCGGACCTGCTCGAACAGCTCGACCGCATCCCCGTCCCCGAAGAAAACCTCGAAGCCCTTGAGCGCGACCTGCTCGCCGAGATCACCGCCCTCTGGCAGACCGACGAGGTGCGCCAGGCCCGGCCCACCGTGCGTGACGAGGTGCGCATGGCGCTCGACTACTACGGCGCCTCCCTCTTCGACACACTGCCCGTCCTCTACTCCGAGGTCGCCTCCGCGCTTGCTTCCGAATTCGCGATCGACGAGCCCTCCCCCGCAGACCTCCCGGAACTCGTCACCTTCGGCTCCTGGATCGGCGGCGACCGCGACGGCAATCCCTTTGTCACCCCCGAGGTCACGCGCCAGGCGCTCACCCTCGCGCGCGAGCTGCTCTTCACCCACTACCGCACGCGCCTGCAGAACATCTTCGACCAGCTCGCCAGCTCCACGCGCATCGTCGCCGTCACGCCAGAACTCACCGAACTCGTCGACAGCTATCTCGCGCAGCTTCGGGCTGCAGGTCAGGTGGCTCTCGAAAACCGCTTCCCCTTCGAGTCCGTGCGCCTGCTCATCAGCTGCATCATGATGCGCCTCGGCGGCAAGCCGCTCATCTCCATCCCGCTGCCGCCCGGCTCCGCGCTGCGGCCCTACTCCAGCACGCAGGAACTCATCGCCGACCTCACCGTGCTGCGCGCCAGCCTCATCCACAATCACGGCCGCCGCCTCGCGCGCCTCTACATCGATCCCTTCCTGCTCGAAGTCCGCACCTACGGCCTGCACCTGCAAACGCTCGACATCCGCCAGCACGCCCGCATCCACTCCCTCGCCATCTCCGAGATCGCGAAGCTGCCGGGAGCCACCACCGACGTGGGTGCCCCATTCATGGAGCGCAGCGACATGGGTGGGGTCGGGGTTGTGGGTGCCCCATCCAAGCTCCGCTTGGGTGGGATCGCGCCGCATGTGTCCGGGGACAACCTTAATACGATCGAACCTGTCATTCTGACCCTGAGCGAGCGCAGCGAGTCGAAGGGGAAGAATCCCCGCATTTCTTCCGAACCGCCACTCACTCTCCCCGCCCCACTCTCCCCCTCCACCCTCGAAGCTCTCGAAACCTTCCGCGCCATCGCGGAACTCAAGCGCGACTTCCCCCCTGAATCCCTGCCGCGCTACATCATCTCCGGCGCCACCTCCGCCGAAGATGTGCTCAACGTCATCCGCCTCGCACGCCTCGGCGGCGTGCGCGTCGAAGGTGCGGAAGCAAGCGAAGCCCAACCAAAAGATTCAGACCCCGGCCTGCAACCCGTCCCGCTGTTCGAGTCCATCGAAGACCTGCAGAACGCGCCGCACATCATGCGCCATCTCTGGTCGTCGCCGGCCTACAAGCCTCTGCTCGAATCGTGGAACTTCGAGCAGGAGGTCATGCTCGGCTACTCCGACTCCAACAAAGACGGCGGCATGATCACCTCCACATGGGAGATCTGGAAGGCCCATCGCGCCCTGCATCAAGTCGCGCGCGAATGCGGCGTCACCCTGCGCCTCTTCCACGGCCGTGGGGGAACCGTCGGCCGCGGCGGCGGCCCCACTCATCGCGCCATTTTCGCCCAACCCATGGACAGCTTCTCCGGCGAGCTGCGCATCACCGAGCAGGGCGAAGTCCTCAACTGGAAGTACTCCGACGTCATTCTCGCCGAGCGCAATCTTGAACTCATGATCGCCGCCTCGCTCGATGCCCTCGCCCGCCCTGACGCCACACTCCAGAAAAAATCGGGTGCCCCATCCAAGCTCCGCTTGGGTGGGAATGACGCCGCAAACGAAAAGGAGCCCGTCATCCCGAGCGAAGGTGATTGCAAAGCGAGCGCCGCAGCCGAGGGACCTGGCTCTTCCAACTACACTCCTCACCTCACCGGCGAAATCCTCCCCGAGTGGGAAGCCGCGCTCGACCAGCTCTCCGCCACCAGCTACGCCTTCTACCGCAAACACATCGCCGAAGACCCCGAAACCTTCACCTACTTCGAGCAGGCCACGCCCGTCGCCGAACTTGAGCACGCACGCATCGGCTCCCGCCCCGCCCGCCGCACCGACGCCAGCGCCACGCAGCGCAAGCGCAGCATGGAAGACCTCCGCGCCATCCCCTGGGTCTTCGGCTGGATGCAGTCCCGCCACGTCGTGCCCGCCTACTTCGGCGTCGGCCACGCCCTCCAGCACTTCATCCAGACAAACGACCCTCGAACCTCGAACCTCGAACCTGGAACCTCGAAAGAAGCTCGCAATCTAGAAATCCTCCAAGCGATGGCCCGCGGATTCCCGCTCTTCATCGACATCATCCGCAACGTCGAGATGGGCATCGCCAAAGCCGACTTCACCGTCGCCCGCCTCTACGCCAACCTCGTCGCCGACCCCGCCCTGCGCGATCGCGTCTTCTCCACCCTGCTCGCGGAATTCGAACTCACCACGCGCATGGTCCTCGCCGTCCTCGGCCAGTCCGCGCTGCTTGAAACCAACAAGGTCCTCGAACGCTCCATCCGCCTCCGCAACCCTTACGTCGACCCCATGTCGCTCATCCAGGTCGAACTCCTCCGCCGCAAGCGAGCCGCCCTCGCCTCCGGCGCTTCGCCCTCCGCCGAACTCGATCGCGCCATCACCGCCACCATCAACGGCATCTCCGCCGGCCTGCGAAATACAGGTTGAGACGCCGCTGTTTTTCGACATGGAAAAGACCCGCAGCTGCGGGTCTCTTCCTTTTCAGCCTATTGTAACTACTGGCACCCGCCAAACTTCAGCACCCCAACATTCGTCGTCACCGCCACAACCGGCGTCACCGCCGCCGCAGCCTCTTCACTCGGCGAGCAATCCAGCGTCCCGCCCGACGACGGCACAAACGCGATGCCGTCCATCTGGTAGCTCGCCGCCAGCGCGCTCTGCGAAACCGTCGTCCCGCCCGTCGAGTACGCTCCGACAAACGCCGCGCCCGCCGGCATCTGAATGCTGTAGCTCACGCAGTCCGTTCCCGACGGACAGCTCGCACCCGACGCCGTCTCCAGCGCCAGCGCCGCGCTGGTCTGCGTCGAGGTGGGCAGCAAAGGCACCGTGACCGTCAGCCCCGTCGCCACCGTTTCCAAGGCGCTCACCTGCACATCCGCTGCTGTGCCTGCGCTCGCGCTCGTCGCCGTTGTGACTTGCCCGCTCAGCGTCGCCGCCGAAACTGAAACCAATGGCAGCGCGTGCATCGCGACGTTGCCCACCGTCGACCCCGGCGACACACCCGTCACCACCGTAGGCGAATACACCACACCCGCCGCCCCGTTGCCCACGATTACTACGTCATACGTTCCCGCCGGCAGCGGACAGAAAGAGAACGCGCCGCTCGCATCCGTCATCGTGCTCATAAACACGCGGTCGATGCCCGCCGAGTCCTTCTGCTCCAGCGCAACCATCGCCTTCCCGCTGATCGCCTTGCCCGTCACGCTGTCCGTGACCGTCCCGTTGATCGAAGTCGACGTCGTGCTCACCTCGCCCGCGTGCAGCACCGGCTTCAGCCGGTACGTTCCATTCCCCTCCTGCACAATCGACACGCACGTATTGAAGTCGATATCCAGGTCCTTCGTCTGTCCCGCCGTCACCGTAAATCCGCCGTTCGCGATCTGCCCAGACGGAATCTTGATCCCCGTCTGCGTCTCGCTCGAAAGCTCCAGCGCCGATATTCCGCCACCGGTCAAGACCACGCAGTTCGCGCCCGATCCGCACGCATTCGTCGCCGGCGCGGTGTTGGTCAGAATCACGCGAAACTGCTGATACGTCCCCGCCTGAATCTCCAGCGGATCGCCCAGCTGCGCGAGGAAACATCCATTCGTCACCGGTCCCAACAGGTCAATCTGCTTCGGAGCCTTCGCCAGATTCGGAGTCAGATCCACCCAGCCTGAATCACTCGCCGAGGCGGTGGAACTGGTGTGCGCGACCACGTCGCTGATCGTGACATACACATGCGCGAACGGCCCGCTCGGCGCCTGGCACGTCGCCGGATCGCTCATCTGCACGGCAACCATGCCAGTCCCTACTTCATTGGAGGTCACATTGCTCGAGCAGCCAACGACCATCGCCGCGACAAGGCCCACTGTAACCACAGCAGCCCACACAACCATCGGCAATCCAAAAGCCGTCTTCTTGAAAAACCCTCCAAGCCGATTCGCATTCACACCGTTCGCCATACCGTGCCCCTTTCACTTTCTCCGTACAAACATGCAAAAGCCCGAGCCAACTCATCCGGCCTCCTGGGCCGGCAGTTTCTCGGGCAGATCAGCACAACAAAACTACAAAGATGCCTTCAGATACGATGCGCCAAACAGTGCAAAATGTCGTCCCCCGTCCGCAACCTTCTGCACAAACTTTGGTAACCCATTCGCCTCCTATAATTAAGTAAGGCGCCCCGGCGTCTCCTTCGTTCAGGAAGAGCCCACGCCATGCCTCCGCGCCCATCCAAAAAACGTCTCGGCAAAAAGCACCGCCAGGCCACCACGCGCCCAAAGAAAGGCGCCGCGCCCCGCCGCAAGCCCACCACCGGCGCGCGCCTTACAGAGGTATCTAACGCCTCTCCAAAAGGCAGAAAAAAAATCGCCTCCGACCGCCGCAAGCAGGAGGCAAAGCGCCGTATCCCCACGCAATCCCCCGAGCGCGAGCGCCGCCAGACCATCGACCCCACCCGGGTGCCCCAGGTCTCGATTCTGAGACCTGGGAACAAAAAATCGCGTGCTGTCGGCGATGAGTGGGACAACGAATCTCACGACCCCGCCGAGGCCGCCGCCTGGTCGCACGCCGAATCCCTTGCCTCCCAAATGTCTCTCGGCTCACGCGCCGCGCGCACCCCAAACACCTCGAACCTCGAACCCCGACCCTCGAACCTTCCTCTGATCGCCATCGTCGGCCGCCCCAACGTCGGCAAGTCCACGCTCTTCAATCGCCTCACCGGCTCCCGCCGCTCCATCGTCGGCGACGAGCCCGGAATCACCCGCGACCGCATCTACGCCGACCTCGAATGGCTCGGCCGCAACGCCCGCCTCGTTGACACCGGCGGCGTCCTCCCGTCCGATCCCGACCTCATCCCCGCCGAAATCTTCCGCCAGGCCCAGACCGCCCTCTCAGAAGCCGACGCCATCATCATGGTCGTCGACGGCCGCACCGAACTGGCCGCCCCCGACCTCGAACTCGCGCGCCTCCTCCTCCGCTCCGGCAAGCCCGTCTTCCTCGCCGTCAACAAAATCGACACCGCTGCACTCGCGCCCCACGCCGGAGACTTCCGCCGCCTCGGCTTCAAAAACATCATCCCCATCTCCGCCGAGCACGCCGTCGGCATCGGCGACCTCCTCGACGACGTCTTCGCCGCCCTCCCCGAACCTTCTACCGAACCGAGTGATAAAGATGACACCGTCATCCTGAGCGAAGCGCGATCGTCAAATCGCGCGCAGTCGAAGGACCTGGATGCTGCTCACGCCAGCACGTCCGCCGAAGAGCCCTCAGCCACCGATCCCGACGACCTCGAACCCCGTACCCCGCTCGAACCTCGAACCTCGAACCTCGAACCTACGCACCATCCCCGCCACGCCGAACACATCCCCGAAGAAACCCGCATCGCCATCATCGGCCGGCCCAACGTCGGCAAATCCACCCTGCTCAACGCGCTCACCGGCTCGGCCCGCGCCATCGTCTCGCCCATCGCCGGCACCACGCGCGACGCCGTCGACGAACTCGTAACCCGCAATGGGCAACAACTCCGCTTCATCGATACCGCCGGCATCCGCCGCAAGGGCAAAACCCGCCTCATGGCAGAGAAGCTCTCCGTCGTCATGGCCCGCCGCCACCTCGAGTCCGCCGACATCGCCCTGCTCGTCCTCGACGCCTCCGCCGGCGTCACCGCGCTCGACGCCACGATCGGCGGCTACGCCCACGAGTCCGGCCGCAGCGTCATCCTCGTCGTCAACAAGTGGGACCTGCTCACCTCGCCCGCACCGACCACCACCGATGCCGTCATCCTGAGCGAAGCGCGATCGAAAGATCGCGCGCAGTCGAAGGACCCCCGTATTTCGCCTTTGTCCGGCGCACAAAGCCCGGGTGCCCCATTCATGCGCGACCGTCAGGACGCGCATGAGTGGGAAAGTAAAAAGTCCGCACAGCCCAAAGCCTCGCAAAAAATCTTCGAGCAGCAGCTCCGCGACCGCCTCAAATTCCTCGACTACGCCCCGGTCGTCTTTCTCTCCGCCGCAGCCGGCACCGGCCTCGACGGCCTCTACCGCGCCATCGCCAAAGTCGCGCGCGAGCGCCGCAAGCGCGTCACCACCGGCGAGATGAACCGCTTCCTCGCCCGCACCGACTTCCAGGCCGCGCCCGTCCCCCTCGCCCGCCGCGTCAAGATCTACTACATCACTCAGGCGGCCGTGGCGCCGCCCACCTTCGTCCTCTTTACTGACAAGGCCGTCCCGCTCCACTTCGCCTTCGAGCGCTTCCTCGCCAACCGCATCCGCGAGGCCTTCGGCTTCGACGGCACCCCTCTCCGCTTCCTCACCCGCGCCCGCAACAAGAAGTCGTAGCGTTCCACTCTATTTCCGCCGGCGGACGATCGCGCGCTTGCGCCAAACCCACCACACCGCGAACGATACCGCAGCCCACGCGATCGAAGCCGCCGCAATCACCAGCGCCGCGTTGTGCCGCGGCAGCTCCTGCCATACGACCACCGCGAACGCCCCAAGGCCGACGCAGCCCATGGTCGCGCCTGCCGCGTCCACGCCCGCAAGCTGGCATCCACGATGCGTGCCGTGCATTCCGGCCCGGTGCTTGCGTTCTTTCTCGTGGCTCGCGATCAGCGATGCGCCCGAAGGAAAGATCGCCGGGAACGCCAGGAACAGCCCGCCTGCCGCCGCCCCGAACTTCTTCGCAACCAGGCCCGCGATCACGGTACACAGCCCCCCGAATCCAAAGCGCAGCGCAAGTTCCCACCACTTGCTCTGCTTTAGCTTCTGCGGCCTTGCCTGAATGCTCATGCCGCGCGCCCGCCGAACAGCCACAGCAGCGCAAAACCCAGCGCGAACCACACCGGCAGCAGCGCTACCGTCGCCGCCAGTGCCGAATGCCGCCCGCGCATCAGCACACGGCTGCAGCAGGCCGCATACACGCAGAATGCGGCCGCCCCCATCACCATGGACCGCGCCTCAACCGCGGCATACGCCTTGCCCGAATGCACGATGGCGAGCGTGAGCGTGGCCAGCGCAATCGATGGCGCCGCGCCAAACAGCCCGGCGAAGCTCTTCGGGCTGAGCATGTCGCTCAGCGCAGCGAACGCGCTGACTACGATGCCCCCGATCAAGAACCGCAGCAACTCCTGCATGGCGTCGAGTCCTTCTTCTCCAGCAGGCGCGTCAGGCGGCCTTCTTCGCGTCCCCGATGAGAGTCATCGCGGCCTGCGCTCCCTTGCAGCCCAGCAGCCGGTACTTCTTGCCCTCGAGCTTGTGGTAGTTGACGAAGAACTCCTCCAGCTCCCGCAGAAACTGGTCGGGCAGGTCTCTCACCTTTTTCAAGTACGCGTAGGTATGGTTTGCCTCGGCGACTGCCATCAGCCGGTCATTGCGAACCTTCTTCTTGCCGTCGCCCTGCTCGCCCTCGATCACGCCAATCAGTCGCGCCGTCACCACGCACCCCGGATACGCGGGCTCATCCATAAACAGCAGCACATCGATCGGGTCGCCGTCCGGCGCTTTGGTGCGCGGCAAAAAGCCGAAGTCGTATGGAAACGTCATCCCGGCCGGCAGCACCTTCTTCAGCATGAAGACCCGCTGCTCCGGATCGAAAGCAAATTTGTTGTGCGACCCTTTGGGTGTCTCAATCACGACCTGCAGCTTCTCGTCCTTGCTCTTCAGCGGCTTCAGCTTTGTCGGGTCCGCCATGCTTCCTGCGCGCTTTTTGCTCATCGGGTTGCCTCCACGTGTAAGAAGCCGCTCGTGCGCTCGCGTGTTGTATGTCTCTGGATCGGAAGAACGTCGACAACTCAAGATCCAGGCGCGCTTGCCATTTCGCCGCATCGCCGTTAGCATCCAACCTTAGAAACCGGCCTGCAAAGCAGGTGCGGGGAACAACGCTGGTTGAACCAACATTCAATGAACAGGGGTTTGGCTCGTATACATGGCTCGGTGTGCAGTGTCCGCCAGTCCGGAATGCCTAAAGAGCCACGGCCAGGTCCCGCCGTCTTAGGACGGGTTCACCAGCGCTTCTACCCACGGCCCCGCGGGTCGGTTTTTACCCTTCCATTGCATTTGGGTGCCCCACATCTCGATTTTGAGATGTGGGATTTACCAGTTCGTTCAATGGTGATCCATGCCCTCTAAGCACATGCTGCCCAAGGGCAAGCGCCGCCAGTCCGTGCGCGCGGAATATCGCGCCGCCCGAACTGCGGAGCAGGAACGCGCGGAACGACTTGCTGCGGAAGCTGAGAATCGCGCCGACGCCGAAAAGTTGCAGGCCGATCTCGATGCGGACGACGATGGCGATGCGGCTCATCAAGACGAAGCCGTTCCTGCTGTAGTCGAACCCATCCCGCGCAGCCTGATCGCCGATGCCTCCGCTGCGGGCAAGCGCCTCGATGCCTATCTCGCGCAGGCCATTCCGCAGATCAGCCGGGCGCGCGTGCAGTTGCTGATCGGCGCGGGGCAGGTGCGTGTCGATGGGATCCCCGCAAAGGCCAGCCACAAGCTGCGCGGCAGCGAGGCAATCGCCATCGAAGGCGAGCCGCGTCCCGAACCGCTGCACGCGACGTCAGAGGACATTCCGCTCAGCATTCTTTACGACGACGAATTCCTTGCCGTCATCGACAAGCCAGCCGGCATGATGGTGCACGCCGGCGCTGGCACAACCGATGACTCGCGCAACCGCGGCACGCTGGTCAACGCGCTGCTGCACCACATGGCATCGCTCTCCCACACCGGCGGCGAACTGCGCCCGGGCATCGTGCATCGCCTCGACAAAGAGACCTCCGGCGCCATCGTCGTCGCCAAGGACGACTTCACGCACCGCACGCTGTCCGAGATGTTCTCCATGCGCCGCGTGAAGAAGGCCTACCTGGCGCTGGTGCATGGCACAGTGGCGCAGGACACCGTCACCGTCAACCTTTCCATCGCGCGCGACCTCATCCGCCGCACGCGCATGACCACCCGCCGGCCTGGAGCGTCCGACGCCCGCACCGCCGTCTCCCACGTGCGCGTGCTGGAACGGTTCGCGACACCGTACGGCGCTTTCACGCTGGTCGAGATTCGCATCGAGACCGGCCGCACGCATCAGATCCGCGTGCACATGCAGTCGCTTGGCCACCCGGTCGTCGGTGACACACTGTACGGAGCGCCGCGGAGCATTCCGCTACTCGCCTCATCGCAAAGCGGTTCGTCGCCTGCCAAACGCAGCCGCGTCAAGACGCGTCCAATAGAGATGCCGACGGCGGACACAACCGAGCGCGGCGAGAAGACCGGACCCGGGCAGGAAGCGCCGTCGAATCTGCATCTCGCACGCAACTTTCTCCATGCGGCCCACCTGGAGTTCGCGCACCCGCGCACCGGCAAAACCCTGTTGATCAACGCTCCACTGCCACGGGAGTTGCAGGGCTTTCTGGAACAAATCAAAGGCACGCGGTTGATAGAATCGAGCGAGTGAGACCGATGAACGAACTTGAGCCCGGAGCACCAGTAGTCCAGCCGAGGCGGCTGCTGATGCGAACATTCGCCATCCTGGCCGCCGTTGTCGCATCGGCGATGTGCGTGCCCGCCCAGACAGCGCCCGCCGCAGCTCCCGCGCCGCAGCAGCAGCCCACGCCGCAGTCCACACCGCAAACGCCGGCCACGCAACAACCGGCATCGCAGACACCCGTCAACGACGAGGCAGCTACCCAGACCATCAAAGTCGGCGTCAACGAGGTCGACCTCGTCTTTACCGTTACGGACAAGAAGGGCCACTTCATCAAAGGACTGAAGCTCTCCGACTTCGGCCTGCTCGACAACCACATGCAGCCGCAGCAGGTGCTGCGCTTCCAGCAGCAGACCGACCTGCCGCTGCGTGTCGGCATCATGCTCGACACATCGAGTTCCATCCGCGGGCGGTTCCAGTTTGAGCAGCAGGCCGCTATACAGTTCCTGATGCAGACGCTGCATCGCAACGACCGCGCCTTCGTGGAAGGCTTCGACGTGCAGATGGAACTCACGCAGCCGTTCACCAACAATATCGATCTGCTGAACCAGGGCATTCAGAAGCTTCGTCCGGGCGGCGGCACCGCGCTCTATGATGCCCTCTACAATACCTGCCACGACCAGATGCTCACCCTGCGCGAGAACGGGCCCGTGCGCAAGGCGATCGTCATTGTCTCCGATGGCGACGACAACTACAGCCACGCGCACGAGTCCGACGCGATCAAGGAGTGCCAGCGCGCCGAGACCATCATTTACGCCATCTCCACCAACGTCAGCCCAAGCCGCGACAAGGGCGACGACGTGCTGAAGCAGATCGCGGACGCAACCGGCGGCGTCGCCTTCTATCCCATGCGCATCGAAGACGTTGCCAACGGCTTCACCTCCATTGAAGAGGAGTTGCGCAGCCAATACTTGCTCGTCTATCTTCCCGCGGACTTCAAGGCCGACGGCAGCTTCCGAACCATCTATCTCCAGGCGAATAACCGCGCCTACCACGTGCGCGCGCACACCGGCTACTTCGCTCCGCGGGCCTCGCAATAGCCTCGAAATATTCCGGAAAAATCCTGTAACTCCTGCCGCGAAAGCGTGTCCAATCCTTGCAGGAGTTTTCTCCCATGGGTACCTTTCCGCGTCTGCGCACCCTCGTCGTTGCCATCTCCGCCACTGCCGGCTTGTTTGCCATAACCCTCGCAGCGCAGGCCGCTCCTGACCCCGGCTCGCGCACACCGCCGGGAATTCTGGAAAGCCTGAACAACCTGGCTGAACAGCCGGCCACGCACACCGGCTTCAGCTTCGATCGCTCCGAACTCTCGCTCGCGCAAGACGTTCTATCGCAGGCAGGCTTGCCGCCGGACCGCGCCGCCGCTGCTCTGACCGGCCTCAGCTTCGACACCTATCGCTACAAGGAACCCGCCTTCTATACGCCGGAAACCATGAACTGGATCGTCGACACGCTGCACCGCGCAGGCTGGAAACATCTTGTCAACGGCAACCAGACGCCCGCCAATGAAGCACAGCCTCGCTCCACCATCACCGACGTGTGGCTGCACTTTTCCGGCGCGGACATTGACCACGTCATGGTCCTTGTTCGTGCCACGCATGAGATGAGCCTGGTCCAGGTTGCAGGCGAGCTTCGCCCGCTCGACCTTGTCCACCTCAGCGGCCACTTCGGCATTCCCAAGGTCGACCCCAACGCCGTGATGGTGCCGTCACCGAACGGCCGCTGACAACATGGTCGCCATCGACGGCCTGCAAAGCATTTGCTTCGCAATGATGTTCCATGCTGCGAAGAGAATTCCCGCCGAACGCCGCTGAGCTTCCGCCCGGTATGTCCCGGACATTCGTATCAAAGCCTCTGCATTCATGTTTTAGCGGTTGCAGATGGCAGCGCCGCGGTCTGGCATGCCATGTGCTGGATCCAATGAAGCCCCGTGTGCGTGCTCCCGCATGATGTGGAGGTGCGGGAATCCAACGGAGGATTCATTCCATGAAAACCACACTGTGGGCAGCGATGCTGTTCGCGTTTGCTGCCGCTCCCGTATTTGCGCAGCAGGAGCCGCCACCCGTCAATCCGTCCACTCCGCCGGCCGCAAGCCCGGCCTCGCCGCAGAGCACACAGCCGCCGGCGACAAAACCTGAGAGCTCCTCCCCAGCATCTGAGGCGCAGCCGACGCAATCTTCCTCCGCGTCTGCAACGCCATCGACGGCAGTCGCAGTTGCCGAGACGCAGCCCGTCGAGCTGCGCTCCGTCAACGGCGAGCTGCGCAGCAAACTCGACACCAGGACGGCGAAATCCGGCGATGATGTCGTGATTGAGACCAGCTCTACGATCAAGACTGCGGACGGCACCGAGATTCCCAAAGGTTCGAAGCTCACCGGCCACGTAGTCGCCGTGAAGGCCAGCGACAATGGCGCCACCTCGCAGGTGGCCCTCAATATCGATCATGCCGAGATCAAGGGCGGAAAGACACTGCCCATCCACTCCGAGATTGAGTCCGTCGGCTCAGAGACGGACAAGTCCTCAGATGCTTCCGCACCGGATGCGATGTCGCGGTCCGCACAGGCTTCCGCTGCCAATGCTGGCCGGGGCGCAGCCGGTTCTGCCGCGATGCCGTCCGGCGCGGCTGCTGCGTCTCCCAACAGCCCGGCGAATGCTCCAGGCTATACACCGGGCACGACCGCCGCAAACAGCGGCCCAGCCGTCGGGAGTATCGTTGCGCGCAACGGACACATCGCGATCCGCACCACATCCGTTCCGGGAGTGCTGCTGGCCAACAATGCTCCCGGCGAGCAGGACCCGCGCATGGCGCAGGCCTCCGGCATTCTGCTGGGCGCAAAAAAGGATGTGGTCCTCGACACCGGCACCAAGGTTGTCCTCGGAGTATCCTCCACTCCTGCCCCCGCTGACGGTGCAGCTGCCGCGCCTGACACGACTGGATCAAAATAGGGGCGACATGAGGAAGACGGTGGTCGGATGTGACCCCGATATCATCGGGGAAGCAAAGGACGCAGCCAGGAAGGCAGAGGCGGGTGGACTTCGGTCCGCCGCCCGCTTTCATACACAGCGACCAGCCGAAATGGGTGGCTCAAATCATCGTTATCGTAAATGCGCACGTGAGGCAGTTCATACAACCCCGCCTGCAGGTTAGCGAGGGTCCGAGGATAGCGCGCATACAGTTTGCCGCCAGGCACATCGTGACCGCCCTGTGAGACACGCATCGCAACACGCTCCGTTGAAACCTCAGGTCCTTTGATTCCGATAAAGCAAAGAACCACTTGGTAGCCTTCGGCCGCGGCGTTGCGTAGAAACTGCAGCTTGTCCCCGACTGGGTCCGAGAATACTGTCTCAAAAGCGAAACTCTCCCGCTGGCGAATAAGCTCGTTGCGAACCGATTCAGCCACCCTTGCGGCCGCATACGCATCCATGCCAAGGCCGCGCGCAATCAGGTCAGCGTTCACCAGCAGCAGGCCGCTGGCTCGAAGTTGCGAGTTGTAGAAGGTGCTTTTCCCAGCTCCGTTGGATCCTGCGACCGCAACCATGATCGGGCGTCGATCAAGATCGAAAGCCATTTCAGGCGTGTGCGCGCGTCTTCGCGGGCACAGTCGATCGGCGGGAAGCGTTGGCCTTCACACGAAGCCGGATAGGTGTAAATTTGCGATCGATAAATCGACCCACAGTACGAGTGCGGTCCTCTTCCACGCGCACCAGCAGCCCTCGCTTGGTTGGGTGCGGCCGGTAATGAGGGAACGGCTGTGACTCCAGCCAATCAGCCAAACGTCTACGCCCAGCAGGGGTATCCACCGATTCCAGGCAGGCCGAAAGCGGCAACCGCTCCGCGTTGCGGCAAAGCCGGAGAGCCTGCTCGCCCTCCAGCAGCATCTCCACCGACCGGCCCAGCCTCGCCCAGAACTCCACCTGGCCGGCGATAGACCGCACCATGCTTTCCCCGGCGATACGGGCATCCAACACAAGGGAGTCGGACAGCTTGACCGGCTGACTCATAAGCACAGGGTAGCATAATGCTACCTATCCCGCTAGAAGGTCGTGCTCACCGTCAGCCGGAAAGTCTTGCGCGGCTCGCGGAACTGATACGAAGGCCCATACAACTGGAGCGCCTCCTGGTAGCTGAACTGGCCCGCGCCTGAGTTGGGGAACAGGTTCTGGAAGCACAGGGTCTGGCCGGGCGCGCAGGTGTTGGGCAGCGCCAGCTGCTGCGGCACGTCCTTATAAAGACGCAGCGGGTTATATGCGTAGTACAGCCGCATCGGGGCATTTACGATCGGCAGCACCACCTGCACCTCCGCGCCGGTCGACATGCGCGGCACGAAGTTGGTGCCCGGAATGGTCTTGAGCACGAGGTCGGAGAAATGAGGGACCTGCTGGCCGCCGAAGCACGATCCGTTGACGAACTGCGGGCACCCGTAGAGCGGGCTTTGCAGCACATCCGCGCCGGCCACGCTTTGCCGCAGCTGCGACTTTTCGAGATCTCCGGTCAGCCCGAAATCCGTGAAGAAGGCGAAGGTCAACTGCGGAATCGAAGTCGGGATGCGGTACTCGGCGTTCGCGGTCAACTGCGAGTCGCCGCCTACAGCCACCGGCCGGTAGATGGGCAGCGGAATCTCGAGGTTTCCCAGGTTGGAGTTGGTAGGATCGCGCGGCACGGTTGTGCCGTCCGGGTTCGTGAGGTTGAAGTTCACCTTCACCGGAACGAAGGTATATGGCGTGGACGCGCGAATGTCGAAGCCACGGACATCGTTCTCGCCGCCGCCGTAGATGCGCTGCGTGGGCGGAGCCACCTCACCTCCGAAGCCATTGATGTGCGCCAGCTGCAGCCGCAGCCCCAGCACATTGCGGCCTTCGCGATTGATGCGCAGCCCCTTCATGGGGTAGTACTGACGGAAGCTCAGCGCCGGCTCGATGTACTTCACGTTGCCGCCCGCGCCGGCAACCTGCACCGACACTTCCAGGTCGCGACCGCCATGCGGACCAACCGCGCGGTCGAGGCTGGTGTAGCTGAAGCTCGGCTGTATAGTCGAGGTCACGATGCCATTCAGCTGATTCAACCCCTGGACGCCGCCTGAGCGGAAGGCCAGCGACTCGAAAACATTGCGCGTATTGTCGTTAAACGTCGTGATCGACTGGCGCGTCAGCCCATAGGTGACGCCGATGCGCGTTACGCCCCGTCCGGCCCAAAGGTGCTTCAGCGGCTGGCTCATGGAGAGCGTGAAGCCGGTCGTAGAAGTGTTGTAGTTCGTCAGCAGAGACTGCTGCTGATTGGAAATGTTTGCGCTGACGCCTTGCGCGATGGAGTACGCCTTGGCCGGATTGTAGTCCGCCTTCCGCGAGAAAACCTCGATGCCCAGCGACGTGGGACGATTGCGCAGATAGGGCTCGTTGAAGCCGAAGCTTACGTTGCGCTGCAGGTCGCCGACGTTGGCATTTGCGGACAGCGTCTCGCCCAGGCCCAGGAAGTTGTTCGTCTCGTAATTGAGGCCGATGAACGTGCCGGACAATCCGCTGATGCCGCCGTTGAGTCCGATGGAGTTCTTGCCTTTTTCCTTGAGCCTCAGCAGAAGGTCCACGGTGCCGTCGGCATCGTTCTTATGCGTGTCGGTGTCGTCTTCGCTCTTCAGTGTGTCGAAATAGCCGAGCTGATTCAAGCGCAGGATGGAGAGGTCCCACAACTGCGAGTTGTAAACCTGGCCCTCTTCCAGCAGCAACTCGCGCCGGATCACCTTGTCGCGCGTCACGGTATTCCCGCTGAACTCAATGCGAGACACGTAATACTGTTTGCCGGGGTCGATGTCGATGTTCCAGTACAGCAGATGCTTGGCGTCGTCGCGCTTGGGCGTAGGCTGGGACACCATGTTGATGTAGCCCTGCTGTCCGAACGCCTTGCGCAATGCCTCAATGCCTTTGCGGAACAGCGTCATGTCCATCCATTCGCCGTCCTTCTGGGCGAACTGGGCACGCAGGGCCTTGACGTTCCACCGTTGGGTATCGATGCCGGAGAACGTGATGCCGCCTAGGCGATAGCGCTCGCCTTCCTCGATCGGCATCAGGATGTCGATCCGCTTGCCGTTGGACGGCCGCAGCGTGAACCAGTTCAGGCCGCCTGCGTCGCGCACGTGCGTGGTGGGCTCGCTGGTCTCGGCCGTGAAGTAGCCGCGGTCCAGGTACGCCTCGCGGACGCGGTCCGTGTCCTCGTCCAGCTTGCTGGCATCGAAGGTGCGGGCAAAGAGATTCTCCAGAATGATGGAGTGCGGGATGCCGATGGGACGCGTATTCACCATCGCGTTGCGCAGCGTACGGCTGGAGAGGTTATAGTTGCCGTCGAAGGCGATCTTGCCTACCTTCACCGTCGGGCCTTCCTTGATGCGGAAGGTGATCGAAACTGACGCCGGAGGAATCGTCTTCACGTCCGGCACAACGGTCGCAAACTGGTGGCCATGCTCCGCCAGCAGGTCCTTGAGCACGTCCACCGCGCGGATCACCCGCGTATCGTCATACTGGCTTTCCGCAGTCAGGCCCACCTTGGCCTTCTTGAAGCGCTCCTGCACGTCGGACTGCGTCACCGCGTTGAGGCCCACGTAATAGATGTCGCGAATGGTGGGCTTCTGCACCACGTAAACCGTCAGCAGCACGCAGGCCGGGCTGCTCTGCGTCGCCTCGCGCTCGGAGCGCTCAATCCAGACCTTGGTAAAGTAGCCGGTGTTCCAGATGGAATTGAAGTCGCGCTCCACCGTCGCCGGATCATAGGGATCGCCCTGGTGCGAAGCCATGCGGGCGAGAATGGAATCCTTGGGAACGCTGCGGTTACCCACAACCTGTGGCTGGCAGAGAGGGCCGCTGACCGGAGCGTCTGAACTTCCCGGCTGCGCGGCGGCCTGCGCCAATGCCGGGGACGTGGTAAATAGAACGCCCAAAACGAAAATGGCGAAGGCAGCTATCGCACGCGCGGCGCCGAAGGAACCGGAACGCATCTGCACAGACTTCCAAACGCCCGGAGGGCCTCCGCTCACTCGCTTTACGGTAAAGATACGCACACCCTCACTGCTTGAAAATCGCACCCCGGACGTTACTTTGGGGAAGCCTTGATTATATGGGAGCAAGGCCGCCCGGCGCGAGTTCAGCACACCCCGAATTGGCCCGTGCAGGATGGACGCACAAGACCCCGCTTCGTCTCGCTCCTTGAGGACGGAATCTGGATCGATTTCAACTGCTGGCTGGCATGCGCCGGACCTCGACCAGCACCGAATAAAACGTGGCGCCGCCGCCCATGTCTGTCGTGCGTTCGCTGGTCAGCACATTCACGTTCGAAAGCCCTTCGCGATCCCCATTCGCGCCTTTGAGGCGATTCCAGCTCAGCCGGGCCGAAACCACTCCTTCGGGCACCGCTCCATCCACCAGCGCCTGCAGCCGGACCGATCCGCGCGCATTGAATACTTCCACCGGATCGCCGGTCTTCACGCCACGCGCCGCTGCGTCGGCGGGATGCATCTCCAGCTTGCCCGCCTTCTCCGCCTCCATCTTCTGATGGCCCGGCAGGTTCGCGAACGTTGAGTTCATATAATTGTCGGCCTTCCGCGCGAGCATCTCCAGGGGAAACCGCCCATCTTTCGCTGCCGCGCCGGAGCGCGACTCCGCCGGCGGCACAAACACCGGAACCGGAGTCAGCTCGCCGCGTCCGCTCTTCGTTCCGAACCAGGATGCGTCGGAGAACGGAAGCACGTGGCCTGCTTCGTCCTTCGGCAATGCCATGGCGACATGCCCTTCGCGCTCCAGCCGCTCGCGCGTGATGCCGGTGAACCAGGGATGATTGCCCCCGTTGGACGAACCCAGCGCCCGGTCGATCATCGCGTCATCGGTCTCGGTGAAACACTGCTCCGTGAACCCCATCCGCTTCGCCAGCTCGCGGAACACCCACGTGTTGTTGCGCGCTTCACCCAGCGGCGCGATGGCCTGATTCGACATCTGCACAAAAAAGTGCCCGTAGGCGCCCTGCACGTCCTTGGTCTCCAGAAATGTCGTCGCCGGCAGCAAAATGTCCGCATACTCAGCCGTGTCTGTGAAGAACTGCTCATGCACTACCGTGAACAGGTCCTGGCGCGCGAAACCGCGCAGAACGGCGTTCTGGTTTGGCGCCACCGCCGCGGGATTGGAGTTGTAAACGAAGATCGCCTTCACCGGCGGATCTGCAAGTTCCGTCAGCGCATGGCCCAGCTGGATCATGTTCACTGTCCGCGCCTCCCTTCCCAATTCGCTCGCCTGCATCAACTCGGGCATCTCCAGCGCATCGCTATTCCACGGAAACGCGCCGCTCGTCGAAAGCTGCAACCCGCCCCCAAGGTATTTCCACGCGCCTGTGACCAGCGGCAGCATGCAGACCGCGCGCACCGCCGTGCCGCCGTTTTCGCAGCGCTGCGTGCCATAGTTCAGCCGGATCGCGGCCGGCCGCGAACCATCGCGCCCCGCCAGCGCATACTCGCGCGCCAGCCGCCGAATGGTTTTAGCGTCGATGCCGGTAATCTCCGCCGCACGCTCCGGTGCGTGGTCCGCTTTCAGCGCATGATCACGCAGCTCTTCGTCCCCAACCGTGCACTGCGCCATGTACGCACGATCTTCCAGACCCTCCGCGAAGATCACATGCATCATCGCGAGCGCCAGCAGTCCATCGGTGCCCGGCCGGATGGCGAGATGCTCATCCGCAGCCGCTGCCGTGCGCGTGCGATAAGGGTCGATTACCACCAGCCGCCCGCCCGCGCGTCGCGCCTGCTCGACGAACGGCCACAGATGGATATTATTGCCGTGGATATTCGCGCCCCATGCGAGGATCAGCCCGGAGTGCGCAAAATTTTCGGGCCCCATGCCGAGCTTCACGCCGTAGACGCTCTTCAGCGCGACGCCACCTGCCTCCGAGCAGATGGTCCGCGCCAGTTGCGATGCGCCCAGCCGGTGAAAGAATCGCCGGTCCATCGACCCAAAGCCCAGCTTGCCGATCGTCCCCGCATAGCTGTACGGCAGGATGCTCTCCGGTCCCCACTCTGCCGCAATCGCCTTCAGCCGCGCAGCAATCTCATCCAGCGCCTCATCCCACGTGATCCGCTCGAAAACGGTTTCCGATCGAAAATCCGGGTGCCCCACATCTCGATTCTGAGATGTGGGGTACCCCTTCGCCGCGCCCTTCTTCCGCCGCATGGGATAAAGCAGACGATCCGGCGAATACACGCGGTCCAGATATTTCGCCACCTTGCCGCACAGAAAGCCCTGCGTCACCGGATGCGCCGGGTCACCCACCATCTTCACCGCGCGTTCGCTCTTCACGCCGTCCGCACCAGTCACGGTTTCAACCGTTACCAGCACGCCGCACGAGTCCGGGCAGTCATGCGAGCACACCGCATGAACGACGCGTGTTTGCCGCTCGCTTTCCACAATGCCTTAATCCTATCGCTGGTTGTCTAGGTCAGGGGATCGTAAGCAGCTTTCTTGATACCAAAAGCCAGCACAGGACACCCACCAGACGCCCGATTCTCCATCTTGGGGATCAGTTTGCCCATGTGAGTGGTGGAATTGCCGTAAGAGGGCCCGCGCCCGAGTTCATCGAATATATCTTGAAGCTCACTCGCCCGGGTTACGATGATTCCAACACTGAGGACGTTCAGATCGAAGAGCAAACGAAATGTCGTTAGATCTCGATCATAGAAGGGGTCTTTGTTGTTCCACTCAGTTTCGATAGCGACCCGATTTCGGAAGTAGTCCACATGGTGTGTGGGAGCTAGTGTCTTGGTCCCATCGGCCGAGACCTCAATCTGGAAGGTATGTTCCTTCCAGCCTCGGTCGTAGAAGTAAGAATCAATCTCTTTTGAGATGCTTGATTTGTTCTTGCCGGGGTTCACGATGTGGCTGCGCCGCAGCGTGAATTGTTGCAGCATCGAAACGAGATCGTTCCACTCGTTTCTGAAATCTGTGTGGAGGATCGACACGGCATGGTGTTTTTCGGCAACTTCAAACTTGCTTATTAATCCAGACGGCAGCAGATCCAAACTCACTGGATTACTCCGTCGAATAACTCAGGAGAATTCTGAGAGTGGTTTGAATATGTCGGCCAGTCGGGAACATATGTCTTCGCCTGGTTACCCCAGGCAGTCCATCCTTTTCGAACACCCCGAGCGAAGAGTTCAAATCGCGGACCGGGGCTACAGGATTCGATCAGTGGATACTGCTCATCAGGTTTACGTGAATGTTCTCGCTTCCTAGAGGCAAGATAGTTCACCTGAGTTCTTCCAGGCTGAAGCGTACGTGCGTTCTTACCGCGAACGCCGAACAAAAGAACCTCAGTGACGTTACGGAAGTAGAACCCAACACCCCTACCGTCCGATCCTCCATCTTTCCGGATTTTGTGCCAGATGAGATTGCTTTTGTATTGAAAGCCCCAGGACTTCATGACTTCGAGGCCTTCTGGAAGGAGCGCGTTTGGTACCCAAAGGTAGAGATGGCAAACCGGAGCCGCTGCATGGACTACGGGCAGCGACTTGATCTCCTTGAGAGACATCGTGGGGTAACGAGCCAAACGGTTATGCTCTGGGGCGACTTTGCCAGTTCTATTTTGAAATTGCCACGGCGGATCGGCCAAAATCGTTCCAAATCGCCTTCCGTTGACGAAGCTACGAAGATCTTCGGCGACATCGCTATAGTTCTCGAGGGCTAACTCCATTGTGATCTCATGCTAATCCTCCCCTTTGCTTAGCAGAACGAATTTAAAGCGAAAATCTGCATGTACAATATGTGTAAATCCCGGTACGGAACCGCTGCGGAAACGAGCTCTGCCATTCCAAGTTCCTACCGCACTCCCGCCATCGCCGCGCGGAACAGTCCTTCAAACTCTTCCTTGAGCGCGGGCTGTTTCCCCAGCGCAGCCTCGACCGCCTTCTCCGCCACCGGCCGCGCATAACCCAGGTTCACCATCGCGCTCAGCACATCATCCGCAGCCGCGCCGTGCGAGACCGCACCGCCCACAACAGGAGCCGCCGCCATATCGTCCAGCTTGTCCTTCAACTCCAGCACCACGCGCTCGGCGGTCTTTTTGCCGATGCCGGGAATCCTGGTCAGCGTCGCGTGGTCGCCCCCGCGGATCGCCGTCACCAGCCTGCCTGCATCGATCCCGCTCAGCACCGTGATCGCCAGCTTCGGCCCAATGCCGGAGATCGTCAGCAGCTTCTCGAACAGCCGCTTCTCCTCCGGCTGGGCGAAGCCGAACAGCGCGATCTGATCCTCGCGCACGTGGGTGTAGATATAGAGGCGCGCCTCGGCGCCCTCCGGCGGCAACGCGGCAAAGGTCGCCACGCTGATGGTGGCCTCATACCCAACGCCGCCGCACTCCACAATCGTCCCGTTCGGCGACTTCTCCAGCAGCCGCCCGCGCAGCATCGCAATCATTCCGCCGATTGTATCCCTCGACCGCCCCATTCACGCGCAGTTCGGTCGCGCATGAGTGGATTGCACTACGTCCCAAACCGCTCCGCCGCCCGCATCTTCGCCTTCGCTGCTTCCTCTTCGCGGTTCTTGGGAGGGGCATGCGTCTCCAGCGAAAACAGCAGTTGCCGCGACACCGCCGTTACCTCATCCACGGCAGCAAGAAACGCCGCTTCGTTCGCCTGCGAAGGTTTGTTGAAGCCTGTGATCTTGCGCACAAACTGCAGCGACGCCGCCTTGATCTCGTCTTCCGTCACCGGCGGCTCAAAGTTGAAAAGCGTCTTGATGTTCCGGCACATGCGTTCGCTCCATTGCCTAGCGTATTCCGACCATCTTGTGCGTTTGCACGCTAAGCCGCCACTGCGGATTCTCCATGCAGTACCGGATCGCGCGCTCCGTGTTCTCTCTCACCTGAGGGCCGTCCATGGGTTGCAAGAAGAAGTTCTTGAAGTCCATTGCTGCAAACCGCTCCGGCTCTGCCTCAATCTGCGGATAAACCAGCTTCAGTTCATCGCCCGTCATTTGCACCAGCGGCGCTCCCGCCTTTGGGCTGACGCAGATCCAGTCGATCCCCGCCGGCGCAGCAATCGTCCCATTTGTCTCCACCGCAATCTCGAACCCGCGCGCATGCAGCGCCACCATCAGCGCTGTGTCCAGTTGCAGCAGCGGCTCCCCACCCGTGCACACTACAAATCGTTTTCCAGAGTTCGCTCCCCAGCACTGCGCAATCCGCTCCGCCAGTTCCTCCCCCGTCGCGAACTTGCCGCCGTCCGGACCGGCGCCAACAAAATCCGTATCGCAGAACCGGCATACCGCGGTCGCGCGGTCCTCCTCGCGCCCGGACCACAGATTGCATCCAGCAAACCGGCAGAACACCGCTGCCCTCCCTGCCTGCGCGCCCTCGCCCTGCAGCGTGTAAAAGATTTCCTTGACGGTGTAACTCACGCTCGCACCTGATATCTCAGCGGATCGGCAATTCCGTTCTCTCGAAAGCCCTTCCGGCGCAGCACGCACGAGTCGCACTCGCCGCACGGCTCGCCCGTCCCCGAAGGATCGTAGCAACTGCTCGTCAGCGCGTAGTCCACACCAAGATCGAGCCCGCGCCGGATGATCTGCGCCTTCGTCAACGCGATCAGCGGTGTATGAATCTTCAACCGCTGCCGGCCTTCCACGCCTGCTTTCGTCGCCAGGTTCGCCAGCCGCTCAAACGCCTCGATGAACTCCGGCCGGCAGTCCGGATATCCGCTGTAATCCAGCGCGTTCACGCCGATAAAGATATCGCTTGCGCCCAGCACCTCCGCCCATGCCAGCGCGAAAGAGAGGAAGATCGTATTGCGCGCCGGCACGTATGTGATCGGGATCTCGCCGCTCATCTCCTCTTCCGTGCGGCCCTTCGGTACGGCGATCTCTGCCGTCAACGCCGACCCGCCAAAGGCACGCAGATCGATCTCTGCTATGCGATGCTCGGTCGCGCCACCCGCCGCCGCAACCCGCCGCGCGCACTCCAGCTCCCACGCGTGCCGCTGCCCATACGAGAACGACAGCGCATACGCGTCGAAGCCCTCCGCACCTGCGATCGCCAGCACCGTCGCCGAGTCAAGCCCGCCGCTCAGCAGCACAATCGCTTTGGCGGGTTCCGATTTCGCCCTGCTCTCCGCCACTCATTACCGCCCACGTACAAGTTCTGCGCCAAACGGCACAGAATTTAATCGTATTGCGTCTCATGGAAGTTGACGAGCCCCACCAGGCTGCCTGAGGGAGAACACGAAAGGACAAGCGGCCTGGGACTGTCCGCCGCCCCCAGTCCTAAGACTGTTGGCGAACGATCCCAGGGCGGCCCGTCTGGCCTGACACGCCACCAGGATGGGGCGCGAGAAGTGCCTGCATGAGTCTCGCCGGTCCCATGTAGAAAGTCCGTAGAAATAGCCTTAAGAACTGGTAAGAACGGGCCCGTTCTCAGCTCTCTCCGCGTGCGCGGTCTTCGCCCGACGGGTTCAGGCGATACCCCACCCACGGCTCGCTGCGGATATACTGCGGCTCCCCGCCGGGTTCAATCTTTTTTCTCAGTTGAGCAACCAGCACCCGCAGATACTCCGGCTGGTCCACACCCGCTGCGCCCCATATGGCGCGCAGCAATATCTTGTGCGTCAGTACGCGGTCCGCATTGCGCGCGAAAAAGACCAGCAGGTCGAACTCTTTCGGCGTCAGATGCACGTCCTGCCCCTTCACCGCTGCCTGATGGCGTTCCACATCGATGCGAAAGTCGCCAAGCTCGATGATGGTTTCAGCCGGCGCCGTCGCGATGCGCCGCATCTGCGCTCGCACACGCGCCAGCAGCTCCTGGATGCTGAACGGCTTGGTGATGTAGTCGTCCGCGCCTTCGTCCAGCGCGGCGACCTTCTGGGCATCCTGACTGCGCACACTCAGGACAATCACCGGAGCGGTCGAGCGCTCCCGCACCGCGCGGGTCAGTTCGATGCCATCCATGCCGGGCATGGCGAGGTCTGTGATGAGGAGGTCTGGCTGCTCCTTGAGAAACAGCTCCAGAGCATCCATGCCATTCTGCGCGGTGGTCACCTCGTGGCCGTTGCTCACCAGCGCCGTGCGCAGCACCCGCGTGATCTGCGGCTCGTCGTCCACGACCAAAATCCGCATGCTTAGCCCCTTTGAGCCGGCTTCTCTCCGTTGCCGGGGTTGCGCGCCACGCGGCACGCATTCTTCTTTATATAGCGGTGAAACCCATAAAAAAATTGTAAGACTCCGGCCTTGGCCCGTACGCGGCAGCTAGAATCCGCACTGTGTATACTCGCCGCCTGATCGAAGCCGCGCGCTGGCTTGCAGTTGCAATTGTTCTCGCCGCGATTACTGTCATCTATGGATACTGTTTCCGCGTCAACCACACCACGGTCGCGCTGACCATGCTGCTGCTGGTGCTCGTGATCGCCGGGAACGTCGGCCTGCGCTACGCTGTTGGCGCTTCCATCGGCGCCACCATTCTCTTCAACTTCTTCTTCCTTCCGCCGGTCAACACACTCACCATCGCCGACACGCAAAACTGGATCGCCCTGTTCGCCTTCCTCGGCACCGCCATCTACGCCGCACATCTCGCCGCACGCATTCGCGAAGAAGCCGGCGAAGCCAACGCCCGGCGCCGCGAGTCCGAGATGCTCTATCGCCTTGGCCGCCAACTTCTGCAGCCGGAGAACGTCGGCCAGCTCTTCAACTACATCCCATCCGCCGTGGCCAGCGCATTCAACTCGCCCGCCGTCACCCTCTATGTTGCTGACCGCGACCGGATCTATCTCTCCGAGCCCAGGCGCATCTCCAGCCTCCACATTCAGTGGCGCGACGACGCTACGGCTGAATCGTCCATCGCATCCGAGCGCCCTCGCTCGGAGGTCGTTCGAGACCTGCGCGAGGCCATGAACCTGCCTATCTTCCATCCACCGGAAAGCGGTTATCCCGCCGCCATTCCGCTGCGCATCGGCGTGCGCCCCGCCGGAGCGCTCCTGCTGGAGGCGACTCCGCTTTCACGCGAGGCGATGGAGGCGCTCAGCGGCCTTGTCTCCATGTCCATTGAGCGTGCGGAGGCCCTGGAAACCAGCGCGCGTGCGGAAGCTGCCAAGGAAACGGAACGCCTGCGCACGGCGCTGCTCGACTCCGTCACACACGATCTGCGGACTCCACTCACCGGCATCAAGGCTTCCATCACAGCGCTGCTCTCGCAGCCTGCACTCCAGCCATCCGAGCAGCAGGAGTTCCTCACAGTCATCAACGAAGAGTCCGACCGCCTGAACCACCTGATTGAACAGGCGGTCGAAATGGCGCAGCTCGATGCCAATAAAGTCCAACTCGATCTCCAGCCCCACCGCATCGCAGACCTCATCGATCCCGCGATCTCCGAGCACCGCCTCACCTGCCCCGCTCGTGACTTCCGCGTCTCCATCTCCGCGGGGCTGCCAATGGTCCTCGCCGATGCCGCATGGATGGGCAAGGTGCTCGCGAACCTGCTGGGCAATGCGGTGAAGTATTCGCCGCTCGATCAACCGATTTTCCTTACTGCCGAGTTGCAGAACGACTTCGTCGCCATCTCCGTAGCCGATCGCGGTCAGGGAATCGATCCCTTCGAGCAAGAGAGTATCTTCGACAAGTTCTACCGGGGACGCTCGTACCGCGACCCCGCCCTGCGGCAACACATCGCCGGTACTGGGATGGGACTGGCCATCGCCAGGGCCATCGTCGATGCCCATGGCGGGACGATTTCGGTGACCAGCCAGCGCGGACACGGATCCGTGTTCACCTTCACGCTGCCTGTGGCCAGGATGCCAGAGCATCAAGGCTAAAAAAGACGCAAAAGCTACGCGGGCCAAAATGCCGCATACGCGCGAATCTGCCCTGCGCGTCTGCGGTCGTTGTTACTGCACCACTGGCCAGTCATTGTCCCAGCGAAGGGACTTCAGCCAGAGATGCGGCGTGTCGTTGTCGGCGGTCTTGAGGGCGTGGAAGACGATCAGGCTCTCATCGTTCTGCGGGTCGATCCAAACGGTTGCGCCGCCCGGCGCACTCCAGGCGGCATTGCCCACCGTGCTGCCCGTAATGATGACCGTGCCGCCGCCATGCATCATCGGCGTACCCTCATCGTCGAGAAACGGCCCATGCGGACTGTCCGAGCGCCCGACGGCTTCCTTGTAGTCATCCGTGCCGGGCGATGGGTCGCAGCAATGGTCGATGGAAACGAACAGATAGTAGAAGTCGCCATGGCGGATCAGCGATGCGCCCTCGATGGGATCGCCGGGAACGCCGGGCCGCCTCGCGAGGTCATAGCGGGTGACGTCGGCAGTCGAGAGCATGCCTGTCGCGGGATCGATGGCACGCTGCTTGATGCCCGACCAGTAGCTGCCGTAGGTGAGCCATACGCTTCCGTCGCGGTCGACGAAGATGTTGGGGTCTATGGCGTTGAAGTCGTCGCCTGGTTTTGAGTGGAGCACCGCGCCGCGGTCGATCCAGCGATAAGCAGCCTCGGCGGGATTCAGCGTGGCGTTGGTCACGAGCCCAATGACCGAACGTTGCGAGCCGGCGGTCGAGACGGCGTAGTAGAGGTGATAGGTCCCGCTGAAGTAAGAGATATCCGGCGCCCAGAGATATTGCGCGTTCGGCACTGCCTTGCGGACCCACGCAGGTATCGCGCCGAACACGCTGCCGCACGCAGTCCATGTTCCTTTGTCGCGCGAGCAGCGGATGTGCAGAAAGCCGGCGGGCTGCCCGGGCCAATCCGAGCTGAAAGCGTAGTACATCTTTCCCTGCCGGATCACGCTGGGATCGTGTATCGGGCCTGTGTCGCCGGCGAGCGCATAGGACGCGAGCACCGCCTTTGCCGACGGAGAATACGAGAGCGCACCCGCGAGGATGTTGGCGCCGCAGGCAGACAGCACACACAGAGAAACGCCGAGGGCAGCAAGGCGAAGCGCCTTGGAAAACATGACAGGACTTGCAGCCTTTCAGGGGAGTAACTGAAAGGTAGGGTCTGCGGAATCTCCGGTCAAGAAATTTCGTCGTTGCGAGACAAGCTTTTTACATCCGCGAAGCCAGTGCAGAAAAGGCGGAGGAAATATTCCTCCGCCTCCTTGTTCCGCTTTGCCCCCAAGTGGATCAGATGCGTTGCGCAGGAGTTGTTACAGCTGCGCCTGCAGCGTCTCCGCCGATTGCCCTGCGGCCCGCACTGCCAGCACGGTCACGTTGCGCTCGGCAGGAGTGACGACCAGACCAAGCTGATCGTGCAGCAACTGGAACAGCTGCTGCTGGCTGGTGTAGTTGGCCACCGTGAAGTCGAAGCTGCCGGCGAGGTGCGTCTCATCCAGCAGCACGCGATCGAGGTCCGGCTCCAGCGTGCGGCGGAAATCCGCCATGGTGCTGGCCTGGACAGAGATTCCGGTGGAAGAGCCTTTTTCGGTACAGTCCTGCCCAAAGACGGTGACCTTGCCGAGATCGTCAGACGAGTCCGCGGCGGGGAATCCTGTTAACTCCGCGGCAGTCATCTTGGCGACGTGACGCTTCATGGCTGCGCCCGGGCCGTTCGGCGCCGTCAGCACATAGACATTCATGGGACGGCTCTCGGGCGCGATCTTGAGCCCGAAGCGCTTCTGCACCGCGTCGGCCAGCAGGCGCTGCATGGTGCTGTCGTCCACCTCGACCGGCAGGCTGACGGAGATGTCGAAGCGCTGGTCGGCGATGGCCTCGTTCGGGAAATCGATACGGCGGGAGTCCACGTTGAAGATCTGCGCGATCAGCGTGCGCAGGTCATAACCCTTCGCAGTCCACGAATCGCCCCCGGTTTCGATGGACGAACTGCCTTCCGGCTGGCTCGTGGGCGCGATATGCACCTGGTAGGGGAGGGCTGCGTGGTCCTCGCTGACGGCCCGCGAATGGGGTCGGGAGGCATTGCTCTGGGCGCCGGCGATTGCCGGCGAGACGATCAGACCTAAACTCAACCAAACGAGGAAAGGGGCCCGGTGCATACCCCTCTATTTCGTCATGTATGTACCTCGCCAGCCATCCCACTTTGGCAACAGCCCCACCCGGAAAGGCTACAACGCAGCGATGGGTCAGACGGTTGAGGCGCTGCCTACCACTTTCGTGGCATCCAGGTAAGCCGCCGCCGGTTCAAGGCTGGCGTTTTGGCCGGCAACACGCCGCACCTGCCTGTATCCCAATAAGAAGAGCGAGACGAGAAGCGCGCATTCGCAGTTTCGCCAGAAGACGCGTGAGATTTCCGCCGCGCAGTTGGCTGCAACCCAGACCAAGAGCACAATTGCGCCCGTCAGGCGAGGGCGCTTCGTCGCGGCAATCAGCCGGTAGCCGATGATTGCCATAAAGAACGTAAACGGGAATATCTCGTACTCAATCAACCGCGGATTGAGCAGCAGAACACCGACCATCATCAATGGAATCCACTGCTCCCGGGTGAGATAGCCGCGTCGATAGGCGCGTGACAAGCGATACAGACCGAAAAAGATGGTGAGTGAAGCAACGAGATAGAAGAGCACGGAAGGCAAAGTGGAGGGAAGGTGCAACGCCGCCAAAGACGCTCCTACGCGGCCAGCCGGTCCGGATCCGAAATCATGGTTGAAACTGAACATGCGGTTGGTCGCCTGCAGATAGTTCCGGAACGAAACGGGCCACAACCGGATCTGCATCGCAAACAATGCAAGACCGGCTGCCGCGATAGCCGACGCGGAAAGCCACTGCCGGGGAGCTGAGAGCAGCGGAATTGCCAGCAGCGTCAGATACGGCACCTTCACGCATGAAGCCAGGAAAACGGCAGCGTAAAACCAAGCCCAGTGGCCGCGTGTCCATCCGCGCCACGCCGCAAGGAATATCAGGCCGAAGAGAATGAAGGCGATATTGCCGCCGAGCACTGAATCGAAGAGTAGCAATCCAGGGAAGAAGAGTGGTAAGGGCGCAAGCAGATCCGCGACATATTTTTCGTGAGGCATGGCGAGTCGCCTCGCAACCAGCAACTGCGCGAGAACCATGAGGACATAGAACGTCCAGTAGATGAATTTCACGGCCTTGTCGGGCGCTGCTGCAATGGCCCGTAGCCCTTGGAGAGTGATCGGCGGGTAGACATACACAAACGGCCGGGGATCACCCCGCTGCGCCGCGGCGGTCTGCAGATAGGCGTTCTGGGCCGCGATGTCGTTCAGATAGGGATCAGTTCCGTTGCGAAGGGAATGGATTGCCCGCTGTGTCACTGCAAAATCCCAGCCGGTCGGCTGATCGACCGCGAACCAACAAACGACACCCATCAGCGCAAGGGCCCAAACGAGCCGGGAAAGAAGAGGCAGACGCAAAAGATGCTCCTCTCGGCTGCACACAAGGCTGAAGTTGCACTGGGTTCAGCCCCCGCGCGGCGATTCATTCATTTTAGAGGTAGGCCGCAATTGCCGGCGGCCCAATCCCTACCGCGAGATCACGCCGAGAGTCACCTGCGTGGAGGAGTCCAGACTGATGTTGCTCTGAAACGCGGAGAGCGTTCCCGAGATGCCGGCGATGGAAGCGCCCGACAGCATCACGCCCGGCAGGCCTGTACGGCGCGGCGCGTCGTGAAGGTCAATCCCGCCCGTAGCGACGGGTTCCACGGGGGCAGCGGCGCCAACGGCGGTGGTTGTGCCCAGCGCGTCCCGAGTTCGGTCCCCGACCGTGGTTGGAGAGCCGCCGATGCCCGGGTCGCCTGTGCCGATGCTGCCTCGCGAGGATCCATTACCTGTAATAGAGCCGTTGCGCGTAGTGGAAGTACCACCCGGGTAGCCATTGGCGGAGCCTGGACCCCCGACAGGAGAACCTGCTCCGCCTATACCGCCGCCGCCCATGCCGCCTATTCCTGAGGAATCGGCGCCGATAACAGGGGTGTCGGTCCCGATGCCGCCCATGGGATCGTTGATGGATGGCAGCCCCGCTCCACCGCCCATAGGGCCGCCGCCGCCCGACGAGCGGCCGCGCCTCCGTGGTTGAGACGGATCCGAAAGATTCGACTTGAGGCTGGCTGCGGATGTGACGGTGCGCAGCGCACACCGAATGGGAACGACCTTGCCGTCGCGCAGAACCGCGCGGTCGATATTGATCGACAGCACCGCGGCAGAGGCATCCTTCTCATAGCTCTTTGCGCGCACAACATGGCCGGTTAGCTTTGTGCCTTTGGGTAGTTCTGTCCCGTTGGCCAGCTTGGCGTCTTCGGTAACTTCGAGCACAATGCCCTGACCGGCGGCGGCATTCTTGGTATCGATTTTTCCGGCGACCTTCGCGTTTACGTTTGTGAGGTAACGATCCATGAGCGCAATCTGCTCGGGGGTCATCTCGGGCGCGGGAGCGGTCGCCTCCGTGGTTGTGGTATCCATCGCGTTAGGGTCGTGATCGCGCGGCGGCTGCTGGGCGCGCGATGACAGCGTGAGACACACGCCGAGGGCAATCAGGATGGAACGCTGAAGGGGCGATGTTCTCCGGAGCTTCATTCGTATGCTCCATTCCGCGTTGCGGCGAGAATCTCTACGCAGAAGCTGACTGGCGGTCCCGTTCGAGCGATTCGACGCGCTTGTCGAGATTCAGAGCGTTCATGATGGAGGTGTGCTGAGAATCCATCTTCGCCGTGATAGCGTCGAACTTTGCGCTCTGTGCCTCGATCCTATTGTTGAGGGTTTCCATCCTCGCCAGCATCAGTTCGTTGGTGGATGAGATCCGTACCGACAAGGTCTCTATCTTATGTTCGATCAGCGCTGCGAGCGCTTCATCGCGCAATTTCGCTTCGCGCTCAAAGCTTTCGAGCTTAACGCACAGGGCCTTCAACTCTGGCGCTACCAAATCCTGAATCACTTTGCGAACGTCGTCTATCGTTCCCATGCTGCTCTCCGGAGATCAAGTATAGCAGCGGCGCAAAGCCCTTCTATTGCATTGCTGCGGTAAACTGGATACGTCGCGCTTTTCGCCTAATCGACACATTTTGAACGCACCAAGAACAGGAAAAACTCCCCAGTGAGCACCTCGCAGACCCTCTCGAACCCCGAAACAACCACGCGCGCCGCCGCGTCGCACAAGCCGATCTTCAACATCGCCATCATTGCGCACGTCGACCACGGCAAGACGACGCTGGTGGACGCGATGCTGCGGCAGAGCGGGACCTTCCGAGCCAACGAAGCTGTGGCCGAGCGGGTCATGGATTCGAACGATCTGGAGCGCGAGCGCGGCATTACCATTCTGGCGAAGAACACGGCGCTCTACTACCACGACAAGAAGATCAACATCGTGGACACGCCGGGGCACGCCGACTTCGGCGGCGAGGTGGAGCGCGCGCTGAAGATGGTGGATGGCGTGGTTCTGCTGGTGGACGCAAGCGAGGGACCGCTGCCGCAGACGCGCTATGTACTGTCGAAGGCCTTGGAGGCGAAGCTGACGCCGATCCTGGTGATCAACAAAATCGACCGGCCCGATGCGCGTCCGCAGGAGGTGCTGAACGAGGTCTACGACCTCTTCATCGACCTCGATGCGGACGAGTCCATGCTGGAGTTTCCAGTGCTGTACACCAACGGCAAGCTGGGCACAGCGACCAAGGACCTCGCAACGCTGGGCACGGACCTCCAGCCGCTGTTCGAGGAGATCATCACGACGATTCCTGCAGCGAAGGGCGATGCCGATGGGCCCGTGCAGATTCTGGTGACAAACCTCGACTACTCGGACTATCTGGGACGTCTGGCCATCGGACGTGTCTTCAACGGAACCATGAAGGCGGGATCCGAATACAACGTCGCACGCGTGGACGGCACCTTCGCGAAGTACAAGATCACGAAGCTGTTCAGCTTTGCCGGGCTGAAGCGCGTGGATGTGGATGAGACGGAAGTGGGCGACATCGTTGCGATTGCAGGCATTCCTGGAATCACCATTGGCGAGAGCTTCTGCGACGTAGAGAACCCGAAGCCGTTGCCGGGGATCAAGATCGATGACCCTACGATTGCGATCCAGTTCAACGTGAACAACTCGCCATTCGCGGGGCGCGAGGGCAAGTGGGTCACGTCACGCAACCTGCGCGACCGGCTGGACAAGGAGCTGCTGACCAACGTCTCGCTGAAGATGCACGACACCGGTTCGCCGGACTCCTTCAAGGTGCTGGGGCGCGGCGAGCTGCAACTGGCGATCCTGATTGAGATGATGCGGCGCGAAGGCTTCGAGATGATGGTGAGCCGCCCTGAGATTGTCACCAAGCGAATCGACGGCCAGCTGATGGAGCCGGTGGAGCAACTGACGATCGATATTCCGGAAAACTTCGTGGGCACGGTGATTGAGCGGCTGGGCCCGCGCAAGGGCGAGATGACCAAGATGACCAACCACGGGTCCGGGCGCGTGCGCATGGAGTTCCGCATACCGAGCCGCGGGCTGATTGGGCTGCGGTCCGAGATGCTGACCGAGACGCGCGGGACGATTGTGATGAACGCTATCCTCGATGGCTATGTGGCGTACCAGGGCGAGATTCCGCAGCGCGCGACGGGCGCGCTGGTGAGCGACCGCCAGGGCGTGACAACCACCTACGCGCTGGATGCGCTGCAGGACCGTGGCGTGCTGTTTGTGCCGGACGGCGTTGAAGTGTACGAGGGAATGGTCATCGGGGAGCACTCGCGCGACAACGACCTGGACGTGAACTGCGTGCGCGAGAAGAAACTGACGAACATGCGCGCGTCCGGATCGGACGAGGCGTTGCGGCTGGTGCCATACAAGAACCTGACGCTGGAGCAATCGATCGAGTTTATTGCGGACGATGAGCTGGTGGAGGTGACGCCGAAGTCGCTGCGGCTGCGCAAGAAGGTGCTGCAGGCGAACCGGCGGCCGAAGAAGGGCGTGGTGGAGTAGGGATTTGTTGACAGGTGTACGACCTATCGGCAAGATGGCTGTATGAGCACTGTAGAGGATCTCAGAACGGTATTGCAGGATTTCCTGGCGCCCGAGCTGCGTACGATTACGGCCCGTCTGGATGGAATTGATCAGCGGTTCGATGGCTTGCGGTCCGAATTCGGCGCGAAGCTTGAAACCGTTGACACCAAGATCGACGGATTACGTACAGAATTGGGCGCGAAGCTTGAGACCATGGATACAAAGCTGGTGGGCTTAGGCGTTCAGATCCAGGACATCAAGTCGTCGCTCGAACTGGATCGCCGCTTGACGAAGCTGGAATCACGCCAGGCCGCGACGCAGTAGTCGCTTCGCCGAACGCCTATTTATCGATCTTCAGGGTGATATCGAACTCCTTGCGGGTGTCGAAGGAGCTGATGTTCTTGACAGAGCTCTTCTTGCCGCCACTCTCGGCCCATACTTCATAGTCGGTGTTCTGGGCGAGCTGGCCGAAGCGATAGCTTCCGTCATCGGCTGCAATGTAGCTCTTTACGGCCAGCGTATGGCTGTCCTTCAGGTAGACGGTGGCCCCTTTAAGGCCTGCACCCGACTTGTCCACAACCTTGCCTTGAACCGTGCGGAGAGCATTGGCATCCTGCGCAACGGCGCAGTTAGATACCGTTAGCGCTGCAAAGCCTGAAAACCCAAGCAGCAAAGCGAACAGGATGCCACAGATGCGGCGGCGAAACGACAGCGCGAGCCCACGAGATTCCATAGAGAAACTATACGCCCTCCAGATTAAGCACGGCTGAACAGCGCTATTCCTCTTCATCCTCCATGGTGGGCGGCTCGTCTTCGTCGTCGTAGCCGGCTTCGTCGACGGGCGCGACTTCAAGCGGGTCCACCGAGACGACCTCAAGGTCGAGGCCGCACTCCGCGCACTGGATGGTTTCGCCCTCTTCCACCTCGTCGGAGTCGATGGTGATGGGGGAATCGCATTCGGGACAAACAACAGCCATGGGAAACGCCTCCGCAGCAGCTTAGAAGATGGACTTGGCCTCAAGGATGTCTTGGAGCCCACTTGCGCCATCCGGCCCACCCATTGGGCGCCGGGGACGCGTACTCAGATACCCGGATAGTATCCGCAGGCTTCCCGCGTCGCGTCAAGCGCTGAACTTCGAAGGCAGTTCGATTTGGGATGGGGCCATCGATGGCAGGTTTGGTCCGAAGTGGAATGTGGTGAAATGGGGAGGCATGTCGCGATATGAGCCGGTAACGATGACCTTCCCCCCTTTCGGCGGCATGGTGCGCCGCCTGGTGCTGGCGAACGTCGCCGTGTTCTTTGTCGCGCTGATCGCGGGACTGATTGCGCCCCACACGACGGAGCAGTTGACCGGCCATCTTCTGCTGCAGCCGTGGGCCGCATTGCATGGCCAGATCTGGCGGCTGGTGACCTACAGCTTCTTCAACAGCATTCTCGACCTGCTGTTCGGGATGCTAACGCTGTGGTTCTGCGGGTCAATCCTGGAGGGCAGCTACGGCAGCCGCTGGTTCGCGGAACTGTACTTCACCTCGGCAATCGGCGGCGCGTTGCTGGCTTCGGGGCTGAGTTATACCCGCGTGCTGCATCTCGATCCCACGACCGATCTGACGGCAACGGCATGGCCTGCCGTCTTCGGCGTGCTGATCGTGATTGCAGTGCGCTTCGGCGAGATGGAATTCATGCCGCTGTTTCCGCTTCGCTGGACCATCCGCGCGAAGTACATGGTGGCGATCTACATCCTGATCTATCTGGCGCTGCTCCTGCGCAGTGGCGATGACTTCAGCGCGCTTACGGTGCTGACCGGAACGCTGTGCGGATGGCTGTACATGCAGTTTGCGCCCCGCCGCGGGATGGGCTTCGGCCTGAGCGAGCAGATGTACGGCATGCGCAATGCGTTCTACCGGGCCAAGCGGCGGCGCGCGGCAAAGAAGTTTGAAGTCTACATGGGCAAGCAGGGCCGCCAGGTAAAGTTCGACCGCGACGGCAAGTACATCGACCCCGACGCCGAACGCAAAGACCCGAACGACAGGAAGTGGATGAATTAGGCACCCTTCCGTGCGTTGTCTTTGTCCGGGTTGCGTTGGCATATGCCAAGGCATATACTCGGAGCGAGGTAGGTTTCCGTGGCGACCGCAGCGCAAACCCGTTCCGTGCGCATCTTCCGCAATGGAAGAAGCCAGGCGATCCGCATTCCGCGCGAGTTTGCGCTGCCGGGGAATGAGGCGACCATCACGCGGGACCGCAAGGGACGGCTGATAGTCGAGGCAAAGCGGAAGCCCACAGTAAGTGAACTGCTGAAGAGCTGGGATCGCCTAAGCGACGATGAAGCAATGCCCCCGATTGATAAGCTGACCGTAGAGCCGTTCGACTTCTGATGCCTGTCTACCTGCTCGATACAAATGCTTTCTCTGAACTGGTGAACGATCCTGAGGGCAAGGTCGCGCACAAGTATCAGCGCGTTGAGTCGGACCCAGGCAATGCTGTGCTGCTGAGTATTGTCACAGCATGTGAGGCGCGATACGGCGTACAGAAGCGCCGTGCCAAGAGGCTGGCCGAAAGAGTCGAAGAACTGCTCGACGCGTTTCTGGTGGTTCCGCTGGACGTTGGCGTTGATTCGCACTATGCACATCTACGAACTGATCTGGAATTGCGCGGGCAGCCCATTGGACCGAACGATATGCTGATCGCAGCGCATGCGCTTGCCCTGGATGCGATTCTGGTAACCGACAATACGAGTGAGTTCCGGCGCGTGAAGGGATTGCGCGTCGAGAATTGGCTGCGCGGCTAGCTTGCCACGGCCGATTTCTTGGCACGCAGCCGCAAGATAACTGCGATTGCCACCAAGGATGGAACGAATAGGAACAGGCTGAAGCTTAGTTCCATACCAACAGCATCTCCACCAACATTTGTCATGCCGAACGGCAAGCAAACGCTAGCTACTGCCAATCCGATCAGGATGTTTCTAGCGAGACGATAGCGCCGGAGGCCGACGACCGCGACGGGAAGAACGCTGAGCAGAACAGTAGCTACCCCGAAATCTTGCCAGCCAAGTCGTGGTTTTGATCGATCGAAAAAGAGACCATAGAACAAGAAGCTTCCGAGGACAAAATATGCCGCCGAAACAATAGTCGCGAACGCAGTTGCGACCCTAAGCGCTCGCGACATGCAGTTCAGCTCTTCTGCGCGATACGCAGGTGCAACTCGCGGAGCTGCTGGTCGGTGGCGGGTGACGGCGCGTCACACATCAAGTCGATGGCCTTGGCGGTCTTGGGGAAGGCGATCACCTCGCGCAGGCTCTGCGCGCCGGCAAGGATCATGACAATGCGGTCGAGGCCCAAGGCAATGCCGCCATGCGGCGGCGTGCCATACTCCAGCGCATCGAGGAAGAAGCCGAAACGCTCTTCCGCTTCTGCATCGCTCATGCCGAGCGAGCGGAAGATCTCCGCCTGCACGTCCTGGCGATGGATACGAATCGATCCTGACCCAAGCTCGGTGCCGTTGAGCACGATGTCATAAGCGAGCGCGCGAACGGCGCCTTTGTCCGAAGTGAGGCGGCCGGCGGCGATATCGTCCTCATGCGGCGAGGTGAAGGGATGGTGCGCGGCGTCCCAGGTGCGCGTCTCCTCGTTCCACTCGTACATCGGGAAGTCGGTGACCCAGAGGAATTTGTAATCGGATGCGTTACCTTTTTGCTCGAAGAGCTTGTGCTTGTCCGCGAACTTGCGCGCAATCTCCAGGCGCAGCAGGCCGACGCGCTTCCAGATCCACTGCGGATCGAAGTTCCACGATGCGGGCGTGCCGAGTTTGGGCGTGACGACCGTGACGAGGTCGTCCGCTGCGAGCGATGCAACGCCCATGCCTTTGGCCAGCGCCGCGGAGATGGCCTCAGCGAGCGGGGCGAAGTCGGCATTCGTCTTCAGACGCGCCACGTCGAGCAGGTCGAGGCCGCAGTCTCCGAAGCTCGCGCGTACTTCGCTCAGCAGCGACTTGCGCGCGGTGCCGGAGAGCTCGCCGGCCGCGGGCGTGACAAACCCAAGCACGGGCAATCCCTGCTCGATCTTGAGCGCGGTGCGCAGCTCGGGCGTGAGCACATCGGTGAGCGTGACCATCGCGGGCAGACGCATGTCCGGCTTATCACTTCCATAACTGCGTATCGCATCGTCATACGTCATGCGGATGAAGGGCGTCGTCAGCTTGATGCCGCCTTCGGCAAACGCAGCGGTGAGGAAGCCTTCCACGACTCCGAAGACAATCTCCTGCGTCGGAAAGGAAATCTCCAGGTCGATCTGCGTGAACTCCGGCTGGCGGTCGGCGCGCAGGTCTTCGTCGCGGAAGCAGCGCGCAATTTGGAAGTAGCGGTCGAAGCCGGAGATCATCAGGATCTGCTTGAAGATCTGCGGCGACTGCGGCAGCGCATAGAACTCGCCGGTATGCACGCGGCTGGGGACGAGGTAGTCGCGCGCGCCCTCGGGAGTTGACCGCGTCATGAACGGCGTTTCGATTTCCAGGAAGCCCTGGCCGACGAGGTAGTTGCGGATGGCCATGGCGATGCGGCTGCGCAGCGCGAAGTTCTTCTGCATCTCCTCGCGGCGCAGGTCGAGGTAGCGGTACTTCAGGCGGACCTCTTCATTGCCGATGGCGTCCTCAGCGGGTGAGAAGGGCGGGGTCTTCGCCTCGTTCAATAGCAGCAACTCGTCGGCGACGACCTCGATCTCGCCGGTGGGCATGTTGGGGTTTTCGAGGCCCGCACCCCGGCGGCGCACATGGCCTTTCACAGCGACAACGTACTCGGAGCGCGCGGCGTCCGCCTTGTCATGCGCGGCGCCGACCTTCTCGTCGACGACTACTTGCGCGATGCCGCTGCGGTCGCGGAGATCAAGGAAGATGAGGCCGCCATGGTCGCGCCGGCGATTGACCCAGCCCATGAGGACGACGTTCTGCCCCGCGTGCTCCGCGCGAAGGTCTCCACACATGCCGGTACGTTGAAGGCTGCCTAAAAAGTCCAATGTCACGATAGTTCTATTGTACGAAAGGCTCAGCGGATGAGGTGAATGGAAAGACCGAGGTTGACCTGCTTCCATGCTCGGTCTGCTGTGTAAACTTCGGCTCCGAGCTCAATCGCCAAAGCAAGACAAGCACGGTCCTCGAGAGATAAGCCGACATGGCGAGTTCTGCCGCGAAGCTCACCACAGGCGCGGGCCTGCTGTTGGGTCATTGGCTCAACCCGATCAAGCAGCCCCAGCAAAGCTTCCGTACGCGGCCATTCGGTCGCGCCGAGCTCGCTGATTTTCGAGTAAACCTCAGCCAGATTGACGGCGCTCATCACCGCTCCATCCATCAAGGAGTACACCGAGCGATCACGCATTTCTCCGAGGAGAATCGCGAGCGGGATGGAAGAGTCCAGGACGACGCTACTCATTCGCGGCTTCTCGGCGGCGCTCCTGGATCAGTTCATCGACGAGACTTCGTCTTTCGGGATTGGCTTTTCGCATCTCTTCCTGAGCGGCACGGACGATCCTCATCACCTCTTCGGGAGTACGGCGCGGTCTTGGCTTCTCACTTTCCGCAGCTTCTAGGGCAGCGCGGAGTACGAAGCTGTTGACCGAGCGACCCTCGCGCGCAGCCGCGCGAGTGATGATGGCGTGCTCCTTAGCTGTTGCACGAATGCCGAGCGGTTTGCGGGTTGGGGTGGAGACAGCCATGTATACATTCTGTATACATGGGCTTCAGTCGTCAAGTACCAGGCTGCGGCCGGCTTTGCAGGCGAATGGGGCGGTGCTGCGCGCCTTCGCCTTCGCGCATCGTAGCTTTTCATGGGAACGGGAGTAGTCGAACTAAAGAACCGGCGGCAGAGGCGGGTGAAGAAGCCAGAGCTGCTTGCTGACCCGGCGGAGTCGGCGAAGGCCGCTGGACTGCGATATGTAACAGACGCGAAGCCGGGAATCCGGCGGCGGAGGCGCGGCAAGGGCTTCAACTACACAGGCCCGGACGGCAAGACGGTGCGCGATAAGGAGACGCTCAAGCGCATTCGCTCGCTGGTGATTCCGCCGGCCTGGCAGACCGTGTGGATATGTCCCATCGCCAACGGGCATCTCCAGGCCACCGGCCGCGATGCACGTGGACGCAAGCAGAGCCGCTACCATCCGCGCTGGCGCGAGGTGCGGGACCAGACCAAGTACGAACATATGATGCTCTTCGGCGCGGCTCTGCCCGCCATCCGCAAACGCGTGGAGCAGGACCTGGAACTGCCGGGCCTGCCGCGCGAGAAGGTGCTGGCCGCGATCGTCCGGCTGCTGGAGACCACCTTCATCCGTGTGGGCAATGCGGAGTACGCGAAGCACAACCACTCCTACGGCCTGACCACGCTGCGCAACAAGCATGTGTCCCTGCACGGCACGACGGTGACGTTTGACTTCAAGGGCAAGAGCGGCGTCGAGCACACCATCGACCTCTCAGACCGCAGGCTGGCCCGGATCGTAAAGAAATGCCACGACCTGCCGGGTTACGAGCTGTTCCAGTACCTGGATGCAGAGGGCGAGCGGCACGCCGTCGATGCGTCGGAGGTGAACGACTACCTCCGCGCCATCTCCGGCCAGGACTTTACCGCCAAGGACTTTCGCACATGGGCGGGCACGGTGCTGGCCTGTGGAATGCTGCGCGAGATCGGAACCTTCGACAGCGAGACGCAGGCGAAGAAGAACGTGGTCGAGGCGATCAAGCGCGTCTCCGCGCGGCTGGGAAACACGCCTTCGGTGTGCCGCAAGTGCTATGTGCATCCGGCGGTGCTGGAGGCCTACATAAGCGGCGAGATGGCCGGCGCGGTGAAAAAGGCCTCACAGGAAGTGGAGCATGCGCTGGAAGAGGAGATCGCGAAGGACCCCAACGCTCTGCGCGCCGAGGAACACACGCTGCTGAAGCTGCTGCAGGGCAAGGTAGCGAAGGCGGCGTGAGGTCACGAGACGGGCCAGCGGTAATGGCCGACCGCGCGATGGGGCGTAAATGTGAATAGCGCTGATTCCTCGGCGCCGTTGCCCCAATTGTGGACGATACGCGTGGAGAAGAGGCTGTTCTCCACGACGATGCCGACGTGCGGTTCGCGGGCATCGAGCCGCCAGGTCAGGATGTCACCGGCTTGAAGCGGGCCAGGGAAACCATTGCCAGCGGTGGGTGACGAGGCGGTCCAGATGCAGGCGCGGGCGCGAGTCCAGTAGACCTCAAGGTTGAGCACACGTCGATGGTCGATATTTGAGTCAGGATGCTGCATGTGCCAGGTTTTTGGATAGGCGGCGAAGTCGCGCAGCATGTCTTCGTGGACGAGCGTTTGCAGATCGAGCCCGAGCGCGTCGCGTCCGGCGCGGACAATAACATCGGCGCAGACGCCAGTGGAGCGCGGAACATCTCCGCCTGGATAGGGAATGCGGGCGTAATGCGGATCGTAGCTGGTTGTGACACCAACTTGTTTCTTTGCTGCATCGGCAAGTTTGATGCCGTTGGTGTGAGTTGGCGGACTTGCGAATACGCGAGCGCCGGCGGTGGCAGCGGCGATCGAGCCGACGAGAAAGTCTCTGCGAAGCATATCTACCTTTTGAGATAGACGCCACAACCCGCACAAGTGTTCCCGCGATAGGTCACGAGAGCAGTTGCAAGCTAGGCACTGAGGACACCTGCCAGCTTTCCGCGTTCGACCTTTACCTGCTCGCCGGTGGCAAATGTCTTGACCGTAGCCGTTCCCGACGCGACCTCGTCCTCACCCAGAATGACGATATGGCGCGATGTGCGATCCGCCGCCTCAAAAGATTTCTTCAACCGGAAGGTTCCGTCGCCAACTTCGACGGAGATGCCGGCCCGGCGCAGTTCGCGGGCCAGGGCGAGCGCGGCGGCGTTGCGCTCGACACCCATGGGGGCGATGTAAGCGTCCAGTTTCTTCACCCACATCTCAGAAGCGAGATGTGGGGCACCCGAGCCAGTGGCAGCGCGGTCAGCTTCGGCCTGGGCTTGCAGAGTCAGCACGAGCCGATCCTCACCAATCGCGAAGCCGATGCCCGGGGCCTTCGGCCCGCCAAGCATCTCGGAGAGGCCGTCATACCGCCCCCCGCCGAGCAGCGCGTTCTGCGTGCCGAGGCCGCTCGTCGGGTCCGCCGAGCTGGGCACGGTGAACTCAAACGTCGTGCGCGTGTAGTAATCCAGCCCGCGGACGAGGCGCGGGTTCACCGTATACGGCACACCGCAGGCATCGAGCGCCGCGCAAACAGCGCTAAAGTGCGCGCGCGAGTCCTCATCCAGATAATCCGCAATCTTCGGCAGCGCCGCAATGATCTCCTGGTCGGCGGGGTCCTTTGAATCGAGTACCCGCAGCGGATTCGTCTCAGCCCGGCGCTGATTGTCCTCGCTCATCTTGTGCTTCACAGGCGCGAGAGCCTCGCGCAGCGCCGCGTTGTAGCGCTTGCGGTCGTCGCTGGAGCCGACAGAGTTAAGGACCAGTTGCCAATTCTTGACGCCCAGTTCGTCCAGCAGCGTGGCGAGCATCTCGAGCACTTCAGCATCGCGCACGGGCGACTCCGACCCCGAACTCTGCGGTCCCAGCACCTCGCACCCAATCTGCCAGAACTGGCGATAACGTCCGCGCTGCGGCCGCTCGCGACGAAACTGCGGCCCGATATAAAACAGCTTTTGCAGCGCGCCCGTCTCGCCCAGATTGTGCTCAATGTAGGCGCGAACGACTCCAGCGGTGTTCTCCGGCCGCAGCGTCAGCGACTGCGCCTTCTCACTCTGCGCCCGCGCCCGGTCCTCCCACGTGTACATCTCTTTCGAGACGATGTCCGTCTCTTCGCCCACGCCACGCGCGAACAGTTCCGTCGCTTCAAAAAGAGGCGTGCGGATCTCGCCGAAGCCATAGCAGGCGAAGACCTCGCGCGCGGTCTGCTCGATGCGCGCCCAGAGGGCCGTTTCGGGCGGCAGCAGGTCGCGGGTCCCGCGCACGGCTTTCAAAGGTGCAGAAGGCGTAGGCATGAAGTTCCAGTTTAGCGAACGCTCCAGGAAATCTGCGCACCCGGGCAACCAAACCGGATCTTTGATGGCATAAAACGGTCTAAATTTCCCTCGCAGGCATCCCGCCGCGCATCAGACCTAAGTGGAGGTATAACCGTGAACCGATTTGGCAGAGTCGCAGTTTTCTCCACACTTTCCGCTGCGCTGTTGGCTGGCCCGGTCTTTGCGCAGGACCACGATGACCACCGCGACAATCGCGACCAGAGCTACCACAACGACGCAGACCATCATGACATGGACCACCACGACGCCTATGTAAAGCATGAGGAGTGGAAGCATGGCTACCACATGAAGCAGGAAGACTGGTCCCGCGCACACCGCGTCGACGATTGGAAGGCGGATCACCTGCGCAGGCCGCCCCGCGGTTATGAGTGGCGCGAGGTCGACGGCAATTATGTGCTGGCAGACGTGAACACGGGCATCATCAACACCGTGGTTGCCGTCCCGCTGCCCCATTAGTTTGCACGAGGTTCCCATTGGATTGGCTGTTTGTCTGGTCCAATCTGCCTGGGTGAAGGCCCCGCTTCGGCGGGGCTTTCTTTTTCTCTAACGCGCGATCCCAGTTATTCGAGCAATGCTACGACGAGCATTGCTCGCCCTCCTTGCGAAAAGGTTGCTGCTTATTCCGGTCGGGTTGACCGTTCAGCAGGGGTGCTTCCTGCACCCGCAGTTCAGGCATCCATGCTGTGCACAACTGCCGCAGGCCTGAATTAAGTGCTTGCGGAGAGACGTCCGCGCGCGGTGCAGACGGACCCCGGCATTGGATGCGGAAAGATGATGCTGCCGGGCGAAATCCTGAGCGGACTGCTCCCCAAGATCGACGGCGCGCAGGATTTCTGAGTATTCCGATTTCAGACCGTCCACTATGCTGCCGAGGCAGGTGCAGACTTCGCTCTCGAGCTCCGGCGGCGGCTGGACCGCTGTCTCCAGTTCGTGTTTCAACGCTTCCAGTGCCTTGTTCTTCGATTCCTGCCGCCGGTAATTGTCGATCACAGCATTGCGCAGCAGGCGATAGAACCATCCGACAGCCGATTCTGCGGGTTCAAAATCATCCTTGTGCTCGAACGCGCGCAGGTAGGCGGTCTGGAGTATGTCTTCGGCGAGACCGGAATCTCCGACCCGACGTTGCACAAACGCCAGAAACTGCTTGCGTTGGTTCAGAAGCTGATTGAGACCGGTGTCGGACATAGGGTGCAGGGCGGGAGTCTCCTCCCGCCTGATTGGATGTGGACCTGCCTAGCTGCGAGGCTTGCAGGAGCAGATTACGCAGTCACAGATGGGGCCGCAGGGGCAGTTCTGGCATTTCATGGTGTTCTCCTTTGTGACGCTGAGGAGCGTCTGCCCTATACAACGCACGACCCTCGGAATTCTTACACTCCCGGTGCGGGATTTCTTTACGAAGGAGTGCGCTCGGCTTACCTCGGAGCGCCTTCGGCCTCTTTGAGGTAAATCTCCGTGTAGTCGAGGTAGTTCTTCGCGTATTGCAGGATCAGCTTGCGGTCCTCCTCGCCGAGCGTGCGTCGGACCTTGCCGGGCACGCCGGCAACCAGCGAGTTGGGCGGGATGACGGTGTGCTCCGGGATCACCGCGCCGGCGGCGATGATGGAGCCTTCGCCGATCTTCGCATCATTCAGGATGGTCGCGCCGATGCCGACGAGGACTGCGTCCGCCAGCACACAGCCATGGACCGTCGCATTATGCCCGATCGTGACCCAGTCGCCAATATGGACGGGATAGACGTAGCGCATGCCGTGCAGCACGGCGCAATCCTGCACGTTGGAGTTCGCGCCGATGCGGATGGAGTTGACGTCGCCGCGGATGACGGCGTTCATCCATGCGCTGGAGCGTTCGCCGAAGACGACGTCGCCGATGATCTGCGCCGACGGATCGACATAGCAGGAGGCGGGAATCGTGGGCGAGATTCCCTGGTAAGAGCGGAGCATGGCGCTTTTCATTTTACGCGGGCAAATAGCATTTCCCGCTTCACGGTTAAGCCTTGCTTAAGCTGAGCGCACTATCTTCTATCGATCCCGATGAGCGGCTTCGTACACCGTGACAACTATCCGTTGGCGTCCTATGACTCCATCTGCATGCGGTGCTTTGCCACGGTAGGAACGCGCCACGCGGAGTCGGAACTGGCTGAGGATGAGGCGGCGCATGTCTGCTCGGAGGCGGACCTGCGCAGGATCAGCCGCGTGCAATCGAACAAGCCGGATTGACCCGGGCAATACTGCGTCTGCTTGCGCTCCTGAATCAGGAAGCTGCGCCCAGCGGTGGGTGCGTAGCCTGCGCGGGTGCTGTCGCCAGCGGCGTGGGCGTAGGCGTACTCGACGGAACTGCGGGCATCGCGGCGACGCTTGCGGTGCCGGTGGACGCCGGCACGCTGCTCTTGTTCTTGAAGCACTGACGGCAGAGGACCGGACGGCCCTGCGTGGGCTTGAAGGGGACCGTGGTGGAGACGCCGCACTCAGAGCATTCCGTGCGCGTTTCGGTGCGCGAGATACCCGCCGCTGCCGGTCCTGCGCTTGCCGCCGGCGCCTGTCCGCCATGGGCGCGGCGCGACTTGCACGGTTTGCAACGCTTGGGGTCGTTCTTGAACTGCTTGTCCTGGAAGAAAAGCTGCTCGCCCGCGGTAAAGACGAATTCGCCGCCGCAGTCGACGCAGGTAAGGATTCTGTCAATGTATTCCATTGCCGGTTCTCCCGTTCGTACGGAACACTGCTACGCCCGTGACACCGATTCAGCCCTGCGGGTCATCAAGCGGTCATGCAATTTGAAGCGTTGGATGAGCCCATGCCGCGGGGAGTGGTCGGCGGCTCAAGGTTTGCCGGTTGCGGGCCGATGTTGCGCTGTGGCCCGTCTGCCGGGGCCGGCGGATGAGGGGGAGTCGATCCTGCCGGCAGTTGCGTTTTGAGGAGGGGCCGCGGATGACTCAGCGCAGCGGCCCCTTCCCGGTTAGTCCTGCTCCTTGCGAATCTTCTTGCGATTGCGCTTGCGTGCCAACGCTTCCTTCACGCGCCGCTTTTCGCCTGGCTTGAGATAGAAGGAATGGCGCTTGACCTCTTTGATGATGTCTTCCGTCTGGACCTTGCGCTTAAATCTGCGCAGCGCATTCTCCAGGGGCTCGCCTTCCTGCACACGAATCTCTGCCAAAGGTGTTACACCTCCAAACCTTGCCAAATAGGCAGTTTTTAGGATAGCGCACAATTTGTTGGGCGCAAGCGGATTGTTAATACGAGATTTGCCCGGGTTGAAACAGGGCGGGTATCCTGCCGGAGGCCGGGTGATTCGACATATGGAGCAATTCCTCTCTCCCCCCAAAGACGACGCTTTGGTGCGCGCTCGCACCATGCTCGGCGACTTTGACCTGACGGTCTGTACCGACGGACCCTATCTGCTCGACGGCGGCGCAATGTTCGGCGTGGTGCCCAAGACCTTGTGGCAGAAGAGGATCGCTGCGGATGCCAACAACAATATCCGGCTGGGGCTCAATACGTTAATCGTCCGGACAGGCCGGCAGACGGTGCTGATTGAAACCGGAATCGGCAACAAACAGTCCCCGAAGATGCGGCAGATCTTCCGCAACGAAGAACTTCTGCCAAAGTCACTGGCGGCGGCAGGCATCAGGCCCGAAGAGATCGACATCGTCATCAATACGCATCTTCACTTCGACCACTGCGGCTGGAACACGACCCTCCATCCCGACGGGCGCGTCACGCCGACCTTTCCCAACGCCCGCTACTTCGCGCACAAGGGCGAGGTGGAACATGGGCATCTGCAACTGGACCGCGACAAGGTCAGCTATCTCTCGCCGAATTACGACCCGCTGATCGAGAGTGGCCAGATGACGCTGATCGATGAGCCGTTTCTGGCCGCCGGCGGGGCAATCTGCGAAGGCCTGCGCGTGGAGCTTTTCCCCGGACACACAGCACAGATGATGGCAGTACTCGTCGAGCCGCCGCGCGCCGTCGAGTCGCGGCCTCCGGGTTCGAGCGCGGCGCCTCATGCCTGCTATGCGGGCGATCTGCTGCCCACGGCGCACCACCTCGACCCCACCTGGGTGATGGGTTATGACCTCGACCCGCTGCGCTGCATCGAGGAACGCAAACGGTTCTATGCCCGAGCCATTCCGGACCAGTGGCTGGTAGCGTTTCCGCATGACCATGACCGGCCGCTGGCCCGGGTTGCGCTCAACGAGAAGGGCAAGCCCGCGGTCTCGGACACGCGATAGCGAGTGAGAAACATTCGCTTCGAGAGATCGGAGTGACGGCGCGACAGGCCCGTCACTTGTTCATGGTTTGCAGGAATTCCTGGTTGTTGCGGGCCTTGGCGAGGTGATCGGTAAGCAGTTCCATGGCCTCCACCGGCGAAAGCGGATTCAGCACCTTGCGCAGCACCCACGTGCGCTGCAGATCGTCCTTCGGGATCAGCAGCTCCTCTTTACGCGTTCCGGAACGCTGAATGTCGATGGCCGGGAACACGCGCTTGTCGACCAGCTTGCGCTCCAGAATGACTTCCATGTTGCCGGTGCCCTTGAACTCCTCGAAGATGACCTCGTCCATGCGCGAGCCGGTATCGACCAGCGCGGTGGCGATGATCGTCAGGCTGCCGCCTTCTTCGATATTGCGCGCGGCGCCGAAGAAGCGCTTCGGCCTCTGCAGCGCGTTCGAGTCCACACCGCCGGAGAGTACCTTGCCGGACGGCGGCACGATGGTGTTGTAGGCCCGCGCCAGGCGCGTAATCGAGTCGAGCAGGATGACCACGTCGCGCTTGTGCTCAACCAGGCGCTTGGCCTTCTCGATCACCATCTCGGCAACCTGTACGTGGCGCGCGGCCGGCTCATCGAAGGTGGACGAGATCACCTCGCCCTTCACCGAGCGCTGCATGTCCGTGACCTCTTCCGGGCGCTCGTCGATCAGCAGCACAATCAGCGCGACCTCGGGATGGTTCGTCGTGACGGAGTTGGCGATCGACTGCAGCAGCATGGTCTTGCCGGTGCGGGGCGGCGCAACGATAAGGCCGCGCTGGCCCTTTCCGACCGGTGTCAGCAGATCCATCACGCGGCCGGAGATGTGCTCGCGCGTGGTCTCCATCTTGATGCGCTCTTCCGGGTAAAGCGGCGTGAGATTGTCGAAGAGAATCTTGTTGCGCGTCTCCTCAGGCGATTCAAAGTTGATCGCCTCGATCTTCACCAACGCGAAATACTTCTCGCCCTCGTGCGGCGGCCGCACGTTGCCGGAGATGGTGTCGCCTGTCTTGAGGTCGAACTTGCGAATCTGCGATGGAGACACGTAGATGTCGTCCGGGCCCGGCAGGTAGTTGTAGTCCGGCGACCGCAGGAAGCCATAGCCGTCCGGCAGGATTTCCAGCACTCCCTCGGCGAAGATGTGGCCCTCTTTTTCGCTCTGGGCCTGAAGAATCTTGAAGATGAGGTCCTGCTTGCGCAGGCCGGAGGTGCCCGGGATGTCGAGGCCGCGGGCAAGCTTGCCCAGCTCGGCAATGTTGTGTTCTTTGAGTTCAGAGATGGTCATGCGTGATTCCTGGGATTTGAATTTTGGAGGGGGTGTCTTTGCGGATGGGGTAATGCGGAGGGAGAGAACGTAACAGAAATGCGCGAACAAAAGACTGCCGGAGAAAGAACTGGCGCAGAGGGCCGGAGCAGCTAAAGGGGTGTTACTGGATTATACGATGCAGGCGGGGGCGGTGCGGGAGGGATTGCTTCTGTGGAATTTCGTGAGTGAAAGTTGCCTGCCGGGCCGCGCGGGAAACGATCCCGCGGGCCCAGCCAAAACACTAGGCAGCGCGACGCTCTTCAACGGCCGTTGCGCGTGAGGCGGCCGGCTGCGCCGCAATGCTCATCGGAACCGTCTCGCGAAAGCGGTCCAGCACCTCGTTCGTGGTGTCCTGCAGGCGGGTGTTGGGCTTGTGCAGCTTGCGCGTCGCCTTGGAAGCAAGCTGGCAGAGCTCGTAGCGGTTGGTAACGTGGGTGAGTGCTCCAAAAATGAGGTCTGAGCGCATAGTTTTCCTTTCCATTCCTGAAATCTTCCGAGGAGACAGTGTCGCTTCGGCGCCGCGTTCAGCCGTTTACGAGTGGCCTGCGGATCTTTCAACTGTTTTGAATCGAGGGCCATTCTCTTGGAAACCGCGGGAGAATCCCGATGGCCGTGATATCGATTCGATGCTGCCCGGGTGTGTGAAGACTCTGTTTCCTGATGCTTGAGAACCGTTCAAACCAGGGAAGGAAGGTCTCAGTAATGCAGAATCTGAACTACGATCAGGGACTCAGCCCCGCTTCCAACTGCCAAGCCTTGCTTATCGTTAATTCTCTTGCGGGCTTGCGACAGGAACCAACCAACCAACTGATACATAAGCAAGATACAGGCGGCCACAGGGTGAGTCAATACTTATTTTGGAAAGTGTTCGATTAGCGAATTCCATAAATGGGAAGTCGTTGATCCCCCGTCAGCGGGTACCGAACTGGTCACGGCGACTCACCCATTCCAGAATTGCGCCGCTCGCGGCCGGGATGTGCAGGCCCAAATCCGTTGCAGGGGTTAGCTTTACGTCAGTGCCGTCCAGTGATTTGCCTGTCAAGCGTTCGCTGGTGCGCCAGCCGCCGCCCGTGAGGTTCAGGCGGAGAGACTGAGTCGCGTCCTTGTTGATGACGGCAACGAGCTGGCGCCCGTCCGGATGCCTCGCCGCATACGCGGTTGCGTTCACCGGACCCGGATCGAAGGCGACCGGAACAACAGTCGCGCCCGCGAAGCGCTGCGCGAACATCATGCCATAGGCGACCGGCTCCAGCACGTACTTGTCGTCGATCTGCGCGATCGGCGTATAGAACGGCTTGGGATGCGGCGCATTGGGATCGGCCATCAGGTCTTCCCCCGGTAGCTTGCCGCCCAGCGACATCGCCACAAACTTCGCGGTGCCGCCGTGCAGATTCACCCCGGCGTAGCCGAGCGAGGCGAGCTTCAGCAGATAGTCCGCCGCCCACAGCGACGCCGCATAAACGTCGGAAAATCCGGGCTTCCCCCCGCGATAGCACGTGTTGCCTTCCGTCATGCGATAGACGGTGCGCCAGTGCTCGCCCTCGTCCAGACGCTGCGTCGCGGCGTGGATGTCCGAGTAAAGCCTCTCGACGTGCGGGTCCCCATGCAGCAAATTGTCGATCGTTGCCTTGGGATTGTCCGGCGGCCCGATGAAGTAATAGTGATGCGTCAGCGCCGCGATGGCCGGCGGATCGGCCAGCGCCAGCAGCCGCGTCACGACGGTGGCGTACCACTCCGGATTGCCGGCAGTATCGGGCAGGCCGAAGCGCGCGCTGGGCACAGCCTTGCGGATGGCGTTGGCGAACGTCAGCCACTCGGTGAAGTAGGTATCGGCATTCCAGGTCTTCGGATCGCGGATCGTCGAACCGAAGCGGTCCGCCTCGTTGCCCACCTGGAAGTATTCGAGCTTCGCGCCAAGCGTCTTGCTGACGAAGGCTGCTTCATCCGCGGCAATCTCCGGCGTGTTGGTCCCGAGGTTGATGCCGTAGAGGCACGTCCAGCCCGTTGCATCCAGGAAGGCGCGCAGGTTGCGGACGGCCTCGGGCGTGACGTTGTAGGTCAGGTCGGGTGGCGGATCGCCAACCTTGTAAGGCCGCTTGGCGCGCGGCGGAGGAACGGCATCCGGCGTCGGCTTCCAGAACGCGTAGTCCGACGTATTGCCGCCCAGGCGCAGCACACCATGCAGAGCCAGTTCGCGGCAGCGCGCGATCAGGCCCGTGTTCTTCGGCGAAAAGAACTTAGGATCGGAAAGCTGCTGAATTTCGTACGACAGCCCAACGAAGTTTTCCGGAATCACAATGGGCGCGCCAATAACCTGAGGGGTGAGCGTGAGCCTGGCGAGGTGTGCGCTAGTTTCCGCGCCCGGAGCTTCGGTCGTGTTCTGCGCCAAGCTCTTCAGGCTTGCCGCGGCTGCCGCGCCGGCGACTACAAACCGTCTGCGATCCATCTTGTCCATGCCGGAAAGGATAGGAGCCTCGACGAGATGGTGCAAATGACTCCCGCGACCAGCGTTTCCTTGCGCGTCCACATTCCCGCTTGATACCGTTCCCGAATCGCTACTCACGGAGCACCTATGGCAGGAGTACGTCTACTCGTCGGCACGCGCAAAGGCGCTTTCATCCTCACCTCCGACGGCGCGCGCAAAAACTGGACCGTCGCCGGCCCGCACTTCGCCGGCTGGGAGATGTACCACCTGAAAGGATCGCCCGCCGATCCCAACCGCATCTACGCATCGCAGTCCTCCGGTTGGTTCGGCCAGGTGGTCCAGCGGTCCGACGACGGCGGCGCAACCTGGAATCCCGTCGGCAACAAGTTCGCCTATGACGGCGTGCCCGGCACGCACATGTGGTACGACGGCACGCCGCACCCATGGGAGTTCAAGCGCGTATGGCACTTCGAACCATCGCTCACCGATCCCGACCACGTTTATGCCGGCATCGAGGACGCCGCGCTGTTCGAATCGAAAGACGGTGGCGCCAACTGGACCGAACTCTCCGGCCTGCGCACGCACACCACCGGCTCCGCCTGGCAACCCGGCGCAGGCGGCATGTGCCTGCATACGGTGCTGCTCGATCCGTCCAATCCGAAGCGCATCGTCATCGCCATCTCCGCCGCCGGCGCGTTTCGCACCGACGACGGCGGCGCGACCTGGAAGCCCATCAACCGCGGCCTGCGCTCGGAGTACATCCCTGACCCCAACGCCGAGGTCGGCCACTGCGTTCATCACATCGCCGCACACCCATCTCGTCCGAACACCCTCTTCATGCAGAAGCACTGGGACGTCATGCGCTCCGACGATGCAGGCGACAACTGGCACGAGGTCTCCGGCAACCTGCCCACGGACTTCGGCTTCGTGATCGACGTGCACGCGCATGAGCCCGAAACGCTGTATGTAGTTCCGATCAAGAGCGATCGCGAGCACTTCGTCCCCGACGGCCAGCTCCGCGTCTTCCGCAGCCGCTCGGGCGGCAACGACTGGGAGCCGCTGACCAAAGGGCTGCCCGACCGCGATTGCTATGTCAACGTCCTGCGCGACGCCATGTCCATCGACCGCCTCGACAAGTGCGGCGTCTACTTCGGCACCTCAGGCGGCCAGGTCTACGCCTCCGCCGACGCCGGCGACTCCTGGACCGCCATCGTCCGCGACCTCCCGCCAGTGCTTTCCGTCGAAGCGCAGACGCTGGATTGAGTGTCGCCACACTGGTCTCGGCCCCTTCAGGCAATGCCTCCGGGAGAGTGAATCGTTGATGTCTGATGCATGATGTATGATGCAAGATGCTATGATGGGAAGTGTGAGAACCACCCTCTCCATCGAAGACGATGTGCTGGCGGCAGCGCGGGAAATGGCCGCGAGCGAAGGCAAAAGCGTGGGCGAGGTCATTACTGAACTCGCGCGCAAGGCTCTTGAGCCACCCGCATCGACTCAAAAGACGCGGAATGGTATTCCCTTGTTGCCGGTGCGTCCGGGTGCGCGTGTCACATCGGAGCTTGTGCGACGGCTGCGTGAAGAGTTGCCATGACCCGATTCCTGCTCGATATCAACGTCCTGATCGCCTTAATCGATCCGATGCATATGCAGCATGGCCGCGCCCACCACTGGTTTGCCTCAACAGCGAAGAAGGCGTGGGCAACCTGCCCTATAACCGAGATTGGAACTCTGCGCATTGTCGGAAATCGGCGCTACCCTGCCTCGCCCGGAACGCCTGCCGTGGTCGCCCGGCTTCTCGCTTCCCTGCGGAATCTCCCGGGCCACGAATTTTGGCCTGACCATCTGAGCCTGCTGGACACATCAATCGTCAACCCTGCTCGCATGCTTGACTCGTCGCATGTGACGGATACATATCTGCTGGCCCTCGCTGCCGCGCGCCACGGAAAACTCGCGACCTTCGACCGCGGCATTGTCACGGGTGCGGTCCATGGCGGGGCGGCAGCAATCGATGTGATCGGCTGATCCGGATTCCCATGCCTCTCATCCGCGTCGAACTGCCCGGGCATCTCCGCACCCTCGCCCGCATCCCCGGCCACGAGGTTGGGCTGGAGGTCGCGGAGCCTGTCACCATTGCGCGGACGCTCGATGCGCTGGAAGCCGCATACCCAATGCTCTGCGGAACGATCCGCGACCACACCACGCAAAAGCGCCGCGACTTCCTGCGCTTCTTCGCCTGCCAGCAGGACCTCTCACTCGACCCGACGGACAAGCCACTGCCTGCGGCCGTCGTCAAAGGCTCCGAGCCGCTCATCATTCTTGGCGCGGTAGCCGGCGGCTAATACAGCCTCGATGCACAAGCGCGGGCGCGGAAACCGCGTCCGCCCGATCGCAATCGGCGGCTAAAGGCCATCTTCGTGCGTCACTAGGTATGATTGCCCTACCCCACAATGAATCTGTGCCTGTCATCGCTCCTGTTGCGCCCCGCTCGTCTGCCTTTGCTCGCCGCCGCTTGTGCCGCGTTCGCGCTGTTCGCTTCCGCGCACGCCCGCGCGCAGGGCAACTATGAGATCCAGGTGTACGGCTCGGAAACCGTCGAGCCGAAGAACCTGATGATCGAGCTGCACTCGAACTTCACGCCCGAAGGACAGAAAAACCTCATCGACGGCGTCTACCCGACGAACCATCAGGAACACGAGACCATCGAGCTGACCGAGGGCATCAACAAGTGGGCCGAGGTCGGCTTCTACATCTTCACCTCGGAGCAGTCCGGCCACGGCGTGCAGTGGGTGGGCGACCACATTCGTCCGCGCGTGCGCGTGCCGGACTCATGGCACTGGCCGGTCGGCGTCAGCATCTCCAACGAGATCGGCTACCAGCGCGCCGTCTACTCGCCCGACACGTGGACGTGGGAGATTCGGCCCATCGTCGACAAGACACTCGGCCGCTGGTATCTCGCGTTCAACCCCGCGCTCGAGCGCACCTGGCACGGCCCTGGCGTCGCCGACGGCCTCGATTTCACCCCGGGCGTGAAGGTGGGCTACGACATCACCAAGAAGGTGAACGCGGGGGTCGAATACTACGCCGACTATGGCCGCCTCGGTTCCCCATCCACGCTCCACGATCAGCAGCAGCAGATCTTCGCCGTAACCGACCTGAACGTTTCGCCCAAGTGGGAGATCAACTTCGGCGTCGGCGTTGGACCGACCGCCGCCACCGATCACTTGATCGTGAAGGGCATCCTCGGCTACCGCTGGGACTGGGGCCATCGCGCGCGTCCCGGACACAAGGCCGGCACCGACCGTCCGCAGCAAGAGCCGAAGAACTAGCCGCGTCGGACTCGGAGTAGCAGCGCGCTTTAGAGGGTGCTGAAAAAGTCGAGATGATCATATTTTGGGAGTAGCAGCGGGCTTCAGCCCGCGGTAAAGCAATGCAAAATCAATGCGGCTTTAGCCGCGGGTTCTTCCTCATCCCGTGTAGTCGCACTTTTTCATCACCCGCTTTAGCGCGCGGTAAAGCCGGGGAACTGGAGACGGCTTTAGCCGCAGGTCGTCATTCACTTCGCCCTATCGACAGCTCTGCCAGCATCTGCGCAATCGTTCGACCGCTCGCGGGATCAACCATCTCCGGCGCGATCTCAGCAAGCGGTGCGAGGACGAAGCCGCGCAGATGCATCTCCGGGTGCGGGAGTGTGAGCGCGGGCTGGATTCCACTTGCGGGCGTATGAATCGTTAGCCCGTCATACAACAGCAGATCGAGATCCACCGTGCGCGGACCCTTGGCGGGCGACATCGTACGGTCGCGGCCCAGCGCGCGCTCGATCGACAGCAGTGCAGCCATCAGATCGAGCGGTGAAAGCGCGGTCTCCAGCAGTAGCGCGGCATTTAGAAAACGCGGCTGTTCAATATAGCCGACCGGTGCAGTGTCATAGAAGGAAGAGACTGCACGGACACTCCCGAGCGCGCCAATCCGCGCGATAGCGTCGCGCAGATTGACCTCGCGGTCGCCTAAGTTCGATCCCAGCGCGATGGCGGCGAGAGACATGAATCGATTATCTGGCACTCACCGGGTGCTCCATCCGTACGCGCTCTTTGCGGACGGGTGGGGAAGAAGACCTTCGCACATCATCGCAGCTTGACAACCTGCCGTAGCCATGTCTATTTTGTAGACATGGCGGACCTCCTCGGGACCTTCGAACAAATCGTGCTTCTGGCCGTTCTCGGCTTGGAGCAGGACGCCTACGGCCGCGCCGTGCTGCGCGAGGTGCAGGGAAATTCGCCCAAGGCGCGCACCGTCTCAGCCGGAGCCGTGTATGCCACGCTGGACCGGCTGGAAGCGAAGCGCCTGCTCTCGTCGCGGCTGGAGCGCGGCACGCCGGAACGCGGAGGTCTTCCGCGGCGCTTCTACAGGCTGACAGCCGCCGGCGCATCCGCGCTGACCGAAGCTCGCTTGACCATGGAAAAGGCCTGGCAGGGAAAGCGCTGGCCACTGGAGGTGATGGCATGAGCACAAATCATCGAATCCATCCACCCGCATGGATGGAACATCTGCTGCGGATGGTCTTGCCCGCACATAATCGCGAAACCATCGCCGGCGATCTGCGTGAGGAATTTCATGACCGCGCCGCATCCCAAAGCGCGCGCCGCGCGCAACTCTGGTATCTGCGGCAGGTCGTGAGCCTGGCGCCCCGCGGCCTGGGGCTCGCATTGGGCAACGGTTCCGCGCTGCCGCTCCTGTGTGCCTTCACTGGATTGTGCGGATTGTGGCTGGGCGCGATGGACCTGCGGCTGCATCATCCCGCAAGCCAGATCGCGATTGCTGCGTCGATCCTCAGCCAGGCGTTGATCACCCTCGCCGCGCTGCGTCTGCGCTATCCTTGGCTCCGCTATTTAGCGTTGGCCGGCTGTGCGGGAATGTTCTATCTCTCTGCGAGGGCGCTCATCGGCGTTCTGCGCGGTTACAACTTCGAGGGCTACATCCTCCTGATCGCCCTCCTGCTCGCAGTGCAATCCGTGCTCACGATCTGCACCATGCCCTGGCTACAACGGCCCGTTCAGAACGATACCGTGTCTTAAGTTTGGCGTTATATTTGCTTCTCAGATAGGGCCGGCCATTAGTCCGGCCATTACGGCACCCTGAAGAGTAAGGGGCTTCAGCCCCCGGGAAAAAAGGTCTATGCGTGCGCAGGAATCGCGGTACGCAGCGACGATGCGGAGGAATGGGCTCCAGCGGTCTCCGCAGTGGAATCGTAACCCGGTGCAAGTTCCCACGCGGAGCGGTCCTTCAGCAGCCGCTGCACCAGCGCAGTATGCATGGCGTGGCCGGCGCGCTCCGCGATCACGCGGCCCTGAATGCGGCGTCCCGCCAGCGCGAGATCCCCGATCAGGTCCAGCACCTTGTGCCGCACAAACTCATCCGCAAAGCGCAGCGGCGGATTCTGCACGCCATCCGCAGTAAGAATGATGGCGCACTCCGGCGAGGCACCACGGATCAGACCCATATCGCGCAGCTTGGCCTCATCCTCGCGGAAGCCGAAGGTGCGCGCCGGCGCGATGAAGCGCGCGTAGTCGCCTGCCGCTTCAAGATCGGTGGAGAAGGCCTCCGAGCCAATCGGCCGCGGGAAATCAATGGTGTAGTCGATGCCGTATCCGCTGCCCGGATATACCCCAATGAACTTCGTGCCCTCGCGCACCTCCACCGGTTTCAGGATGCGGAGATACTCCCGGCGGCGCCGCTGCTGCTTCAGCCCGACCTGCTCAAAAGCCTCGACGTAAGGCAGCGCCGAGCCATCCAGGATAGGAAGCTCCAGGTTGTCGAGCTCGACGATGACGTTGTCCACGCCATAGCCGACCAGCGCAGACAGCAGATGCTCTGTCGTCGAAATCAGCACCGACCCGCGCATCAGGCTGGTGGCGTAACTCACCTTGGCAACGTTGCGGCCGTTGGCCGGAATCTCGAAGTTCTCAAGGTCCGTCCGGCGGAACACAACGCCGGAGCCGGCCGGAGCCGGCACCAGCCGCATGGAAACCGGCGCGCCGGAGTGCAGCCCGATCCCGCGAAATTCGACAGCATCGCGGATGGTCTGTTCGGGGTGGGCAGCTTGGGACAGGCTGAAAAATCTCCGATCCGGGGAGTGCAAGGCCAAGGGTACGACCACTTGCGAAAGCTGCACTGTGGCAATTTTGCCACAGTATTGATCACGCAAGATCTCGCTTTTTCTGTAACTTGGAACCCTTGGCATATCTCCTGACCAGCACCGGCCGTAACCTGAGGTACGATTCGGGCATAGAAAAATGCGCAAGATGGCCTTCAATCCCCAGATGCTCCAGCGCACAGTGCATGACCATACAGCCTGGATGCTCGCGGCGATCCGCCGGCTGGTCGAGGCGGAATCGCCCAGCGACAACAAAGCCGCCGTCGATGCCTGCGCGGCGATCGCAGCCGATCTCGCCGAGCACTGCCGCGGCAAGGTAAAGCGCCATCGCCAGCGCGCGTGCGGCGATGTGCTGGAGGTCCAATGGGCCGGCGCCTCGCGCAAGAGTTCTGCAAAAGCTGGAAGCGTGCTGCTCCTCGGACATCTCGATACGGTGTGGCCTCTCGGCACGCTCAAGAAGATGCCGTGGCGCGAAGAGCGCGGCAAAATCTACGGCCCCGGCGTGCTCGACATGAAGGCCGGCGTGGCCATGGCTTTGACCGCAATGCGCGTGCTCAGCGAACTGGGCGCGCACCCGCCCGTCACGCTGCTGCTGAACAGCGAGGAAGAGATCGGCAGCCCGGTGTCCCGTGCGATCACGGAAAAGCTCGCGCGTGAAAGCGACGCGGTCCTGGTCCTGGAGCCCGCGCAGGGCCTCGCCTGCAAGACCGCGCGTAAAGGGGTCGGCCACTATCGCATCGACGTCACCGGCATCGCCGCGCACGCAGGCGTCGACTTCGAACGCGGCCACTCCGCCGTGCTGGAACTCGCGCGGCTGCTGGAAAAGATTGCGGGCTTCACCGATCTCCGCATCGGCCGCACCGTCAATCCCGGCGTGATCGGCGGCGGCACGCGCTCGAACGTGATCGCCGAACATGCGTGGGCCGAGATCGATGTCCGCATCGCCAAGTCCGCCGATGCAGCCAAGGTAGACCGCATGTTTCGCGCACTCAAGTGTGAGGACAAGCGCTGCTCCCTCAAGATCACCGGCGGCATCAACCGTCCGCCCATGGAGCGCAGCGCCGGAACCGCGCGGCTCTACCAGCACGCACGCGCCATCGCACACGACCTCGGCTTCACGCTCAGCGAAGCCGCTACCGGCGGCGGCTCCGACGGCAACTTTACGGCGGCGCTCGGCGTGCCCACGCTCGATGGCCTGGGCGCCGTCGGCGAAGGCGCCCACGCCGCCCACGAGCACATCGTGGTCGAGCATCTGCTCCCGCGCACAGCCCTGCTGGCCGTACTGATCGCGAGCATCTGAAGCGTGCCTTACGCCACAGAATCGATACCATTTTTCGACACAAGGGTAAGCAGCTTGAGCGTCGCTCCCTGCGGTTTCTTCTCGCCACGCTCCCATTTGCTGACCAGGCCGGGAGTGACATTCAGGTATGCCGCAAAGACATTCTGGCTGGTATTTTCGCGCAGACGCAGCGCGCGAATCTTCGCCGGCGTCATCTTGACGATCGGGGTCAGGCAAAGCGTGTCGAACTTGCGCATCGTCCTTCGGTCAACGCCGCCTGTTTTGTATAAGTCGCTCACTGTCTCGTGAACCGCGGCAGCAATCTTCGATCGATATTTCGGCATAATCACTCCTGCTGGTAACTGCCCTGAATGCGGCGGACAGCGCCCGTCTCCATCCAGCGAATCATCTGAGCTTCACTGGCATCGAGATAGATCGGGGCCAGTTCGCGAAACAGTTCCAGATCGCCAGGCGCTATGTTCGCCTGGTCTTTCTTCTCGAAGCCATACACAAACACTGCACGACGCCCGCGCCGCAACAGAAGAATGGATCGCGAACCGCCCGATTTTCCCTGGCCCGTTCGCGCGATCCTCTGTTTCACGACTCCGCCGCCGAGGTCTGCATCGATGCGCCCTTCATTTGCGTCCGTCGCTGCGAGCCAAAGCTGCTCATCGTCAATCCTCGCTTTGCGGGCGAGCCGCGAGAACGGTTTGGTGGCATAGGCCGTGAAATTCTCTGCTGAGGGGGCCATAGAGAAAATATAGCACGCAGGACCATAGATGTTCGATGGGTAACTTTTGTTGCAGATCGCCGGTCGCCTTTATGCCTGCCGGCCATCTCGTTCCAAAGTTTCTCTTGTGCGTTGGTGTACTATGTGTAATAGTACACATGTGATTCCGTTTCGCGTTCAGTTCCGCGCCGGCCTCTCCATCTTTGAGCAGGTGGTCTTCGCCGCGAAGAAGGCGATGGTCTCCGGGCAGATGCGGCCCGGAGATGCGTTCCCGTCGGTGCGCGCGCTGAGCAAGGAGTTGAAGATCAATCCCAACACGGCGCACAAGATCATCGCGCACCTCATCGGCGAAGGCTTGCTGGAGACGCGGCCGGGCATCGGCACCGCGGTGGCCGCAATGCCCGATGCCACGCGCAAGGAGCGAACGGAACTGCTGGGCGCGGAGATGGAACAGTTGGTAGTGGAAGCGAAGCGGCTGGGCATCGACCGCGACGAGATGATCGACGCCATTGAGGCGCACTGGCAGCGGCTGAGCAGCACGGAGAAAGGGCGCGGAGAACGATGAATCTTGGAAACGCGATTCAAACACAAGGACTGACGAAGCGCTTCGCTCGGACCGAAGTGCTGCGCGGCATCGACGTTGCCGTGCCCGAAGGCGCGATCTATGCCCTGGTGGGCGCTAACGGCGCAGGCAAAACCACGATGATCAAGGTGCTGATGAACATTCTGCGGCCCAGCAGCGGACGCGCCGAGGTGCTCAGCGGCGATTCGCGCACGCTGACCGGCGCGAGGTTTTGCGAGATCGGCTATGTCTCGGAGAACCAGGAGATGCCGGATGCGATGACCATCGGCGCGATGCTCGACTACACGCGCCCCTTCTATCCGCGGTGGGACCGCGCGCTGGAGATCGAACTCATTCGCCAGTTCGACCTGCGACTCGACCGCAAGCTCAGGCACCTCTCCCGCGGCATGAGGATGAAGGCCGCATTCGTCAGCTCCATGGCCTACCGCCCGAAGCTGATGGTGCTCGATGAGCCGCTCGCGGGCCTCGATCCGCTGGTGCGCGACGAGCTGATCGAGGGCATCCTCGACCGCGCGGAGGAGACGACCATCTTCCTCTCCTCGCATGACCTGGCGGAGATCGAAAGCTTCGCCAGCCATATCGGCTTCATGGAGGACGGGCGGCTGCTCTTCTCCGACGGCATGTCCGCGATCGCCGCGCGCTTCCGCGAGATAACGATCGCGCTGGACGGCGCGGCTCAACTCTCAAATGACATGCCGCGCGAGTGGCTGCTGCCCGAAGCCGCCGACCACATGCTCCGCTTCGTCCACACCGCCTGGCGCGGCGACGCCAGCGAGCGCGACCTGCGCGAGCGCTTCCCCGCCGCGCGAAGTATTGAGATGGACCCCATGCCGCTGCGGGCGATCTTTCTCGCCGTCGCAAAATCCGGCCGGAAACAGCCCGGCGCAAATCCGCCGTCGCATACCGCAGAGAAGGAGAGCGCACACGCATGAGCCAGATCCTGCATATCTTCCGCAAAGACACGCGCATGTACTGGATGGAGATCCTCGCGTTGCTGCTTGCACTCTCGCTGTACGCCTTTCTGTATCCAAATCGTTGGAACTACTCGCCAACAGCAATGCGCTCGCAGTATTTGAATCTCCTGCTGCCGCAAGTGCTTGTGCCTGCAGCCTGCTGGCTTCTGATCGCACGCCTGATTCATGCCGAGAGCCTCGTCGGCGACCGGCAATGGTGGCTCACCCGGCCCTATGAGCGGAAGAAGTTGCTTGCAGCGAAGGCGCTTTTTGTCGCGGCCTGGATTTACCTGCCCTTCGTGATTGCGGAGGCGGTAATCCTGAAGGAAGGCGGGCTGTCTCCACTCGCCCACGTCGCCGGATGGTTCCCTCTATTAGCCATCGCCAGCGCGTATGGAGTCTTCCCGCTCATTGCGATTGCCGCCATGACGTCGAACTTCGCCCGCATGACACTCGCACTGTTCGCCGCTGTCATCGTATGGCTTGGCGCGACCGCTCTCGCCTTCATGCCGCGGGGAGGATATGAATCTGCGGCGCCAAATGACCGCAGCATGTGGATCGCCGTTATTGTCATCGTAGGCGCGGCGGTAGCGACTCTCATCCAGTTCGCAACGCGCCGGGTTTTGCTTGCCGTCGCGACGGGCGCAGTCACAGTTCTGCTGGCCACCGGTACGGCCATGTGGCTCACCGCAACCCGTGAGAGCCGCATCGATCGCGCATATTCGGGACCCGCCGCCTCTCACGCATCCATGCAACTCGCGCTGGCGCCGTACGGCCTTGCGCAGGTGAAGGCCGTATTCTCCGAGCGGCCGGACAAAATCTATGTCACTGTGCCGCTGACTTTCTCCGGTGTCCCGGAAGGCTACGCTGCCCAGGTGGACGATGTGAAAGCCGCCCTTGACGATCCGGCGACCGGCCAGCATTGGTCTTCTCCCTGGTGGACCTCGCGCACCATGCGGTTCCTTCCCGGCGAGCATCAGGCCCAGGTAGAGTTCATGCTGGATCGCAATCAGTACGAGCGGTTCAAGCCATCTCCTACCAGATTGCGTCTCGCGCTCGCTGTCACCGAGCTGCGGGCGGGCAGCGATACTGCCGCAGCACTCGCTGCCGGCGACTTTCCAGTCAGAGATTTCGGCGTGTGTTCTGGGCGATGGCTGTACCGCTTTCCCGCGCAACCCATGTGCCGAATATCGGCGCTGGACCTTCCCCCACTGACCCATGTCTCGACCGTGTGGTCCAGAACGAATGAGCCAGATGCCTATGTACCTCCCGGCCCGATCACCGCCGCGGCGTGGGCCGACACCTCTTACGACAACGAATTGTTCCTTCGGCTGCTGCCAGTCTGGCCAGTAAGAACCCTCCTCTATCCCCACTCCATCTACGGCGATCTCAATAGCACACGCGGCCTTGAGCTCGCTCCCGGCACGCCGATCCACTTCACGCAATACAACGTGACGCGGCGCACGCAAGTCTCCCTCACCATCCCGAACTTCCGCCTTCCCGACGAACCCCGCTGACCTAGAGGCTATCCGTGAATCTTCCTGGAATTTTCCTATTGGCTTCCTTGCTGGTGCCGGTTGCATCCGGAGCCCAGATCCCGCTTCAAGTACCCGCGTCCGCGCCATCTTCTTCGGCTTCTGTACCGGTGCCGAAGTTCGACGTGATCTCAGTAAAGCCCGACAGCAGAGGAGGCAGCGGAATCCGCTCGGGGTTTACCCCCGACGGTGTCAGCGTCACCAACGCTCCGCTGCACCTCCTGCTCACGCAGGCCTACGGCGTCAGCGACGATCAGCTCATCGGCGAGCCGTCCTGGTCGAGGACCGACCGTTTCGACATCCAGGCCAAAGTGGCCCAGGCAGATGTGCCAAAGCTCAAGGCCCTCAACTTCGATCAGCGCAGAATACAGGCTCAACAAATTCTGACCGAGCGCTTCGGGCTTCGATTGCATCATGAAACGCGCGATCTTCCGGAGTACATACTGGTTGTGGCGAAGGGCGGCCCGAAACTCGCCGCTGCAAGTCAGAACTCCGACCGTCCCATGCCGCCGGGCGATACCGGCAGCTTTCGCATGAGCACAAATCCTGCGGGGCACACGCTTCAGGCGCAGGGCGCGCCGTTGGAAGGGCTGCTGCCCCTTCTCTGCAATGAGACCGGACGAACTGTCATCGACAAAACCGGGCTGAGCGGCCACTACGACTTCACGCTTACCTGGGCACCGCCGAGCGGCGGCGATGCGGCAGGCGTCGCGCAGCCGGCCACATCTTCCGGGGATGCAGGGCCGGCACTCTTTACCGCACTTGAGGAGCAACTCGGACTGAAGCTGGAATCAACCAAAGGCCCTGTCGACGTGCTCGTGATCGACCACGTCGAGCGGCCGGCGGAAAACTAACAAGGAGCAAATATGAAAAGCTTCTGCTTCGCAATTCTTTCCGCCTGTGTCGTCCTTCCGCCCACCGCAGTAGGCCAATCCGCGCCTGCTCCCGCCCACAGGCTGGAATTCGACGCCGTCTCCATTCGGCCGGGCCGCAAGTTTGTAGTGATCGGCGGAGACTTTCTCGATCCTGTCAGCAAGATGGCTCCGCCGCGAGGCGGACTCTTCTCGTGGAATGTCCAGTTGGTCAACCTGATCGATTTTGCGTACGACCTGCGCAGCTATCAATTGCGCAAGGAGGCCTTTGAAGGACTGCCCAAGCCGTACAACACCATGCAGGATGGCTGGCTCGCCATCGAGGCCCGCGCAGAGGGAAATCCGAACCGCGACGACGTGCGCCAGATGGTGCGCGCAATGCTCGAAGACCGCTTCCACTTCGCCGCCCACATCGAAAAGCGCGATGGCGACGTGCTCGCGCTCATTGTCGACAAGCCCGGTCTGTTGAAGTCGCACACGGGCGGAGATACGTGCACACTGCCGTCTTCCGTCACCGACAACAAGAGATACCCTCACGCGTATCCGCCGTACGACGGCTGGGCCATCCGCTGCGGCGTCTTCAATCGCGAACTGAGCCACAGCGGCGAACGGCGGCTCGAAATGCTCGACGTCACCATAGATCAGATTGCGAACGCGCTCTCAGCGATGGAACCCGCGACGGTTGTTGACCTGACCGGCCTACAGGGCCACTACGACGCGGTGCTCGACTTCGCGCCGCCCATGCCGCCACGCGCCGATGCAGTCGACGACGCCGTGGGCGCGCCCCAACTTCCCACCGCCATCGAAAAGCAGCTTGGTCTGAAGCTGGTCAAGCAGAGGGCGCAGGTCGATATATTTGTCATCGACCATATCCAGCCGCCAACCGAAAACTGAACCTCGGCTGGAGTCACTGGTGCGAACGAATCGCCCGCGGGCCGCTCTTCTCTCTGTCACGAGCGCAGGCGGCTGTGGCTCGGCCGCGATAATCGCGCTGCCCAACGACGGGGCAGCAGCGGCCACCCGCCGCAAAGCTCTATAATCCAAGGGCGATGAGCGTATGACGGGCGCACCCGAGTGGTGCGCCGTTTGCGCCCTATGAGAGAGAAGCAGCAGGAAGGTTTTGCGATGCCGACTGACGTAATAATGCCCCAGATGGGCGAATCGATCACCGAGGGAACGCTGACCAAGTGGCTGAAGAAGGTCGGTGACAAGGTCGACCGCGATGAGCCCCTGTTCGAGATTTCGACCGACAAGGTCGACGCGGAGATTCCGTCGCCCGCCGGGGGCACTCTCCAGGAGATCAAGATCGCCGAGGGTACGACCGTGCAGATCAATACGGTGGTCGCGGTGATCGGCGACGGTGCCACGGGTTCGAAGGGCGCGGCCGCTCCGGCAAAAGCCGCGTCCGGTTCCGCATCTGCGCAGGAGACCGCGGCGAAGCCCGCGGATGATTCTGTAACACCCGCTGCGGCCAATGCGCCCGCAGCGGAGAGAGCTGCGGAGTCAGCAGCTTCTTCCGGAGGCGGTGCGGGAACCGACGTCCTCATGCCGCAGATGGGCGAGTCCATCACCGAAGGCACCATCACCAAGTGGCTGAAGCAGGTGGGCGAGAAGGTGGAGCGCGACGAGCCTCTGTTCGAAATCTCCACCGACAAGGTGGATGCGGAGATTCCATCGCCCGTCGCCGGCACGGTCAGCGAGATCAAGGTGCAAGCGGGCGAGACGGTCGCCATCAATACGGTTGTTGCCGTCATCGGAGGAGCTGCGGGTAGTGTGGGCAAAGCGGCTGCACCGGCGAAGGCTGCGGCAGCTACGCCGCAAGCTCCAGCGGCCGCCGCTACGGCAACTCCGGCTGCATCTGCTCCCGCTGCGGCATCCGCCGGGGAGCGTGTACGCTCCTCGCCCCTGGTGCGCAAGATCGCCAAGGACAACAACGTCGATCTCGGCCAGCTTGCAGGCTCGGGCTCCGGCGGCCGCATCACCAAGCAGGACATCATGGGGCATCTCGAAGGCGCGCCGGCTACCTCTTCGGCCCCGACCAAGGTCTCAGGTGCGAGACCTGGGACACCCACATCTGCGGGAAGTGCGAAGCCTGCACCGCCCGCGGCCCCAGCATCCGCTCCGCTGCCCGGCGAGCTCGTCCCCATGACCAAGATGCGCGCCATCATCGCGAAGCGCATGGTCGAGTCCAAGCAGACCAGCCCGCACGTCCACACCGTCTTCAAGGTGGATATGACGCGCATCGTGCGCCTGCGCGAGAAGGAAAAGTCCAAGTACGAGCAGCGCAACGGCGTCAAGCTGACCTTCATGCCGTTCATCACGCGCGCGGCCATCATGGCGCTGCGCAAGCATCCGGTGGTGAACGCTTCCATTGAAGGCGACGCGATCCGCTACAACAAGAACATCAACATCGGCATCGCGGTCGCGCTGGAATGGGGCCTGATCGTGCCGGTCATCAAACAGGCGGAGGAGCGCAACTTCCTCGGCGTGGCCCGCGCCATCGTCGACGTAGCGGAGCGCGCGCGCGGCAAGAAGCTCGCGGCGGATGAGATCTCCGGCGGCACCTTCACGCTCACCAACTCGGGCATCTTCGGCGAGCAGTTCGGCATGCCCATCATCAACCAGCCGCAGTCGGCCATCCTGGGCATCGGCGGGCTGGGCAAGGAGGCGGTGGTGGTGACGGACAAGGACGGCGCGGACTCGATCGCCATCCGCTCCATCCAGCACCTCACCCTCGGCTTCGACCACCGCATCGTCGACGGCGCCGACGCCGGCAAATTCATGTCCGACTTCAAAGCGTATCTGGAGAACTGGAACGAGGAGATCGGATAAGGCCTCCGCGGACGGCCCACGCATTTTGGAGGTGTGTAGTTGCATCTTAAGGCCTTCGACTTGCCACCCTTGCTCTGCGCATGTTCAGTCTCGTAACCGTCTTGCTTAAGGGCACGGCTTCAGCCGTGCCGTAGCCCGCTCTACCATCAACGCGGCTTTAGCCGCTGAGGTCATGGGCACTGACCGTTGTGCAAGCGTAGCCAAAACGGCTACACTCAAGTCAGGAGGTCCTTATGCGACAGGTTTCTCTTCGCGAATTCCGCACCCGCGGCGCCAGCGCGCTGAAGGCTGTGCCCAAGGGAGAGACTGTGCTGCTCTCCGGCCAGTCAGGGCCAGCCTACTTCCTGATTCCCGTGTTCGGCGATATCGCCGCCGAGGAACGCGATCTGCGACTTGCCATGGCGCGAGCGAGCTTGCGCGCAGGATGGGAACGGATCAAAGTGTCTGGGCTACCCATTCCGACAGACGAGGAGATCGATGCCGAGATCGCCGAGGTCCGGAAGGCAAGGCTCGCTCGGGTGCGGGCAAAGCGACGATGAGGCTCGCGGTTCTGGACACAAACGTGATCGTCTCGGCCGGACTTAACGAAATCGGCGTACCAGCGAAACTGGTGCTGGATTGGGTTTTGAGAGGCCAGATTGGAACTGTTACCTGCCCATTCGTGCTGGACGAATACGACGAGGTCGTCCATCGCAGGAAATTCGTCCCATTCGGCTTTCCGCCGCCATGGCTTGAGCCGCTGATTGAATCGAGTCTGCGGCTTCCCGATCCCGAGCCGTGGCCTTACGCTATCCCCGATCCCAAGGACGCGCCGTTTCTTGCCCTGGCCCATGCCTCCGGCGCGTGGCTGGTGACAGGAAACCTCAAGCACTTCCCGGACCGAGCGCGCAGAGGTGTAACGGTGCTGTCGCCAGCGCAATATCTGGCAAAGCTGCAAGCTTGACGTGGAGTGACCACCGGTCTCGCCGAATACTTCACGTCTGAGTCTGTACAGATGCCTCGTCCGGGCTTTTCACGTTTCTCTTGTTTGATCGCAGGATGTAGACAAGCGCTAAAATCGCGGCGCCATCCAAAACCCAGCGGGATGCTGTAAAAGCATTTACGCCAGCGCCAAGTCGACGGAATAGATGGTGCGTATATCCGTACCACGAATAGGCTGACGTGAGAATGCAAAATCCGCCCGCTCCGAGCGCAGTGTTCCGGGCGGATAGGCTTAGCTGCCTTGGCTGATTCCAAGAGTTCGTCTTGATTGGGAAAGCGCCAAGCACCAGGATCAGTCCGCCTAAGAACTCCACAAGAAGGGCAGTTTCACATATCGGTGAGAGGCCTGCGCTTAGGAAGTCTCGCGCATCTTCGTCGCCACCGGCTGCTGCCTTGCGGAACCAACGGTAAGCTTCTGTACGGTCCTGCGGAAAAGTTCGTCCGTACCAATACATCCTGCCGAGGTTGTACTCGCCTCCTGGGTAATCGCGCTCGGCTGCTTTGCGGTACCAACTGGCCGCTTGCGCGTAGTCCTGCGCGGTGCCGTTGCCATGCTCCAGCATGATGCCGGTCGCGTTCTCGGCGTATGGGTTGCCCTGCGCAGCGGCCTTGCTGTACCACATGAATGCGGTTTTGTAGTCCACTGGCACGCCGCGCCCGTAGTAGTACGTAGCTCCCAGGCCGGCTTCGCCAGCGCGGGAACCTTGATTCGCTGACTTACGATAAAGGTCCAGCGCTCGCCGATAATCCTGTGGCAGGCCGTCGCCATCGGCGCACATGCGGGCGAGCAGCGCCTCCGCTAAGGGATCACCTTGGACAGCCTGCTCACGGTAGCGTTCGATAGCCGCGGCGCGCTTCGCGTCATGGGTCCTAATTTGGTGTGCGCGCCAGCCAAAACAGCTCACCGCTATAACTGTCAGACACGCGAATACCAGAGCGATCTTGCCAGTGGCTCTCATCTGTCTTCCTCGAAAAATGGGCACGATACTGTCGCAGACAGCTTACAGCAGAGATTTTGCTTTCAGGACCAGTTCGACGGCCTCTTCCGGCGTGGAGGCGACGGCGGAGAGGTGGCCCATCTTGCGGCCTTTGCGCGGGCGGAGCTTCTCGTAAAGGTGCAGGCGGACGCCGGGAACGGCGAGGGCGCGGTCGAAGTGCGGCGCGCGGGGGGTGGGCTTGGCTGAACCCACATCTCGTTGAGATGTGGGGCACCCAGGTTCGTGGCTCGATTCTGCCGGTTGCAGCCAGACCTCGCCGAGGAGGTTGGCGATGGCGCAGGGCTGCACCACATCCGGCGAGCCGAGCGGCAGGTTGCAGACGGCGCGCACTAGCTGCTCAAACTGGCTGGTGACGCAGGCGCGCTCGCTGGCGTGGTAGCTGTTGTGCGGGCGCGGGGCGAGCTCGTTGACCAGTACGCGGCCATCTTTGGTTACAAACAGCTCGACGGCGAGGATGCCTTCGAGCGAGAAGGTGTCGGCGATGGTGGAGGCGAGTTCGGCGGCCTCTTTCGCAAGCCCATCCGGCAACGGCGCTGGAATCACACTCCACGCGAGGATCTGGTCCTCGTGGTGGTTCCAGGCGGCGGGATAGACCTTGACCTCGCCGCGCGGCGAACGGGCGACGAGGATGGAGATCTCACGGTCGAGATCGACCGCCTGCTCCACGATGCCGGGCCCCTGGCCCAGCGCCTCCCATGCGCCGCGAAGTTCGTCTTCGGTAACGGAGGTGGCCCGATCCCACTCATCGCTGCGCGATGAATGGGGCACGGTTTGTGGTGATTCAGCCGGTTTCCGGAAGCCGACTTTGCCCTGGCCGCGGCCATCGTAGCCGCCGGTCGCGCTTTTGCAGAAGCATTTGCCGCCCAGCGCGGTGATGGCCGCGCGCAGCTCGTCGAGCGAGCGCACGGCCCGAAATGGACCGACGGGGAATCCGTTGCGGGCGAGCCAGTTCTTCTGCTCAATGCGGTCCTGAATAATGCCGAGCATGCCTTCGCTGGGGCGGACAGGCGCGAAGCTGCCGGCGGCGTTCATGCTGGCGAGCGAGATCTGCTCAATCTCGAGCGTGACGACATCGCAGCCGCGGGCGAGGCGCGCGGCCTCGCGGGCATCGTCCCATGCGGCCTCGACGCACTGGTCGACGACGAACCGCGCGGGGCAGCCGGGGTCGGGGTCCAGCACATGAATGCGGTAGCCCATGGTGCGCGCGGCCATGGCGGTCAGGCGGCCGAGCTGGCCTCCGCCGAAGATGCCGATGGTGGCGCCGGGCAGCAGGGTGGGCGACTGGCTCACGCGTTGCTCTCAGTGTCTTCGAGAGTTTGCGCGAGGACTTCATCGCGGCGCGCATTGCGCCATGCGGTGAGCTTTTTCTGGAGAGCCGCGTCGCTGGTGGCGAGAATCTGCACCGCGAGCAGGCCTGCATTCGCCGCGCCTGCCGCGCCGATGGCGAGTGTGCCGACGGGAACGCCTTTGGGCATCTGCACGATGGAGAGCAGCGAGTCGAACCCTTGCAGCGCGGTGGCTGCGATGGGCACACCGAGTACAGGTACTACAGTTTTTGCGGCGACCATGCCGGGCAGGTGTGCCGCGCCGCCGGCCCCGGCGATGATGACGCGCAGGCCGCGCGCGGCGGCGGATTCCGCATAGCTAAAAAGCAGGTCCGGAGTCCGGTGCGCGGAGACGACGCGTGTTTCATGTGGAACACCAAACTCGCGCAGCATCTCGACGGCCGCCCGCATGACGGCGTAGTCATTGCGGCTGCCCATGATGACGGCGACCAACGGTTTCGATGGCTGTGATTCAGCGCGCGATTTTGCGGGCATGGGGCGATTATACGAGCGGTGCGGCTCAATCCCACTCATCCCGCTCAGCCACCCCAGCGAGCAAAGACCGCTCGCCGGGGACCCCGGGCACGCGGGATGAATGGGCACCCATTCGACTCGGCCGTTCCGGCCTCGCTCAGGGCAGGCTGCTTTGTGACGGCTCGCTCAACGGCGGAAGACGAAGTCGATGGCGAAGTGCGCGAAGGTAAGTGCTGCGCCGAGTGCTGTGGCTGCTCCCTTAAGGCGTTGGACGGTGCGTTCGTGCACGTCGATGCGGCCTTCGAGGCGAGCAAGGCGGCCGGGCTGGCCGTTGCCGAGGAGTTCTTTCATCTGGGTTTTGAGTTCGGTTAGCGACGCCAGAACTTCGGCCTCAAAGTCGGTCATTGTGTGCTCCTGTTGAAAGACCCGCGGCTAAAGCCGCACTGATTCTGCATGGCATTTACCGCGCGCTGAAGAAGGTGCTGAAAAAGTCCGCTGCGCCCGTTTTGCATCCCCCCAGCGGCTAAAGGCCGCAGCAATTTTGTAGCAACGCTTACGGCATCCTTCGGGTCCGCTCAGGACAGGCTTTGAAGCCGTGCCCTTAAGCAAGACATTTCAGCTGACGGGAAGGTTGGTGAAGATGGCGGCGGAGAGTGCGGAGTAGTTCGATGGAGTGGACGCGTCGTACATGCGGATGAAGTAGCGTTCGAGCTGCGCGGCACGCGGAATGGTGAAGCCGCGGACTGGCGAGCGCAGGACAAGATCGGCGCCAGAGCCAGTGGCGAAGTCGAAGTCGCGCAGGCGGACCTCGAAGCCGCCGCCGGGCGGCGGATCGACACCTGCATCGATGGTGAGCGCAGTTGCGCTGGCATTCATGACGGTAAGCTGCTGGAGATTCGCAAGCGCGAGGCCAGGCGCAGCAGCGGCTGACGCGGGCAGATAGGCATCCGCCGGAATGGACTCCGACAACTGGACGCCGAGGGCTTCGGCCCAGTCGTTGGCGAAACTGATTTTGTAATTCAGCGTCTCGGGCACGGAGTGGCCATCGACGATATCTGCTTTGCGGACGACGACGAAGACCGTTTCGCCGTTCGCGGTGATGGCGAGCACATCGCCGGGCCAGATGTCGGTTGCGGGATTGATCTGCGCATACGAGCCGGCGATTGCGGCGGAGCGGCTGGTGGCGAGCGCGAGCAGGGCCTGCGCCGCGGCCATGCAGTCCGCGCTCGAACGCGCGGGCGGATGCACGACTTTGCCGATCCAGCGGGCTGCTCCTGGAAAACCTGCAACCGCTTCGGCTGCGATGGAGGCCTGGTCTTCAAGACGCGCGACGGAGCGATGCCGCGTGCGATAGAAGACGGTGATGCGCTCGCCGGGGACCGGAATGCGGCCTGCGTAAAATGTAACCTTTCCTGTTGCATCCATGCGGAAGTCGGCGCCGGTGCCCGCGGCGCCGTCGAGCCGCGTCTGCAGCGTGCCGTCCGGCAATGTGCTCACGATCCATGCCGAGCCAGTCTGCGATAGCCTGCAGGAGCCGATGGAGCCGGAGAGCTGCACGGAGTTGGCCAGCGCGAAGGCGCAGACTGCGGGCGCGCCGGCGATGGGCGCTGCCGCCGCTTGTCGCGGGGTCGACAGCCGGGCCGTGCACTGCCGCTTACAGTGTTCGCATGAGCGTCACTCCCTATGTCGCGCGGCGGCCGTCGCGCAGCCGCTTCGTCGTCGCGCGCGGCCTGCGCCAGCACGTCCTCGAGTGGGGCGATGCGAGCCGGTCGGGCACCGGCCGGCCGCCGGTGGTCATGCTGCACGGCTGGATGGACGTCGCCGCCTCGTTCCAGT
>Ga0134125_10000121_pt1 | contig 116952 bp, 99 predicted proteins | sample KB31751_FD_96464 | JGI IMG/M metagenome (GOLD analysis project Ga0134125, IMG submission 96464) | Terrestrial soil microbial communities with excess Nitrogen fertilizer from Kellogg Biological Station, Michigan, USA - KB3-175-1 | ecosystem: Environmental > Terrestrial > Soil > Unclassified ... | reverse complement strand
GCCGGCGCCTGCTATGCCTTTGCGATCTGGATCGGCCTTGGGGTGATCTGGATCCAGGAATTGCTCGCGAAGCACGTCCTGAAAGGGAACCTCGACGCCGCCGGCTATGCGGCGGCGGGCCTCTGCTTCCTGGCCGTTCCCGTGCTGATGTGCAACCAGGAGTGGAACGACCATGACCGGAGCAAAAAGACCCTCGCGCGCGACCTGGCCAAGGACTACCTCGAGAGCTGCCCGAAGAACGCCATTCTCTTTTCGTTCGGCGATAACGATACCTACCCGCTCTGGTACGCCCAGGAAGTTGAAGGGATCCGGCCGGACGTTCGGGTGATGGTCAATACCTTGCTGGGCACCGACTGGTACATGAACGAATTGCGGTACAAGATCAACCAGAGCGCGCCTTTCGATATCATCTTCACGCCCGATCAGATCATGGGTGACCGCCGGAACGTGTGCTATTTTAACGACAAGATGCCCGGCTTTGACCCGAACAGGTACTACGACATGTACGATATCCTGAAAAATGTGGTCGGCAGCGACGATCCGAAATACACCTCCCAGACCGAGAACGGCTCGGAAGTCAACCTGATCCCGACACACAAATTCTCGATCCCTGTCGACCTCAATACCGTTCGCAGCAACGGCATAGTGCACCCCGGCGACAGCGTGGTCAGCGAATTGCACATTGACATGCCCGCCAGCAAAAAGTACCTGCTGAAGAACGACCTGGCCATGCTTGCCGTTATTGCGGGAAGCAAATGGCAGCGCCCGATCTGCTTTACTTCCCCGCAGGAACTGGCCGACCTCGGCCTCAGCAAATATGTTCGCCTGCGCGGCCTGTCCTATCAACTCGTGCCGGTGCTCAACAACGGCGACCGCAACTCCGAAGCGGTCGATAACGATGACGCCTATGCAACGATCATGCAGCAATTCGCCTACGGTGACGCCTCGACGCCGGGTGTATACTACGACGAAGAGAACCGGCGCCACCTCAACACCATCAAGTTCGCGCATGCCGAGCTGGCCCAGAGCCTCGCGGACGCCGGAAAAAAAGATTCCGCCCGAAAAGTGCTGGAACACTATGACCAGAACGTCCTGCAGTCCAATATGCCTTATGGCATGACGTCCAACCAGAACAATCTCCATGACTACTTCTCCTACCGCTTCCTCCAGGCCTGTTACGCCGCGGAAGACTGGAACCTGGCGAAAAAAGTGGATGCGTCTGTCAAAAAGGACCTCGATCAGCAAATGCGGTATTATAAGTCCCTGGGCGATAACAACAGCATATCCGACGAGCAGCTGGCGATCAATGCGCAGATGAAGCTGCAGAACGGCTCCGGGAACCTCACCGACCAGCAGACCGAAATGGCGCAGGATATCCTGTCGACCTATCAGCTGCTGATGCAGATCAACGCGTGGGAGAAACAGTATGCCAAACCGCAACCGGCGCCGGGCGCCGGCTCGCTGAAGTAGTTACCGGCCATCCCGGGATTACTCCACTGAAACAATAGGATAAAAGACCTGGTCTCCCCGCAAGGCGAATGCCTTGCGGACATGAGACGAAAAAAGACCGGGTCAATTTTTTTTATTTGCATTATTCATCCCCCCGCCCTATCTTTGTCTACTATTATGGTAGACATATACAACAGCCGCTCCTTCTCCTCCCGCGTCATGGCACCAAACGGTAACCAGCGTTGTTGTTGCTGCTGCTGATTCCCCGCAGCGCTCGCAGCTAAAATCTCCCGATAACACAACAATTTGAAGGGCAATGGACAACAGCAAAACAGTTTATAACCAAATACTCGACCAAATTAGTGGATTATCCATATCCGACGCCATGGTCCTGCTCGCGGGCCGCTTCCCCGGACAGGTCACCTTTTCGACGAGCTTCAGCCTCGAGGACCAGGTGATCGCCCACCACATTCTTTCCGCGGGCATTCCTGTCTCTATCTTCACCCTTGACACCGGCCGTTTGTTCGCCGAGACCTATTCCGTTTGGAGCGCAACCAATGGCAAATACGTCACGCGCATTCAGGCTTACTATCCCGACCGCGCCCTTCTTGAGGACTGGCTCACCCAAAACGGGCCTAACGCCTTTTATGAAACGGTGGCCAACCGCAAGGCCTGCTGCCATGTCCGCAAGGTGGAGCCGCTGAAGCGGGCCCTGAAGGGCCAGGCGGTATGGGTCACGGGTCTGCGCGCGGAGCATTCCCCCGAGCGCCGCGACCACGGCATCGTCGAATGGGACGAGAGCAACCAGGTCATTAAATACAACCCGCTGCTTCACTGGAACACCCCGACGGTACGGGCCTATATCGACCGGTACGATATCCCTTTCAACCCGCTCCACGACAAAGGCTTCGTCAGCATTGGCTGCGCCCCTTGCACTCGGGCGGTCCGGCCGGGCGAGGATTTCCGGGCGGGCAGGTGGTGGTGGGAAGACAACAGCAAAAAGGAATGCGGCCTGCACGTCGCCGGCGCGCCGGCCGATCGTCTATGATAAACAACGAACTATGAGCATGAGTATCCCTTCGACATTGGATTATCTTGACCAGCTGGAATCGGAATCCATCCATATCCTGCGCGAGGTCGCCGGCCAGTTCGAACGCCCCGCCCTGCTGTTCAGCGGCGGCAAAGATTCGATCACTATGGTCCACCTGGCGCTTAAAGCCTTCCGCCCCGGCCGCCTGCCTTTCCCTCTCGTCCATATTGACACGGGCCACAATTTCCCCGAAGCGCTCGCTTTCCGGGACCGCCTCGCCGGCCGGATCGGGGAGCGACTGATCGTCCGGCAGGTTGAAGAGACCATTCGGAAACGGCAGCTGACCGAACCCCGTGGCAAGTTTGCAAGCCGCAATGCCCTGCAGACCTTCACCCTCCTGGATACGATCGAAGAATTTCATTTTGACGCCTGCATCGGCGGCGCACGGCGCGACGAGGAAAAGGCCCGGGCAAAAGAGCGCATCTTCTCGGTGCGGGATGAGTTCGGTGGCTGGGATCCCAAAAAGCAGCGGCCGGAGTTGTGGAACACCTATAACGGAAGGATCAGCAAAGGCGAGAATGTCCGGGTTTTCCCGATCAGCAACTGGACAGAACTGGATATCTGGAACTATATCCGCAGGGAAAAGATCGACCTGCCTTCGATCTATTTTGCGCACGATCGGGAAGTGATCCGTTATGAGGGACAATGGGTGGCGCTATCTCCCTTTATCCGGCTTGACAAGGAAGACCGAGTGGAGCATCGGCGTGTAAGGTACCGCACGGTAGGTGACATGACCTGCACCGCCGCTGTGGAATCCGCCGCGGCCGGCGTAGACGAGATCATTCGCGAGATCACGGCCACGCGGACCAGCGAACGCGGCGAGACCCGCATCGACGACAAGGTCTCCGAGGCCGCCATGGAAGACAGGAAACGGAACGGATATTTTTAGGATCGCCCGGGAGGCCCCCGGGCCGCTATCAAACATAAACCAATGGACTTACTCAGATTCATTACCGCGGGCAGCGTCGACGACGGCAAAAGCACCCTGATCGGCCGGCTGCTCTACGACAGCAAGAATATCCTGACCGATCAGCTCGAGGCGCTGGAACGGCACAGTAAACACAAGGAAGACGGCGGGATCGATCTTGCCCTCCTCACCGACGGCCTCCGCGCCGAACGGGAACAAGGCATCACCATCGATGTCGCATATAAATACTTCACCACGCCGCGCCGCAAATTCATCATTGCCGATGCTCCGGGGCATATCCAGTACACCCGGAACATGGTAACCGGCGCCTCCAACGCCAACCTGATCATTATCCTCATCGACGCCCGGAACGGCATAGTCGAACAAACCCGCCGCCACTCCATCATTGCTTCCCTGCTCAACATACCGCATGTCGTCGTCGCGGTTAACAAAATGGACCTCGTGGACTATTCCCGGGATCGCTATAACGATATTGTCATCGACTATGCGGAAATCGCCCGGACCTTGCGCCTCAAGGACGTCGTCTACCTTCCCATCAGCGCGTTGAAGGGGGACAATATCGTCGACCGCTCCGCCAGCTTGCCATGGTACGACGGACCGTCGCTGCTTGAACTGCTCGAAACGACGGAAGTCCAAAAGGACGTCGATCTCGCGCGCGGCAGGTTTTCGGTCCAGTACGTCATCAGGCCCCAGACCGAAGAACTGCATGACTACCGCGGTTACGCGGGGAGGATAAGCAGCGGCACCTACCGGAAAGGCGACGTAGTGACCGTCCTGCCTGCCGGCCAGACCAGCCGCATCCGGAGCATCGAAACGGGCGGCAGGGAAGTGGAGACAGCGATCGCACCGCAAAGCGTCATCCTTCGGTTGGAAGAAGACATCGATCTCAGTCGCGGCGACCTGCTTGTCAACGGAGAACGGCCGCCGCAGTTGAGCCAGGAATTTCAGGCGCTGGTCTGCTGGATGGACAGCAAGCCCCTTGGCCCGGGCAATAGGTACCTCCTGCAACTCGGCAGCCGCACGGTCCGCGGCCTGGTGAAGGATCTGGAATACCGCCTCGACGTGAATACGCTTGAGCGTCAACCATCGCCTGGCCAGGCCGGGCTCAACGATATCGTAAAGGTAACCCTGCGGACCGCGGCCCCGCTCGCCTTTGACGCATACACCGATCTTCCGGCCAACGGCGGGGCCATCCTGATCGACGAAACAAGCCATGTCACCGTTGGCGCATGCCTCCTGCAAGACAGATGAAACAGCAGGTCCACCATATTAGCCCTCCCGCGGGCAAGGTGATCTTTATCGGCGCCGGTCCAGGAGACCCCGAGTTGCTCACGATCAAAGCGCTTCGGTGGTTGCAGCGGGCGGACATCGTCATCGCCGACCGGCTGGTCAGTCCCGAGATCCTGAGCGAGTATATAACGCCGGGCGCGCGGATCATCCATGCGGGCAAACAAGGCGCGCAGCCGGCAAGTACATCACAGCCGACGATCAATGAGCTGTTGGTACAGCATGCCGCGGCTGGCCGCCTGGTCGTCCGGCTAAAGGGTGGGGATATATCGGTCTTCTCCAATATCCTCGACGAACTGGAAACGTTGACCACGAACAATATTCCGTTCCAACTGGTTCCCGGCGTGACCGCTGCGCTCGGCGCCGCAGCTTATGCCGGCATTCCGCTTACCGCGCGAGGTATGGCCACAGCGGTCAGGTTCCTTACCGCCTACCGCCAGGACCTGATGGATGAGCGCTATTGGCAGGAACTGGCGCGGACCGACGACACGCTCGTCTTTTATATGTCGTCCGCGCCCGTCGACCAGATCGTGTCCCGGCTGCTTCGACACGGCATCGCCGCGGACCGCTGGATCGCCGTGATCCAGCAGGCGACGACTTCGTACCAGCAGGTTTCCTCCTGGCCGGTGTATGATTACCTGGCAGGCGCGGCGGGCGCCGTCTATGCCTCGCCCAGCCTGATCATCATTGGCCGGGTGGCCGCCCTTCATCAGTCTTTTCGTTGGCTGCCGGAGAACCGCGGCGGAGAACTCTATTTCCCGCCATTAACCGATGCAAAAAAAATAGCAGTATGGTGACGACACCTAAAATGACCCTGATGCAGGAACTGATCGCCGGTTCTTCCCGGGATGAACTGATCTGGCTGAGCGGCTACCTGGCCGGCTTCGTGGCGCAGAACATCCAGGGAGCGTCCGCTGCGTCCATTGGGACGGAAGTACCCGCGTTCCCGGCGGCAGCGCCGGGCCCCGCGGCGCCCGCCCAAAAGATCACGATAGCCTACGGCACCGAAACGGGCAACGCCAAAAGGTTGGCTACCGATTTCGCCGCCCGCGCCAAAAGGAAAGGCATCCAGGCCAAATTGGTCGGCCTCGAACAATACCGGCTGGGCGACCTGGCGAAAGAGGAATACTTTTTCGCGGTCGTCAGCACGCAGGGCGACGGCGAACCCCCGGCGGCCGCCCGGAAATTCTATGATCATATCCACCAGGGCGGGCTGCAGCTAGACCGGCTGAAATATGGCGTGCTGGCCCTCGGCGACACCTCCTACCCGTTGTTTTGCAAGGCCGGCGAAGACATCGATCAGCAACTCCAAAAGATCGGCGGCCAGCGCATCCACACGCTTCGCAAATGCGACACCGACTTCGAAGCCGATGCCAATGCGTGGATCGACACCATTCTGCAGCAATTCAACGCACCATCGGCCAACGCCGGTGCTCCGGGAATTCCTGCTGTCGCACAGGCCGCTACGGCGGTTCAGCGCCCCGCCGCCGCCACGAAACCTGCGGCGAAACAGACCTGGACCGGGACCGTCCTTGCCAATATCAATCTCAATGACCGCGGATCGGCTAAACAGACGCATCACCTTGAAATCGCAGCCGGGAACGTCGACTACCAGCCAGGCGACTCGATCGGCATTTTCCCGGCCAACCCGGCCCCCCTGGTCGACGCGATAGTCGCCCTCGCGGGCGCTGACGGCCGGAGGACCCTTACCCATCGCGGCGAAGAACTTTCCCTGCACGAGCTCCTTCGGCGAAAATTGAATATCGTCTATTTGCCGGAACGCGTCGTGCGCAAATATGCGGCTATCGTCAAACAGGAGATCCCCGAAACAAAGATCGGCATGCTCGACCTGCTGAAGATTTATCCGGTCAGGGATATCGATCAGTTCCTTGAGGCCGTTGGAGCGCTCGAATCCATCGCGCCGCGGCTGTATTCCATTTCCTCATCGCCGGAAGCGCACCCCGGCGAGATCCACCTCACGGTCGCCCGTGACCGCTTCACGGTCAACGGCGAGCTCAAGAATGGGCTTTGCTCGGACGGTCTTTCGCATCTTCGGGTAGGTGACACCGTCGAGTTCTACCTGCACCGTAATGATCAGTTCAGGCTCCCGGCGGAAGATGTGGACCTCATCATGATCGGGCCCGGCACGGGGGTCGCTCCGTTCCGGTCCTTCCTTGCCGAAAGGGACAGCAGAGGTGCGGCCGGCCGGAACTGGCTCTTTTTCGGCGATCAGCATTTCACCACCGATTTCCTGTACCAGACAGAGATCCAGGACTGGGTCAGGACCGGCGTGCTTACGCATATCCATACCGCCTTTTCCCGCGACCAGCCGAAAAAGGTCTATGTCCAGCATAAAATGCAAAAGGAAGCCGCCAGGCTTTGGAGCTGGCTGGAATCCGGCGCCCATGTCTATATCTGCGGGGCGAGGGAACCCATGAGCGTGGACGTAGAATCCGCCCTCCTATCCATTATCGGGCAGGAAGGGAAAAAGACGCCCGCTCAGGCCGAATCGTTCCTGGAAGAATTAAAGACAAACGGCCGCTACGTAAAAGATGTTTATTGACATGACCGACACAAAGAATCTTTCCTCGACCGAGAGGATCAAGCAAAAAAGCGACGCGCTGCGTGGCACCCTCAGGGAGGGGCTGCGCGACGAACTCACCGGCGCCGTCAGCGATGACGACCAGGCCCTGGTCAAATTCCACGGCATGTATCTGCAGGACGACCGCGATCGCCGGGAGGAGCGCGCTGAAAAGAAACTGGAGCGCCTCTACGCATTCATGGTCCGCCTTCGGGTCCCCGGCGGCTTTTTCACGCCGGAACAGTGGATCGCCACGCATCATATCGCGGGAGAGAACTCGACCGGCGTCATCAAGATCACCACCCGGCAGACCATCCAGTTGCACGGCATCCTGAAAAGCCGGGTCAGGCCTACGCATGCCGCATTCAACGCCGTCGCGCTGGACTCGATCGCCGCCTGCGGCGACGTCAACCGCAATGTCACGTGCACCGCCAATCCCCTTCAATCGCCTATCCATGAACAGGTCCACGCCTATGCGCGTAAGATCAGCGAAATGCTCCTACCGAAAACCCGGGCCTATTACGAGATCTGGCTCGATGAGGAACAGCTTGCCGACAAGCGCGCCGAAGAAGACCCGCTTTACCAGGAACGGTATCTTCCCCGGAAGTTCAAAGTCGGGATTGCTATCCCGCCCAATAACGACGTCGATGTGCTCACCAATGACCTCGGACTGATCGCCGTCGTCGCGGACAATGAGCTGAAAGGTTTCAACATTGCGATCGGCGGCGGACTCGGCGCCACCCATGGCAACCCGGAGACATATCCGCGACTGGCCACCGTCATCGGTTTCGTGCCGGCGGATGACCGGTTGTTCAGGGCGGTGTACGAGGTTGTGACCATCCAGCGGGATTATGGAAACCGGAGCGATCGCAAGCTCGCCCGGTTGAAATATACACTCGATAAATACGGCGAGGAGTGGTACCGGCAGGAGCTGGAGAAGCGAACCGGGTTTCCGCTGGAACCGCCGCGCCCTTACGCATTCAGCGACCGGACGGAACATTTCGGCTGGCAGCAGGACCACATGGGCCTCTGGCACTACACCGTGTTCATCGAGAATGGCCGGGTGGTAGACGATGAGAAAGTAGCCTTGAAGACCGCCTTGCTGGAAGTGGCTGAAACCAAAAGAGCCAATTTCCGCTTCACGGTCAATCAGAAGATAATCGTGGCCGACGTCCGGAAAGAGGACAAAGCCCGGGTCCATGCCATTCTCGAAAAATACGGGCTCATCGGGCATACCGAGAACGCGTCCGCGATCCGGAAAAATTCGATCGCCTGTGTCGCGCTGCCAACCTGCGGTCTTGCCCTGGCGGAGTCTCAACGCTATCTCCCCACCCTGCTCGGCCGGATCGAACAACTGTTGCAGGACCATGAACTCGGCCAGGAACAGATCATCATCCGGATGACGGGATGCCCCAACGGATGCGGCAGGCCTTACGCCGCCGAGATCGGTTTTGTCGGGACGGCGCCCGGGCGCTACAACCTGTACCTCGGGGGTGACCACGAAGGGACGAGGCTGAACCGCCTGTATAAGGAAAGCCTGGACGAGGCCGCCATCGTCGGTGAACTGGACCTGCTGTTCTGGCTCTACCGGAAGGAACGCGTCACCGGTGAAAGGTTCGGCGACTTTGCCTGGCGCCAGCGGTGGTTCAAACAATAGTGCCGCAAAGGACACTGACCGGATTAAGGCCGTTTTTTTTTCATAATACTCTACTAAGTTGATAGACTAATAATAACATGAAATCCTGCATCTCCCCCATGGCCGCCCTCTTCCTGGGCCAATTGCTTTGGACGACGACCGCAACCGCACAAACTGCCGATGATATCCTGACCATTCTCACCAGGAAAGGGACCCTCACCGAAAAGGAGGCGGATTCGATCCGGAAGGAATCGGCCCACCGTCAACGCCGGACGGATGCCAGCGCGGACTCGTTTCCCCTGCGGCTTGGCCGGTCCCTTAGCCTGAGCGGCTATTCCCAGGTGGTTTATCAAACCTTTCAACATCCCCTTGCCGGGAAATATTCGGATGGCTTCAGTATCAAACGGGCCAGGCTCGATTTCCAGGGTCATTTTTCGGCAAGGTTCGACTATCGCCTGCTGTTCGACTTCGTCGGCCAAAGCGGTGCCAACGGAACAGCGCCTACCGGCGGCCAGCAGATCTCGCCATTTCTGGTCGAGGCCAATATCACCTACAAGCCCTTCCCGTGGCTGAACATCAAAGCTGGTCAAATGATCGTCGGGTTCTCGCAGGAGAATATCACCCAGGACCGCAACCTCGACCTGATTGAACGCAGCCAGGTTGTCAACGCCCTTGTCGCGCGCAAAAGCGATCCTGCCGGCGGCATCGCGGATTCGATCGGTAACCAGAATGGCCGCGATCTCGGCATCCAGGCGGGCGGAAGCCTCGGCCGGATCGGGAACCGGTTTTTGCTGGACTACTTCCTGCAGGTCCTGGACGGCGCGGGCATCAACACCCCTGATAATAACACTGCCAAGGATGTCGATGCGCGACTGGTCGTTCATCCCCTGTCCTTGCTGAGTATCGGCGGTTCCTGGTACAACGGCGTGGACCGCTTCACGGGCAGCCCCGGCAGGGACCAGCGCCGGACCCGTTGGGGAGTGGAGGCGGACCTCGAATGGAACAGCCTGTCGGTAAAAAGCGAGTACATCCGCGGAAGCGAAGGCAATACTGGTATCAAAGACCAGGCAGGCAACAGCGCCGGCATTACGCATCAGGGCTGGTATGGCCAGGTGAGCTGGTTCGTGCTCCCGCGCAAGCTCCAGGGCGTGTTCCGATATGATTGGTACGAACCGGCGACGGCAAATACCCGGGTGGCGAATGCCTGGTATGACGGCGGCCTGAACTATTTTTTCAATGTCTGGACAAAGGTCCAGATCTATTATTCGCTGCGGAGCCAGCGCCGCCCCGCGATAACCGGCAACCTGCTGGAAGCCCAGCTGCAACTGGCTTTCTGACGGTCCATAAGTCCACCGGTTTTGTAGGCGGATCCACTAAAAAATCGCTAATTTTATGGCTTCAGTAATGGAAAAAGACAAGATCATAGATCCGGCGGAAAGCGGCAACAACCTGTTCCCGCTGTTTGTGAAACTGGAAACCCTGAAATTGCTGATCGTGGGGGGCGGAAAGATCGGTCTCGAAAAATTGCAAACCGTCCTTCAGAATTCGCCGTCCACGGCGATCACACTGGTAGCCCCGGACATCGTTCAACCCATTCGCGACCTTGCAGCCGCCCATCCCCGCCTCCGACTGTTGGAAAAGCGCTGGGAACCTAACGACCTGGAATATGCGGACCTCGCCATCGTAGCGGTCGACGACCGGTCGGTCAGCGAGGACGTCGCCCGGGAAGCCCGTTCCCGGGGGATACTCGTTAATGTAGCCGACACGCCAGACCTTTGCGACTTCTACCTGGGTTCGGTTGTTCGCAGGGGCAATCTGAAGATCGCAATTTCGACGAACGGCAAATCGCCAACCGTGGCGAAGCGTCTGAAGGAAGAGATCGGTAATATGATCCCGGAGGAAATGGATGGTGTGCTCGATAACATGCAAACCATTCGTTCGCGGCTCAACGGCGATTTCGCCGAGAAAGTAAGAACGCTCAACGCCCTGACCAGCGTTCTGACGGCCTCGCCGGCCAACCTCCTGACGACGGCTCAGTCCGACCCGGATACCGTTAGGGCTGCAAAACAGGAAAAACAGATCCTCCTCCCCGGCCCCGGCCGCCGGAAATGGCAGCGGATCGTCAAATGGTGCCTGTTCGCATTCGTTTTCATGATCATCGGGCACGCGGTACTTTCCCTCCTTCCGCTCGGTGGCATCACCGGCTTCCTGCGCGGCCTGGGCGGCGAATTCGACATCAAGGCCTTTGGCATCATGACACTCGCGGGGTTTCTCGCGCAACTGGTGGACGGTTCGATGGGACTGGGATATGGGACCATTTCTACCACCTTCCTTCTGGCCTATGGCGGGGTAAGTCCGGCCATCGTCAGCAGCCGCGTTCACTCCGCACGCGTCTTTTCGAGCGGCGTATCCGGCTACAGTCATCACCGCTTTGGCAATATCAACAAGAAACTGTTCCGCACGATCGTGATCCCGGGGATCGTTGGCGCGGTCCTTGGCGCGAGTTTCGCTTATTTCGGGAACCAATATTCGAATTATGTCCGGGTGCCGCTGTCGGTCTACACGGTCTACTTGGGGTACTATATCCTGCGGAAAGCTTTCACCCGCAGACAGGCAGGCGCCAAAGTGCGCCGGGCGGGGTGGTTGGCCTCGACGGGCGGATTCATGGATGCCTTCGCCGGCGGCGGTTGGGGGACCCTGGTGACCAGCACCCTGATCACGAAGAGGAAGGATCCGCGTTATGTCATCGGATCCGTATGCCTGGCGGAATTCTTTGTCGTACTGGCCAGCTCCATTACCTTTTTTATCCTGCTGCGCAGCATACCCCTCCTCGACGTCGCCGGGCTGATCGCAGGCGGCATTATCGCTGCACCCATCGCGGCAAGACTGGCGGGAAAACTGCCCGCCCGCGCCATGTTCATCGCGGTCGGCGCCCTCGTCATCCTGACAAGCTGCAGCACGCTCTGGAAGTCCCTGCTGTGGGTAATACATCACGGCTGACCCTTTTCACCCCTTTTCACCCCTTCTCCCCGCCTTTCGCCCCGCTCCATCCCTCCCCGGCACCCGTACCCCCTCATCCCCTCGTCGCCGCCGGTCGTCTCCCGGCTCCCTCTTCGTCACCGTGTAGATGTCGGGGCCATCAAAAGGCTGCAGCCGCGAATATCGCTGTGGTCCATTCGCCCCAGCACCTGGAATTCGCCGTAGGCGTGCAGCCGGCCGATGTCATCGGTTGCCACGAAAGCACAGCTCCAGACATTGGCAAGGTCGATGACATTGATCAGACCTTCTCCCTCCAGGGTGGTTTCCAGCGGATCGTCCTCCCCCCGCACCATCACTTTCATCCACGGCGGGCACCGGAATAGCCCGGCGCCGGCCGAGTAAGCCTGCGACAGCAATTCGGTCATGCCATATTCGGCATGCACCGCCCTGACCCCAAGCCGGGACCGGAGGACGGCGTGCAGCTCTTCGCGGGTCACTTCGCGTCGCCGGCCCTTCATGCCTCCCGTCTCCATGACCACCGTGTGCCCGAGCGAGAACGAGTGCCGTTCGGCCAGGTCCAGCAGCGCAAAAGTCACCCCGATCAGCAGGGTCTTTTGACCCGCCGCCTCGAGACGCAACAGCACCTCGGCCAGCCGGTCGTGGTCGTAGAGATAGAATCCGCTGTCCGAATGGCCGCTGGCCGCAATCATCTCCTGCACCATGTACACCAGGGAGGAGTGCGCCCGCTCAAGGTAGGCCGGCAGCAAGCCGATCACGCACCATTCGCCGACCGGACCGTAAAAAGCCTCGAAACCGGCCATAAAACTTTGGCGGTACAGGCTAAGGTCCTTTACCAGGTGGCGGCTCGGAACCTGCCCGGTGCTCCCGCTGCTTTCGAACACGATCTCCGGCATGAACTCCCCCGTTCTCACGGCATAAGTCTTGAACAAACCGACCGGCAGGAACGGGATGTCCTCGAGACGGCCTACCGTCCCCGGGCCGGCGCCAAGCGAGCGCACAAAATCGCGGTAAAGGGAATTCTGTGCGTACTGCAACCGGAATATATCCAGCGCCCGGGGGATAAAATCCTTCTCGGAGAGGGAAAAAAGGCCGTTGGCCGGGGAAGAAGGAAGAAATGTCATCAGCCGTCTGAAGGCGGGGCAGATTTGTTAAAAAAGTCCTGATCGCCCGCCCAAAATTAAGCCCTTTTCGCCAAAAATAGGTAGGTTTGCAGGTATCAAATCCCTTTCATGAAGCCTCGTTCTTTTCTGATACCCGTCCTATTGGTGGCACTGATTGGCATGACGATCGCGGCCGAAAGTTGCAGGAAGACCAGTTCCGGAACGCCGACCATTTCGCTGGAATCGATTTCCACCCCCGTACAGGTCAATGATTCCATGAGGGCTCATTTCAAATTCACCGGCGGCGGCAAAATTTCCAACGGCTTTTTTTGGTTTATCCGGACCCGCCTCAACCAGCTCCCTGCGACAAACCCTTCCGGCGCCGATACCTTCGACTTTCAGCTGCCTTCCTTTTCCGCGAATTCAGGCGAGCTTTCTTTTTCGCTCCCCTGGAATGGCTACCTCAACGAAACCAATACGCAGAACGACACGCTTGTTTTCAAATTCTTTGTGCAGACCGCCGACAGCACGCTGACGACCGATACGGTTACCTCTCCCAAGATCATTGTCCTATACCAATAGCCGAGAAATAGCGTCGCATCATAACCGGAATTCATCGTGTTCAGAAAGATAGTCGATTACATAGTTTTCAGCAGTCTCTATGTTGCGATCTGCTCGGTGGTGATGATCTGGCAGACCAGCCGCCTGCTGGTGGGTGCCTCCCCTCCCGGCCGCCTTCCGGGCTTCGTCTTTTTCGCCACGATCTGCTCTTACAATTTTCATTGGTACCTGACACCCCGCTCGGCAACCCCGTCCCGCCGGGTCCAGTGGACCCATCATCACAAGCCGCTCCACTTTATCCTCTACCTGACCGGCGCCGTCGGCGCGATCGTATACTTCTGCTATTTGACCCAATACATCTTTGCCATCGGTTTCGCCGCACTCCTGACTTTTCTCTATTCGGCTCCCAAACTCCCGTACCGCTATTTCCGCCTCCTGCGATCGATCGCCATCGGAAAGACCTTTTTCCTCACCTTCGTTTGGGTCTACGTCACCGCGATCCTGCCGGTGATCATGACCGGCGTCAAATGGACCGGCTCCTTCTACTGGTACGTGCTGGGCCGCTTCTTCCTGATCTACGCCTGCTGCCTCATCTTCGACTACCGCGACCGGGAAGACGACCGGGCACAGGGGATCGTCAGCATGGTGACGCAACTCAATGAAAGGAATATCGACTGGCTGTTCGCCGTCTCGATGATCTGTTTCCTCATCTCCTGCGTGGCCCTGGCCTTCTATCGTTATCCCGCGCTGTACATCATCCTCCTTCTTATTCCGGGTGTCGTATTGGCGGCCCTCTACCCCGAAACCAAGCGAAATTATTCCGACTATCTCTATTATGTCGTTCTGGATGGGATCGTCATGCTCTCCGGGCTGCTGATGCTAATCTTCAGGATTTAGTACATTTACAGCCAAAAAACCGGTTAATCGCAATGGCAAAAACTGTTTCCAACCCGAGAAAAGCATCCGCGCCGTCCCTGCTGACAGACAAATCCTTCGAATTCCTCCGCCGATACATCGATAACCCCTCTCCCGTCGGCTTCGAAAGCGGCGGGCAGAAGATTTGGCTCGACTATCTCAGGCCCTGGGTGGATACCCATTTCACGGACCCATATGGCACGGCCGTCGGGATCGTCAACCCCGATGCGCCGTTCAAGGTAGTGATCGAAGCCCATGCGGACGAGATCAGCTGGTTCGTCAACTATATCAACAAAGAGGGTCTCATTTATCTCAAACGCAACGGCGGCGTCGACCACCAGATCGCCCCTGGTATGCGGGTTTTCATTCACGGCAGGAAAGGCCGGGTGCCCGCCGTATTCGGCTGGCCTGCCATCCATACCCGGATCGCCAACCCGGATTTCAAAGAGCCGCAACCGAAGGTCGACAGCCTTTTCCTCGATTGCGGCGGCCGGAATAAGGAGGAGGTCGAAAAACTCGGCATCCATATTGGTTCCGTCGTCACTTATCAGGATGGGTACACCGAGCTGGCTTACGATTACCTGATCGGCCGCGCCTTCGATAACCGCATCGGGGGCTTTATGATCGCCGAGGTGGCGCGACTGCTGAAAGAGAATAAAAAGAAACTGCCGTTCGGGCTCTATGTCGTGAACGCGGTGCAGGAGGAGGTCGGCCTCCGCGGCGCGGAAATGATCGCCCGCAGGATCAAGCCCGATATCGCCATCATTACAGACGTCACGCACGACACATCCACCCCCATGATCAATAAGATGATCGAGGGTGATATCGCCTGCGGGAAAGGCCCCTCGCTTGCGTTCGGACCCGCGGTACACAATAAGCTGCTCGATGTGGTCCGGGAGACCGCCGCGGCCAGGAAGATACCGGTCCAGATGCGGGCGGTGTCGCGAAGTACCGGTACGGACACCGATTCTTTCGCGTACGCGAACGACGGTTGCCCTTCGGTCCTGATCTCTATTCCGCTCCGGTATATGCACACGACGGTGGAAATGCTGCACCGCAACGATGTGCAGGAAACCATCCGGCTGATGTACGAAACGCTCCTGGTATTGACCCCCAAAACAAATCTGCGCTACTTTTGATGAACGGCCTCCTGCTCTATATCGACCCCGGAAGCGGATCTTATCTTGTCCAGGTAATCATCGCCGCGATCCTCGGCGGAGCTTTCTGGATAAAGAAATTCTGGCGAAGAATAAGATCATTTTTCACCCGGGGAAAAAAAGAACCATGACCGCCGCCGCCGATATCCTCATGCACCCTGCTTCTTTCCGGGATCCGGCGGGTTTCGTCTTCCTGCTCGACGGACGGCTTTACCGCCAGGTCAACCCCTGTTACGCCGGATCCTACGACCGGCTGATGCAGTCCGGCCTGTACGACGCGCTCACCCGCGACGGGCTGCTGATCCCGCATTCCGAAGAGCAGGCCCTCACCGCGCGTTACCCCGATGCCTATCGCATTCTGCAACCCCGACCGGTGGACAGGCTGAGCTATGCCGCCGAATGGAGTCCCGCGCAACTGCGGGACGCAGCGCTCCTGACCCTGCGGCTTCAATCGCTGGCAATGGATCACGGGATGAGCCTGAAGGATGCGATCCCGAACAATGTGCAGTTCATTGACGGAAAGCCGGTTTTCCTCGATACCCTCTCGTTCGGGCGCTATGATCCGTCCGAACCCTGGATCGCCTACCGGCAATTTTGCGAAAATTTCCTCTTCCCCCTGTATATTCATTTTTACGCACGGACGGGTACCCACCCGTTTGCCGCCGCCTGGCCAGAAGGCGTCCCGGCTGCAACCGCCGGGCGGCTCCTTCCGTGGAGAAGCCGTTGGAATGCCGGCGCGTGGCTGCACGTTCACCTGCAGGCAAGGATCGGCGGCCGCCAATCCGGGGGCGGGCAGCACCGGCACAACTTCTCCGCTGCAAAGCTCCTGCGGCTGGTGGAGCACCTGAGGACGTTGACCGAACGCCTGGCCATGCCGGCCGCGGGCGACTCCGCGTGGAGCCGTTATTATGACGAAACTGTTCCGGGCGAGGACTATATCCGGGACAAGGAGCGGATCTTTCGCCGGTTCCTGGACAGGACCGGATCCGGCGTCGCCCTCGATCTGGGATGCAATGACGGCTGGTTCGCAAGGATCCTGGCCGAACACGGCAGGCCGGTCATCGCCGTCGATGCCGACTGGCAATGCGTGGACCGGTTATACCGGAAAGGTATATCCGCTATTTTGCCGCTTTGCGTCGACCTCGCGAACCCGACGCCGGCCTGCGGCTTTCGAAATGCAGAGCGGGCCGCCTTTACGGACCGGATGCGATCCGACCTGGTCGTTGCGCTTGCCCTGGTCCACCACCTGGCGCTTGGCCGCAATATTCCGTTGCCCCTGATCGCGGACGGTTTTCAACAATTGACACGCCGCCACCTTATCGTTGAATTCGTGCCCGCGACCGACAGGAAGGCGATGCAGTTGGCCGCACGCAAGGATCCTGCCTTGCTTGAGGGTTACGATTCCGGTAATTTTGAAGCCGCCTTCGGCCGCTATTTCCGGCTGGATGAAAGAGAAACCGTTGCCGGAACCGAGCGGGTGTTATACCTGATGACCAAACGTCAGCCATGAAAATGCCGCTAAGAACCTTCCCTTTTTTTCTCCCGGCCTTACCGGTCTTCTTCGTGCTGCACGGCTACCGGGAAAATCTCGGCTATATTCATGCGGGTGACGCGCTACTGCTGTCCGGCATCTATGTGCTGGGGTCGTTGCTCGTCTTTCTGGCTTTCCGGCTGCTGTATCGCCATACCGTCAAGGCTGCGCTGGCAGCCGGTTTTGTCCTTGCCTTCTATTTCTTTTTCGGCGCGCTGCACGATTTCTTGCAGGCTCATGTCCGGCTGCTGTCCCGATACGTCATTCTGCTACCGGCCTTCCTGGCGGCCGCGGCCGCCCTGGTCATCGCATTGGGCCGGACCGGCCGGGATTTGCGGCGCCTCGTGGTGTACCTGAATGTACTGTTCCTGATCTATATCGGCATCGATCTCGCGGGGGTCGTCTTTCCTGCGCGCCGGCCGCGTCCGCCCGCCTTCGGGTCGGCAGCTTCGGGGGATACGATCCGCTTCCTTCCCTATTCCGGCCGGGCAAAGCCGGATATCTATTTCCTGGTATTCGACGCCTACACGAGTTCGCTGGCGCTGAAAGAACAATATCATTTCGACAACGGCGCGTTCGACCGCTTCCTGGCCAGCCGGGGATTCCGCATTCAGAAGGCCAGCAGGAGCAACTACAAATACACGATCCTGTCCATTCCATCCATCCTCAACATGGCCTATTTGGACAGGCTTCGGGACATAAAGGGCGGCGAGGTGGCGGAATATTATTATCTCAGCGATCTGATCCGGGACAACGACCTGCTGGCCTGGCTGCGCGCCAATGGATATGACATCGTCAATTGCTCGATCTTCGACCTGCGCGGCCACCCCTCGCCGGTCGGGCAGTCCCTGTTGCCCCTCCAGACAAGGCTGATTACCGATCAAACCCTCTATTCCCGCTTCTACAGGGACATCGGGTGGAACTTTTACCGCTTCACCATCGACCCGCTGGCCGAAAGAGAGATCGACCGGAGCCTCGATAACGATAACCAACTGATGGGACGCCTGCTTGCGGCCAGCGCCCGGCGATCCGCCAGGCCGCGTTTTTTCTACGGGCATTTCAATATCCCCCACCCCCCATATTACTATGACCGGGAAGGCAGACGGCGAAAGGTCGCAGCCCCGTACAGGCCGACCGATGAGGACAGCGTGCAGGACTATCTCGATTACCTGCCGTATACCAACCAACGCGCGGAACAGCTCATCGACCGCATTCTCAGGAATTCGGGCGGACAGGCGGTCATCATCTTCATGGGGGACCACGGTCTCCGGTATCATGACAGCCTCGGTTATAATCCCCTGTCCTTCGTGCAAAATCAGAACGCCGTCTATTTTCCCGGCGGGGACTACCATCTTTTTTACGACAGTATCTCAGGGGTGAACCAATTCAGGGTCATCCTCAACAGCCTGTTCGCTCAGCGTATCCCGATGTTAAAAGATTCCATCGCAAATGTAAAAGATAAGAAATAATTTTGCCCCTGAATAAAAAGTCAGCTATGATCCGTCACGACTGGACAATCGAAGAAATAAAAGCCGTCTATGACATGCCCCTGCTGGAATTGATCGTCCGGGCCGCCTCGGTCCACCGTCAGCACAACGATACCGGCGAAGTCCAGGTCTGCACCTTACTGTCCATCAAGACGGGCGGTTGCCCCGAAGACTGCGCCTACTGCCCGCAGGCGGCACGCTACGACACGGGGGTCAATGTACAGGCCCTGATGAAAAAGGAAGAAGTCCTCGAATATGCAGCCAAAGCGAGAGCCGCAGGATCGACCCGCTTTTGCATGGGCGCGGCCTGGCGGGAAGTCCGGGACAACAAAGACTTCGATCGCGTGATCGAGATGGTAAAAGGTGTCAACGAAATGGGCATGGAAGTGTGTTGCACGCTTGGGATGCTGAATGAGGACCAGGCGAAGCGGCTTGCCGGCGCAGGTCTGCATGCCTATAATCACAACCTCGATACTTCCGCAGAATACTATGGCGAAGTCATCAGCACCCGGACTTATGATGACCGGCTCCAAACCCTGGACCATGTCCGGAAAGCCGGCGTGACCGTCTGCTGCGGCGGCATCATTGGTCTCGGGGAGACCCACGAAGACCGGATCGGCATGTTGCACACCCTTTCCACCATGTCCGTCCACCCTGAGAGCGTGCCCATCAATGCACTCGTACGCGTCAAAGGAACTCCGCTCGCGGAAAACCCCAGGGTCGATGTTTGGGACATGGTCCGGATGATCGCCGCCGCACGCATCCTGATGCCCGCCACCATGGTCCGGCTGAGCGCTGGTCGCGCGGAGATGACACAAGCGGAGCAGGCGCTTTGCTTCCTTGCGGGAGCAAATTCGATCTTTGCCGGTGAAAAACTGCTGACCACCCCCAACCCGTCATTTGAAGATGATAACCGGATGTTCGGGTTATTCGGGTTGAAACCGCGGGTTGCATTTAAAGAAGAAAAGGAATTAGCGGAGGAAGACCGCTATTCGCGGTAAGGCTGCGGATGCAGGATCTCCTCACAGATATAGGTATTTCCCGCTAGCACTTCGTCGATCGCCATCACCATCTCGGTGCTCGGAGAATTCTTCGTTACATAGCCGTTCGCGCCATTGCGAAGCATCTCATTCACATAGGAACGCTCGGTTTGCACGGAGACCCCGATGATCTTCATGTCCGGAGCGAATTCACGGATCGAACGCGTCGCTTCGATCCCATTTACCGGCTTCATATTGATATCCATGAGGATTACGTCCGGCTGCAGGTGCTTTGCAGCCTCGATAGCTTCCAGACCGTTAGCACATTCGGCGATCACCTTCAGCCTGGGGACCTGGTTCAATACCCAACTCCACGCCTGCCTGACGTGAAAATGATCGTCAACGATGATTAGCTTGATCATGGAAGGTATTTTGGCAAGTTCCAAAATTAATGTTTGCCCTCCAATAAAAAAGGAAATGGCGGAAATTGAAGACCGATTACCCAGTTTCCCCAGATTTCTCCGGCAGAGTACTTAGAAACGGTAAGAAATTACCCTTAGACCAATGCCAACTCGAGCACCTGTTGCATGGTCTTGACGAAATTGAATTTCAAACCGCGGATAAAATTGGAATCGATCTCCCGGATGTCCTTTTCATTCTGCCAGCACAGGATGATCTCCTTAAGCCCCGCGCGCTTCGCCGCCAGCACCTTTTCCTTGATGCCGCCTACCGGTAATACCTGTCCGCGGAGCGTGATCTCCCCCGTCATCGCCAAATAGGGCTTCACCCGTTTGCCCGTAAAGGCAGAAGCCATGGAGCTCATCATCGTCACGCCGGCGCTCGGCCCGTCCTTGGGGACGGCCCCTTCCGGCACATGCACGTGGAACGTTTTTCTGTTGAATATCTCCGGGTCGATATCGTATTTTTTCGCGTTGGATTGGAGATACGTAAAGGCGGTCGCCGCGCTTTCCTTCATGACATTCCCGAGGTTGCCGGTGAGCTTCAGCTCCCCCTTGCCGTCGCTCAGCGAGGTCTCCACGAACAGGATGTCCCCGCCGACATAGGTCCATGCGAGACCAACGGCGACGCCGGGCATATTGGCCACCTTATACATATCGTTGCTGTACCTGGATTTACCCAGGATCTTCTCGAGATCGGTCAGTGTCAGCGATGCCTTCAGTTTTCCTTTCAATGCGTATTCCATTGCCTGATACCGCATGATCGAAGCCAACTGCCGGTCGAGTTCCCTGACTCCGCTTTCCCGGGTATAATCCTGAACCATCTTTTCCAGGACCTTGTCCCCGATCTTGAACACCATTTTGTCCAAGCCGTGGGCCTCCTTCTGTTTGGGCACCAGGTGGCGGCGTGCGATCTGGATCTTCTCTTCTACCGCATATCCGTTCAGGTCGATGATCTCCAGCCTGTCGCGAAGGGCCGGTGGGATAGCATTGATATCGTTTGCCGTGGCGATGAAAAGGACCTTGCTCAGGTCGTATTCCAATTCCAGGTAGTTATCATAAAAAGTATGATTCTGCTCCGGATCGAGCACTTCAAGCAGCGCAGAGGTGGGATCACCCCGGAAATCACTCCCGGTTTTGTCGATTTCGTCCAGGATCATCACCGGGTTGGAGGTTTTTACCTTTCGCAAGGATTGCAGGATCCTTCCCGGCATGGCGCCGATATAGGTCTTCCGGTGCCCGCGGATCTCGCTTTCGTCATGGAGGCCGTGAGGCTGATCCGGACATACTTCCGGCCGATGGCACCGGCAATGCTGCGCCCCAGCGAAGTCTTCCCGATCCCCGGAGGCCCGACGAAACAAAGAATAGGGCTCTTCATGTCCCCCTTCAGCTTGAGCACTGCGAGATATTCCAGGATCCTCTCCTTTACCCTGGTCATCCCGTAATGGTCATGATCGAGTATCTTCTTCGCTTTTTTCAGATCATAGGAATCCTCGGTCAACTCGCCCCATGGAAGTTCCAGCATCAGGTCGAGATGATTGAAGACAACCGAATAATCGGGCGTGCTTGGATGCATCCGCTCGAGACGTTCCACCCCTTTGCGAAAAAGGTCCTTCGCCGTGGCGGGCCACTTCTTGGTCTCCGCTTTTTTCTGCATTTCCTTTATCTCGCGCTCGTTGGAGTCGCCGCCCAGTTCATCTTTGATACTTTTCAGCTGCTGCTGCAGGAAATACTCCCGCTGCTGTTTATCCAACTCCGTCTTGGTACGGGTGGTCAGTTTGTTTTTCAATTCGGCGAACTGCAACTCGCGCTGCAGTAATTGCATCAGGAGGTCCGCGCGGGATTTGATATGATGGATCTCGAGAAGCTGCTGTTTTTCATGCAGCTCGGTATTCAGATTACTCGAAATGAAATGAATGAGAAAGGAAGGGTTCTCGATATTCTTCAGGATAATGCTGGCCTCGGAGGGAATGTTCGGCGACAGCTGGATGATCTGGGAAGCAAGGTCTTTGATATTGGAAACATACGCCTCGAAGTCCTGTTCCTTTGGCGCTTCTTCCTCTTGCAACAGGACCACCTGGGCCTTGAAATACGGATCTTCCGCAGTCACGGCGCCCACCTTGAAGCGGCGCTTACCCTGCAAAATGACGGTCGTGCCGCCGTCGGGCATTTTGATGAGTTTGATGATCCGGGCTACGGTGCCCACGTCTTCCAGGTCCGTCACGCCGGGATCTTCGACGCTGCTGTCTTTTTGCGCCAGCACCCCGATCAGCTTGTCAGCCTTGTACGCGTCGTTCACCGCCCTGATGCTCTTATCCCTCCCAACCGTGATCGGCAAGACCACCCCGGGAAACAGCACCGTGTTCCGCAAGGGAAGCACGGGAAGCTCCTTCGGTATCTCTATTTCGTGCAGATTCTCGTTGTCAGTTTCATTCAAGGGTATGATCGGCATGAAATCCAAATCGTCCTCCGATCGCGCAAATAAGTTATCTTTCATATCAATGACAAAATAGCACCTGTAAAGGAAAAATCCTACACTTTTATAAACGAATTCTTGTTTAGTCCAACTTTGATGCCAATGAAACAAAGCTTGCGGCCATTGACAAAATGTCCGCTTGCGTGCCTGAATAAGGCAAAAAAAATACCCTCCGGATTCGGTGTACCGGAGGGTCTGATAGGATCTTTACAAAATGCCGCAAGCGTCAGAAGATCCGAAAGCCGGCATAAAGTTGCCAGCCCTGATTTCTCCACTTCGATTGATCGGTGACATCATTGATGTTGGTGAGACCGACCACGTAACGCGCTCCGGCCATCACCGGTCCGAGGTTCAACTGCGCACCTGCCACCAGCGAGAGGTCCCCTTTCCTGAATGCGTCTCCTGCGTTGTTGATGAGATGCTGGTCCTGGTTGAGCAGGATCCCGAACTGCGGGCCGGCCAGCAGGCTCAGGACGGGAGCGGGCCTGTAGCTTAACAGGACCGGTACGCTCAGCCAATCGAGCTTCCCCCTGACGTCGTTGACGCCGTCGGGGACGACTGCTGAAAAATTGCTGCCGGTACGGTAATTCGTCTGGTTGAAATTCAACTCGGGCTGAAGGCCCCAGTGCCTGGATACGTAGATCTCCGTGAAGGCGCCCGCCATATAGCCGAACTGAAACTCCTGGCTGAACGACTCGCCGTCGACCTTAAAAAGATTGGCCCCGGCCTTGACGCCCAGATGAAAGCCTTGCGCCTGCGAATTGATGCCGGCGATCAACAGCAATACGGACAATACAATTGCGTTCCTCTTCATGATGGATGTGTTTTGATGAGTGAATGGATTGCATGTAGTATTGCTGCATTACGATCTATTTTAATTTCCGGTCTTTCAGCTGAAACCCGAGGTACAATTGAAACCCGTATGTCCGCCATACATCCGTTGTATTGATGCCGTTGACGTTGGTCAGGCCTTCCTGATAACGCAGTCCCAGCGTCAACTTTCCGAGGTTAAGCTGTCCGCCGAAGACCAGCGCCAGTTCGCTGTGGTGGAAGGCGTCCTTGCTCGTTTCCGCCCGAAGCAGTCCCTGCGTTTGCGCGATCAGGTAGCTGTATTGCGGACCGATGATGACCGATACGAGCGGCACGGGCTTGTAGACGAAGAGCACCGGCACCGCGATATAATCCAGGCTTACCAGTTGAAATCCGACGGGCTCCAAACCGCTGTAGATATTGGTAAACCCTTCTGAGGTCTTGCACAACACCTGGTTGAACAGGAGTTCGGGCTGCACCGTGAATTTGGAGGTATAGTTCAATTCAGCATAAGCGCCCCCGCTAAAGCTCACATTGTAAGTATTATCGAAGGAGCGTCCCCCAACCTTAAAATAATTTCCTCCCGCCTTCAGCCCCCATTCCATCGATTTTTGTGCGTAAGAATGAGCGGCAGTCAGAGTCAGTAAAAGGGTCGCAAAAGCTAGTTTGGATTTCATTGTTGATGCTTGTTTTATTTCCTGTTATATATTATTCGTGAAAATACATTTCAATACTTTATCGGTTTGTTAAAATCGGCAAACCACCCGTTAATTCATGTCAATTCGATGACCGTGATCTCCGGCATGATACCGACGCGGCCCGGGTAACCGATGAAGCCGAACCCCCGGTTCACATATAATTTCTGGCGGCCCCGCTCATAGAGGCCGGCCCACTCCTTGTAAATGTATTGCACCGGGCTCCATTTGAAACCCGGGATCTCGAGGCCGAACTGCATCCCGTGCGTGTGCCCCGATAAGGTCAGATCGATGTCGGGATAGTCGGGGCGCACCTGGGCGTCCCAGTGGCTGGGATCATGGCTCATCAGGATCTTGAAAGGATATTTCTCCGCGCCAGCATATGCCTCATCCAATTTGCCGTACTTCGGGAACCGGGCCTTTGCGCTCCAGTTCTCGACCCCGATCAACGCAATCCGGTCGCCGCCCTTTTCCAGCACGACGTGTTCATTCATCAGCAGGCGCCATCCCATCTCCTGCTGGATTCGCTTGAGGTGATCGAGATTGGCTTTTTTGGCCTCCGCGTTTTCCCACCAGGCGTAGTCGCCGTAATCATGGTTACCCAGGGTCGAATAGACGCCCATCGGCGCGTTGAGACAACCGAAAATACCCTGGTAATTTCCGACCTCCGGCGCGATATTGTTCACCAGGTCCCCTGTGAACAATATAAGGTCGGGTTTCTCCGCGAGCGCCATGTCCACCCCTCGCCGGACCGCTGCCGGGTTCTTAAGACTACCAGAATGAATATCAGAGATTTGTACGATCCTGAGCCCCTTGAACGACGCGGGCAGGTTGTCAAAGGACAAGCGGACCCGCCGGACCCGGTATTTGTATTTGTTGGCAAAGCCGTGGAGCAAAGATCCATACAGGCCCGCTCCCAACCCAAGTCCCAGCCAGCTCATAAAGACCGACCGCGAGATGTCCGGCGATCCTGCGGCCGTCACATGTTGCGAAGCCGTCGCCATCCGTCCGGCCACCCATTGCAGCAGCCGCCGGATATCATCGAGCAGGAGAAAAAGTCCGACGAGGATCTTGGCCAGATACACGCCGATCAGCACAAAGACGAGATACCCCTGCGCCCATTTGAACTTGCCCATCAGGTAAGGCATCAGGCAAAGGATCAGCAGTGCGAAGATCGAGCCGCCCCAGTAAATGCCGTATATCGTCGACCTGACCCTTGGAGAGGCTCCTTGCGAAACAGTTTTTACGGCCTGAAACACGTACAAATCAAGCACCAACGCCACGATCGGGAGCACCCACAAATACCTCCAACTACGCATGCCCGGGAAATTTATATCTCATAGTTTCTGATCAAACGTTTAAATTTGCCATCCTGTCAGGGTTTTTCGGGATGGCAGGCCGCAAAGTTCGGAATTATCCCCGGTGGGCAAAACTAAATTTTGCCGTCTTCCCGATTGGTGACAATTTTGACCAAATTCAGCTATGGCAAAGACTATCGGTGTCGCAAATCAAAAGGGAGGCGTAGGCAAGACCACATCCGCGATCAATCTGGCGGCCAGTTTCGCGGTATTGGAATTCCGGACCCTTCTGGTTGACGCCGATCCGCAGGCCAATAGCACCACTGGTGTCGGATTCGACCTCCACAACGTGACCCAAAGCCTTTACGATTGCATGGTCAACCACGTCCCCGTAAAGGATGTCATCCTGCGGTCCGAGATCCCTCACCTGGACGTCGTTCCCTCCCACATCGACCTGGTCGGTTATGAGATCGAAATGATCAACTACCCCAATCGCGAAAGCGTACTCAAGGGGATACTCGAGCCGGTGAAGGATGAATACGATTTTATTATCATCGACTGTTCGCCGTCCCTGGGTTTGATCACCGTCAATGCGCTGACTGCCGCCGATTCGGTGATCGTCCCTGTCCAGACGGAGTTCTTCGCGCTGGAAGGGCTTGGGAAGCTGCTCAATACCGTGAAGATCGTTCAAAGCCGCCTCAACCCGAAACTCGCCATCGAAGGGATCCTGATGACGATGTACGACGGCCGTCTTCGCCTGTGCAACCAGGTGGTGAGCGAAGTCCGGAAGCATTTCGACGAAATCGTTTTTGATACGATCATCCATAGGAACACCAAGATCAGCGAGGCGCCCAGCGTAGGCAAGCCGGTGATCCTGTACGATGCGCTTAGCAAGGGATCGGTCAATTACCTCAATTTGGCGAAGGAGATCCTGCAGAAGAATAACATGACGCGGATCCGGCAGGAAGAGCGGATCCTGGATAAGTCAGCATAAGCGAAAATCATGACAACTCCCCATAAAAAAGATAAAGAGGCGTTGGGAAAGGGCATCCGATCCCTCCTGCAAAGCATCGACGCGGATCTGAAGACGACGTCCGGAGAGCTAAAGTCTTCAGTCGTGGAAGCGGTAACCAATATGCTCCGGATACCCCTGGATCAGATCGAGACCAACCCCCGTCAGCCCCGCCACGACTTCGACGAACAGGCACTGCAGGAACTGGCGCAATCCATCCGGCTGCACGATATCATTCAGCCCGTAACCGTGTCGCGGTTGCCCACGGGGAAGTACCGGCTGGTCTCGGGCGAGCGGCGATTGCGCGCCGCGAAGATAGCGGCCCTGAAAGACATCCCTGCCTATATCCGTCAGGCCGACGACCAGCAACTGCTGGAACTTGCGCTGCTGGAAAACCTCCAGCGCGAGGACCTGAACGCGATGGAAATCGCCCTGAGCTATAAGCGGATGATGGAAGAGCTCAATTACACGCAGGAGCAGGTCGCGGAAAGAATGGGAAAGGAACGGTCTACTGTGGCCAACTATATCAGGCTCCTCAAGCTGCCGCCCGACATCCAGGTCGCCGTCCGCAGCAACCAGCTTTCTATGGGTCACGCCCGCGCCCTCATCAACGTCGATACGGTCGACCGGCAACTCTATCTCTACCATGAGATCCGACAAAAGGGACTTTCCGTCCGGCAGACCGAAGAGCTCGTCCGGCAGTTGTATAAGGAGACCGCCGGTGTTAAAACTTCCGTAAAGCCTGCCTTGCCCGAGGCTTTCAAGCGAATTGAAGATAACTTAGCATCGCATTTCAGCACAAAGGTAAAACTCAGTCACAACAAAAAGGGAGAAGGTAGCATTTCGATCGAGTATTACTCCCTCCAGGAACTCAACAAGCTCCTGGATCAACTGGGCGTCTCTGTTAACTAAGTAACCGACATGAACCGGGTATTTTACTGTTTGTTCTTTGCGGGTTTCCTATTCTTACATCTCGACTGCCGGGCGCAAAACCTGACGGACACCCTGACCATAAAGGACACCGGCCGGAACAAGGGTCACAAGACCGAGCCGTATCGGGTGGACTCATTCAGCCGCCGCCTCCACGACCCGAGAAAGGCGACCATCCGCTCCGCGATCATCCCGGGCTGGGGCCAGATCTACAACCGTAAATACTGGAAACTACCGCTGGTATACGCCGCCGTCGGAATCCCCGCCTATTTCTATTTTGACAACCGGACCTGGTATCGCAACTGCCAGCACGCCATTACTGTCCTGGCGAACTATCAGGCGTCATTGCCACCGGGCACCCCCGGCGGTCCTGTTCCCGATTCAGTGGTCAGGATGGTAAATATAAAATTGCAGCCCCTGGTGGCTTCCGGCGACGACAATGACCTCCGCACCTATCGAAACGAATACCGCAAGGACGAGGACTACTCCGTTCTTTTCTTTTTGCTGTTCTGGGGTCTCAATGTGGTTGACGCCACCGTGGATGCGCACCTGATGTATTTCGACGTGAGCAATAACCTTAGCATGCAACTCCAAATGCCGTCGCCCGGTTATATGCCGCCCGGCAGCAGCCCCGCGGGTATCAGCCTCGTATTCGATCTGCACAAAGCCAGATCGCGTCCCGTTCTCCTGCGCTGACCTCGGTTGTTCCGGCAAACGCTCCAGCGGAGACTGCCAATCAAAAAATAATTGTACGTTTGCCGCTACAACTATTCCGACATGAAGATCGCGCTCATTGGCTACGGTAAAATGGGTCATGCCATTGAAGAGATCGCCAGGGCAAGGGGACACGAGATCGTGCTGACGGTCTCGATCGAGAATGTAGAGGACAACACGATCGCCAACATCCGCAAGGCCGATGTGGCCATTGAATTTACCGGGCCCGGGAGCGCCTATGACAATATCATCAGGTGCCTGGATGCCGGCGTTCCGGTCGTTTCAGGTTCGACCGGCTGGCTGGACAGGCTTGCCGGCGTCCGGCAGCACTGCGGCCAAACCCGGGGCGCTTTCCTCTATGCCAGCAATTTCAGCATCGGCGTCAATATCTTCTTTGAAGTCAACAAGCGGCTGGCCGCGCTGATGGCCCCGCACCAGGAATACGAGGTCCGCATCAGGGAGATCCACCACACCGAAAAGAAAGATGCCCCGAGCGGCACCGCCATTTCACTGGCCGAGCAGATCCTCGAAAAAATTCCCCGCAAAAAGGGATGGGTCAATCATATTAGTGATAACTTAGAAGAGTTGGAGATCCTGAGCGAACGTGTCGACCCGGCCCCCGGGACTCACCGGATCGAATACGGCTCCGACATCGATACGATCGAGATTGTACATACGGCTCATAACCGCCGGGGGTTCGCCTCCGGGGCTGTCCTTGCTGCTGAATTCCTGCAGGGCAAAAAAGGAGTTTTCCAAATGAGCGACGTCCTGGGGTTTTAACAATAACTGTAAGAGGATAAAATGCTTTCCAAAAAAACACAATATGCGTTCCAGGCCCTGATGTACCTGGCGGAAAAGGAAAACGGGGAACCCGTGCTCATCGCGGAGATCGCGAAAAAGAAGCGCATTCCCCTGAAATTCCTGGAAAACATCCTCCTGGAATTGAAGAACGCCAATATCCTGGATAGCAAAAAAGGTAAAGGCGGCGGCTACTTCTTCGCCAAGAATCCCAAGGATGTCCCGCTCGCAACCGTCATGCGCCTGCTGGATGGCCCGATTTCCCTTCTTCCCTGCGTTTCACTTTATTTCTACGAGCGATGTAAGAATTGCGACGAGAAGAGCTGCGGACTGCATATCGTCATGTCACAGGTTCGCGACGCCAACCTGAAGATCCTCGAGAAAAAAACGATCGCGGATCTCGCCCGGGGCTGATGAGCCGGCAATAATGCACAACGCCTGATGATCCCCCAATGATGCGAGACGCCGGGAGCTTAACCGGCGGCCTGTTTGGCCAGGACCGCAAGGTGGTCCCTGCAGACCCTCTCCGACACGTTCAGGAGTCTGCCCACCCTTTCGGTCAGCAAACGCGCGTCTGCCTCCCCAATGTCGAACCCGTCTTTGTACCGGGCATCCACATAGCCCGACAGCAATAACCGGAAGAGCCGGTCCTCCTCGCCGGGGCTGCGCGGAAACACCATCGCCAATTCCGGAGAATACCGGTTCGTATGCCGGCGCAGCTTGTCGAGATTATGCGTCGTCGGCTTGTAGCCCATATGCACAAGCAGAATTGCCTGGTAGATTTGCTCCACCGCCTGATGTAACAGGAAAAGCGCTGTTTTCCATTCGCCGGCGCCCAGATTGAATTCAGCGCTGCGGTAAAAAGCGATCGACTGGCGGGACCAGCGGTCAAAGTCACTTTCCGCCAGCAGGCTGACCTGTACCGGATCGGTGATGCCCGGCTTTGCGAGGGGTGCCCGCCCGGCGTCGAACAACAGGATCCCGTCCCGCCTCACGGACGCGAAAAAGATCTGTCCCTCCCTGATCCGGCGGTTGACATGTCCGATGTCATAGACCAGTGCAGTGACCTGCGCGGACCCGCGGCACCGGTCCTCTACGAGGTCCTGCAACTCGTAGTCAGACCTGCCGGCGCCCTCTTTCATCACGATCAGCAAATCGTAAGTCGTCACGTATGGCGGCACCTGTTCGGTATAGGTCCGGGTTTCGTCCCCGCTGCTGAACACCCCGAACAGAATGATCTTCTCCGGCCGGACGGCCTGGATGATGATGCGCTTGGCCAATTCCAATTCCCGCCGCCGATGTGGCTCCAGATGGGACGAAGTATTATTCATAGCAACAGATTTTGCATCTACCAATTAAATTGGCTACCTTTGCCAATATAATCCACAAACCTACAAATTTGCTACCGATACCAACAAAAAAGATACTAACATATTTAGCATTACTATTAACACCATGCATTTTTTAGGAAAAAATCTTCGCCATTTGAGAAAGCAATCCTCCAGGACCCAGTCCGAGATTGCATCCCTCATCCAAAAAGGTCAGACCACGATCGGGAATTGGGAAAACGGGATCAGCGAACCGAGCCTGAATGAGCTACTGATTATCAGCAACTATTTTGATATACCGGTGGACATGCTTCTGAAAGTGGATTTGGCGGAAACGCAAATGCCGCAACTCGCGCGCGCCGGAGGCGTGCCCCGGACTTATGGCATTACGGACCGGGAACCGTTGAAGGCGGAAGATCCGGGAAATACGATGGCCTTTGTGTTGAAGGAACTAAAAGACATGCAACTGAAGATCGAAGAGCTCAACGCGCGCATTCCGAAAGACCCGGATTAGGCTTCAGACACCGAGGTTCTCGATGACCATCGCGGACGCCCCGCCTCCGCCGTTGCAGATCCCCGCCGCCCCGTAGCGGGCTTTCCGCTGTTTGAGTATATGGATCAATGTGACGAGTATCCTGGCTCCGCTGGCGCCCAACGGATGGCCGATGGCAACTGCGCCGCCATTTACATTTACGTTCTCCGGATTCAGCTTCATCCGCCGCGTATTCTCTATCCCTACCACGGAAAAAGCCTCATTCAATTCCCAGTAGACGATATCTTTCATCTGCAGCCCCGCTTTGGCGACCGCCTTCGGGACTGCCAGCGATGGCGTCGTGGTAAACCATTCCGGAGCCTGCTCCGCATCCGCATAGGATACGATCCTGGCCAGGGGTTTCACCCCGAGTTGCTTTGCTTTTTCGGAGCTCATCAGGACCAGCGCTGCCGCACCGTCATTTAACGTCGAAGCGTTGGCGGCCGTCACCGTACCGTCCTGCTGGAAGGAAGGCTTCAGGTCGGGGATCTTGTCAAATTTCACGTTAAACGGCTCTTCGTCCCGGTTGACGACCACGGGGTCTCCTTTGCGCTGGGGTATCACCACCGGCACCACCTCGTCCGCGAATCTCCCTTCATTCCAGGCGGCCTGCGAACGGCGATAACTTGCGATCGCAAAATCGTCCTGCTCCGCGCGGCTGATGCCGCAACTCGAAGCGCACAGTTCCGCGGCATTGCCCATCGCCATTCCGTCGTAGGCATCCGTCAACCCGTCTTTGGCCAGGCCGTCGATCAGTGTGACATTGCCATATTTGTTTCCCCACCGCTGCTGGGCGGCATAGAAGGGAACATTGCTCATACTTTCCATCCCGCCGGCTACGATGATCTCCGCGTCACCCAGCAATATGCTTTGCGCTGCCTGCGCCACTGCCTTCATCCCGCTGGCGCAGACCTTGTTCACTGTGGTGCAGATGACGCCGTCCGGTAACCCGGCGCCTTTCGCCGCCTGGCGGGCCGGCGCCTGGCCCAGATTGCCCTGAAGTACACATCCCATCAACACTTCCTCTACCTGGCCGGCCGGTACACCCGCCTTTTTTAACGCGCCTTCTATCGCGATCGCACCCAACTTTGTTGCAGGCAGATCCTTTAAGGCCCCGCCGAAACTTCCGATCGGAGTCCTGACCGCCGAAACGATGACGACTTCTTTACTCATAGTAATCGTTGATGATACGAAGGCAAATATAGTAAAACCGGCTAACAGTTGTTAGCATACCGCCGCGCCAAACCTATGCCGCAGGGGCAAGTTTCTTCCCGGAGAACCTCTATTTGAAATATATTTGGCCGCAAACAACCCATCATCATTGAAATCCGCCAGCATACACGAGCTTCGCGTGGAGCTCAGAGCGCTCCCCGCCTCTCGCCTCGCCGAACTCTGCCTCCGGCTCGCCAAATTCAAGAACGACAACAAGGAACTGCTCACTTATCTCTTGTTCGAGGCGTCCGATGAAACGGGTTTTATCAGGAGCGTAAAAAAGGAGATGGACGAAGGTTTTGCAGAACTCCCGAAGCCTAACCTGTACCTCACGAAAAAGACGCTGCGGCGCATCCTTCGCACTACGGCAAAACAGATCCGTTATACCGCGTCTCCCCAGGCCGAGGCGGAACTGCTGACCTATTTTTGCCGCCGGATCCGGGAGGCGCGTCTCCCGATCGGCGAAAGCCCCGTGCTGACCAACCTGTACAATCAACAGCTGAAAAAGGTCCGCGGAGTGATTGCTAAGATGCATGAAGACCTGCAGTACGATTACCTTCGGGCACTCAAGGGTCTGGATTGATGCAGGCAGTGCCGTTGCGCTGCGAAGGCCGCCGGTGCGGCGGTGGGTGTTTTAACGGATCTGTAAATTTCCTTCTTTGCCTTCCGAAAGGCTCTTATGCGTCGCCACGCTCGCTACCACCCTGAAGAAGTTGACCATCCGGCTGCCGCCTGCGTCCCAGTAATGCGCGTGCTCCGGTACGACCCGGATGAGGGAGATATCGGGATCCTCCTCTCCTTCCTTGAACCAGGTCCGGTCCAGCGGATTCCAGAGTTCGCGGATCTTCCCGCGGTCATAGACGATATCCGCCATCCCCGTCACAATGAGAAAGCTGCTTTTGCCCGGATGCGAATAATATAATTTCACGTGCGGATCCGCCGCGATATCTTTATTCTTGTCGCTGTTCCGGTCGCTCATGAACCAAATGGTACCTTCTTCATCGACACCGCTCGTGGCCATCGGACGGCAACCTTCGTCCGTCTGTTTGGGCGAACCGGAACAGAACAGACAGATATTGATCTCCGTCGCCAGGTCCTGCAATTTGCGGATCGCGTCCCGGTGTTGCATATAGGTATTTTCACTCATAACCTACCATTTACCATAACCATAGTAAATAGCATGCCAGTAATGGCCGGCATGGTTCAATAACCCCACTGTTTCATGATCTGCAGGTCCTCCTTGCAGCATTCGGCCGGGTCCTTACCCTGATAAGATTCCTGTTCGATAATGAAGTATTCGGTGCCGCCCGTCTTTTTGCCCATGTCACAAACTTCCCTGGTATTCACGATCCCCTGTCCCAGGATCGTGCTTTCATATTTTTCGCCGCCCGAAGTGGCCTTGATCTCGTCCTTGACGTGCATGAGTTCAAACCGGCCCGGATATTGACCCACTATGCCCGCCGCCACCGCGCCGCCGTTGTACAGATTACCCATATCGAGCTGTTGAGCGACGAGGGCGGGGTCGGTGTGGTGCAGGATGATATCGTACACCTTTTGGTTGTTCAAAACCTGGCTGAACTCGAAATCGTGATTGTGGTATCCATATTTCATCCCGTGCTTTTTGCAAAGCTCGCCGTTCTTGTTGAAGACATCCATATAATACAACAGCTGATCGTAGTTCTGCCGCCATTCCTGGTCCAGCCAGGGGCTGATGACGTAGCGCTGCCCGCAGATCGCCGCATCCTCTACCGTCTGTTTCCATTTGTCGCTGAAATCCTTTTTGCCTTCATCCCAGGCGCCCGGGCCGAATGACGTATGCCCGCTGTGCATTTTGAGTCCCAGACCGTCCAGCAGCGCCCTGAAATCCTTTGGCGCATAGCCATAGAATTTGCCATCGACATAATTGGCGTGCTCGACATATACGTATCCCATCGCGGCGATCTGTTTAAGGGTGCCGGCGGGATCCTTGCCCATGGCATCGCGTACCGAATACAGCTGGATACCCACGACGGGTTTCTTTTTGAACGCGGCCCGGCTGTTCGCGGGCAAAAGACCGATGGCCGGAATGGCCAGCGCTGTGTTTTTCAGGAATGTTCTGCGTGTGAGGCCCATGATAGTTAGATTTTTTGTTCTGGTAGCCGAATGTAATTTTTTTTGCAGCGGGAGCCAAAAAAATTTGTGGAATTTCGTTTCTTTCCAGTCTCCAATATTTCCACCCAAACGAAGTGTATGGTCAGGCCCGTCTTCCTCTTAATGACGCTTTTCGTGCTCTCCGGCAGTATCGCCGGCGCCATGCCCGCCCGCCCGGCGCCCCTATTACCCGACACACCGGGGCTGCCTTGCCGGCAAAGGGCCGAACAGCTGCTCGACCAGGCGCTCGGGTTCATGGAAAGGAATTATTATCGCAGGAAGGAGGTCGATTGGACGCTTCTGGCCGCTCAGGCCCGGAAGCAGCTCGACTTTGCGGATAATTGCGACGACGCATATTCGTCGATCAGCTGGTGCTTCCGCCAGCTCGGTGAGCCGCACAGTTTTGTCATGCCGCCGGCCAGCGCCGCCCGCTATGCGGGGGACGATTCGCCCGGCGACCAGGCTGCCCTTGCCGGACTCGTCGGCGAGATCCGGGGTGAATGGATCGGCGACAGCATCGGCTACCTGACGATACCCTGGGTCGGCACGACGGACAGCCTCCTCTGCGAACGGATCGCCGACAGCCTGCAGGCGATCATCGCACGCCTGGATTCCCGGCATATTTCGCACTGGATCGTCGACCTGCGGCGCGACAAGGGCGGTAATTGCTGGCCCATGCTGGCGGGCATCGGTCCGTTGCTGGGCAACGGTGTCTGCGGCTATTTTGTGGCATCCAATGAAACGATCCCTTTCTCGTATTACGACGGCTCCGCCCTGCAGGGCAAACACGTCCTTTGCAGGGTAAGCGAGGATCATGGCTATCATACCTCGTCGACGCATAATTGCGTTGTCGTCCTGACCGGCGCGAGGACCGTCAGCGCCGGTGAGATCGTCGCCCTTGCCTTCAAAGGCAGGCAATCCACCTGCCTGATCGGCCAGCCTACTGCCGGACTGACGACGGCCAACGCCACTTATTCACTCGCCGACCGGTCGATGCTCGTGCTCACCGTTTGCCGCGAAGCGGATTTTTCCGGTCATATCTGTGACGGCAGCATCTTCCCGGATCGATTCATTGCGGCCGGTCACCCGGACGGAGGCGCCGATGCGGCCCGTGCCGCGGCTGTCAGTTGGCTGCAGGGCAAGTGAGTGTCTTTCCCTATCTTTAGTCTTCTCTTCCTATAAAACAACAGCTTATGCGCTTTCTCTTTTCGAGGTGGCTGATCATCGCAGCCATGCCCGCCGCCATCGCTTCCTGCCATTCGGATGCCGGCAATGCCGACCGCGGCATGGCCAGTTTCAGCAAAGACAGCCTGGCGGATGACATCCGGGTCCTTGCCAGCGATTCCTTCCTGGGACGGCGGCCGTTTACCGCCGGCGAGACAAGATCGGTCGACTACCTCGTCAACGCGTACAGGACGATGGGCCTCGCACCCGGTAACGGTGACAGCTATACGCAGGACGTACCGATGGTCGAGATCAGCCCCGCCGCCGCCCCGACCCTCCGGGTCGGGTCCGCCAGGGGGAGCATGGTTTTCAGGAACCTCGACGATTTTGTCCTCTGGACCGAAAGGCCCGATTCCGTCAACACCCTGACCGGCAACGACGTCGTTTTCGCAGGGTTCGGAATCGTTGCACCGGAATATAACTGGAACGACTATGCGGGGATAGACGTGAAGGGAAAGACGGTAGTGGTCCTGGTCAACGATCCGGGCTTCTACGACTCCACCCTGTTCAAGGGTCACACCATGACGTATTACGGCCGCTGGACATATAAGTATGAGGAAGCAGCCAGGCAGGGGGCCAAAGCCTGTCTGATCGTTCACAATACCGCAGCCGCCTCCTACCCTTTCCAGGTCGTCCGGAGTTCCAACGGCGGCGTAAAGCTCCACCTCGACAACCGCAACAACCCCGGCCGGCAGCTGACCTTACAGGGCTGGATTACCGGCGAAACGGCAGGCAGGATGTTCGCTGCCGCCGGAAAAGACAGCAGCCTTTTGGCAGCGGCCCGACAACGCGGCTTCAAAGCCGTTCCTCTACCCGTCAGTATCTCCGCATCCGTCAGGGTAAAAGAGGTTTATAACAAATCACACAATGTGATCGCGAAGATCACAGGCACGAAATATCCGGAGGAATTTGTGATCTACTCCGCACACTGGGACCACCTGGGCGTAGGCCAACCCGATGCAACTGGCGATTCCATTTATAACGGCGCCGCGGATAACGCCAGCGGTACTGCCGCGCTCCTTGCAATAGCCCGCGCATTCGAACAGCGCCTGCAAAAACCCGAACGGACGATCGTTTTCCTCGACGTTACCGCAGAGGAACAGGGCCTGCTGGGGTCGGCGTGGTACGCGGAGCATCCGGTATACCCGCTCGCAAAGACCGTTGCGGATCTGAATATCGATGTATTGAACACGTATGGCCCCACGAAGGACATCACCTATAGCGGTAAAGGCCAGTCGGACCTGGAAGACTCCCTGGCAACCGCCGCAAAGGCCGTGGGCCGGTATATCGCGCCGGAAGACCATCCGGAGGCCGGCCACTACTTCCGGTCGGACCACTTCAGTTTTGCGCGGGCTGGCGTGCCTTCCATCACCGCCGACGGTGGCGTGGATGATCTCACGCGCGGGACGGCCTATGGCAAAATGAAACACGACGAGTATACTAATAAACGCTATCATCAGCCGGCCGACCAGATCGATTCGACCTGGGACCTGACGGGCGGGTTGCAGGATGTCGAAATGATCTATACCGTCGGAGAGCATCTTGCCGACAGCCACGGCTGGCCCAAATGGAAACCGGGTTCGGAATTCAGGGCGATTCGCGAAACGACCGCAGGCGAGCGGAAATAAAAATTAGGCTGCTTAATCGCTAAACCTTTACATTTACCCTTTAATTTTCTTTTGGCACCTCTATAAGTACCGTACAACCATGGGAGACTTCCAGATCAGGAAACAGCCTAAACAATATGACGCGGTTATCGTAGGTTCGGGAGCGGGCGGCGGCATGGCAGCCTATGTGCTGGCCAACGCGGGATTAAAAGTATGCCTTCTTGAGGCCGGACCGATGTTCGATCCGCGAAAGGATTCCAACCAATTGAGAAATCCCTGGGAATCGCCCCGCCGGGGCAACGGCACCAGGTTCAGACCATTCGGCGATTTCGATGGCTGCTATTGGGGCTGGGAGGTCGACGGCGAGCCCTACACCCAGACCGGCAAGCCGGGAACCATCGCGTGGGAATGGTGGCGTGCCCGGATGCTGGGCGGCCGGACCAACCACTGGGGCCGCATCGCGCTTCGCTTCGGCCCGAAGGATTTCCGACGCAAGAGTATCGATGGCCTCGGCGACGACTGGCCGATCGGTTATGACGACGTGAAACCATACTATGACAAGATCGATAAGCTGCTGGGAGTCTTTGGTACCAACGAAGGGTTGCCCAACGATCCGGACGGCTTTTTCCTTCCCCCGCCAAAGCCCCGCCTTCACGAGCTGATGTTGAAGAACGCCGGCGCAAAGGTGGGCGTACCGATCATTCCTTCCCGGCTTTCTATCCTGACGAAAGCGATCAATAAAGATCGCGGCCAGTGCTTTTTCTGCGCCCAATGCGGCCGGAGTTGTAAGGTGTATGGCGACTTTTCTTCCTCTTCCTGCCTGGTGATCCCCGCGCTGAAGACAGGAAACGTTGACCTGGTAACCAACGCCATGGCGAGGGAAGTGCTGACCGGTAAAGAGGGGCTCGCCACGGGCGTTTCATATATCAGCAAGGAAGATAACCAGGAATACCAGGTATACGGAAGGACTGTTGTCCTGGCTGCCAGCGCCTGCGAAAGCGCAAGGCTGTTACTGAATTCCAAATCGGCCCGCTATCCTAACGGGCTTGCCAATGGCAGCGGCGCTGTGGGAAAATACCTGCATGATTCCACCGGCGCGGATATGGGCGGCATCATCCCCGCTCTTTTTGACCGGAAAAGGTACAACGAGGACGGGGTCGGCGGCATGCATGTCTACGCTCCGTGGTGGCTGGACAATAAGAAGCTGGATTTCCCCCGGGGATATCATATCGAGTTCGGCGGCGGATTCGGTCAGCCCCTTTATGGGTTCAGCTGGGGCATCGAAAATCTGAACGGCGATTTTAAGGTAAAGGGCAAACAAAAAGAGGCCGGCGGCTATGGCGCCTCGCTGAAGGAGGACTACAGGTATTTTTTTGGCGCCCACGTGGGAATGGCCGGCCGCGGCGAGGCGATCGCCCGCGTTGACAATTATTGCGAGATCGATCCCAATGTAGTGGACAAGTATGGTATTCCCGTGCTGCGGTTCAACACGAGCCACTCCGAGTACGAAGTGAAGCAGGCGAAGCATATGAAGCAGACCTTCAAGGAGATCCTGACCGCGATGGGTGCGGAAAAGATCTGGGGGGACAAGGACAGCGAGAAGACTAATTGGGGCCTGCACGCCCCAGGCAACATCATACACGAAGCCGGGACGGTCCGGATGGGCAACGACCCGAGATCCTCCCCGCTCAATAAATGGAGCCAGGCCCATGAGGTAAAGAATCTCTTTTGCGTCGACGGCGGACCGTTCGTCTCGCAGGCGGACAAGAATATCACCTGGACCATACTGGCACTCTCGATGCGGACGAGCGAATACATGGTCGATGAAATGAAAAAACGCAACATTTAAGCACTTTTTCAATGGACAGAAGGAAAAGCATAAAGACAATCCTGATCGGCACGGTATCAGCCGGAGCGATCGCAGCGGAGGCCTGTCGCAATGATGAGAAACAAACAGCCGCCTCACCCGCCGGAGACAGCACCGGGACGGGCGCATCGGGAGGCACCTCGGCGCTCAACCCAAGCGGGTACAACCGGATGAAGGAAGAGACCGAACACATGAAGGAGATTGCCGGTAAGACATTCTTCACACCGGACGAAATGGCTACGATCACGGTGCTGGGCGACATCATCATTCCCCGGGATGAAGTGAGCGGCAGCGCTTCCGATGCCAAAGTGCCGGATTTCATCGAATTCATCGTCAAGGACCTGCCGGAACACCAGATACCCTTGCGGGGCGGCCTCCGGTGGCTGGATATGCAATGCCTGAACCGGTTCGGCAAGCCCTTCAGGGATTGCAGCCATCCGCAACAGATTGAACTGGTCGACCAGATTGCCTTTCCGGCAAAGGCCAAAAAGGAACATCCTGAATTGGCGCAGGGCGTTGCCTTCTTTTCCCTGATGCGCAATCTCACTGCCACCGGATTCTATACTTCGCCCATCGGAGTGAAGGACGTCGGATATATGGGCAACGTGCCCACAGTCTGGAAGGGTGTGCCCGACGACGTGTTGAAACAGTACGGTCTTGCCTATACGGAAAAGGAATTGCGGGAGTGCATTTGAGCGGTGGAAGCGCCTGAAAAAAAGACCGCGGCCTCGGCCGCGGTCTTTTTAATTTTTTGCTATGTTTACGACATGGCTTCCTCAGTTTGATATCGGCTTGTAATAATAGCCCTCTTCACTCAATACAAAACTATTGGGAACAAAGCTCAGCAGCGACTTCCTGACCATGTCAGTCGCTTCCTGCTGGTAGTGCTGCCCAACTTCCGGCGTCTTCATGGCGAATTGCCAGCTCTGGATCTTCAGCAGCGCGATCCGGCTTTCCTGCAGCAGATAGGTTTCAAAACGGTGAAACTCTTCGGCCAGATAATTCTGATTATTCCTCGTGTACGGGGTCATAGGGATGAATATTAGTTTTAAAAGATATTGGATGTCGGACCGGGTCCGGTATAGTAAAAAACGCCCCGCAGGTAGTAAAATTGTGCGGAAATATCCCTATTTCCTGCATCCGGAAATTATTTCCCATCGGGGGAAGCATTCACGCCAAGATCTCAAAATATAATATTGTTTTTCAATGATTTATAAATTGGCATTTTGTTAGTATCTCATCCTTCAAAGGATGTCATACCTCTGTAAAGATATTACCTTACCCAATTTGACGGCCATCAATAGTTAAGGTCTTTTGTTAGTTTTTCAGGCTTACATTTCAGGTTCTTCTACAAAAAAATGAAAACTCCCGCAGTGCGGGAGTTTTCGTCTATATACCACAGAAAGTTGTTTACCTGATCAACAGCGACGTTCCCTTTTGAAAGATGCGTTTGCCCGTGTCCCCGTCGACATAGGACAGCATCCACACATAGACGCCCGCGGGCGCCTGTTGTCCGCCAATGGTCCCGTCCCATCTTTTTAACCAGTCCGTCGTCTCGAAGACCAATTGTCCCCACCGGTTATATATCCTGAACTCCAGGTTTACGGCCTTAAGCGCGTTCAGGGGATAAAGATAATCGTTAACACCATCCCCATTCGGCGTAAAGGCACCCGGAACGGCGATAAAACAAGTTTTAAGCACATCGATCACCTGCGTCGCTGTGTCCTTACATCCCAGCGAATCGCCGGCTACCAGCGTGACCGGGTATTTCGTTTCCTCACCTGCCTGAGGGAAGAGATGGTCCGGCGGTGCTTGCTGATCGCTGGTCGTACCATCCCCGAAACTCCAGCTCCAGGTCGTGATCCAGGCGCCCGTACTGTAATTAACGAATTTCGCATAGTCCCTGGGACAAAGGATCTCCGGCCCTTCGAATTTTGCCTGGAAACCGTTCACCAGCGGAAAGGTCGCTTGTGTCGAATCGCTGCAAACGCCGTTCGATACCACCAGGGATACCGTCTTATTGCCATACGGTGCATAGATGCGGGGCGGTGGGTTACGGGCGTGGCTGGTGTCCTGCCCGTCGAACTCCCAAAGCCAGCTGTTGACACCGTTTGCCAACGGGTAAGTATATATGATAGTATCCTGTTTGCAGCCGGGCCGGACCACGCCCGAAAAAGCTGCGGCCGATACCGTATCCTTCGTGGAAAAGGCGACGGATCCCGGCGGCGTATTGATGCCGCAATAGTTGAGTAATGTATTGCCGTCGCTGCCTTGCCGTAGGTTAAGCTGATAGCTGCCGGCCGATTGGATCGGGCCGGACAGCCGGATCAGGACCGTGTCGGTGAATCCGCCCGCATCGCATACGCCGGTTGCTCCGGCTATAGACACCGCGCCCGGCCCCGTGACCGCGAAATCGCTGCCGTCCGCCGCGATGCTCGAACAAAGGATCGGGCTGGGGCCATGGAACGCCAATGTCAGCACGGTCGGCGAACAGCCCGGCGGCATCAGCGTGCCCAATGGGGTCGGCTGCACCGGACGGACCGCGAAGTTGAGCGCCGCCCCCGTCGGGATCGGCGTTCCGCAGACGTCAAGCAGGGTGTTGCCGTCCGATCCGTCGATTGCCGTCAGCTTGTAACTGCCCGCGGGAAGACCCGCGGACAAGGTCAGCGTAACAGAGTCCATATCAAAACCGCTATTACAGGTATTGCCTGCCGCGCCGGTGATCTGCACGCCGGGCGGCATCGGTGAAATACTGAATTCGCTGCCGGTCGCCGTCAGGCTGCTGCAGGCCATTTTCTTATTGAGGCGGATGCCGACCACCGAGTTGCAGATCGCACTAGCCCCCGTCATGGCGGGTTCGGTCGTATCGGTGATGCTCGCGGTCCCCCCTCCGAAGGAAAGTTGATAACCGCTTTGACCGCTCCCGCTGAAATGGCTGATCAGAAGCAGGTAACTATGGCCCTGAATCAGATTCGGCATCTTGCTGAATGGCGGCGGAGTAGTTGCCGGGATCTGGGTCGAACCGCATTCCGAATAGTTGGCAGCCAGGGCGGAAGTGCCGGTGTTGCCGCTCACTCCGGACCAGTTATCGACGACGACCAGGCCGACGTTTTGAAATACCGCCCCGAGTTGCTGGCCGGTGACGTCAAAGACCTCCCAGTCATAGTCGTCGCCGGGATTGCTGGGGCTGATCAACAGCCCGAGTGTCCCCGATTTAAAGCAGGTGAACTTATACCAGTAAGGGTTGATGGCCCCATACCCTGTCCCGCAGACCGGCACCGGCACATCCCCGCCGTAACAGATCGGCACGCTGTCCTGGACGAATACATTGCTGCCGCACACGGGGAACGCCGTTTGGGGCGTCTGCCCCAGAACAGTGCAGTTGCTTTGTGCCCGGATGCTCCGGATCGAGGCCGGCCCGAGGAATACCCATAATATGATCAGCAACTTTCTTATAGCCATCGGCTCCTTAGCATTTATCAAGACGGGACAAAGGACTTCGGCGTTGCGTCAGCCTCTATTTTATCAACGCCCGGCAGTATCCGGATCCGCCCTTTTCCTTTTCGGGACCACCATTCCGGATTTGGGAAAAATTCTCCGCCGGAAAATACAGAACCATATGGCAGCCATACCGTTGCAACCTGGCACACTATTCGACCCTCTTGTGGCAGTTTACCCTAAACCCCTTGGTCTTGACACTTAGCAACCAGTAACAAACCCCCTAAACGCTGAACACATTTGTCGTTCACCTTCATCAAGGCCTTCCAAGCCCCTCTTTCGCAGAGGGGCTTCGATTTTTCAGGCCGTCGTCCTCATCCGACAAATCTAAAGCCATTTTTTTGTCCATATCTCCGAGGCTGTCTTCTTTTCCCCTAAATTTGCCGTCCCTCACGCCATCTGCGCTAATGGCGACCGGGGTGATTTTTAAGATTGACAACTTATGGACAAATTGATTTATCTGGTTCCCGTTATGGGATTAATTGGCCTCCTCTACACATTTGTAAAGTCTTCCTGGGTTTCCCGGCAGGATTCCGGTAATGAACGGATGCAGGAGATCAGCAAGTATATCGCGGAAGGCGCCATGGCCTTTTTGAAGGCGGAATGGAAGATACTCAGCTATTTTGTTGTCCTGATGGGCATTTTGCTGGCTATCATGGGTGCCAGCAACCCGGAATCGCACTGGTCGATCGCGATATCATTCGTCGCCGGCGCGGTGCTTAGCGCAACAGCCGGCTATATCGGCATGCGAAGCGCAACCAGGGCGAACGTCAGGACGGCCCAGGCGGCCCGGACCAGCCTGAAAAAGGCCCTGACCGTTTCTTTCACCGGAGGGTCCGTGATGGGGCTCGGGGTCACCGGACTGGCCATTTTGGGCCTCGCCGGACTTTTTATCATTCTGAAAGCCATTTTCGCCCCCGGCGCGGCGGTTGATTCCGACGGGATGCGGAAGGCCATCGAAGTGCTTACAGGTTTCTCGCTGGGTGCGGAGTCGATTGCCCTTTTCGCCCGGGTTGGCGGCGGAATTTATACCAAGGCTGCGGATGTCGGAGCAGACCTGGTCGGCAAGGTGGAGGCCGGCATCCCTGAGGATGACCCACGCAACCCGGCTACCATTGCCGATAACGTAGGGGATAACGTCGGAGATGTCGCCGGCATGGGCGCCGACCTCTTCGGAAGTTATGTGGCAACGGTCCTCGCAACGATGGTCCTCGGGCGTGAGACAAAATGCGACGATGCTTTCGGGGGATTGTCCCCCGTTTTGCTGCCGATGTTCATCGCGGGTGTGGGTATCCTCTTTTCCATCGTCGGGACCTTTTTCGTCAAGATCCGCGAATCCACCACCCTCAACACGAGCGCAGTTCAGAAAGCGCTCAATATGGGGAACTGGGGTTCCATCGTCCTGACCGCGATTGCCTGTGTCGGACTGGTCGCGTGGTTCCTTCCCGATACGATGGTCCTTCGGGGTAATGAATTTTCGAAATGGGGCGTCCTTGGCGCGATCGGAGTTGGTTTGCTCGTGGGAACGCTGATGAGCATCATAACGGAACACTATACCGCCATGGGCCGCGGCCCTGTATTGAGCATTATTCGGCAGTCGGGGACCGGTCACGCGACGAACGTAATCGGCGGTCTTGCGATCGGGATGCAGTCCACCTTCCTTCCGACCCTTGTACTGGCCGGCGGCATCTGGGGTTCCTTTGCATGCGCCGGTCTCTACGGTGTAGCCATTGCTGCAGCAGGGATGATGGCCACGACTGCGATGCAACTGGCGATCGACGCGTTTGGCCCGATCGCAGATAATGCCGGCGGCATCGCCGAAATGAGCGAATTGCCGAAGGAGGTCCGTGAACGGACCGACATTCTGGACGCGGTAGGCAATACAACGGCCGCCACCGGCAAGGGCTTTGCCATTGCATCCGCCGCACTGACGTCCCTGGCGCTATTTGCCGCCTTTGTCGGCGTAGCCGGCATCCAGGGCATCGACATCTATAAGGCGAAAGTCCTGGCGAGCCTTTTTGTCGGAGGCATGGTTCCCTTCGTGTTTTCCTCCCTGGCGATCCAGGCGGTTGGCCAGGCGGCCATGTCGATGGTGGAAGAGGTCCGGCGCCAGTTTAGAACGATACCCGGTATCATGGAAGGAACCGGCAAACCCGAATACGATAAATGTGTCGCCATTTCCACTCAGGCTTCTATCAAAAAAATGATCCTGCCGGGCGCCATGGCCATTCTATTCCCGCTGGTGATCGGTTTCGTGATCGGACCGGAGGCATTGGGCGGCTTTCTGGCCGGGGCCACTGTCTGCGGTGTCCTGATGGGCATTTTCCAGAACAATGCTGGCGGCGCATGGGACAACGCCAAGAAGTCCTTCGAGAAGGGAGTCGAGATCAACGGCGAGATCCATTACAAGAAATCGGAGCCGCACAAGGCTTCGGTCACCGGTGACACCGTCGGCGATCCTTTCAAGGACACCTCCGGCCCTTCCATGAACATCCTCATCAAACTGATGTCGATCGTTTCCCTGGTTATCGCTCCGACGCTCGCCACACTGTACAGCTCCGGCGACGGCTCGGCCGCTCGGCCGAACCACGACACCCGGTCCGCGCGGACCGCGGCTGCACAAACGCTGCAGCAGGCCACCGCGGCTGCGAACACCGTGACGCTGCACTAAGGGCGATCCATTAACAAAAAAATTCCAATTTTTTGTTAGGTTATTCGGGTGAAGTCATATCTTTATCCCACAAACTACGACACTAATCAGATCCAAATACCAAAGTCCCGGTGTTTCCACATCGGGGCTTTTTTTTTGCCCTGCTTTAACATTCATTTACGAATTTTGTCGTAAATTGTCGTACAAACACTTTGTATGTCTACACGCACGATCAGACCCACGGAAAGCGAACTGGAGATCCTCCAGGTACTGTGGATAAAAAGCCAGGCCAGCGTAAGGGAAGTACACGAAGAGCTCCTCAAATCGAAGGACGCCGGCTACACCACGACGCTCAAGCTCATGCAGATCATGCACGAGAAAGGCCTCGTGAGACGCGATGATTCTGCGAAGATCCATATCTATCAGGCATCGGTCAGCAAGGAGAGAACGCAGAAGCACCTGCTTGGGAAAATGATCAATACCCTGTTCGGCGGGTCGCCGACCGAGCTGGTCATTCAGGCGCTGGGGCACCATAAGGCTTCGCCCGCCGAGCTGGAAGAGATTCAGCGACTCCTGAACAACCTGAAACAACAATAGGCATGGCCCTTTTGACCCATTCCCCCATACTGACCGCACTGGGCCGGGCGCTTTTCGGCAGCCTGTGGCAAATGGCTGCGCTGTGGCTGGCGTACACCTTGTTGCTGGCGGTTTTCCGCCGGACGGCGGCGGCGATCCGTCACGGGCTTGCGCTGTTCCTGCTTGCGGGAGGTTCGGCTTGGACAGCGGTGACGTTCTTTCTCGCCTGGCTTTCCCCGGGTAGCGGACCGGCGTTCTGGTTGCCTTTTTTGCCATCGGCATCGGCTCCCGCCGGTGGGTTCTGGCAGGCAGGCCGGAATCTGTTCGACGAGGTTCTCCCGTACGCGTCCACCCTGTACCTGACCATCCTGGGACTCCTGATGATTCGGTATGGCAACGATTATCGCCGTTCCCGGAACCTCACCAGGCTGGGGCTGTCTTCGATGCCGCCGCAGTTCAGGACCTTTGTCGCGGCAACCGCCTTACAGCTCGGGATCCGGAAGCCTGTTAAAGCCTGGCTGTCCTCGCTCATCGACGTCCCGCTCACCATGGGCTTCCTGAAGCCTGTCATCCTGCTGCCGGTGACCATGATCACCCAGCTTAATCCGGCCCAGGTGGAAGCTATCCTGGTCCATGAGCTTGCACATATCCAACGAAAAGATTATTTGCTCCACATCATCGTTATGACGCTTGGGGGGCTTTTCTTTTTTAACCCGTTCGCCCGGCTGCTCGTCTCCCAGTTGAAAAAGGAAAGAGAGAATTGCTGTGACGATATGGTCCTGCAATTCAAGTACGACGCGCATGCCTATGTCTCGGCGTTATTGACGCTCGCAACCCGCCGCCAGCGGACCGGCCATTTGGCCTTGGCGGCGACGGGGACCGGCGACCGGCTCTTGCTGCAGCGCGCGAAAAGGGTCCTGCTGCGGGAAAAGGGCGAACGTTCCCGGCCCGGGATCCGGCCCATGCTGACACTCCTGTTCACCCTCGTTCTCACCGGGCTGGCCCTATATCATCCCCTCCTGAAAACCCGCACACCCGCAAGGTTGCCGGTCGCCAGAACGAATACCACCTATTTTATTACGCCCCGCCTGGCGCGGACCAGCACCGTTTCCGGGATGAGACCGGACTCGGAACGGAGTCAGTTGCCTGCCGCAGCGCTCGCGTTGGCGGCGAGCTCGCGGGAATTGTCGCAGCTTGCCCTTCCACTGGCGGACGGCCCCCGCAAAATGAGCGGGCTTGGGTCGGCTGATCGCCCGGCTCCGGAAATCCTTTCCGATAGACCGGCGGTCGTCCGGGTTTCGCCCTCCCGGTCGCATCGCGCCCCCGGTCCACAGCACCTGGATCTGGCCCCGGACGGCGGTGACGTCCTGTTTATCAATACGGCTGACGATGCCGTGGGCTTGGCCAATGCCGCCACGGAAATTTCCACAGCCATCGGAGATCCTGGCGGTTCCACGCCATCGCCCGACAATCGCGATTTTTCCCTGAATATGCCGCTGGCGCTCGCCGGGCCTGCGGGTAGCGACCAGCTGGGATCGCCGTTCGTACCGAACGCCATTTGGTCGTTCCAATACAACGGGAGTGACAGCACGAACCGGGAGGAACAATTGCTCTACCAACAGCAGACGGCCCAATACGATGTGCTCGCAGCCATCGCCCAGCTGCAGCAGCAAACTGCTTCGCAGATCCTTGCCCTCGACCGCCTTCGGACTAAGGCCGCTATGTCCGTCCGCTTACGCCAACAGATCGACAGCCGGAAATTGCAACTGCAACAGGACTACAACAGGAAGATCGATTCCTGGCAGAAGCGGCTTCAAAAGACCGTCCACATCAAGGTCATTGTATATATCTGATCGCCTGCGGGCCTGTGCAAAATAACAGGTCGAGGATCGAAAGGCCCGGTATGAACCCGGTCCTCTCCTCAAATACCTGCCGGTAACGCGGACTACTCCTGGTAACGCCTTCGTCGACCTCCCTGTCGCCCCTTTCTTTCATTCTTTTGCCCGTTCCTTCTTCCATTCCTGCTACCATTCCTGCGTCCGTTTTCACCCGCCGTACGTCCAGCAAATCCGGCCCGTAATCCAACTTCCACTCTGCGGTCAGCCCGGCCGGCCGTTGTATCCCGAGCGCCCGCATCGACCAGTCAAAACAGGCCAGGTTCCAGTCCAGCAGGAAGGTCCAATTCCTGCGGTAAAATCCCTCCAATTCCACCCGGTAATGATCGAACCACGGCGACCGGCTGTAGCACGACACGATCGTCTTCCAGTGCTGTGCCTGCCAACGGTGCCTGCCCGAAATACGAATATCGCGGACCAGGACCCGCTGGTCCCTTCCGCCATCCAACGGAACGCTCAATCCCACCGTTCCATTAGCCCCCGCGATCAGACAACGGTTGCGATGAGCAGCTTTTTGCCAGGTTTCATATTGTTCAAATCTAACATATGACGACTTATATACATTTTTATATGAAATATAACTCGCAAAATATTCAATATCAATCAATATATCCATTATATATGTTTACATTTCCATGTCAATCACGTTGTGCGAAAAAAGCTGGTTGACGATCAATTAATTGCCTTATATGTTCTCTACTTTAATTGCCACTCACTTACCATAAGTTATCTCGTAAACAATCGATTATGTTTAAAATCAAATATCCAACCGAATTAGCAACGTATTTGACGAATCTCCGGACGTCGCTGCGTCGAAAACCCAAGGTTCTTAGCAGAAAAATTAGCCCAAAAAAGGCCATGCGATCAGGCTGCGTTTGCGGCACCCATCGATGACCTGGCGGAAGGACGCGCGGCCCCTCCCACCCCATCGGAAAAATAAGTTTTATGAAAAAAAGACGGCAATCAGTCCAATGACCATGCTGACCAGCATCAGCCCGCCAATCACCCACATCAGCGAGTTCTTGATCCATTTGTTCACTCGCAGGTGCTCAATGAAGACGCCCAGCGCGCCCAATACGAGGAAAGCACAAACCGAAATCCAAAGCGTGTCCAACAGTCAGGAGTATTATAAAGGTCTAAGAGTCTGTGATTTTCCGCCTGAAGGTAGAAAATTTTTGATAAAACCGGTTCATTCCGCCAGCTTCATCTCCTTACCCTGGTTGCGCAGTTCCTGCAGTTTTTTCTTGCCATAGCTGAGCCTGGTAATGACTACGAACAAGACCGGAACGATGAAGATGGCCAGGCTGGTCGCGGCAAACATCCCCCCAAGTACCGTCCACCCGATCGTATTTCTGGCGACCTTTGCGGCCCCGGTGGCTAACGCCAGCGGTAACACGCCGAGCAGGAAGGCGACCGAAGTCATCAGGATGGGCCTGAGCCGCAATTTTACCGCATCCAGGGTGGCCTGGACGACCTCCATTCCCCGGTCCACACGCTCTTTGGCGAATTCCACGATCAGGATCGCGTTTTTCGCGGAAAGACCGATCAGCGTGATCAGCCCGATCTGCGCATAGACGTTGTTCGTGAGCAATGGCCTGAAGGTCAGCGCCAGGATCGCCCCCAATACACCAACCGGCACGGCCAGCAGTACGGAAAATGGCACCGAGAAGCTTTCGTATAGCGCCGCCAGGAACAGGAATACAAATACGACCGACAAGGCAAAAATATAGATCGCGCTGCTCCCCGACTTGATCTCCTGGAGGCTCAGACCCGACCAATCGTACCCGTACCCTTCCGGTAATACTTTTGCGGCCACCCGTTCCAGCGCCGCGATCGCCTGCCCGCTGCTATAGCCCGTTTTTGCCCCTCCGTCCACTTCGGCGCTTCGGTAGATGTTGAAATGCGAGATCAACGGCGCCGTTTCGGTCATCTTATACGACACCACCGCGCTGAGGGGGATCATCTGGCCGATGGAATTCTTGACATAATAGCTGCCGATGCTGTGGATATCCGAACGATACCCGGTATCCGCCTGGGCGACGACATAGAAATTCCGCCCGTAGACCGTCAGCTGGTTGATATAGGTACTGCCCATATACATCTGCATGGTGTTGTAGACATCGGCCAGGTTCAGCCCGAGCTTCTTGGCCTTATCGCGATCCACGTCGACCTCGTAACCCGGCGTATGCGCCCCGAAGAACGTAAACGCATTGCCAATCTCAGGCTGTTTGTTGGCCTCCGCGACAAATTGGTTGACTACCCGCTCGAAGATTTTGATATCGTCGTTGGACTGTCGCTGTTCGATCTGGATGCTGAACCCGCCCGCATTTCCCAGGCCCGGGATGGCCGGCGGCGGAATGACGACGATGCGCGCCCCCTTGATGGACGCAAACCGTTTTTGCAGTTCCGCGATGATGCCGTTCAGTTGCTCCGCTTCCCCGTGCCGTTGGTTCCAGGGTTTGAACTGGATAAAGACGCTCCCGGCATTCGATTTGATCCCAAACGTCAAAATGTTCAACCCGCCCAGCGCCGCCGTGTGCATGACCCCCGGAACCCGCTGCGCGATATGTTGGATACTGTCCAGGACCGTGATCGCCCGGGTCGTCGATCCCGCTTCGGGGATCTCGAACGAGATGTACACCCGGCCCTCATCCTCCTGCGGGATAAAACCGGTTGGCTTATGCTGAAAAAGGAGGATATCCCCGACGATGATGCAGGCGAGGAGCACCACCACCAGCGGTGCGCCCTTGATCCATTTCCTCACTCCATTGGTATAGTGGTGCGTCACCCGTTCGAACCAGTTGTTGAAACGGAAGAAGAACCAGTTCAGGCCCCGCGATTGCCTGCTCAGGTGATGTTCCCGCAGCAGCAGCATGCAAAGCGCCGGCGTCAGGGACAAGGCCACGAAGGCGGATATCAGTACCGAGATCGCTATGGTAATGGCGAATTGCTGGTACAACCGGCCGACGATGCCGGGAATAAAACCTACCGGCACGAACACCGACGCCAGGATCAGCGCGATGGCGATGACCGGACCAGTGATATCCGCTATCGCCCGCGCAGTGGCTTCGCGCGCCGAAAGATGCTCCGTATCCATATAATGTTGCACGGCCTCCACGACCACGATCGCGTCATCCACCACGATCCCGATCGCCAGCACGAACCCGAACATCGTAAGGGTATTGATCGTAAAGCCGAGCGGAACAAAGAAGATAAAGGTGCCGACGATCGCCACCGGGATTGCCAGCACGGGGATCAGCGTCGATCTCCAGTTTTGCAGGAAAAGGAAGACGACCAGCGTCACCAGGCCCAGCGCGATCAGTAGGGTACGAACCACATCGTCGATCGAGACTTTTACGACCGACACCGACTCAAAAGGGATCTTGTAGTCGACATCGGCCGGGAAATATTTCTTGGCATCCGCCATCGCCTTATAGATTCCGTCCGCCGTCGCCAAGGCGTTGCTGCCGGGGGACTGATAGACGAGCAGGTAGGAAGCGCGTTTGCCGTCGACAAAAGAATTCGCGGCATAGCTCACTTTTCCGAGCTGGACGCGCGCCACATCCTTGAGATATACCACCGAATTCTGCTGCGGGTTGCTCCGGATAACGATATTTCCGAATTGCTCCTCGGTCGTCAGCCGGCTGTTGGTAAATACCGTAAACTCGAAGGCGGTCGTATTCGGCTGGGGTGGTGCCGACGTGGCACCCGCGGCGATCTGAAGGTTCTGCTCGTTGATCGCGTTCTGGACGTCATTGACGGTGAGCCCGAGCTGCGCCAGCTTATCCGTCTTCAGCCAAACCCGCATCGCAAAATTATCGGCGCGGCTGATGACATCGCCCACACCTTTTACCCGAAGCAGGATGTCCCTCAGATAGATATTCGCATAGTTGTCGATAAAGGGGATGCTGTGGCTGCCCTTGGGGGAATAGATGGCGACCAGCAGGAGGATCGACGGGTTGCGCTTCAATGTCGTAACACCCAGTTTCTGGACCTGCTGCGGCAACGTCGGCGTGGCGATGCCGACCCGGTTTTGGATATCCAGCGCTACGATATCCGGGTCCGCGCCGATATTCAAGGTGGCGGTGATCTGCGAAGTCCCGTTGTTGGAACTATTGCTCTGCATGTAGGCGATCCCGGGCACGCCGTTGACCTGGGTCTCGATCGCAGTCGTGGTCGTCTGCTCGACGGTCTGCGCATCGGCGCCGACAAAATTGGCCGTGATCTGCACCGTCGGCGGCGTAATATTGGGATATTGACTGACCGGCATGTTGAATATCGCCAGGGTTCCGACCAGCAGGATCACGATCGAGATGACAATGGCCGTTACAGGCCTTTTCAAAAATATATTCGAAGACTTCATTGTTATCGGTTATTGATTCCTACTTGAACCCGTGTACTGTCCCGAAGTTTTTGCACGCCTTCCGTGACAACCTGTTCCCCCCGCTTCAGCCCGCTCCGGACAACGATATCGGCTCCGATCCGGGTTCCGAGCGACACCTTGCGCTGTAAGGCCCTGTTGTTCTCCACGACGAATACAAAATGCTCGCCAAGCGTCTCTACAACGGCCTGGTAAGGGATCAGCAAGGTCGTGTCGCCGGAACTGTGCCGAACCCGGATGTTGGTGGTCATCCCCGCTTTCAGCTCATTTTTGGGATTGGCAAAGGTGATCCGGGCCTTTAGCGTCCCGGTCGTAGGATCGACCGAACGGTCCAGCAGGTACAATTGGCCCGGGTGCGGATAGATCGACCCGTCCGGCAATACTGCCGAAAATATTGAATCCTTTGGCTTCGATCCACCTTCCAGGTAGCGGGTGAACTCGGGTATCTGCGCCTGGTCGATGGAAATATCCACCGCCATCGGGTCGTCCGTTGAAACGGAATTCAACAAAGTTTGCGGATATACTGAGGTGCCGACCTTGACCATCGAGATCCCGATGGTGCCGTTGAACGGCGCGAAGATCTCGGAATACTTCAGGTTCGTTTCCACGCTTGCCACATTGGCCTGTGCCGCCTGCAGTTGCTGTTTGCTGGCCTCCAGGTCGGCCAGCTGATGATCCAGCGTCTGCTTGGCGATGGCGTCCTGCTTGGCCAGCTCCTGATAACGGTCCGCATCCTGCTGCGCCTTCGCCAGGTTGGCTTTGGCGACGCTTACATTCGCCTTGGCCTGCTCTACAGCCGCCTTATATTGCTGCTGATCGATCTCATATAGTTTCTGCCCTTTGCGTACCTGCTGGCCATCCTTGAAATAGACCCCGATGATATTCCCCGATACCTGGGGTTTGATGTCCACCTGGTTCAAAGGGGTCACCGTACCGGGATACGTATCGAAATAAGTGGCATTCCCGGCCCTGACGGAATATACGGCTACTGAAGCCGGCGGCGGCGCCGCCGGGCCCGTATTCTTGCTCCCGCAGGATACCAGCCCCAATGCGATAATGACCGGTAAAAGAACTGTCCCCTGTAAGGTATTTCTCATAAAAAGGAGTGATTGTATCTGTAATCTGGTTATTGAAATTTGATTGCTCCCAGCGCCTTTTCCACGTCCAGCTTGCTGCTCAGTACCTGGTACAATGCATTGCTGTAATTGACCTGTGCCGTCCGCAGATCGGTCTCCGACGTGATCAGGTCAAGATACGCCTTGATCCCGTTTCGGTACTGGAGCTCGATGGTGTTGAATACATCCTGCGCCAGGCCGAGATTGTCGCGCTGGACATAGTAGTTGTTCAGGTTGCTCTTGTATGTGGCCAGCGCCTGCGTGTATTGAGCATTGATCTGGTTTTGCAAATTAATTACATCCCAATCGATCCTGGTCAATTGCAGTTCCGCGATCCGGATATTCTGGGTTCGCTTCGTGCCCTGGAAAATCGGAACGTTAATGGTCAGCCCGGCGGAGGACGTTGGCAAATTGTTCGCATACAACCGGCTGAACCTGGGATTGAGATAATTGAGGCCATAGGCCGCGTCGGCGCTGACCGATGGCAGATATGCCCATTTTTCGTATTTCACATCCGCCTGCTGCAGGCGTTTCTGGGTCATCAGTTCCTGGTACTCGATCCGCTGGTTGAAGTCTACTGCGACGGTCGTATCCAAACCGACTTCCTGTTCCATCGCGGCGCTGTCGTATACGAGATGCAGCGAATCCTTACCGGTGTACCCCATCAACTGAAGCAGCGCCGCGTATTTCGCCTTCAGCGTTTCCTGATCCGTTCTCTGCTGGGCCTTGCTGTTGTTGAGCGAAATGGTGGCCCGCTTGTAATCCGTCTTGTCCACGAGACCGCCCCGGTACTGGTTGTAGGCGTCTTTGAGGTTCCGCTCCAGCCGCACAATGTCGTCATCCAGCACTTTGATCTCCTGTTCGGTCAGCAAGACATCGTAAAAAGCCTTGCTGACATTGACCGTCACGTCGATCTTGTCGCTGATCGTAAACTGGTGGGCCTGGTTAAGCACATCCCGTTTTGTCCGGCTCGCCAACAGCGCATCGCGGTTGAACAGGTTTTGAGTCAACCCGACGCCGACCGAAGATTCATTGTAGGTCCCGGTCAGGATATAGGAGCCGTTGAACAAAATAGCCGGCAACTGGAAGTTATTCTGATAGGATGCGTTCAACCCGACCTGCGGATACCAGTCGGCAAGCCGGCTCTTGATCTGCCGCTCGGTGATCTGTTCATCCAGCATGGCCTGCTGCACCTGCGGAAAGTGTCGTAATGCAAACTGCACGCAGGCATCCACCGTCGCCACGGAAGGCAGCGTGTCCGATGCCTTTTGTGCCCGGGCCGAAATGCCTGTCAGGCATCCCAGCGCGAGACATCCATAGACAGTGACATTCTTGATCAACATGAGTCTATACATTAGGTAGTGAAAGTCGATTGAGGGTCCAAAGTTAAACAAACGTTTGAATTAAACAAACGTTTAATCAAATTCTAATTATCTTTGGCCCTAATCCTCAGCACAATGGCTTCCACCCATACCATCCTGGGCGCAGGCGGCGCTATCGCCGACTCCCTGGTTCCCCTTCTCACGCAACAGCAACTTCCCGTCCGGCTCGTGTCGCGCAAACCTGTTCCGATCCCGGGAGCCGCTGTTTTGGCCGCCGATCTGACAGACCCGGCCGGAGCGCTGGAGGCTGTACGCGGCTCGGCAGTCGTTTACTGCTGCATCGGGCTTCCCTATAATTTCACGATCTGGCGCCGGCAGTGGCCCCCGATCATCGATAACCTGATCGATGCCTGCCGCCAGACAGGAGCCCGGCTTCTCTTCTTCGACAATGTCTATATGTATGGCAAGACATCCGGACCGATGACTGAGGAATCGCCCTACAACCCTTCCAGCCGGAAAGGCGACCTCCGCGCGAGGCTGGCGACGCGGCTGATGAGCGAAGTCCGCAAGGGTAATATCACGGCCGCCATCGCCAGGTCCGCCGATTTCTATGGCCCCGGAGGCAACAAGACCGGCCTCCCGAACATCCTCGTCTTCGAGCGGCTCATCAAGGGCCAAAAGGCCCAATGGCTCGTCAATGCCCACGTTAAACATTCTTTCACCTACGTTCCCGATGCTGCCAGGGCCCTGTCGATATTGGCGCAGGATGACAGCGCCTGGAACCAGGTGTGGCATCTTCCGACGGCCGGCCAACCTCTGACCGGAGCCGAATTCATTGCCAAAGCGGCCGCCGCGCTTCAGAAGCCGGACCGGCTGATGGTATTGCCGAAATGGATGGTCAGATTGGGTGGGATCTTCGACAGGACCACGGCCGAATTGTATGAGATGCTATATCAGTACGGATCGGACTATATCTTTGATTCCTCCAAATTCGAAAAGGCCTATTCATTTCAGCCTACGCCGTATGAACAGGGCATCCGCGAGACCGCGGCGGCAGCCGGGATCGCCTCGAAGCCCGCTTCGCAATCTGCCGCGGCCCGTCGAAATTAGGCCATTTCCGGGAACGTTTCCGTAACAAATTTTTCAATCCTCGGCGGCCTGGTTTAATTTGTCGGTGTATGAAACTAATCCCGACGATCCTGCTTTCCCTTGTTGCTTTTTCTGACCTTTCCGCCCAGGACGACGGCCGCAAAGACATCTCCTGGTACATCGCGCATTGTCCCTTCCGCATGCAGGCGCCGCTGCTGCCTTCTTTTCCCGACCGGGACTTCCGGGTATCCGATTATGGCGCTATTCCGGACGGACATACGCTGAACACAGCGGCTTTTCAAAAGGCCATCCGGGCCTGCGCGGACGCCGGCGGTGGGCGCGTCGTTGTGGCGCCGGGGAAATGGCTGACCGGTCCCATCGAGTTGGTCAGCCACGTCAACTTGTATATTGCCACTGGAGCGGTGGTTCAGTTCACGCCCGACCACACCCAATATCCGATCGAATTGGGTCATGGCGGCGCCGACGTGGTGTCCCCGGTATCGGCGCGCGATGCGGAGGATATTGCGATAACCGGGAATGGAACGCTGGACGGAGCCGGTGAGACCTGGCGGCCGGTAAAAAAGGAAAAAATGACGCCGGGCCAATGGGCGGCCTTGCTGGCTTCCGGCGGAGCCGTGTCGCCCGATGGCAAGATCTGGTGGCCGACCCGCGAAGCGATGAATGGCGAAGCCTGGTTGCGGAAACTCCGGGGCAGGCCCGGCCTTACGCCTGCCGATTATCTGCCGGCGAGAGACTTCCTGCGGCCGGTCCTTTGCAACCTCGTCAATTGCCGCCGGATCCTCATCAGCGGCGTTCTCCTCCGCAATTCCCCGAAGTTTGTCTTTTATCCCAGCCATTGCGCCGGCCTTACGATGGATCACGTGCGCATCTTTAACGAATGGTGGGCGCAGAACGGCGACGGCATCGATATCAGCGCCAGTAATAATGTCCTTCTGTACGCTTGCGACGTCAACGCCGGGGACGACGGCATCTGCATGAAATCCAGCGGCGCGGGGAAGGACGGCGAGGGGCACGACGATGCAGGGCATGATGGCGAGGGGCATGATCGCGCGGGGAAGGACGGTCCGGCGCTTCACGACGTGATCGTCGCCCGTTGCCGGGTAGGCCGCGCCCACGGCGGGTTCGTGATCGGTAGCAACACGGACGGCGGCATGCACGATATCTTTGTCAGCGATTGCACCTTCACCGGCACGGATGTCGGGCTTCGCTTCAAGAGCAGCATGGGAAAAGGAGGTCTGGTGGATGACATCTTTATCGACAATATCCGGATGCGGAATATCGCCCACGAAGCCGTATTGTTCGACACTTATTATGAAAATAGGGAAGCCGGCCATATGGTCGATCCCAACCGGCCGGAATTGCGGGACAAAACACCCGAGTTCACCAACTTTCATATCTCACATATCTATTGCGACGGAGCCCGGACCGGGATCTCGATAACAGGCCTGCCCGCGATGCCCGTCAGCGACATTCACTTCGACACAGTGGATATCCGCGCCTCTAAGGGCCTGGTCGCCACGGAGGCCAAAAAGATATTTCTCCGCGCCGTCAAATTCGACATCAAAGATGGGCCTGCTATATATGCAGACAAGACCGCGGAGATCATCGTGGAGGACTAAGACAGGAATTTTCCGAGTGGCTTACGTGGAAAAGAACTCATCGCGGCCGGCGGACCGGGCCCGGATCATCTCGCCATAATTCAGTTTTCGAGCCATCGCGGTGACGACGTCCGCAATCCTTTTGGCCCGGGTTCCCTCGGTCTTCGCTTGCCGCACCCAGTTCCCGAAGTAATTCTGATGGGAACCGGGAAGGCTTTTGAAATAGGCCATGGCCGCCGGTTCGTCGGCGAGGCAGTCCATTAATGCTTTGGGAGGCCGGATCACCGCCGTGTCTACTTCGATCTGTACCCTGACCGTGTCTCCTTTCTGTTTGCGGATCGCCTTTCGGATTGCGGAATTGAGGGGCATGATAAAATTCCCTTCCCCCATCGGTATCAATGCCGTCTTGGTGATAGGAAGGTCGTCCAGCATTCCCTTAACGCGGAAGGATTTCTTGTTGCCGGGAATCAACTTGCCGGCCATGTCGGCGGAGATGGGGATATAGGACCAGCCGGTCTTCTCCCCCATTTGTGCAAACTGTAATATTTTGGCGGCGAAACGGATCATCTAAGCCCTTGCTTTCGTGGCAGGCTTCTTTTTCCTCTTCTGCTGCCTGAGTGCAGATTCGATCCCTTTGCGCAAATTCTCGAATGTGGGCTTGCCGGTGAACAGCTCGTCGTTGATAAAAAAGGCTGGAACGTCCCTGACGCCCTTATCCAGACCTTCCAATAAATCACTGCGGACCTGCCAACCATAGGTGGAGTTGACCAGGTCGTCCAGGAACTTTTTATTGACCACGCCCACATCCTTGGCATATTCCCTCAGGCTGATCGCCCCTAACCTGCGACGGTGGGCAAACAACATCGAATGCATTTCCCAGAATTTCCCTTCCTGGGCGGCGCCAAGCGATGCCTCGGCGGCCTTCATCGCATGCTGGTGTATCTTGGTCAAAGGAAAATGCCTGAAATTGAACCGCAATTTTCCCTGGAACTGCTTCAATAGCTTCTCTACCACTTCATTAACCTTCGCGCAGGCTTCACTCTCATAATCTCCATATTCCATCAAAGTTACGGGCGCCTTCGGGTCCCCGACGAATACTTCTTTCGTAGGAATAATTTCAATCGTTTCTTTTGGTCTCATATTATGGTTCTAACATATTTCAGAGGGATTAGTTCGGTCAAAAATCGAACCATTTGCGTTATTTTCTGTTTCCATCCGACTTTTCGAGCTGCGGAGCCTCATTCCTGAATACGACCACCCCATCAAAAACGTCCACGAGTACCGGTGCTGTCCGGTCGATATCCCCAGCCAATATCCTCTTACTCAATTGGTTAACGATCTCCTTTTGGATAAGCCGCTTTAATGGCCTTGCTCCGTACTGCGGGTCGAATCCGTTTTCTGCCAAAAAGTCTATCAGGTAGTCGCTGAATTGCAGATTGATGCCGTTTTTTCCCACCATGCGTCTCAAGTCCTCCAACTGGATCCGGATGATACCCCGGATCTCGTTCTTGAGCAGGGGCTGGAACAGGATGATATCGTCAATCCGGTTGAGGAATTCCGGCCGGATCGTCTGCCGGAGCAGGTCGACCACTTCCAACCGGGTCTTTTCCATCACTTCTTCCCGGTTCTTCTCGGAAACGTCCTCGAAATTCGCCTGGATGATCTGGCTGCCCATATTGCTGGTCATGATGATGATCGTGTTCTTGAAATTCACCACCCGGCCTTTGTTGTCGGTCAGCCTGCCGTCATCCAGCACCTGCAGCAGGACATTGTAGACGTCCGGGTGCGCTTTTTCGATCTCGTCCAGCAGCACTACGCTGTATGGTTTGCGTCTGACGGCCTCGGTCAGCTGTCCCCCTTCGTCATAGCCCACATACCCCGGAGGCGCTCCGACCAGCCGGCTCACCGAATGTTTCTCCTGGTATTCGCTCATGTCGATCCGCGTCATCATGCTCTCGTCGTCGAAAAGATAATCCGCCAGCGCCTTGGCCAACTCCGTCTTACCGACCCCGGTCGTACCGAGAAAGATAAAGGACCCGATCGGGCGCCTTGGGTCTTGCAGCCCCGCCCGGCTTCGCCGGATGGCATCCGCAACGGCGGCGATCGCCTCCTCCTGGCCCACCACGCGCTTATGCAGCTCGTCTTCCAGGTTCAGCAGTTTCTGCTTTTCGCTCTGCAGCATCTTGGCGATCGGGATGCCCGTAGATTTGGCAACCGCCTCGGCAATATCTTCCGCGTCCACTTCCTCCTTCATCAGCCGGGACGTGGTGTTGATCGCTTCGAGTTGCGCGGAATAGGTCTCGATGACCTTTTCCTGCTCCTTGATCTTGCCATACCGGATCTCCGCCACTTCGCCGTAATGCCCTTCCCGCTCAGCCTTTTCCGCCGAAAGCTTAAGCCGCTCGATCTCAGCCTTGGCATTCTGCACTTTCTCCACCAGTTCCTTTTCCTGCTGCCATTTGGCTTTGAGCGTATCGCGCTGGACGCTCAGGTTACCGATCTCGGCGCTGAGTTCGCGGAGTTTTTCCTCGTCATTTTCGCGTTTGATGGCTTCGCGTTCGATCTCCAGCTGCCGGATCATCCGCTCGAGCCGGTCTAGCTCTTCGGGCTGTGAATTCATTTCCAGCCGCAGTTTCGCGGCGCTTTCATCGATAAGATCGATGGCCTTGTCCGGCAGGAAGCGGTCGGTAATATAACGATGAGACAGCTCGACCGCCGCAATGATCGCTTCATCCTTGATCCGCACGTGGTGGTGCGTCTCATACCTGTCCTTCAATCCGCGAAGGATCGAGATGGCGTCTTCCTCGCTCGGTTCGTCGATCATGACCTTCTGGAACCTTCTTTCCAAAGCTTTGTCCTTCTCGAAAAATTTCTGGTATTCGTTAAGCGTCGTGGCGCCGATCGCCCGGAGTTCGCCCCTCGCCAGCGCGGGCTTGAGAATATTCGCGGCGTCCATCGCGCCCTCACCACCACCGGCGCCTACCAGAGTGTGGATCTCATCGATGAACATGACGATCTCGCCGTCGCTGCCGGCCACTTCCTTCACGACGCTCTTCAACCTTTCCTCGAACTCACCCTTGTATTTCGCCCCCGCGATCAGCTGGCCCATGTCGAGCGCAAAGATCGTCTTGGATCGCAGATTTTCCGGTACGTCCCCGTTGACGATCCGGTGGGCCAGTCCTTCCGCGATCGCGGTTTTGCCGACGCCCGGCTCTCCAACGAGGATCGGGTTGTTCTTGCTGCGGCGGGACAGGATATGCAGGGTCCTGCGGATCTCTTCATCCCGGCCGATCACCGGGTCGAGCTTTCCCTGCCGGGCCATCTCATTGAGGTTCTTTGCGTATTTGTTCAACGCGTTAAAGGTCGTCTCCTGGGTCTGGGAATTGACAGTGGACCCCTTCCTCAGATCCTTGATCGCCGTGATCAGGCCCTTTTCATTCAATCCAGCATCCTTCAGCAACTTGGCCGCGTTGTCGTTGCCCTGCAGGATCCCGAGCAACAGGTGCTCGACGCTGACGAACTCGTCCCCGAACTGCTTCAGATCGGAGCCCGCCCTCAGTATAGCACTGTTCAGCTCGCGGCTGATGGATTGGGCCGGATCCGATCCGCTCACCTTGGGAAGCTTTTGCAATGCCTCATCCAGCTTGGTGCCGACAAAAGCGATATTGACATTGTTCTTTTTCAGCAAAAATTCCACCAGCGAATCGTCTTCCGCCAGCAACGCCTTCAATAAATGGTCCGTATCTATTGCCGGATTGGATCCGTCAAACGCAAGCTGCTGGGCCTTGGCGATTGCTTCCTGTGCCTTTATCGTAAAATTGTTCAGGTTCATATATTTATGGTTTTCCTTTTCTAAATTTGAATCTTAGCCGCAAAATCCAAACCAATACAAAACAATCAGCAATTATGTCACATTTTATTCGGTCCAACTGCCTACGTTTCAGCTTGTTGCAATTTTCCCTGCTATTCTGTCTGGTGGGCTTGGCCCAAAGGAAGCCCGAAGTCCCGGTGGACCCCCGGTTCGATCCGGTGGATCTGCTGTTGAAACAGAACCAGAAAGAGTTGGGCCAGTACGCCGCCCTGATCTGGAAGGACGGTAAGCTCGTTTACGAAAAATCGGCCTCGGAAGATTTCACGGTCAAAATGCAGGCGCCCATCGGTCGCATGGCAGACTGGATGACGGCCGCCCTCGTCATGACCTTTGTCGATGAGGGCAAGATTTCCCTGGATGATAAAGTTACCCGCTATGTCCCTGAATTCGGGAAATATATGAAAGGATATATCACGATCCGGAACTGCCTGACGAATACCACCGGACTCAGGGAGGCGAACGAAGGACTCCAGGAACTGAAGAAAGCTTTTGTGACAGTCAACTTTCAGTCGCTCGAAGACCTGGTGAACGACTACGCTGTGAAGCGGCCCATCCAAACCAACCCCTCCACCGAATTCTTCTACAACAACCTCGGCCCGAACATCGCGGCACGGTGCCTCGAGGTCGTCGCGAAAAAGCCCTTCGAGCGCCTTATGTCGGAACGCATCATCCGCCCGCTCAAAATGCGGGCAACTACTTTCGATAACCAGAACGGGGGGGCCACCAATCCGTCCGGAGGGGCCTATTCCGCCGCCAGCGATTATATCAGTTTCCTCGTCATGCTGATGAATAAGGGCCTGGCGCCGGACGGCAAGCGGATACTGAGCGAAAAGGCCGTAGCCGAGCTGGAAACGCCGCAATTCGCCGACCTGCCCGTGAAATTCATGCCTAAGGATGTTCAGGGCGCACAATCCGGACTCGGCTGCTTTGCGATGCGCAACGGCAGCGACTCGGTCCTGCTTAGCCCGAATTCGTTCGGTTCCGCAGCCTGGATCGACAAATGCCGCAATTATGCCGCAGTGCTTATCACTGCCAAGCCGGAAGAAGAAAAGAAACCGGTCTTCGTCAGCATGAAGAATCTCATCGACGAAGCCATCGGCGGAAATTGCAATTGACGACTTATTCCTTTTTCACCAGCACCACGCGGCTGTGATCCGCTTTGTATAGCCGCTCGTAGAATTTGACCAGCTCGGGGTAATCGGCTGGCGGGTAGCGGGCCACGGACTCCTCATACCTGCGATAGTACACGATCTTATCCGGCTCGACCTTGACGCTGGTGCTGTATTTCCCGAACTTCGAGTTGATCGAAACGTCCTGGGGTATCGCTTCCGGCTGATAGCCCGCCGGGATCCTCACCGTCACGCTGTCGATATTTGTAAAGGCGTCTTTGACCAAAAAGTCATAATGCCTGACCGAATCCGCGGCAAGCCGGTAGCCACTGCGATCAAACAAATCCGGATTGACAAATATCCGCCTCCCCGACACCGAAGCATAATTTGGGCTGACCACATGGAGGTATTCATTGACCACGGGAATAGTTCCCTTTTTCTGCTCATAGTGGCTTTTATCGACACTGTAGGTGGGCAGGTTGAAAAGCTCATTCAAATATTTTTGCCGGTCCTCACCTGACATCTCGTTCATTAATTCGGACGGAATTTCCTGCTGGATGCCGGTATAGCGGGTGTTGACCTCCGCGTCCAGCGTGCCATCATCGCCGATTGATGCCGTTACGACCCTGCACTTCACATTATCCGCGGCGGTATACACCGGCGTTTGCACAATATGGGCGCCGTCATCGTTGATCAGAATGGCTTTTCTGTTCCCGGTAAAGCTGCCCATGAAATCGGGCGAATCCGTCTGACTCGTGCATTCCAGCCAGATCGTATCCTTCTTCAGCGGCACGCAGGTCACGATGTGATTGCCCTGCAGCGATGGGAAGTCGTCTATCAGGTCCGGTTCATCCTTACCACCGTAAATGATGACATAATTGGCCTTGATCCCCGCTTCCTTCAATAGAGCCACCATATAATTGGACAAAGCCTTGCAGTCCCCATACCGCTTAGCCGCCACGTATTCGGCGGAAAATGGCTGCCAGCCGCCAATTCCCAACAGTACGGCGACATACCTGGTATTTTTTTGCAGATAGTCGTATAATGCGTATACTTTTTCACGAGTATCGGTCAAATGGTCCGTCAATTCATGGACTTTCCCCTTTACATCATCCGGCAGAACATCCCTGCCAGCGCGCAACTCATTTATGAACTTGCCAAAGTTCTCCCAGCTCGACATATTACCCTTATAACCTTGCGCTTCAAAATCTGACGGCGAGAACAGCACACTCGGCGCTATCTGCGACCACCTCGGACCGCCGGGTTCCATCGTTTTGGCCGGCAAATGACCGGCTTCCCAGGTATATATCTTCTTATCGCCGGATGTAGTGATCGTCGGCTGGTAGTTGCAGTTGACCGGCTTATAACGGACCTGATAATTGGCGGGCGCGATGATCACGTACTTGCTGTGTTCTGTCGATATTCCGGAAGAATACAGCGGCGTCCACCGGTCAAACGCAAGAAAACCGTTCTCCTCTTCCTCTTCTTCAAAATCTACGGTATAGGGGTAGCTGCGACAATAAAAATTGCAGTATTTATACCGGTCGTCGTCTGCAAGAATTCCTTCACTCACATAACTCCGGTCGTCCATGTCTTTTTTCTTGATGCGCTTTACTTCCTTGCCAGTTGCATCATACAACGTTCCGGTTACCCCACTGATGGTAGTGAATTTGTCATAACCCGCGACGAATCCTCCGATGTTGTCGGCGCTTTCATTCATGATGGTATACACATGGTGCTCTTTCTCCACCGCCTTGTCCGGCGACTTAATTTCCAGCACATACTCCTCCTCCCTTACCACGGCCCGCGCATTCTTCTTCAATGAATCGGGGATCAGCGCGACGTTATACGATTGCGCCGAAGCCGCCATACCCAGCAAAAGCCCGCAACCGATAAGTGTTGATTTCATAGACTATTTTTTTCGTTTGAAGACGATCTGTTCGACTTCCTTGTCAACCAGGGGCGTCGCGGCCAGCAGCCTATTTCTTCTTTTTGAATACAATTTGTTCACTTTGTTTGTTAACGACATACCCAAAAAAGTCGCGCAGTGTTGAATAATCCTCTGGCGCAAAATTCGCTTTCGCCAGTTTGAGCCTCGACCGGAATTGGATATGCGTGCCGTCGCTTTGGATAAGGTACTCGAAAAAGCCCTCGCTATCATTGTATTTCACGCGGGCCGATTTCGGAAGCTCATCGACGACATAGCCTTTTGGGACATCCATGATGAGCGTATAAGTCTCATCTGATGCACAAGGCATTTCAACCGGGTAACTTCTGTTGGCCGCCTTGAATGGGTTCTGTTTGTAGGCCTCCGTCAGCATGGGATTGAAATAGTAAATGTCTGATGAGGAGTCGGCGGTGAAATGGACGTCGTATCCGATTTTTAGCGGCATGTCCGGCTGTTTCAGGCTGTCCAGCTCCAGATCAGTGACGGAGACCTCGCTGCCATAGCCGCTTTGGATCTTTTTCAGGAATGCCGGCTGCCCGTGCTCGTTAATCTCCTGGCGAAGTTCCGAAGCCTCATGGACACCTGGCATGCTTTGTATCTGGGCATCCAGACCTCCTTTGTCATCGTTCGTGACAATGGCCATCGTTACTTTCCCTTCCACCAGGCTGTCCGCGCTCAAGGGCACCACCACAGGCTCGTCCTTATCGACAATCCGGCCATCCCCATTATAACAATCCACGGGTAATTTGCCAAAGCCGATCCAGGGATCGCTTGCATCCAGGCAATACCTTTTCCCGTCGATCGTGACTTCGCTGATCACATAATTGTAGCGGCTCAGGAGCGGGTAGAGCGCATGCACGAACCCATGATCCCGCGTGCTCAAAATAACAGGTTTCGCATTTAGCCCCGCGTGGATCAACATGGCCGTCAAAACATTGTTTATATCCGCCTCATTACCCTTCCGGCTTTTAAACACCGTTTTTAACGGATCACTCATGTATTTATAACCATGCCCCGTACAGCTGAAATTGTCCCGCACGAAGGCAAAGATTTTCTGCGCCTTTTCCAGATTGTCCACCGCTCCTCTCGTTGCAGCCTTCATATCATCGTCCATCCAGGAATTGTTCCGGTTCAGATCGGCCCCAAAGTCTTCATCCAGCATCAGGTTTTCACAGATCTTTGGCCAGCTGCCCATTAAGTCGTGATAAGGGCTGTTTGGGAACATATAACCCGACAGCTGAAATTCGATCTTGGACACGTAATTGTCGACCGTTGTGGTGAAAGGTTCTTCTTTCAGCGCCGGAACGTTGGTCATGACCCAGCGATGCGAAACCACCTCGTCATCGAGGGCCTGGTGGTCGTTCGCCTCCGCTCCGCCAGGGAAGGTGATACGGAAAGTTACCGTCCGCGTGTCCGAGCTGTTTACCTTAAAGGGCAGGTAGCCCTGGGACAACGTGACATATTTGAAAAAATCAGGTATTTCCGCGACGTATTCGCTCCACAGACAGGGATACGGTCCCTGGAACTCCCACGATTGGAGGTGAAGGAATGGAGAGTTTTCGGTATAGGAGTACTCCAGGATGGCCCCCTCCTTGAGATTGGGAAACGTGAATTTCTCAATCTCCAGTTCTTTGCTGTACCTGTCGATAAAGACCGATTTGCTGTCCAGCTTTGTTTCGACCACCTTACCGTCCTCCAGCGTATACGTGGCCGCTTTAAGACCCCATATTTTTTCCGTCGACTTTCCATCCACCAGTAATGGTATCCGGATCGTGGCCGCGTCAAACCCTGTCCGCTTCAGGATGCGCAGGCGGCGCGATCGCTTCAGATTGGTGCTGAACCAACCCTGCGAGTTGCCGTCGAACGACGACTCCCCATAATCTGCCACCACCACGACGTCCGCCGCCGTATCCAGCGGGCCTGCGGTAACTTTAAAATCTTCCGGGGTAACTTTTCCGAATTTTACCGGCATTTTATCCTGCGCCCGGAGCAGAGCCGGGAAAAGTAAGAACAGGCTGCACGCAGCCAGGCATAAACGGTTCCAGTCAGACATGAGTATATGGTTTAGAGTAAAAAGATCAATTCTTTTTCAGCACGATCGACTCCCCTTCCTTACCGACGATCATGGCATAAAAATTCCGAAGGGTACCATAATCGCTGGCCGGAAAATTCGCTTTGTTCAGTTTCAACCGGCAACGGATCTGGATCATCCCGTTTTGCTCGCCGCACAGATACTCGAAGGAACCGTCGCTTCCGTTCAGCGAGGCGCGAATGGACTTTGGCAGTTCCTCGACGCTATAGCCGTCCGGGATTTGCATCGTGAAGACGTACAAATCGTCACGACAGTACGGCATCTCGATCGGATATTTTCTTTCCGCCGCTTTGAAGGGATTCTGTAACGACCCTCCGCCGATAAAAGGATTTACATATATCGTCGATTCGCCATCCGGCTGTTTTAGCTTAAATGAATAGTGGATCTTTACCGGCTTTTCGAGAGCGTTCAACGAATCGATGCCGCCATTGCTGATGCTGATGTCATCGCCAAATCTTGTCTGGATGTCCTTGAAATAGGATTCCTGGCCCTTTCCGCCGAGCTGCTCGCGAAGGTCGTATGATTTTTGAAGGCCGAGCAATGACTCCCAGGTCCCTTCTGCTCCTTTATCGGTCTGCTGGACGAAGACACCTGTTGAGGAGCTCTCTTTCAGAGAGTCGGCATCGAAATAAATGGATGCGGAATCCGAATTGCTGATGACCCGGGCGTGCCCGTTATAACAAGCCTCGTCGAGCTGCCCGAATCCGAGCATCGGATGGGCGGCGTCAAGATATATGATCTTTCCGTTGATCACCACCCGCGCGATCACGTAGTTGAGCCTGTCCAACGCCGGATAGGACGCCAGGTTGAACCCGAAATCTCTGGTGCTCAATACCACCGGATCGGCTTTGACGCCAAGCTTTCGAAGCATCGTGATCAGCAGGAGGTTGATTTCTCCGACCGTTCCGGAACGCTTTTTGACGACATCGGTCAGGGAAGAACGGATATACTTGCCATAGTAGTCCGTGCAGGTAAAATGTGCTGCGACGTAATAGAAAATGGCTTTTGCCTGTGCCATAGTGCCTTCTGTCCCTCCCACCGCATCCTGCTCCAGGTTGTCCACGGCGCGGCTGTCATCGTCGAGGTTTTTCCCGAAGTCATCCCTCGCGAGCAATTCCTCGGTCGCCTGCTTCCACGAATTGAAGACGTCCTTGTAGTCTTCTCCGTTGTAGGTGCGTGCCAGTTGAAAGTCGATCTTGTCCAGATAATTCTCATCGCTGGTGAGAAAAGGTTCCTGCTGGAATGCCGGGATGTCTTTCATCACCCAGTGATGCCGCTCGGTGGTTGCATCGACCACCATCCAGCCACCTTCCTTCGTACTCATCCGGAAGGATTCGGACGCTTCGCTGCCTTTGTCGACCGAATAAGGGTGCATGCCCTGTTTGACCATGACATACATCAGGGTCTGGGGAATGTCGACCTGGAGCTCGCTCCAAAGACAGGGGAACCGGTCCGACTGAAATCGCCAGGTCGGCAGCAACATATTGTAATTGGAAGTAATCTCGTAGCTGTAGTCGATGATCGACCCTTCTTTCACTGCCGGCATGGTCCATTTGACCTCCGAATAGTTCTTATCGATCCGGTCGGAAAATATATCCTTCTTGTCGAGTTTGATTTCCGATAGCTGTCCGTTTTCCAGGTTGTAGGTAGTCGCGGTCAGCCTGTCCAGTTTTTCTTCGTCCTGGCCGGGTGTGTACAGGTCCACGCGGACCGTGGCGGCATCAAATGCCTTTTTGTTCAGTATCTTTACCCGTTTGTGAACGCTGAACACATGCGAAAACCAGCTGGATTTGTTGCCGATGAAACGGATGTCCCCGAAATTTGCAATGATGACGGCGCTGCTGTTGCTATCGACGGCCGGCGATGGAGGGATGGTAAAGTCCCGGACGCTGATGGGAGGCAGGTCTTTTACCGGTTTTTCCTGTGCGGTTGCCTGACGCGTCACAAGGCAGGCGAGGGGCAAAATGAACAAAGTAATGGTCTTTCGACCCGGAGGTCTCAGCATCATAGTCGGTTAGTATAGAGGTTAATCGACGCCAATATAGAAAAATTGCGGGGAATTCCTATAGCCCCGGGCGGTTAAAATTTGCTCAATTGACAAAAACGCAGCATACATATCTTATTAAATCATGGGCACGCGAGCTTGGATTTGACTATTGCGGGATCGCACAGGCCGTCCGCCTGGATGAGGATGCCCGGAGGCTGGAAAGCTGGCTGCATCAGGGTTTGCATGGCACTATGCAGTATATGGAAAACCATTTCGACCTGCGCGTCGATCCTGCCAGGCTCGTACCCGGCGCCCGCTCCGTCCTGACGCTGCTGCTGAATTATTTTCCCGCGGCCGCGCAACCCGCGTCGGCGCCCCGTGTCGCGCGGTATGCCTTCGGAAGCGATTACCACGAAGTGATCCGGGCGAAACTGAACGAATTGCTGGCAAGGATCAGGAGGGAGATCGGGGCGGTGGCCGGAAGAGGTTTCGTCGACAGCGCCCCTGTGCTGGAGCGGGCCTGGGCTGTGCGGAGCGGGCTCGGATGGGTCGGCAGGAACGGCAACCTCCTGACCCGGCAGGCCGGTTCCTTTTTCTTTATCGCCACGCTGATTACTGACCTGGAACTCGATTGCGACGATCCCTTTGGCGGCGACTACTGCGGGACGTGCCGCCGCTGTATCGATGCCTGTCCCACCGACGCCATTCTTGATAACAAGGTCATCGATGGCAGCAAATGCATTTCCTATTTTACGATCGAGCTGAAAGCGGAGCTGATTCCCGCCGGAATGAAAGGGAAATTCGACAACTGGGTTTTCGGGTGCGATACTTGTCAGGAAGTTTGCCCGTGGAACCGCTTTTCAAAGCCTACAGAAGTCCTCGCGTTTTCACCGCTGCCAGCCATCCTCAATTTCAGTACTGCCGAATGGGAAGAATTGACCGACCAAAGTTTCAGGGAGATATTCCGCCATTCCGCGATCCGCCGTACCAAATTCGCGGGATTGCAGCGCAACCTTCGCTTCTTGCAGCAGGCGGAGGGGCCACCCGGCCAGCCTGTTCCCCCGCAGGCAGGAGCGCCGCCAGGCCATTCCGGACCCCCGCCCGGAGCAGCGCCACCACGCCAGCCGGATGGTCCGCAGAATCCCGCGACCCAGGCGCTACCCGTTTAGCCGCATGACCAACCGGATCCCCCGTCTCCACCTACCGTATAACCGCGATCCGCATACCGCCGTATACGAGATGACCGCCGGAGGCGTTGTTTCGCTGCAAGCCCGTCACGGCATATTGCAGTTCCGGCCCGGCCTGGAATTCTACGCCCTTTACGGGGAACCCGACCATGAGCCCGGTTTGGAGGCTCGCCTGTGCGCGGCGGGCAATCATATTGTCGGTCGAAAGCTGGCCCGTCTTGCTGTCATAATAGACGGCATTCGACGCCATCAGGTATGACAGCACCGCTCCGGCCCGCCAGAAGACCGGAAGCATCCGGCTGCGATTGATCTGCCACTGCGCCGAAACCGGCATTTCGAGAAAGAAATAGCGATTGAGATAGGTCTGCTCGTTTTCAACCGGGGCGGCGCCTTGTGCGGCAAACGAATAGGTGACCGCTGTAGATTGCAGGAGAGAGGCAGACGAATAGCCTCCGATTTGCTCGTCCGTCAAGAGACGTTCGGAGTAATAGTGCAGGTCCAGTCCGATCTCGACGGCCCATCTGGCCGACAACGGCTTCTCTCCCAATACGCCGATCCGGTAAGAAAGGTCCGGACTTATCCGTGCCGCATATCGCCGCGCCGCAGAAGCAGGTGAAACGCCGCCGCCAGCCGCCCCGGGCGCTGTCCCGCCATAGCTGAAAAAATTGCCCGCCGCATAACCGCTCCGGCCCCCACCGCTCATCCCTTCGACCGAAGCGGCGCCAGCGCCGCCCGCGAGTCCAGCCCGCCAGGGGCGCATTGGCTGCCGGATGCCGGACACTGCCGGGTTCACCGGGGTCGGGTACATCGCCGTCGCGGTTACAGCCGATCGCGAACCGATCCCGCCGATCAATCCGGGCCTATATCTTTGCTGGTGTACATGCGCCTGGTCTGCCACCGTGCCCGCCCCCTGATCCAATCCCGCAAAACTGCCGGTCACGTCAGACGCACGCCGGCTCCCCGCGCCACCCGGTACGGAAACCGTCCCGGTCGCCCTTCTTGCAGCTCCCCCTACAAAAACCGCCCCCGCCATCCTTCTTGCAGCTCGCCCTATAGAAACCGCTCCCGCCGTCCTCCCTGCAGCTCGCCTTGCGGAAACCGCCCCCACTCCGATCTTGCTTTCCGGCTCCGCACCCGCCAGGCGGGTATCAGCCGAACCACCGTTCGTCGCGTCCGCCCCGGCACCCGCATCCGGTTCTTGAGCCCCGCTCGCACCAGCAACCGCCCGCTTCACCCCAGCCGCATCTGTCGCGTGCCCCCCCCTCGCGCCAGCAACCGCCCCCTGTACCGGCGTTGCAGCCGGTCTGGCGGAAACGATAGCATGTCTGGAATTGGTTCGCAGATAGATTCCGCCCCCGGCGGCAAGCAGGACGAGGCCGGGACCGAGCCACCACCAGAATGCCGCCACCATTCTCCGGCGCGGACGGCGCCCTACACTCCGGAGCACGTTTTCCCAAACGGCCTCCGAGGGAACAAATTCCAGATCATGCATCTTTCGCTGCACCTCGTTTTCAAACTTTTGGGGTTGCATAGCTGGGTTCATTTTGATTTGTGGCGGAAATTTTTTTAATCCAGGTGATCAGCAAGGACCTTGCCCGGGCGTATTGAGATCGCGAAGTTCCCTCTTTGATGCCCAGGATCTTACCAATCTCCACATGACTGTAGCCTTCGACCGCGTGCAGGTTGAAGATGGTTTGATAGCCAGGCGGCAGCTGCCGGATCAGTTCCGCCAGCTCCTTGGTGCTCAGCGCGACTTCGGGATCGTCGTCCGATACCGGGTGCAATCCACCCTCCTTGAACAGAAGATCGGACTGATACCGGCTGTTCTTTTTGAGATAGTTGATGGCCGTATTGACCATAATGCGCCTGATCCAGCCACCCAATTCCCCGGCAAAGCTAAATTGATGCAGATTCCTGTATACCATGATGAACCCCTCCTGCAGCACATCCTCCGCATCCACCATGGACTTGGTATACCGGTAGGCGACGCCCAACATGGACCCGGCAAACGTTTCATACAGCCGCCTTTGCGCGGCCGCGTCTCCTCGTAGGCAGTCGTTTACCAGCTGGTGATGGTCCATTCTCTCCTGATTGGTTATTTGACAACAAAACGGTCCGGACCGTTGCACGGCGCCCCTCCCGCCGATCTCTTATCTTTGCGCCATGATCCATGCACTCACAGAGAGGGACCGCCGGGTGATCTGGCACCCGTACACCCAACACAAAGACCTGGTTCCTCCGGTACCCGTATTGCAGGGCAAAGGTAGCTTGTTATTTGACGACAAGGGAAGGTCGTACATCGATGCGATCAGCAGCTGGTGGGTCAATATCCACGGGCACAGCCATCCCTATATCGCCGAAAAGATCTACCAGCAGGCCCTCCGGCTTGAACACGTGATCTTCACCGGTTTTACCCATGAACCTGCCGTCACCCTGGCCGAACGGCTGCTGCCGCTGTTACCGGGCGACTTTTCCCGGGTATTTTACTCCGACAACGGATCTACCGCCGTGGAAGTCGCTATCAAGATGGCCATCCAGTTCTGGAGCAACAAAGGTTCGGACCGGAACCGGATCCTCGCCTTCCGGCATTCCTACCATGGCGACACGTTCGGTGCAATGAGCGTCAGCGAGCGGAGCCTGTTCACCGACCCCTTTCGCGACTATCTTTTCGCGGTGGATTTCATCGATACGCCTACGTCTGAAAATATCGGGGCGCTGCTGGAGCAGGTCCGCAGAGCCGGCGCCCGGACGGCTGCCTTTATTTACGAGCCCATCCTCCAGGCCGCCGGCGGAATGCGCATCTATGATGCCCGGTTGATGGACCGGCTCCTGTCCGAAGTGCGCACGCAGGGGATACTTTGTATTGCGGACGAAGTGTTGACCGGATTCGGCCGGACCGGCCGCTTGTTCGCGGGCGAATGGCTTTCCCAAAAAGCCGATATCATCTGTTTGAGCAAGGGCCTGACCGGCGGATCGATGGCGCTGGGCGTGACTGCGGCCAGCGAGAGAATATTCGAAGCCTTCCTGAGCGACGACCGCCGGCGGACCCTTTTTCACGGACATTCCTTTACGGCCAATCCGATCGCCTGCAGCGCCGCACTCGCCAGCCTCGACCTGTCGCTTGAAGAAAGCTGCCGCGCCAACATCCGGCGGATCGGGGACCGCCATAGCGGCTTCCTCGAAACGATCCGCGCCTGCTCCGTGGTGCGGGACGCGCGCTCGGCGGGAACGGTCCTGGCTTTCGAGATAAATGCGGGCGCCGACGGGTATATCAATGCCATAGGCCCCGCCATCACCCGCGAAGCGCTTGCTTCGGGCATCTATCTGCGGCCGCTTGGCAACACGGTATATTTCATGCCCCCTTATTGCATTACCGAAAAAGAAATGGACCAGGTATATGATTTCCTGGTCCATTGCATTCACTGGTACAGTGAAGAATCCGTTAGACCTTGACCGGCACGGACACCTTTACGACGTCCCAGCTGATATTCAGGTCTCCGCCCGATACCGTGATCGTCAATTGCTCGACGGGTTTACTCAGTTTCTGGACGGGAACATTGACGTGTACCACATCCTTGTCCTTATACTGGTCATATTTGAACGCTCCCCACTGACCAAGCTGCGAGTTCAAAATGACCGTCCATGAATTTTCATTCGGGATTGCGAACAGGGTGTAAGTGCCGGCCTTGACGGCTTTGCCGCCGAAAGTTACATCCTTGTCGAACTTGATCGTCGTCGCTTCGTCGGCTCCCACGCGATATACCTTTCCATAAGGCTCCAGATGGCCAAAGATTTCGCGCCCTTTCTTGTACGGGCGGCCATAGGTAACCGTAATATCTTTTGCGTGGAGCGTGTCATGCGGGCTCTTCCGCGCCATTTGTGCGCTTGCGGATGAGACGGATCCCACGGAAATCGCAACAATGGCAACAACGACCGATGCTAACTTGACTTTAGTGAATGACATATAGGTAATTTTTAGTAATGACTGCTGCTCGGGACCTAAAGTTAACGAGGCTTTTCGACATACTGCTTCAGGCGGTCCAAAGATTCTTCCATCACCGGCCCAAGTTTCCTGTCGTAGACAAAAACTCCCAGCTTTTCCCAGGGATACCAGCGGAAATGGAGGTCGAACCACCATTGAACGGTCAGGCTGTCCGCATTCACCGACAGGAACTGAAACCCTCCCGCAAAACGCTTGCCATTCGTGAGGTCCCAGGTCAGCCGGACGCCGTCGGAGTCCGCAGTCCGCTCCACGATCCGGAGCTGATCCGCGCGCATGAACGCGCCCGGTCCCGACGGGGGGGCCGAATATCGGATATTCGTCAGCAGATCCGGGTCGATCATCCGGTTCCATTCCTTCCAGGAACTCAGGTCGCTCACCGCGGCATATAGGCGCTGCCTGCTTGAGTAGACGTTGACGACCCGGGAAACCCGGATATCGGAGGGAAATAGGAGAGACAGGGCCGTCAGGACGACAAACAGGCTGACCACCACGAAAATGCCGAACCGGATCAGTCGCATAGGCTTACTCCCATTTGAATACTTTTATGGCGACGGCATAGATCACGATTCCCCAGATGACCAGTATGCCCAGCTGTTTCCCGCAGTCGGTGAGATGCGCGCCCTCGAACGATACGCTCCGCATGGCATCGTTGAGTTGCGTCAATGGCAGCCAGCGGCAGAACGGCTGTAGCCAGGCCGGAAAGACATCGATCGTAAAGAAGGTACCGCTCAGCAGGAATTGCGGCAACGTAATCACATTGGCAAAGATGGGGATAACGCTCTCGCTCTTCGCAACGCTGCTGATGATAAACCCGCAACCCATAAAAACGATCAGCCCGAAAAGGCTCAGGAATAACATTTCACAGAATGTCACCCAGCCGTTCACCATGGTGAAATGAAAAGCCGCCCATCCCAGCACCAGGATCACGATCGCCGTGATCAGCTGGAACAATACCCGTGCAAGCCCCTCTCCCAGAACGATATAGGTCTTGCTGATCGGCGTAGAATAGAATCGCTTCAGCACGAGCTGTTGCCGCAAACTGAAGAAAAGGAACGCAACCCCGAAGACCGCGGCGCTGAGCAGCGAAAAGCCCAGCATACCGGGCAGGATAAAATCGATCATTGCGTATTGCCTTCCGGGAAGGACGGGCAATTCGTCCACGATGATCGGGCGGTACCTGTTGACGTCGGATGCTTCGACCGATTGTTCGAATACTTGCGCAAGTCCCAGCTTCAGTACGGGGTATTTGTCGGAGCTCGCGCTGGAGGTTTGCAGTTTAACGGTATATTGCGTTCGCCCCGCCGCGGTTTGGACGGAGTCCACCGAAACGATCGCGGCGATCCGGCCTTTTTGCAGGTCTTTCCTTTCTGTCGCCGTATCGTTGTCCCTGCTGAGCTTGATCATCGGGTTGCGCAGCAGCCCCCGGATGACCGGGACGACCGAGTCGCGTTGATTCGACAGGGCAAAGGTCACGCTGGGCGCGCCCCCGTTGATGAAACCAAAGACCAGGATAAAAACCAGCGGAAACCCAAAACTGAAAGCGACCGCCGCAGGACTTCTGAAGATCGCGATCAAAGCCCCTTTCGTGATCGCAAGCATTGCCCGCAACTGAGAATAATGTTGTGCCATAGAACCACTCTGATGCTTTATTCAATATCCAGATCGAAAGGCAACCTGGTCTGCGTTGTGCCGACCATCGCCTTCACTTTTTTGATTGTCATATAAGTGCGGTAACCGTCTTCTCCCAATTCGTCCTTCATGGACTTGACGCTGACCGAATGCCGGTAGCTTCCCAGCAACCTGTCCAGGAAACCTTTAGCCTCCGGGTATTCCACCAGTCGGTAGTCTGTCGTCTTCGACATCCGGGCCGCACAGTCGATGGCGTCCTGGATTCCACCGATCCGGTCCGCCAGACCGAGCCTGACCCCCATACTGCCGCTCCAGACCCTGCCCTGACCAATGCTGTCGACATATTCCATAGTCTTCCTGCGCCCGTCCGCGACCCGCTGTTTGAAGTCCCGGTAGATCGTGTCGACTTCATTTTGGATCATGGCCCGCTCGGTGGGGGTCAGCGGCCTCGTCACAGTCATTTCATCGGCTTCGGGGGCCGTCTTCACCACATCGAAGGTCACCCCCAGTTTATTTTTGAAGAAGCTTTCCAGATTGGGCACGATGCTGAATACCCCGATCGAACCGGTGATCGTGCCCGGCATGGCAAAAATACTGTCCGCGTCGCAGGACAGATAATAGGCGCCGCTGGCAGCAACGTCACCGAAACTGATCACGACGGGTTTACCTTCCTTACGCGCCATCGCCACCTCCCGCCAGATATTCTCGCTGGCCAGTGAGCTGCCGCCACCGGAGTTGACCCGGATAACGATCGCCTTGACATTGTTGTCGAACCTCGCCTTCCTGATCAGCCACCGGTACGTATCGGAACCGATTTCGTCGTGCTCGCCCTTCCCTTCCACCACTTCGCCTTCGGCATAGATCACGCTGATCTCGTTCTTGCCCGTTCTTCTGAAATTGACCGCCTTTGCGTATTTCGCGACCGGGATAAAATTCAGGTAGGTGTGATGGCCGATGTGCAGCCGGTCCCTGATCTCGTCCTTCACTTCGTCATCATATCTCAACCCGTCCACCAGGCGATGGTCCAGAGCGTCCTGCGCGGTCCTGATCAGGTCGCCATTTGCACATTTCCGTAGATCATTGGTGTCCAGTCTCCGGGACTGTGCGGCCGTTTGCAGGAAGCGGTTGTAGAAGTCACCGAGCAGTTCGGTCAGTTGAAGCCGGTTGGCATCGCTCATCTTTGTCTCCCTCAACGGCTCAGTGGCGCTTTTGAACTTCCCTGCATAGAAGATCTGCGGCTGGATCTGCAACCGGTCGAGCGCGTCCTTCAGGTATAGCATGCTGGTGGCAAACCCCCTCCATTCCACGCCGCCCTTGGGATTGCAGTATATTTTGTCCGCCAGGCTGGCGACATAATACGCTTTTTGAGGAACGACGTCACCGTAGGCATAGATGAACTTCCCGCTTTTCTTGAATTCCGCCAACGCCTTCCGGATCTCCTCGTTGGTGGCAAACCCGTTCGGATCGGAACTGCATTTGAGAAATATCCCGTGGACCGCCGAATCGCTTTCCGCGCGCCTGATGATGCGGACGAGGTCGTATACGCCAGGAATATCATATTCGTCATCCGCCCCAAGGGCGGCCAGCGGATTATCCTGTGCCTGTTCTTTGTAAGCCTGGCCCAGGTCGACCACCAGCACGGCTTTACTGCCTACGTCCGGCGTATTCGGAGATAGGATGCCGCCGATGACGATCAGCAGCACGAGTACGCAAAACGCCGCAAAAACTACTACTGCCAGCAATGCTGCAAAGAACGATTTGAAGAACCCTTGCATGTAAGAATTATTTTTTCAAAGGAGAACCTAAACCTCTCCTGCCACGCCAAAAATAAAGATATTTGGGCCCCCGAAAGTAAAGGAATCTATGAATATCTCCTATTTATTGATAGGTGGCAATCAGGGTGACCGGCTCGCCCGGCTGGCTGCAGCGAGGGATCGCATCGAGGCGGCGGGAGGTAAAATCCTGCTCGCGTCCGCCGTTTACCAGACGGCTGCATGGGGCATAACCGACCAACCCGATTTTTTGAATCAGGCGTTGAAGGTTTCCACCTCGAAGGATGCCGCGGCATGGTTGTCCACGTTGCTGGGGATCGAAGAAGAGATGGGCCGCCGCCGCCAGGAGAAGTATGGACCGCGCATCATCGACATTGATATTCTCTTTTTTAATAATTCGATAATCCGCCAACCGGGTTTGACCGTACCGCATCCGGAACTCCAGCGCCGGCGGTTCGCGCTTGCGCCGCTGGCGGCGATCGCGCCCGACCTCGTGCATCCCGTACTTCACAAAACGATCCGGGACCTGTTGACCGAATGTACCGATACCCTGGCCGTAAAACAATTCACATGAACCATCACTTCATCGCAATCGAAGGAAATATCGGCGCGGGCAAGACAACCCTTGCGCATATGCTTGCCAGGCACTTCAACGCCCGGCTGATCCTCGAGCGGTTCGCCGACAACCCTTTCCTTCCCAAATTCTATGAGAGCCCGGAGCAATACGCGTTTCCGCTGGAACTTTTCTTTATGGCGGAACGGTACAAACAGTTGAAGGAACTCGTCTATACAGCCGACCTTTTCCAGTCGGTCACAGTCGCGGATTACCTGTTCACCAAGTGTCTCCTGTTCGCCAAGGTCAACTTACCTGACCAGGAATTCCGCCTCTACCAGAAATTCTTCGAGATCCTGCAGGCGCAGGTCGTCCAGCCCGAGATACTCATCTATCTTCACGCGCCCGTCAGCAAACTGCAGGTCAATATCCGGAAACGGAACCGGCCCTATGAAAGGTCGATACCCGACAGCTATTTGTTCAGTATTCAGGAAGCGTATACCCAGTATATCCGGCAGCATAACGTCCGCACCCTTTACGTGGACGTAAACAACGCCGATTTCCTCGACAATCCGGCCCACCTGCAGGTTATCCTCGACGCACTCGACCGGGACCTGGGCGAAGGGCAACACTTTTTTTCTTTACCTTAGTGCTATGGCCGAAGAACGAAGACCATCCCCACTCCATCTATTCCGAATATACGAATACCGCAACTTTATTATCGCCCGTTTTTTTTATGTCATGGCCCTCCGCATGGTCACGACGACCATCGGCTGGCGGATCTATGAGATCACCCACAATCCGTTCGCCATCGGGCTGATCGGCCTGTCCGAATTCCTTCCTGCCTTCGGCCTTGCACTCTATGCGGGCCACGTGATCGATAAAAGCGATAAGCGGCTCCTCCTTCTCCGGACCACGTTTTTTTATCTACTTTGCGTTGGCGGGCTCCTCGCCTTGTCCTTCGGACCCTTCCTGAAACTGCTCGCCAATCACTGGATCCAGTGGTTGACCTACCTGGTGATCTTTTGCACAGGTGTGATACGGGCTTTCGCCGGACCGGCATTGAGCGCCATCATCGCCCAGATCGTTCCAAAAGAGAAGCTCCCGGCGGCCGTTACGCTAAACACGAGCGCATTCCTTTTCGCGTCGGTGATCGGCCACGCCACGGCCGGTTTCCTGATCGCCAATACGACCTACCTTGTCTCGTTCAGTGTTGTTGGCGCCTATGTCATTATTGCCTGGTGCTGCTTCTTCAGCCTTTCGCCGAAACAGATCATGGTCACGGGTGAGAAAAAGACCTGGGAAAGCATCAAGGAGGGCCTTCGCTTCGTCCTCCGCACAAAGGAGGTTCTTGGCGCGCTTGCTCTCGATCTTTTTGCCGTGCTCTTCGGCGGCGCCGTCGCCCTCATCCCCGTATATGCGCGCGATATTCTCCGGGTAGGCCCCATCGGCTTCGGCTGGCTCAACGCCGCGGAAGATATCGGCTCCATCGCGGTGATCCTCACGCTTACCCTCCGGCCGCTCCACCGCCGCCAGGGAAAAACGCTCCTTTATGCGGTGACGGGATTTGGCGCATGCATCATCGTCTTCGGGTTGTCCAAACTCTTCCTGCTTTCCTTTATCGCCCTGATGGTCAGCGGGATGATGGACGGGATCAGCGTCGTTATCCGAGGCACGATCGTACAGGTAAAGACTCCCGATGCCATGCGTGGCCGTGTGTCCGCGGTCAACTCGATGTTCATCAACTCGAGCAATGAACTCGGTCAGTTTGAGAGCGGGGTCATGGCCAAGTTGTTGGGCGTCATACCTTCCGTCGTCTTCGGCGGCTGCATGACCATCGCCACGGTCGTCACGACCTGGTTCAAGGCGCCCGCCCTCCGGAACATGGAATACTAGCCTCATCACCTTTCGGCAGCCCCCTGTCTTTCACGTCCCTCCCCTATTATCGCCCCGCCCGTTTCACCGTACTCCTACGCCGATTCGTAGTAACCCTGCTTCCCGGTAATGCCATAAATTTGAAAATACCAAAATCTATCTTCATGCAACGCAGAACCTTCCTGCATAGGTCTTCCCTGGCGTTGGGCGTACTGGCCATTCCCGCCGGATCGCTGTTTCCCCGCCGCCAGGCCCCCCGCTTCAATGATCCCAGCCGCCAGGACCCCTGGAAAATGCGCATGCTGCGCAACGATGTCGGCGTCTTCTATGAAAAGGGTGGCACTATCGCCTATTTCTTTTCCCCTACCGGCATAGTTGTCGTCGACGCCGAATTTCCCGAACAAGCCGGCCACCTCATCAGCGCGCTCAGGAGGCAAACCGACAAGCCTTTCGAGCTGCTGATCAACACCCACCACCACGGCGACCACTCATCGGGCAATATCGCCTTCAAAGGGATCGTACAAAAAGTGGCAGCCCATACCAATTCCCTGGCTAACCAACAGCGCGTTGCCCTTACCCAAAAGACCGAAGACCGGCAACTATATCCCGACACTACGTACGGTGAAACCTGGGAATACAAGACCGGCCCCGAGATCATCCGGACCGCTTATTTCGGGTCTGCCCACACCAACGGCGACAGCATCATCCACTTCGAGCAGGCCAATATCGCGCATATGGGCGACCTCGTCTTCAACCGCCGCTGGGCATTCATCGACAACAGCGCCGGAGCTTCGGTCAGCAACTGGATAACCGTGCTCGATAACGCGATGAAGAAATACGATCGCGATACCCTCTTCATTTTCGGTCACGCATTCGACCCCGACAAGGTCACCGGCAATAAGGACGACCTGAAGGCGATGCGCGACTACCTCTCCAACATGCACGACTTTGTCAGCGGCTGGATAAAGGCGGGCAAATCCAAGAACGACCTGTTAAAAGAAAGATCCATTCCCGGCGTTACCGAATGGCAGGGCGACGGTATCGGGCGCGGCCTCCTGGCCACCTACGAAGAACTGACATCACCTACCCCTGCCTGATCCTGACCCCGCCACCTTTTACCGTCCCTGTCCCTAACTTCGAATATCTATCTAAACCCCTCGCTGTCCTGCTGCCCCGGAACCGCCCTTCTTCCGCGGTGGATCGAAGCCCCACCGCTCAAACCCATATTCGCTCAACTGTATACATCTGCCCAAATATAGGAGGATAACCGAGCGAAGCGAAGGTTACGAATGAGGTTTCAACAGTGTTGAAACCGAAATTCTGGCGGTGTAAGGGTCAGCAGGACAGCAACCGCTCCAGCACATAATAGACAATCGGGCAGAAACTGGAATTTTTAAGCGTCAGTGCCGGCCGCCGGACCAGCACGTCCTCATCCGTATACGGGAACCGTTCGCAATCCGAAGGCCGCACATCATAGATGCCGCAGCGGTTATCCGCCCCCAGGAAGGGACAAGGCGTGGACTTAACGACATAGTCGCCCTCTTCGTCCAGGCGCAGATAGCGTTCGATGAATTCGCTCTCGCGCAATTTCAGGTGTCGCGCGATCCGTTTGATATCCGGAGTCTTGAATCGCGGCGAGTAGTGCTTGCAGCAATTGGCGCACTGCAGACAGTCTATACGCTCGAATGCCTCCTCGTGAAGGGTGGGAAGCCGCTCCAACACTGCATTTCTTGCCGGCGCTTTCCCCGCCTTTTCCAGGAACCGCTTGTAATCCTTCTGTCGGCCCGCCGATTTCATTTCCCAATTGTGCATTTTATCACTCATGCGTAAAATCCGTTATTAGTATGCTATTAACAAGCACGGACTGTAAAGATGAGGAATTTCGATTATTTTTAGGCCGTGGAAAGTCTGAAAGAGCAATTCCTGCTGCTGGTCAGTACTCCGTTATACCTGATCATCATCGGCGCCGAGATCCTGCTAAGCAACTATCGGCACCGCAAGCTTTATTCTTTCCGGGACACGCTTACCAATATTTACCTCATGCTGCTTAATGGCGGCATCGACTTGCTTTTCAGGGCCGTTTACCTGGTCATCCTGCAATACTGCTGGGTCCACCGCTGGATCACCGTCACCAACCTTTTTTCCTATTGGTTTCTCCTGCTGCTCGCAGAGGACTTCCTGTACTACTGGCTTCACCGCTGGGATCACGAGATCAGGCTGTTCTGGGCGGTACACGTTACCCATCATTCCTCCGAAAAGATGAATTTCACGGTGGGCTTCCGGTCCTCCGTTTTCCAGCCTCTTTACCGATTCATCTATTTTATTCCGCTGGCGCTGTTCGGGTTCAAACCGGTCGACATCGTCCTGATGTATTCGGCCACTCAGATCTGGGGGATATTCGTCCACACCGAGCTCATCGGTAAAATGGGCTGGCTCGAATATATCCTCGTGACTCCCTCCCACCACCGCGTCCACCATGCTTCCAATCCGAAGTATCTCGACAGGAACATGGGCATGTTCCTGATTGTTTGGGATCAGCTCTTCGGGACGTTCCAGCCCGAACTTGACCCGGCTGATTACCAGCCCCGGAAATATGGCCTCACGAAACCGCTGGAGAAGACCGGCCCGGTCGATATCGTCTTTCATGAGTGGGCAGCGATCCGTCAGGACCTCGGCAGGCGGGACGTCGGCTGGAGAGACAAATGGCAGTACGTCTTCGGTCCGCCCGGTTGGAGCCACGACGGAAGCCGCATGACGAGCCAGCAATTGAGGGCGGTAGAATCAAATGATCCTGAGCCGGTTGAGTATACCGCCCGCCCGCAATTTTAATCAAGCCGGCCTTTTTTCTTCTCCCCTATTCGTCGTAGCTTTGCACCTTCTTAAATTCCTAAAGGTCACCCTCTAATATGAATCTATTCGAACAACAGGCGAACGAATTCGCGGCACGTCATATCGGTCCGGATCAGCGCTCCGCTGCCGGCATGCTGGCAACTATCGGGGTCCGGTCCCTCGACGAACTGATCGAACGCACCATTCCCGCATCCATCCGTAGTAAAGGACCTCTCAACATCCCCGAGCCGCTCAGCGAGCACCAATACCTGACGTCCCTGCGCGAGATAGCCGCAATGAATAAGGTCTACAAATCGTATATTGGTCAGGGTTACTATGACACCATCGTACCCAGCGTTATTCTGCGCAACGTTTTCGAAAATCCGGGTTGGTACACGCAGTATACTCCTTACCAGGCCGAGATCTCTCAGGGCAGGCTCGAAAGCCTGCTAAACTTTCAGACGATGGTTTCCGACCTCACGGGCCTGCCGCTGGCCAATGCGTCCCTTCTCGACGAAGGAACCGCCGCTGCGGAAGCCATGACCATGTTCTTTAACCAGAAGAACAAGGACCACGATCACATTACGACGCCAAGGTTCTTTGTCGATAACAATATATTCGGGCAAACCAAAGACCTATTGCTTACCCGCGCACAACCGGTGGGCATCCAGCTCGTCACAGGCGATTTTCGCGAAATGACCCTGGACGCGTCCTTCTTCGGTGCGATCGTCCAATACCCCGCCAGCGATGGAGCGATCCACGATTACCGCAATTTTATCGCCATGGCCCACGCTGCCGGCGCCTTTGTGGTCATGGCGACCGACCTGCTGGCCCTGACCCTCCTCACTCCGCCCGGGGAGTTGGGCGCTGACGTGGCCGTCGGCTCGTCCCAACGCTTTGGCGTCCCCATGGGATTTGGCGGACCCCACGCGGCCTTCTTTACCGCAAAAGATGATTTTCGGCGTTCGATGCCGGGTCGCATCATCGGCGTCAGCATCGACGCCCAGGGCAACCGCGCCCTCCGGATGGCGCTCCAGACCCGCGAACAGCACATCAAACGCGAAAAAGCCACCTCCAACATCTGCACCGCCCAGGCCCTTTTGGCCAATATGGCCGCGATGTACGCGGTATACCACGGCCCCTCCGGATTGACCACGATCGCGAAACGCGTCAGCCTGCTGACCCGCACACTCGCGGCGGAACTGGAACAGTTGGGTTATCCGATCCTCAATGAATTCTATTTCGATACCATCAGGGTAAAAGTGAAGGACCCGGCGGCCATCCGCGCCGCGGCAACCGCGCGCCGCATGAATTTCTACTATTCCGGGTCCTATGTCGGCATCAGCATCGATGAAACGACGTCGCAGGAAGATATCGTCAATATTCTGGCTGTGTTCGGTCAGGCATCGGGTATCGACCTGGTATCCGCAACTTTTGACGAAGACGAGCGTCTCGCCAACATTCCCTCCTCCGTCACCCGCACGACTGAATTCCTTTCACATCCGGTGTTTCATACGCACCACAGCGAAACGAATATGATGCGATACGTCAGGAGCCTGGAAGTAAAGGACCTTTCGCTGAATACGTCCATGATTTCCCTGGGGTCCTGCACCATGAAACTCAATGCAGCCACGGAACTCATCCCGGTGAGTTGGCCCGAGTTCGGCGGCCTGCATCCCTTCGCGCCCTCCGATCAATGGAAAGGCTACCGGAAGATACTGACGGAACTGGAAAATTGGTTATCCGAGATCACCGGATTCACGGCCACCTCCCTGCAACCGAACAGCGGCGCCCAGGGTGAGTACGCAGGGCTGCTGACGATCCGGGCATATCATGCAGCCCATGGCGGCGGCCATCGCGACGTCATGCTGATCCCGATCTCCGCACATGGCACTAACCCGGCCAGCGCGGTCATGGCGGGCATGACAGTCGTTGTCGTCAAGAGCGACGATGAGGGCCATATCGATGTAGACGACCTGGAAGAGAAGGCATCCCGATACAAGGACCGCCTCGCAGGTTTGATGGTTACCTACCCGTCCACCCACGGGGTATTCGAGGAAACCATCGTCGGGATCTGTCGGGTCATCCATGAGAACGGGGGCCTGGTATATATGGACGGCGCCAATATGAACGCCCAGGTTGGCCTAACCAGCCCCGGGTTGATCGGTGCGGACGTCTGCCACCTGAATCTTCATAAGACTTTTGCCATTCCACATGGCGGAGGCGGCCCTGGGATGGGCCCGATTTGCGTCAACGACAAGCTGAAGCCATTCCTGCCCTCCCATGTCAACATGCCTGGCCACGAGCTTCCTTTTTCCACGAACGGCCACCATATCGACCTCCATGGCCATGCCGTGTCGGCAGCCCCGTTCGGCTCTGCCAGCATCCTGCTCATCAGCTACGCTTACATAAAGATGCTCGGCGCGGAAGGGCTAACCCGCGCCACGCGCTATGCCATCCTGAACGCCAACTATATGAAGGCGCGCCTGGAAAAGCACTACAAGATCCTGTACAGCGGCGTCAACGGAACGTGTGCACATGAATTCATCGTGGACCTCCGCCCGTTCAAGGCAAGCGCCGGCATTGAGGCCGAAGATGTGGCGAAACGCCTGATGGATTACGGCTTCCATGCACCGACGCTCAGTTTCCCGGTGCCTGGAACGATCATGATCGAACCGACCGAGAGTGAGGACAAAGCCGAGCTCGACCGGTTTTGCGACGCGATGATCGGTATCCATGAAGAGATCCGGGCCATAGAGGAGGGCAAGGCCGACAGGAGCGATAACGCGCTGAAGAATGCGCCGCACACCCAGCATGTGATTTGCGCTGACGAATGGAAACATGCATACCCGCGGAGCCTGGCAGCCTTTCCGCTCCCGTTTGTACGCGACAACAAATTCTGGCCGAGTGTCGCCCGCGTCAACAATACCTTCGGCGACCGCAACCTCATTTGCACCTGCGAGCCGGTCAGCGCCTATGCCGGGGAGCCCGCATCGCCGGTATCGAATTGAGGACTGTATTCGACGGTCACCCGCTTTGCCGCCTTCTAAAAGACTGCCTGAAGGACATTTGCGACATACCCTGTCTTTGCTGTGCCGCCTAAAAAGATAGTGTACCCATAGCCGGTGGACAACTGGACATTCAGCGCCGTACAGAGCACGCTATCGGAGTTCGAATTGCGGATCTGGACCGTATAGTCCGCCGCGCTTACGGATTGGAAGGCGTCGTAAGCCGCACTGGTTGTGATGTTGTCAGCCGGCGCCCGGTTGGTCTGTTGGGAGGCGTTGTTGAGGAACAGGGAGGCGGCCGGTACGTCCGGGCTCAGGTTGAAGAAGCGGTAATAGGCGTAGCCGGTGGTGACCTGAGAAAAATCGTCGATGATCCTCGCTGCCTGCAATTGACTGCTGTCCGCGGCCAGGTTGTAGAGAACAATGGTGGAGAAAGCCGACGTATCGAAATCCGTACTGGGGATTTCGGCCATTACGCTGTCCGTTCCCGCCTTCTTGAAGTCGACGACATATTTTCCGGGTTTTAGCTGGCCGTAAGTATTCGAGAACCGGCCCGGCGCGATCCCACCGGCGGAGGTCACCAGGGTGCCGTTAAAATAGATATCGGCGGCTGGACTATAAGGCGCCTCATTGATGATCGAAATATACGATATCGGGCTTACGTTGACTGTTGCGCCACCCTTTACACAACCGGACATCCCCGCAACCAGCGCTAAAATAATGGTACTCCAAAAAAATTGCTGAAGCTTGTTTTTCATGATTTAGCTGGTGTTTTTTTTACTGTGGATCAGGATATGATCCAATAATCCACCTGACAACTATTACGTCTCTTACGTTGCGTAGGTTGTCCGGCGCAAAACTACAGAAAAAAAAAGCTTGCCGTCCCGGATTTTGCCGGAGCGGCAAGCGCCAATCGCAATCCGGCTATTTTTTCACTGTTACGGAGATCGTGGTCGCCATCTTGCTTCCGTACGAGCGATGCGCCCCATCGGCAAATTGCAGGGTAAGCGTATGCTTCCCCGACGGCAGCGTCAGTTTGGTACTGCTTTGCGCCTTGCCGAAATGAAGGTGCGCCGAGTCCTTGGGTACAACTACTCCGGCGGGAATGGAGTCGCCGGCATCGATCAGGAGATGATGGTGACCGGTACCTTCGACCACGGCGCCCGCGGTGTCGAGTTTCATTCCGTCCACACCCATCTCTACGTCAAACGGCGACTTAACGGTCTCTCCGTTCTTCAGGTTTTTGAAATAAACTTTTGCACCGGCAGGAACGGCGGGCAACGGAGCAATAGCAGACTTGCTGCTGTCGGCATGGGCCATCTGCATGGTGTCATGTCCCGCTGTCGCGGTGCTGTCGGTTGTGGCGGCGGCCTTCTCTCCTGCGTTATTGCAGGCCACCATCCCGATAAGCAGCACAGCGGGAAGAAAATGGATCTTGCGCATGTTAAGGTTAATTTTGAGGGATAAATGTAGTACTTTTACACCAACCTCCCGATTCACTCATCCAATTGCTTTCAACATGCGTCTTTTCCTTCTGACTGTCGCACTCTTTTTTTCGTGTTCCGCCTTTACCCAACAATACTATTTATTCGTCGGTACCTATACGGAGGGATCCCCGGCAAGCCGTGGCAGCAAAGGGATTTACGTCTATCGTTTCAATGCCGCAACAGGTGACGCAATTCCGGTGAGTACGATCATGACCGACAACCCATCCTATCTTGCCCTGGCAAAGGGGGGCCGCTTCGTATACAGCGTCAATGAGACCCACGGGACCATACCGGGTGGCGTAAGCGCTTTTTCGTTCGATAAGCGTACCGGTAAGCTTACCTTTATCGACAAACAGGCAAGTGGCGGCGCCGACCCTTGCTATATTTCAGTGGATGCCGGCAGAAAATGGGCGCTGGTGGCGAACTACAGCGGGGGCAATTTGTCGGCCCTTCCGATCGCGGGCGACGGGTCTCTTCGGCCGATCTCGGAATTCATCCAGCATACTGGTTCCGGTCCCAACAAGGCCCGGCAGGAACAGGCCCACGTGCATTCCACCATACTTTCGCCCGACGAAAAATATCTCCTGGTTGCCGACCTGGGCATGGACCAGCTTCGCGTGGAACACTTCGACCCGGCGGCGGCAAAGACTCCGCTCGTGCCGGCAGCAGATTCGATCGTGAAGATCCAACCCGGGTTCGGGCCGCGCCATACGGTCTTCTTCCCTGGTAAACCATATGTATATTTGATCAACGAGCTGAGCGGAATGGTGGATGCCTTCCGTTATGGGAACGGTAAACTCACCATGATACAGTCCCTGTCCTCCCACCCGCCGGGATATCATGGCGAGATCGGCAGCGCCGACATTCATATTTCGCCTGACGGAAAGTTCCTTTATGCTTCTAACCGCGGAGACGCCAATGATATCGCCATCTTCGCCATCGACGGTGCAACGGGCAAACTAACCTGGAAAGGTGCTGTTTCATCGGGTGGGAAGACCCCGCGCAACTTTATGATCGATCCGACCGGCCGATGGTTACTCGCCGCCAATCAGGACACTTCAAATGTAGTGATATTCAGGATCGATCCCTCGACCGGAATGCCGTCTCCCACGGGCAAGCAACTAGTCGTCCCGGCCGCGGTTTGCCTTAAGATGACGCCGGTGAACTGATCGTTCGTCCCGAATCTCCGCCGCAAGGCGAAAGGATGTATTATCCCCAGGCTTTCCGCAGGAACCGCAGCCAGTTGCCATGCATCAACCCCTGGATATCCGCTGCGGACCAGCCCCTTCCGGCCAGCAAGGATGGGAGTGTCTGCAGGTCGGCGATCGTTTCCAGGTCGTAAGGACATTGCTCTTTCCCGAATGCACCGTCGAGATCGGTCCCGATGCCTACATGAATCGAATTACCCGCTATCTGGCAGACATGATCGAGGTGATCGGCAAGTTTACCCAGGTGGCATCCCATCGCACGTGGATCCGACCGGCCCCTCTCCCAGCCCGGAACCATCATCCAGGCATCCAGCGCTCCCCCGATCACGGCTCCTTTCGCTACCAGCGCCCGGATCATGTCGTCGCTGAACTGCCTGTTGTGATCCACGAGGGCTCTGCAGTTATTGTGGCTGGCCCACACGGCGCCCTCATAGCAGTCCATGGCGTCCCAAAATGCATCGTCGCACAAATGGGTGGCGTCGAGGATGATCTTCAATCGCTGCATTTCCCGTAAAAGGGACCTGCCCTCCCGGCTAAGCCCACCCGAACTGTCCGTACCGTTGGCAAATCTGCCGGTCCCGTAGTGTGCGGGCCCCACGGCCCGCAGCCCGTATTCGTAAGCCCGCTCCAGGTGTTCGACCGTCACCAAAGAGTCCGCTCCTTCCAGGCTCAGGATATACCCGACCGGTCGTTGCCCTTCTGCCGGCCTGGCTCCGACGTCCGCTCCGACCTCCGGCGGTCCGCTCGCGCCGTGATCCCCTCCCGCCGCGGCCGCGCTTTCAGGTGCCCACAGCGCCATGTGCTGCTCGAGACCAGCAAGGTCCCGGACCATTACCATTTCGCCAGCCTCTTCCATCGCCCTGTACCAGGCCAGTTGACCCTGGGTCTGCGCCCAGGCCTGCCACGGAGAATGCCAACCCGGCAACGGGTTTTCCGGCCCGACATAGCGGGCGATCTGGGTCGCCACCACAAGTCCGATCCCGCCTTTCCGTAATGCCGGCAGCGATACCGTCCCTTTACCCCTGTCCGGCTTATCGGCCAGTCCCACCTCACGGGCCCGGATAACCTCCACAGGCAAACGTAAATCCCGGTTCCACTCCATCGCATTCATACTCAGATCCAGGTGTGCATCGATGATGAACATACAACCCTAATTTATTGCGGTCCTCAAATATAGGGTTCCTTCCTATATTTGTTTCTGCCAAATCAAGCGAACATGAAACGAACGACCTTCCTGCTCCCTTTCGCCCTAATGTGGGCTCTGCCGGCAATTTGCCAATTGACCGTCGGAAAGCTCAAAACGGAAAACCTCAACAACCCGCTCTGTATAGACAGCAAGGCTCCGCGTTTCAGCTGGCAGTTGCAGGCGCCGGACCGGAACGTGTTGCAGACCGCATATGAAGTCCGCGTCAGCGGACGTCCCGAAGGGAGGGATCCGGTGTGGAGTTCTGGCAGGATCGCCTCTTCGGCCTCCGTGCAGGTCGCCTATTCCGGGCCCGGGCTCGGGTCCGGCAGGCGTTACTATTGGCAAGTGCGGGTTTGGGACAACAAGGGGCGAACCAGCGCATGGAGCGAACAGGCCTGGTGGCAGATGGGACTGCTGCGCCCCGAAGACTGGAAGGCCCGCTGGATCCATCCCGCCGGCGACCAACCCCATACATCCGCCGGCGATCGACCGTCATCAGCCGAAGGAGCGGCCGGCGAAGCCGCAAATCCGCTGCTGCGGACGACTTTTACGATCGGCCGTTCCGTCGCCTCCGCTACAGTCTATATTACCGCACACGGCCTCTACGAAGCCCGCCTGAACGGCCACCGCATCGGCGACGCCTACCTGACTCCCGGCTGGACATCCTACAGGAAGCGGTTGCAGTACCAGACCTACGATGTCACATCGCTTATCCGGAGCGGCCGTAACGCCATCGGCGCCTTGCTTGGCAACGGCTGGTACAGGGGCACGATCGGGTTTGATACCCAACATGACGTTTATGGCAAGGATATCTCGCTGCTCCTCCAACTGATCGTTCGCTACAGGGATGGCCGCACCGATACCATCGCCACTGGCCCGGGCTGGCGTTCTTCGACGGGGGAGGTCCGCTCTTCAGAAATCTACAACGGCGAAAAGATCGACCACCGGCTCACGAAGAACGGCTGGAGCGAACCTGGATATGACGATACCCAATGGGCGCCCGCGCAGCCGGAAGAATTCCCGCTCGCCAACCTGATCGCCAGTTCCAGTCAGCCGGTGCGAAAACACGAGATCTTTCATCCGTTGCGCCTCATTACGACGCCAAAGGGCGAACGGGTCATAGACTTCGGTCAAAACCTGGTTGGCTGGGTAGTCGTCCGGATAAAGGGGAACCGGGGCGACAGCATCCGGATCAGCCACGCCGAAGTACTGGACAAAGAGGGGAATTTTTATACGGAGAACCTGCGGAGCGCGAGGGCGGAGGACACGTTCATCCTGCGCGGCTCCGGTGAAGTTCCCGTTGGTTCAGGGGCCGGCGTCGCCGATGGATCCGGGTCTTCCGGCGCATCCGGAACCGCGGAACTGTTCGAACCGCACTTCACTTTCCATGGCTTTCGCTACATCCGAATCGATGACTGGAAAGGCCCGGTCGATACGGCCGATTTTACGGCGGTCGCTTTGTATTCGGACATGCCGAAAACGGGCAGCTTCAGCTGTTCGAACCCGTTGCTGAACCAACTCCAGCACAATATTCAATGGGGACAGCAGGGCAATTTCCTGGACGTCCCTACCGATTGTCCCCAGCGCGACGAGCGGCTTGGCTGGACCGGCGACGCCCAGGTGTTCTCCCGGACGGCCGCCTTCAACCGCGATGTGCAAGACTTCTTCGAGAAATGGCTGAAGGACGTTGCCGCGGATCAAATGCCTTCCGGGGCGGTGCCCTTTGTCATTCCAAATGTCACCGGTAATGGCACCAGCGCGGGCTGGGCGGACGCAGCCACGATCATTCCCTGGAACCTGTACCTGGCGTATGGTGACGAGCGCGTGCTCGAGACCCAGTATCCGAGCATGAAGGCCTGGGTGGACTACATGCGGGGCCAGGCAAAGAACGACCTTTGGAATACGGGCTTCCATTTTGGCGACTGGCTCTTCTACCGGCCTTTCGACGACAACGACGGCCGTTCTGCCGTCACGGACAAATACCTGATCGCGCAATGCTTCTATGCTCACTCCACCCAATTGCTGATCAATGCCGCGGATGTATTGGGCAGGAAGGAGGACATCGCGACCTATTCGGCCCTTTTGAAAAAGATCAAAGCGGCCTTTCTTCGCGAGTATGTCACGCCGAACGGCCGCCTCGTCTCCGGCACGCAGACTGCTTACACGCTGGCGTTGGAATTCGATATGCTGCCGGAAGAAATGCGGGATCAGGCTGTACAGCGCCTTGTCCGTAATATCCAGGACTACGGTTACCACCTCACGACCGGCTTCCTCGGAACGCCTTATCTCTGCCATGTGCTCAGCGATTTCGGCTATGCCTCGGTCGCCTACCGGCTATTGCTGCAGGAAACCTATCCTTCCTGGCTGTATCCGGTCAAAATGGGCGCTACCACGATCTGGGAACGCTGGGACGGCATCCGGCCGGACAGCACTTTCGAGACGCCCGGCATGAACTCCTTCAACCACTACGCCTACGGTGCGATCGGTGACTGGATGTACCGCGTGGTCGCGGGCATCGATACCTATGCCGCGGACCCGGGTTATCACCATAGCCGGATCGATCCGCATCCGGGCGGCTCCCTCACCGAGGCGGGCGCCGGCCTCGAAACCGGTTATGGTCTGCTGAGCAGCCACTGGCGTCTCGACCACGATACACTCTCCATGGATATTGTAGTGCCCGTCAACACCCGGTCGAGCGTTTATATTCCGGCGCCCGATGGTGGGCTTATTACCGAGAGCGGCCACCCGCTGGCCTCCGTGAAAGAGATCCAGATCGACAACGTCGGCCGCGGCTTCGTCGTCGCGCGTGTTGGCTCCGGCACCTACCATTTCAAGATCTACCGGTAACCCATGCGCTTCCGGTCGCTCGTCTCGCTGGTATGCGTCTGCATGGTCCTGGGGGCCAGGGGTCAACAGGATTGGCGGCTAAAAAAAGACCAGGAAGGGATCCGGATCTACAGTCGCAGAGCCGGCGGTTCGCCATTCGACGACATCAGGGTAGAGACGATCCTGACGGGCCGCCTGACGGCTCTCGCCGCCGCGCTGCTCGACATCGGAAATTATCCCCGCTGGTCGTTCCATTGCGAAAAAGCCTATGTGCTCAGGCGGGTGACGCCGTCGGAGTTATATTTTTATTCCCTCATCCGTTCGCCCTGGCCCGCCAGCGATCGCGACCTCGCCGTCCACCTCCGCCTTCACCAGGATACTGTCACCCATGTCCTTTATGTCGATGCCGACGAGGTCGCCGGCTATATACCGGCAAAGAAAGGTATCGTCCGCGTTCCGAAATCGCTCGAACGATGGAAGGTCACGCCGCTGCCGGGCGGCCAGATGTCGGTGAGTTACTTCCTGCAGTTGGACCCTGGCGCGGACGCACCCTCATGGCTCATCAATGCGTTTTCCACGAGCGGACCCTACGAGACTTTTTCGCATCTCCGGGAACAATTGCGCGAACCCATATATAGGGACGCGACGCCGCCCTTCATCAGAAATTAATTTTGACCGGCCTCTCCTTTTTTGTAATTTTATATTTCATTGTTGAAACATTAAACCAAGTAAAATGGCTACCACAAAATGGGTGCTGGACCCGACACACTCCGAAGTCGAGTTCAAAGTGAAGCACCTGATGATCTCCACCGTTACAGGCACTTTTTCTTCCTTTTCCGCCGATGTCACCACCGAAAACGAAGACTTCACGACCGCCAAAGTAACCTTTACCGCAGACATCGCATCCATCAATACAAAGAACGAGCAGCGCGACGGCCATCTGAAATCTGCCGATTTCTTCGACGCAGCGAAATTCCCCCAGCTGACATTCGTTTTGACCCGGATCGACAACGTCGACAACGATGGATCCTATAACGTCCATGGCGACCTTACCATCCGCGGTACCACGAAGAAAGTTATGATGGAGGTCGAATTCGGCGGCGTCATCAAGGACCCCTGGGGCAATACGCGCGCGGGGTTCACGGTCAGCGGCAAGATCAACCGGAAAGAGTTCGGACTGGCCTGGCACGCCACCACCGAAGCCGGGGGCCTCGTCGTTTCGGACGACGTGCGGATCCACCTCGCGCTGGAATTCGTCAAGGGCCAATAACCTGGCGTATATTTGCGCCATGCATTATGTTTCCGTAGAGAACCTGAGCAAGTCCTATGGTGTCCGGCCTTTATTCAGCAATATTACCTTTCACCTGAACGAAGGTGACAAGATCGCGCTAGTCGCCAGAAACGGGAGCGGAAAATCCACGCTGCTGAAAATCCTCGCCGGCAAAGAGACTGCCGACACCGGAACCGTGTGGATACACAGGGATGTGACGGTAGCCTTGTTCGAACAGGAGCCCGTATTCTTCGAAGACCGGTCGGTTCTGGACAATATCTTTTACCATGAACACCCAGTGCTCAATGCAATCAAGGCCTACGAGGACGCCAGTGACGCTGGTGACGGAGTTCGCATCACCGACGCGATCGTCCGGCTCGATGAATTGAATGCCTGGGACTTCGATGCCAGGGTCAAACAGATCCTCGGTAAACTCAACATCCACCACCTGCAGCAACCGGTCTGTAACCTGTCCGGTGGCCAGCGCAAAAGGGTCGCATTGGCCAGGACCCTCATCGACATCGGATTCGAACACCGCCACGTGCTGCTTATCATGGACGAGCCGACCAACCATCTCGATGTCGGGATGGTGGAATGGCTGGAGAACTATCTTGACCAGCAAAAAGTTACACTGCTGCTGGTCACGCATGACCGCTATTTCCTTGACGCCGTTTCTACAGAGATCTGGGAAATGGATGGCAGCTCCCTGTACACCTACACCGGCGATTATGAAAATTACCTCGAGAAGAAAACGGCCCGGATCGACAGCGAACTGGCCAGCATCGACAAAGCCAGAAATACCTATCGCAAGGAATTGGAGTGGATGAGGAAGCAACCGAAGGCCCGCACGACCAAAAGCAGAAGCCGCGAAGAAAGGTTCTATACCGTTGAGGCAAAAGCCAAACAACGCATCGACGACCAGCAGGTGGAGCTCCAGATGAAAATGAGCAGGCTCGGCGGAAAGGTCGCGGAGCTGAAGAAGGTGTACAAGAAATTCGGCGATGTGACGATCCTGAAGGGCTTCGACTACACATTCAAAAGAGGCGAACGCGTCGGTGTCATCGGCAGTAACGGCGTTGGTAAAACCACGTTTCTCAATATCCTCCAGGGACTGGAACCACCCGATAGCGGCAAGGTCAATATCGGCGAAACCGTCATCTTCGGCAATTATTCTCAGCAAGGGCTGCCCATAAAAGAGGATATGCGCGTCATCGAATACGTGAAGGACATCGCCGAGAATTTCCCCCTCGCTTCCGGCGGATCGCTGAGTGCAGCTCAATTCCTCAACCTTTTTCTGTTCCCGCCCGAACAGCAATACACCTACATTTCGAAGCTGAGCGGTGGCGAGAAAAGGCGGCTCCATCTGCTGGCCATCCTTTTTCGCAACCCCAATTTCCTGGTGCTGGACGAGCCCACCAACGATCTCGACCTCCCCACGCTGGCCGTTCTCGAGAATTTCCTGAGCGACTACCAGGGTTGCCTGCTTATCGTTTCGCATGACCGGTATTTCATGGACCGGTTGGTCGACCATCTCCTCGTGCTTGAAGGCGACGGCCGGATCCGCGACTTCCCCGGCAACTATTCCCAATACCGGGAGTGGCTGAAAGAAAATCCCTTTTCAGCCGCCGAAGCTTCAGCGAAGGCGGCATCAGCCGCCGAAGCTTCAGCGAAGGCGGCATCGGCCGCCGAAGCTTCAGCGAAGGCAGCCATCAGCCCCGAAGCGTTAGCGAAGGCGGCCCCCGGCCCCGATCCTTCAGCGAAGGCGGCATCAGCCGCCGACCTCAAACGCAGGATGTCCTATAAAGAAAAAATGGAATTTGAAACATTGGACCGGGAGATCCGCGAATTGACCCGTGAAAAACAGGAGATCACCGACCAACTGGCCGGCGGCACCGCCCGGTTTGACGAGCTGCAGCGACTGTCGGTCCGCGTTGGCGAGATCAGCCAGCTTCTTGACGACAAAGAGCTCCGCTGGCTGGAGCTGAGTGAGATCGAACCGGGCTGACCACTCATCCATAATGGCCAGGGCCGTATCCATAATCCTGTATATTTGAAACATGAGAAAATTCTTAGTACTTCTGAGTTTGTGCGGAACCGGAGCGGCACAGGCACAGAAGATCCCCGATCCCCGGCCATACGCCAAATCAATTACCGCCAACGATCTCAAAAAGCACCTGTATATCGTGGCCAGCGCCGATTTCGAAGGCAGGGAAACCGCCACCGAAGGCCAGCACAAAGTCGCTAACTATATCGAAGATCACTTTAAGTCCCTCGGGCTTCAGCCCGGGAACGGCGACCGGTACAAACTGCCCTATCCGGTGTACCAGGACTCGCTGGAGACCGCCGGACTTTCGGTCAACGATCGGTCCTTCTCGCTCAACCAGGATTTCTTTGTCCCGGTTGCTCCAAACAACACCCTGACCATGCTGGGCAGCGAAGTTGTTTTCGCCGGATACGGGATCAGCGATTCCACCCGCGACGATTACAGGGATCTCAACGTCCGCGGCCGGATCGTCGTGGTGCTGAACGGCAATCCGCCCGGAACGCCGGCGCCTGCCGGCAGGCGCCGGTTTGGCCCCTCCAAACAGGATATTGCCCAACGGAATGGGGCAGCCGCCGTGCTCATCCTGTTGAAAGGCGATCGCATCCCGCCTCAACTGACGGCCGGCAGGGGAAATATGTCGGTCACCGAATACCGCCGAACCAATTCGATCAACAATTTCTATATCACCGAAAAGGTGGCTCAGGCCATATTTGGTGAGGACGCGGGCAAGCTGGAATCCGGCTCCCCGATGCCCCGGGTCTACTCGGCGGATATCAGGTTGTCGATGCAAAAAACGACGCATCAGTTGGAAGCGAGCGACGTTCTCGGCTTCCTGCCGGGCACGGATCTGAAAGATCAGATCGTCGTAATTTCAGCCCATATGGACCATCTCGGCAAAAGGAACGGCGAGATCTACTATGGAGCTGACGATGACGGTTCGGGAACGGTTAGCGTACTCGAGCTGGCCAGTGCTTTCGCGAAAGCGAAAGCAGCGGGCAAAGGCCCGCGCCGCAGTATCCTTTTTCTCGCCAACTCCGGCGAAGAAGAGGGCCTTTGGGGTTCCGCCTTTTATACGGACCACCCAGCCTATCCGCTCGACCACACGGTCGTCGATCTCAATATCGACATGATCGGCCGGGTCGATCCGCACCGCAATTACGGCGATTCGATGAACTACGTGTATGTTGTAGGAAGCGACAAGCTATCCACCGATCTGAAACCCATCAGCGAAGGCATGAACAAGCGGTACACGAAATTGGAGCTGGACTATAAATTCGACGACCCGAAGGACCCGGAACGGATATACTACCGCAGCGACCATTTCAATTTCGCGCGGAAAGGGGTGCCGATCATCTTCTATTTTGACGGGATCCACGCCGACTATCACCGTCCGACGGATACGCCGGACAAAATCGACTATGACCTGATGGCCAGGAGGGCCCAGTTGGTCTTTTATACGGCCTGGGAGATGGCGGACCGGAATGACATGCTGAAACGGGATATCGCGCTGCCGCCGCTGAGCAGGTAGTGCCTATTTCGCTATTCTGTAACACCAGCGGAAGAGCTTCCTCTGGAAATCGAAAGGAGTGGTGGCGTTGGTGATGTCCTTTACCGACGCCGCCATTATTTTTTCCGTTTCCAGCTGAAAACGGCGGTAGTTGGTGCTGAAATAAAGGACGCCGCCTGGCCTCATCGTCCGAAGCGCCTGGTTGATCAGTTCCGCATGATCCCGCTGAATATCCAGGAAATCCTTCATCCTTTTACTGTTGCTGAATGTGGGCGGATCCATCACGACCAGGTCGTAGAATTGCCCGGGCGCCGTTTCCAGCCACTGTTTGACATCCGCGTGGATGAATCGGTGGACGGCCGGATCGACCGGCAGGTTCAATGCCATATTCTCCTGCGCCCATTGAAGATAGGTCTTTGACAGGTCGACGGAATCGACCAGCGCGGCGCCGCCCGCCGCGGCGTAGACCGAAAAGGAACCGGTATAGCAGAAAAGGTTCAAAACCCGCTTTCCGGCCGCTTCCTGCCGGACCATCCCGCGCGTGACGCTATGGTCCAGGAAAAGCCCGGTGTCGAGGTAGTCCGTCAGGTTCACCCGGAAAGCAAGCCCTCCTTCTTTCACGACAAAGAACTCCTGTTCGCTGGCCAGTTTTTCGTATTGATCCGAACGCCCCGCCTTGCGTCGCCGCTCCCGGAAATAGATCAGTTCGTCCGGCACTTCCAGTACGGCGCTGATGACCGGCACACAGGATTCCAGCCAGGCGGCATGCTCGGCTTCGGTCATGTTGTGCCGCCGCTGGTATTCGGCAAGATAGACCCGGTCCTCATACATTTCGATGCAAAAAGGGAATTCCGGCAGATCGTGGTCATAGACCCGGAAGCAACCTACTCCCTGCCGTTTCGCCAATTTACTCTTGTGCCGCCAAACCTTGGCCAGCCGGTTCCTGAACATACCGGTCTTGTCAACGTCATTCATAGCGCATCGCTGGTTTCATTTTCAGCAAATATCTGAAACCTGTGGCCGACAGCAAACAGGTCCCTGCGACGACCCACCAAAGGGACCGGAAACCTGCCCCCTGCGCGATCCAGGCGCCGCCCGCCGGACCGATGATTTGAGCGGTTGACCAGGCCACCGTATATAGTCCGGCATACTGCCCGCGGTTGGATGGCGATGTTCTCGATATCCAGAACGAATTCATGAACGGCATGGCGAGGATCTCGCCGGCGGTGCTCAGGAGCATCGCGGCGAACGCCACAGCGAAAGTCAGCGGCAGCGCGTCCAGCAGCAGATACGACAGCCCGACCGCCAGAACGCCGAGGTAAATATAGTGCAGGTTTTCGCGCTTCCCTTCCAGCCGGAAGACCAGTACCATCTCTATCAGGGCGATGATCACCCCGTTCATGGTCATCAGGAGCCCGATCATGTATTCCGGCATTCCCAGATCCCGCTTGTAAAAAAGCGGGAGGGTCGTAAAGATCTGGAAAAAGCAACAGGCAAAAAGGACGGTGGCGCCAATAAACCGCAGGTATCCCTTGTCGCGGTAAGCTGAAACCGCCGGCCGGTCCTGGTCCTGCCGCTCGTGCGTCATTGCCGGTCCGGGCCTGTGATGGAGGAATAGCCGGAGCAACAAAGCCGCGGCAAGGTTCGTTCCGCCGTCGACCCAAAACAGGAGATGGTAATTGATCGAGGCCAGGAAGCCGCCAACCGCTCCGCCGACTGCCCAGCCGAGGTTGATGGCCAGCCGGTTCAGCGAATAGGACCGTGTTCTGTTTTCGGCTTTGCTGTATGCGGCGATCGCCGTTGAATTGGCCGGTCTGAATGCGTCGTTGACGACGCTGAGCACAAAAGTGCAGACACAGATTAAGGGATAGCTGCTGACCTGACCCAGGATGAGGAAACAGATGCCCCCACCGGTCAGGGCAAGGAGCTGCACGCGGTGAAATCCCCAATGGTCGGTAAGCCGTCCGCCGATGAAGCCGCCGCAGACGGCGCCAAGTCCGAATATGCCCATGACAAGCCCGGCTTGCGCAATGCTGTAGCCCATCGCCGGTGAAGTAAGATAGATGGTCATGAAGGGAATGACCATCGTCCCGCTGCGGTTGACGAGCATAACTGCGCTCAGGAGCCATGTGGCCCTGGTCAGACCGCTGTATGCTTGTTTGTATAAGGAAACTACAGGCGATATCATATCGGACGACGGGGCTACAGACCGCCGAACACTTTCTTCAGCAATGCATCCGCCTGGCCCGCTGGATTGGCCCGGATGCTTTTTTCCTCGGCGGCGACATAATAAAAGACACCGCCCAACGCCCGCTGCGTCGTATACCCTGGCAGGTCATCGTTTACCCTGCTGTGAAAAGGGATCTTGTTGTACAAATCGACGATCGTCCGCCAGGAATTGGACGCCCCCACCTTGTCAAGGGAATTCTTAATCACCGGCAGAAAGGCCGCGGTTAGTTGCGCTGTGGTCGACCGCCGCAAATACGCCGTCGCTGCCGTATCCGGGCCTCTCAGGATGCCAACGCCGTCGGAGACGGTCATTCCCTTGATCGCATCCAGGAAGATGGGCGCGGCGGACTTGGCGGCGTCCTCGGCGGCCCGGTTGATATCCAGGATCGCCTTGTCCACCTGCGGACCGAAACCCGCGCTGCGGAGCGCCCTTTCCATTTTGGCCGCTTCGGGCGGTAAAAGGATCTTCACGGCCGCATCCTTGAAAAAGCCATCCACCGCTGACAACCTGTCGGTACTTTTCTGCGTGCCCTTCGCAAGAGCGTCTTTCAACCCGTTTACTATTTCATCGGAACTGAGGCCCTTCCCCAACAGACCGGATTGGGCATTCACCAGGGAAGCGGACAGAAAAAAAGCAACAAAAGCGAAGAGTGCGCGTTTCATACAGGATATTTTAGTTTTAACGATATGTGCTTAAAAGTAGGCCAAATTCTGTTAAAAATAAGCCTATTTTTGCGATTCAAATTTACCATTCATGAACGTCAGCAAGTCATTTTTATTCTTTTCACTTACACTTCCCGCGACCTTTTCCGCCGTGGCGCAAACAGCGAAAAAAAGTCCGGCTGCGACGACTGCGACCCATAGAACGGCTTCCGCCAGGCAGGCGCCATTCGCGCTGAAGACCGCGCAGGATTCCATCAGCTATGCGATCGGCGTCAGCCTCGCCAATTTCTATAAGCAGCAGAACATCTCGAACGTCAACACAGCGATCCTGGTCAGGGCCCTGAAAGATGTGGAAGCGGACAAACCGCTGATGAGCGAACAACAATGCCAGTCCACCCTCGTGTCATACGTCCAGAAGCAACAGGCCGAAAAGGCATCGGGCAATAAGAAGATGGGTCAGGAATTTCTCGCGGCAAACGCCAGGAAACCGGGCGTAGTAACGCTCCCTGACGGACTGGAATACCAGGTCATCACCCAGGGAACAGGTCCGAAGCCGAAACTTACCGATATGGTCAGGGTACATTATCACGGGACGCTAATCGACGGGCGGGTTTTCGACAGCTCGATCGAGCGCGGACAGCCCATCGAACTCAATGTCAATGCCGTGATCCCCGGTTGGACGGAAGCGCTTCAGCTCATGCCGGTCGGCAGCAAATGGAAGCTTTTCATTCCCTCGGATCTTGCATACGGCGACCGCGCCGCGGGGCAGTTGATCGCGCCCGGATCGACCCTCATCTTCGACGTGGAATTGCTGGGAATCGTCAATAACACCCCGCCGCCTACACCGAACCTGTCGGATTCCACGCACGCCAAACCCGATAGTACGCAACACAAATAATGCAAAACGCCGGGCTGAGCCCGGCGTTTTCCTTTTACCAGCCCCGGTTAATTAATACTCACCTCCTTGTCTTTTGGATATTTGACGCTGTAGCTGACCCGGAATTGCTTTGTTTCTCCCGGCGCAAGCTCCATTTTCCAGGTGAGGATCCCATTGTCCCTGTTGACGGTCGCACCGCTATCCTCGAGCAATTCCGACTCGATTTCCTTGTCGGTGCTGATCGGATATTGATCCTTGAGCAAGAGCCCCACCTTTTCTTTTTTGGTATTCCTGACGGTGATCTGGTAGGTAAAGACCTCCTTCCTGGTCGAGCCCAGGAATTTGACGCTGCTGTAATCGATCACCTTTTCGCGCTTGACGATGACCCGCTTATCCCTTCCCAGCGTCAGGTTTAGCGTATCCTGAGTCGAACCCGGATCGATAAAGGATTTGCCAATATAGGTGCCTTCCACCATGATGGAAGCCTCACCGGGCAACAGGTTGAGCTTTTCCCATCCCGGCACCTGGCCGAGCAGGTAAGCCTCCCTGTCCGCAACAGGCGCCGCGTAATATTGGTACGCGCAGGGTAGCTTGTATTCCTTCAACTCCACGCCTTGCTCTTTGCCGTTGCTGGGAATGTCATAGGGAATGTCGATGTCGAAGACCACGTCCAACTGGTTGTCGTTGATATTCGTATACTCGCCGATGCCTTTCTTCAACGTCACGATGACAACGCCCGAAGCGGCCCTTGACCCGTATACCGCCGTTGCTTCCGTGCCATTCAGCGTCTGCATGTTCCCGATCGTATTTGGATCAATGCCTGCGAACGCGTCCTTGCCGACCTCGGTTCCGTCGACGATATACAAGGGGTCGGTACCCGGCATGCTGGCGGCTCCCCTGAGCGTCACTTTCTTTTCAGTTGAATATCCTGTTACGACGGTCTCCTCCAACGCGAGGCCCGCCACCCTTCCCGACAGCGAATTCGCCATTGGCGCATTGCCATATCCCAAATAACTAAGCGCCTCGGCGAACCGCAGAAATTTTGCGGTCAGCACCGGGGCGTTCCCGCCCTGCGAAGGCATCGAGGTCGAAAGACTGAGTTTGACATGCTTCCAGTCAATCCCCGAACTTTGCTCCACTCTCGCCTTGTAGATCAACTGAAGGGGATCGCTGCTTCCGGTCACTTTCAGGTCGTAGGCTGGCACCCAATGCGCGGCCGTCGTCAGGTAGGTAACGGTGAAGTCATATGTTCCGGCAAGCGGGCACAATAGCTGCAAAGCGATCCTGCCGGAAGTCTTGCTGTTCTTCTTTTCTTCTTCTTCGATCTGGCTTTCGAGGGCACTGCGTACCCCCCTTATCCGGGAGCTCTTCTCTGCATAGCCGGCCAGTTCCGTCCGAAGAAGGACTTCCTGCTGCCGGTTATACTCCATCATTTTCGCCAGTTCCGCCTCACTGACTCCGGTCTGCGTGCCTCCGACGTTCCTGTTGCTATGCAGCAGTTCGAGCAATTGCTGGTCCGATTTGGTCAGGATATCCAGCCTGTCCAGTTGTTTTGCGAGCACATCCAGTGAATCCTGCAGCCGGTCCATTATCGGAGAATTCGCCTTTGGCTCGAGATAATCCTTCGAAAATGAAACGCCCATGATCGTAACGGAACCGCTTGAGCTTACCCGGATGCTCCCGGGATCCAACGTGGTGCTGACATCGTCGATAATGAGCTCATTATTGCCCTGCACCAGGCGGGCTGTAGCGGTATGAGTGAGTTCGGCGCCGCTGCGATAGACCCTGGCGGACCGGAGCGTCGCGGCGACCGTGTTCACGCCTTCGCCCGCAACCGCCGGGAAAGCAATGACCAACCATAAGAACATAAGGGAAGTTTGACGTTGCATACGGGTTGTTTTCTTCCCGGATGAACCCGACCGGCGTTTTGCACACCGTTGGCAGGATTTTAACAGTTCGTTTTCTGCGAGGATGAGCGAGCTTCTATATGAGGCATTTGCTTAAGCAAATGCTTTACCGTACCGAAACACATGCCCCCCGCATGCCGCCGCCCCGCGCTCCGCTTCATTTATACAGCAACTCGTAATATTCGTGCGCCATCCGCCCGGCATCGAACTGGTAGCGGACGTCCCGCATGCCGTTCTTCGCGATCTGCCGCCATGTATCGTAATGATCGTAGTAGAGGGGGAGTATCTCCTGGTTGAGGATCTCGTAAACTTTATTCAGGTCGTAGTCGTCCTGTTCTTCCACATGCATATTCGAATAATCTGCCTTCGGTACGACAAAACCGTTGTTGCCGTGGTTGACGAACTCCGGGATCCAACCGTCGTCCGTTGAAAAATTGACCGCCCCGTTCATCGCCGCCGTCATCCCGCTCGTCCCCGACGCCTCCCTCGGCACCCGCGGATTGTTGAGCCAGCAGTCCGCCGCCTGTTTCAGCCGTTTGGACAAGCCAAGTTCATACCCGATCAGTACCGCGATATTCCGGTACCCCTTGCTGAGATGCACCAGGGAGTTGAACTCATTGATGGCCGGGTAGTCCATCGGGTAAGGCTTCCCCGCCCAGATGATCTGAACCGGGTATTTCGAACTGTTCACCAGCTCGTTGAACCGGTCCATATCCCGCGTAAGCAGGTTCGCGCGTTTGTAACCGGCCAGCCTGCGTGCCCATACGATGGTAAAGACGTTCGGATCGAACAGTTTTCCCGTCTGGTCCGCTACCAGCTCGAAACTGCGGCGCTTCATGTATTTCTTACGGTCATCCCACCAGTAGTCGTTGCTTTCTTCCATTTTCCGGTATAGTTCCTTGTCGGCCCAGTACCGCCAGTTCTGCGCATTCGTGATCGAAATGATCGGACAGATATTTTTGTGCTTTCCCCACATCGCGCGCGACACATTGCCATGCAACTGTGAAACGCCGTTGGCGAGGTGCGCGAACCGCAGTGCGGCCAGCGAGTGGTTGAAGGCGTCGTCCTCCAGACCGGTAAGTTTCTTCACCTCCTCGATAGACAGACCGCAGAAATAGCTCATCTTATGGCAGAGGTAGATATCGTGCTTCTCATTTCCTGCTTCCTCGGGAGTATGGGTGGTGAAGACAAGGCGCTTGCGCACCTCTTCGATATTTTGCTCGTATTTCTTGTATAACCAGAATGCCGCGCTGATCCCGTGCGCCTCGTTCAAATGATAAAGGTCCGGGTTGAAGCCCAACTCATCGACGAGCTGCGCGCCCCCGACGCCCAGGAGGATGAACTGCGCCACCTTGGTCGCCACATTCGCATCGTACAGGCGGTGCGTGATCGTTTGCGATACATAGTCGTTTTCCGGCACGTCGGTGCTCAGCAGAAAAAGGGGTGCGCTTTTGAACGTTTCCGGGTTCAGATACCAAACCTTTACCCATACGGGGTGATCGTGGATCGTTACCTGGTACCGGATGCCCGTGTCTTCGAGGAAACTGTAATTTTTTTCCATCCAGGTGACCTGTAAGGTCTGGTCCTGGTTGCGGGCCTGGTCGTAATAGCCGTACTTCCAGAGGATCCCGATATTGATCATATTTTGCTTCAACTCATAGGCGCTTCGCAAGTGCGAACCGGCAAGGAAACCCAGGCCGCCGCTGTATATCTTCAAGGGTTGGTGGACGGCAAATTCCATGGAGAAATAAGCCACTCGCTTGGCATATCGATCATCTACTGCATAAGGAACTGTGTAATTTCTAAAGCTCATAGTGTTGCCGTGTAAAAAGTACGCAATATAACGGATAAAGTTCAATTGAATTGTATGCCGCCGTCAGGACGGCATAAAGGCGGTTCAGGATCGCTTCTTGGCGCCCCGGCCATGGGGATTCCTGCGTTTCTCGAAATAACCTTCAAAGAAACATTTAATATCCCGGTGGACGCCGCAACCACCCAATTCCTTCATCGAGATCCCGCCACCGTCGAAATCGAATTCGATCGCGCAGGGGTCCGAATAGGACCGGTAACGGGCAACCCCGGGAGAAATAAATTTGGCCTCCCCTTTAAGTTCGCCCTTACAGGTCGAATTGTCTTTTTCGAAATGAACAAAGAAGTAAAAATGGCTGGCATCGCGCCCATCCCTGACAGCGATGATGTTCCGCTTGTCCTGAGCGTAGTCTCCCGAATACTTATGTTTCCGCGGAAGCGTGTCGATGGGGTCATAGACAGGTTGGGGCTTGTTCCTGGCCTCATTGGATTCGGTCAGGATGAGATTGAAGGAGGCAGCTTCGCCATTGTACACATAGTCATCGGTCGTGTGATATACGAGCCCATCCTGTCCCCTCCGGAAACGGGTGACGGTCAGCGTATACCTGGCATCCATCCCGACCTGTCCCCAGACGCCGGGCGAGTTGTCAAGATAAAGCACCGGCCGGGCCGCGGCATATTTATCATTCTTGTCGAAACAAAGGAGGTATAGCATCCGGCGGTCCTTGCCGACACATTTGACGAACACATAGGTTTCCGCCTTGGGGACCCTGATCTTTCCGACCTCGTACAACTTCGGTTTGGATGCGGTGCCGAAGTAGCGGGTGAGCAGGCTATCCGGCAGCAGACGGGTGAACAACTGGTAATTGATCGAGGCCGATTCCGGCTCTTTCCGACGCAATACCGTGTCCGTTACGGCAAATGGCAGTTGAAGCGGTTGAAAGTTGTCGATAAACTCCGAGACACTCACTTCCCCGTCATCACTTCCGGCCAGCGAATGCTTTTTGCCTTTGCATGACCAGACCAGCACGGAAAACAAGACCAGCAAGAGGTATTTGTTCATACGATATCTGCCCAAACTCGGGGCTAAAAATAAACATTCATCGGTAAAAATGCCTTGTTCATCTCATTTTTATATTTTAGCTTTGTCTAAAAATTAATTTAGTCAACTGGAAATATGAAAATATCTGTCAGCAAGGAAGACCACCTGAAAGCGATTTTTCACCTGCAACAGGAACAGGGACTGGTCACGACCAACGCCCTCGCGTCGGCGCTGCGGACAAGGCCGGCATCGGTCACGGACATGTTGAAGAAACTGAAAGAACAGAAGTTGTTGATCTACGAACGTTATAAAGGATTCCGACTTAACAACGAAGGCAAAAAGGCCGCCGTCCAGATCATCCGCAAACACCGGCTCTGGGAGTATTTCCTCGTCAAGAAATTGCAGTTCGGCTGGGACGAAGTACATGAAATTGCCGAGGAGCTGGAGCATATCAGCAGCAGGCAACTGATCGAACGCCTTGATTCCTTCCTGGGCTTCCCTGAAACGGACCCGCATGGCGACCCGATCCCTGACTCGCAGGGCCGGCTGCAGGTCCGGCGCCAGCTCAGCCTGTCAGAATTGCCCCTGAATAAGGTGGCGCAGGTATCGGGGATCGCCAGCCAAACCTCGGAGATGCTCGAGCTTCTCCAATACAACCACATCGGACTGGGCACGCGGCTGGAGATCCGGAAGAAATTCCCTTTTGACAATTCCCTGGAAATTAAAGTGCGCAACCGGCCGCCGGTGACGCTTAGTGCGCAGGTAGCTAAAAATGTACTGGTAAAAGATGACGAATCAATGGCAGAGAAACGTTAGCCTGAGCGAAGTTCACGGCAGTATCGACACCACCCGGAAGGGCTCCTGGTGGCGGCAGCTCTTTGTTTTTTTCGGCCCCGCCTATCTCGTCAGTGTCGGCTATATGGACCCGGGCAACTGGGCCACCGATCTGGCAGGAGGCAGCAGGTTCGGCTACTCGCTGATCTGGGTCTTGCTGATGAGCAATGGGATGGCGATCCTGCTGCAGAACCTCTCCGCCCGGCTGGGGATCGTGCGCGGCCGCGACCTGGCTCAAGCCAACCGGGAAGCCTATCCCGCGTTTATCAATATTCCCCTGTACTTCCTCGCGGAGATCGCCATCGCCGCCTGCGACCTGGCGGAGGTCCTCGGCATGGCTATCGGAATCCAGCTGCTGACCGGCTTGCCGCTGATCTATGGGGTGTGCCTCACCGTGCTGGACACATTTCTGCTGCTTTTTCTGCAGCGCCTGGGGATGCGCCGGATGGAGGCGTTTGTAATCGGACTGATCGCAGTTGTGGGCGGCTCCTTCCTTATCGAAATCCTGCTCGCGAGACCTTCCGCGGCCGATATTGCCGGGGGTTTCCTGCCCGTGCTTCATGGCCGGGAGGCACTGTATATCGCCATCGGCATTATAGGCGCAACCGTCATGCCGCACAATCTCTATTTGCATTCCGCACTCGTTCAGACCCGGAAGATCGGTCCTGGCAGGGACCAGGTCAGGAAGGCTCTCAGGATCAATTTCCTCGACAGCGCGGTTGCGCTGAACCTGGCCTTTCTTGTCAACGCGGCGATCCTGATCCTGGCGGCAACCGTTTTTTTCAAGACGGGTAACAGCAATGTCGCCTCGATCAAGGACGCATACCGGTTGTTGCCCATGCTCGGGACAAAACTCGCGCCACGCCTCTTCGCCATCGCCCTGATCGCGGCCGGCCAAAGTTCGACGCTTACCGGAACGCTGGCGGGCCAGATCGTTATGGAAGGCTATCTCCGGCTGCGGATCAATCCCTGGCTCCGCCGGTTGTTGACACGCCTGCTCGCGATCATTCCCGCGACCCTCGTCATCCTCATCGCCGGCGAGCGGGAGGCCGACAACCTCCTGGTCCTGAGCCAGGTTATCCTCAGCGTACAACTGGCTTTCGCCGTCATTCCTCTGATCCATTTCGTCAGTGACAGGAAGAAAATGGGGGAGTTCGCCGCGAGTCCTTTGACCCTCACGCTGTCCTGGACGGTAGCCGCGCTGCTGGTCTGGCTGAATTTCCGGCTGGTAGCAGCCGAACTCGGTCCATGGCTGGGCGGCGCCGCCGGCTGGGGGCTCAAGATCATGATCCTCGCGTTTGCGGCGGCGGCAACAGGCCTGCTGGTCTATATCACCGTCCATCCCTTTTTTACCCGGCAGTCCGGCAAGGCCACGGCATTGTTGCATCCCGAGGCGGACCCGCTGAAAGACTGGACCGCGCCCGTTTTTCATCGCATTGCCATCGCCCTTGATTTTAGCGCTCATGACCAGAAACTCCTCGCCTATGCGGTGGGCCAGGGGGGGCGCGACGGTCATTACCTCCTCATCCATGTCGTTGAAAGCGCCTCCGCCCATATGCTCGGCCGCGAAAGCGACGATTTCGAAACGCGCAAGGACCAGGAAAGACTCGACCAGTACCGGATCGGGCTCGAACAAAAAGGCTACGGGTGCAGTGCCGTGTTGGGTTTCCGCCACCGGAGCCGCGAGATCGCCCGGATCGCCCGGGAGCAGAAAGCGGACATGCTCGTCATCGGCTCCCATGGCCACACCGGGGTCAAGGATTTTATTTACGGAGAGACGGTCAACGCGGTCCGGCATTCGTTGAAGATTCCCGTTCTTGTCGTCAGCCTTTGACAGGCTTGTTCCGCGTCAAATGTTTCAGCCGGCTGAAGGTCTCCGGCTTGATGTTGAGGAAGGACGCCAGGTACTTCTGCGGAACCCGCTGGACCATCTGCGGATGGCTCCGCATATATTCCAGGAAACGCTCCCGGGTGCTTTTTTTCAGTTGGTTGAAGTACCGGTTATCGCTTTTGATGAACAGATCGGTGATCATCAGCCTCCCTAGCCGCTCCATCCCCGGGAATTGCTCATACAGTTGCTCGAGGCTCTCGTAGGAGATGGAAAAGAACACCGTCGGCTCGATCGTCTCGATGACCGATCTGGACGGGACCCTAAAGTGAAAGGACAATTCGGAATGGATCATATGCCCTTCCGACGCCAGCTGAATGGTGATCTCCTTATTCCTGACCGGCAGGTATTTTCTTGCCAGCCCCCATGCCACGACATTGAGATACCGTTCGACTTCTCCTTCCCGGATGACCTGCACTTTCTTATCGAATTCACGGATCTCGATAAATGGCTCCATTTGCCGAAACTCCGCCTTTGAAAACGGCGCATATCCCCGCAGGTAGTCATGCAGCTTATCGAGCGCAGCCTGGTATGCGGCAGCGGAATGGGGCATAGTTATAACAATTTTCTGCCCACGGCGGGGCGCTTCCTGGTATGGTGCTTCAACCGGCTGAACGTTTCCGGCTTCATGTTCAAATAGGACGCGAGGTATTTTTGCGGCACCCGCTTCAGCAGTTCTGGATTGTTGCCGATGAAACGAAGGAACCGCTCGCGCGTATCGAGCCGAACGCACTCCAGTTCCCACTCTTCTTTCTGTAACACGAAATAGGTCGTCATCAGCCGGCCGAGCTTTTCGATCCGCGGGCATTCCCGATAAGCCTGTTCAAGATGGTCGCGCGAAAGTGACAGCACCGTGCAAGGTTCGAGGGTCTCGACAAAATAATAAGAGGGCTTTCCGGACAGGAAGGATGTTGAGGAGCTGATCAGTTCTCCTTCCCTCGCGATATTGGTGATCATCTCCGTCTTCCCTTTCTCGAAATACATCCGCGCCAACCCTTTCACGTTGAAATTCATTTATTGCTCTACCTCCCCCACCCGGACCAGCAACTGCCGCCGGTCGAACTCGCGGACAACGATCTTTTCGGCCAGCACCGCGAATTCCTTTTCCGACAATACCACATACCCTGAAATATATTGCCGTAACATGTCCAACATGGATCCGATAGCGTTAGGTACACAAACATACAAAAAAGCCACGGCCCGCAAGCACGCCACCCTGCCCGGCCTACCCGCAGCCTAATTTTCCAAAAAACCGTCGCCTGAAGCCGGGTTTTTGCTTCATTTCCTGTAGGTTTGCTATCCTTTTGAAGCAAAAAAGTAGCATTATGGCCAAAAAAATTAAAGTTGCAAACTCTGTAGTCGAACTGGACGGAGATGAGATGACCCGGATCATCTGGAAATTCATCAAAGACAAGCTGATCCTCCCCTATCTCGAGATCGATATCAAATACTTTGACCTGGGACTGGAACATCGCGACGCTACCGACGACCAGGTCACGATCGAGGCTGCCAATGCCATCCGGCAATACGGCGTAGGCATCAAGTGCGCCACGATCACACCGGATGAAGCCCGCGTGAAGGAATTCAGCCTGAAGCATATGTGGAAAAGCCCCAACGGCACCATCCGGAACATTCTCGACGGCACCGTCTTCCGCGAACCGATCGTGATGAAGAATGTTCCCCGGCTGGTCTCCAACTGGACGGCCCCCATCATTGTCGGCCGCCATGCCTTCGGCGACCAGTACCGCGCCACAGACACGGTCATCAAAGGAAAGGGCAAACTGACAATGACTTTCACCCCGGATGACGGCGGCGCTCCCCAGGTATTCGAGGTATTTCATTTTAAAGGCGACGGCGTCGCGCTCAGCATGTACAACACCGACGAATCGATCAGGGGGTTTGCCCGCAGCTGTTTCAATATGGCCCTCAATAAGAAATGGCCGCTTTACCTTTCGACTAAGAATACGATCCTAAAGAAATATGACGGCCGGTTCAAGGATATCTTCCAGGAGATATTCGATAGCGAATTCAAAGGCAAATTCAACCAGGCGGGGATCGTATACGAGCACCGCCTGATCGACGATATGGTCGCCAGCGCACTCAAATGGAACGGAAATTTCGTCTGGGCCTGTAAGAACTATGACGGCGACGTGCAAAGCGATTCGATCGCCCAGGGCTTCGGCTCATTGGGGCTCATGACCTCCGTGCTGATCACACCCGACGGAAAGATCATGGAAGCGGAAGCCGCGCATGGAACGGTTACGCGCCACTATCGCGACCACCAGGCCGGGAAACCCACTTCCACCAACCCTATCGCCAGCATTTTCGCCTGGACCCGGGGACTCGCTTTCCGCGGCAAGCTGGATAACAACCAGGCCCTGATCGACTTTGCCGACGCACTCGAGTCCGTTTGCATCGAGACCGTCGAAAGCGGCAAGATGACCAAGGACCTCGCAATCTGCATCCATGGCAATAAGGTCGAGCATGGCAAAAACTTTCTCTACACCGAGGAATTCCTCGACGCCATCGACGCGGGTTTGCGGAAGAAGTTAGGGTGACGGCGGGATGGCCGGCTTGAAGGAGTGGCTATGGTAATGAGTTGTAGTTCTGGAAAGCATTCCTCCGCGTGAGCTCCAGATACCTGACGTCCATCCGTCGGATCAAGCCTTGCAAACTCCGGTCTGCTCCAATCCTCGAGAATGCCTTTTGCAGTCCCCTTGCGGTATACACACCGCAAAACGGCTGGGCGAGCTTTCCCTCGCGATAAACATAACACTCCGCCCCGGGCTCCGACCGGTATACTCCGATCACTTCGCCGATCGTATCAGCATCCAGGTCCTGCAGGTCGCAGCCCAGCAAAATCAGATCCCGCTCCGGAAACCGGCGATGTACGCTGACAAGGCCATTGAGGGGCCCCGGCCGATCTATTGAATCCGGTATGAATAACCCTTCCGGTATGGCAAACGAATACGCGGAAGCTTGTTCCAAACGGATGGAGTAAATAACCTGCAGCCCCAAGGGCGACAGTTTTCGGCCCATCCTCAACGCCCAGCAGATTCCCTCACGCTCGATCAGCCCCTTGTCCTGGCCCATGCGACTGCTCATTCCGCCGCAGAGGACGACACCGAGTACCCCGCCCTCCCGCCGGGCCGATCTCAACTCAACTGTCGGAGTCATAGATATGTTTCGAAACGTCGCCGGTTACTGCCTGGCAATTGCAGTTATTGCCCCACTCCCTGGTACCATCCGCAAAATACTCGCATTTCCAGATCGGCGCCTCGTGCTTGATGCGGTCGATGATATGTCTGTTGGCCGCATAGGCCTCACCGCGATGCGCGGCGGACGTGATCACCACTACCGCCGTTTCTCCGACCGCCACCCGACCGACCCGGTGCTGCGCCAGTACAACCGAAAGTCCCCAGCGCAACTTCGCTTCCGCCATGATTTCGCCGATCATCTTTTCCGCCAGCTCGGCATGCGCCTCATACTCCAGAAATGCGACGGGCTTGCCGTGATTGCTGTCCCGTACTTCCCCGCTGAACAACACGACAGCCCCGGCACCGGGATGATGGGCCGCCGCTACAAGCGCCGCAAGGTCGATCGGCGCGGCCGATATGCTGCCCCTACCCTCCGCTGCTGGGAGGGACGACGATGACTGTTTCATGTGCCTTGAATTGGTAACTATTGTCAATGAAACCTTCCTCCACCGCGAACCGGCATGCAGCCAACAATTTGGCGGCTCCGGCATTGATCGCCAGGAGGCAGGCCTTCAACTGATCGACATTGCCTACCTCTTCGGCCAGATCGAATTCCGGCAGGAAATACTCTTTTAAGCCCGCATACACATGAATTCTCATAACCTTTCCGTTTAGCTTGTTTTATCCGCCGATATGAAGCATGCTGAGGTCGCTTCCAGTGAATTTTACCGGCTGCTTCTGCGCAAGAGCGTCCCGCAACTTGCCGCTCCACTGTCCGGCATTCTCCTCAAGGTCGAGCGCGATCGGGTGATTGCTGCTCAGACAACCATAAATATTTCCGCTACTGTCCAGCCGGAGCCTGTCGCAGTCCCGGCAAAACGGCTCGCTCTCGTTGGCGATGATCCCGAACAAGTGCCCAGCATTGGTCTCCCAGTACCTTGCTGTGGCGGAAGCCTTCCGGTCCAATGGCCTGATCGCATATTGCCGCCCGATGGCCTCCAGCATCTCCCCCTGCGTGAACAGGAAGGCCGCCGCCTGGTGATACAAATGCCCCATCGCCATCACTTCCAGGAACCGGATCGTTATACCGCGGTCGCGCGCAAAGTCAAGGAGCGGCAATACCTGGTCCTCGTTAACACCTTTCATCAGCACCGCATTCAGCTTAACATCCAGACCGGCAGTCAGCGCCGCGTCGAGCCCGGCGATGACCTGGTGCAGGACATTCCGCCTGCTCATTTTGGCAAATACTGTTTCGTCGACTGCGTCCATCGACACATTCACGGATTCAAGACCCGCCCTTCGCAGGGTGGCCGCTTTCCGCTCCAGTAAGGTGCCGTTGGTCGTAAGCTTGATCCGCCCGATCCCCATACCCCGGATACCTTCCACGAGTTCCGCCAATGCCGGGTATAGCAGCGGCTCGCCGCCTGTAAGCCGAACCGTCTCCAGGCCCAGCTGTCCATGAAGCCGGTGGATAAGTCCCAGCAACTCCCGCACGGCCAATCCCCGGTGTCCCGGCGAATCGTTCAGTCCTCGCACATCCTTTTCCGCTGCGACGCAATAGGCACATCCAAGGTTGCACTGGCTCAAGAGGCTGACCCGTAAAGTCCTGAACGATCTTCCGTATTGGTCGCGAATTGGCTCCATCAATGATAAAGTTACGATTGTCCCCTGACTGGAACGATTTTTTCCACCAGGTCGAGCTGATCCCTCGGAGCACCGCAAACAGGACAGGAGTATCCGCTGTCCAACTGGTCGATGGCGGTCCCCGCGGCGATGCCATTCAGCGGATCGCCGAAAGCCGGATGATATTGCGTCAGGCAATCCCTGCATTCCAGTACCTGTTCCGTTGTCGGGCCGCCCGACCCCCCAAACCGCATGCCCTCCTCCAGTTCTGGTTCCCCGCACCCGCTTTGCAGGCTATAGAACTCCTTGCAAAGCGAAACGAGATAAGGGTGCAGCATTTCCTTTTCGAGATCCTTACGGTATAACTCCAGATCCCGCGAATTGGGGTCGAAGTCCGCGGTATGCCACAACTCGTACCTGTCCAGCATTTTCCACTGCCCCGGCCGGATTGCGGCCTGTTTCCTGATAACGACCGAGCCAGGCAGTCCGGAACCGCGCTGCAGCTTGACGACAAAACTCAGTCCTTCCGTCCGGATATCGTCCTGGTCCAGCTGGCGGACCAGGTATCGTTTCAACCGCAGACCCTCGGCGCTGAGGTCTTCCACCTGCCAGTTCAGTTCGTTGGAGGCATGCCGGATATTCATGCGGTATTTCCCAAGCACGTATTCCCAGAGCGGCAGGTCTGCTTCCTCGATACCCTTGATCAGCAATGACTTCCAGGGCGTGGTGTAGAGTTGGCCAATCCTCGACTTCCGGCAGATCAGGCATAGGTCCTTCAGAAAGCTCACAGGGAACATTTCCTCCCGCCGGTAGATGCCCAGCCAATATTTATTCCCGTATCGGTTGAACCCCTCGTAATAGGGCAGCCGGAAGGCGGGCAAACGTAACTCCGGTGCGCCCGGTCCACCCGCAAATCCCAGGTTAGCCGCGATCCGCAGTTGCAGTCGTTCCCCCCATCCCTGGACCGCGGTCGCCATATTTCCCGCCGGCCCAATCGGTTCCGCATTTGCCGCTGCTTTCGCCGCCATATTCGCCCCTGCGTTCCCGAAGCCGGCCTCCGCGATTAGCTCCCCCAGCCATTTGCTGACCCGCGGGATATCGGACGAGTAGATAGCCGTACTCCACTGGTAGAGCTCGTTCGTGCCTGGCCGCCGCAAGAATAAATGCCAGTGATTCTGCAAGCTGCTGCTGATAAAATTGAGATGCCCTGTAAAAAAAGGGACGAAGGACTGCCCGCCTTCGACCAGGTTGATCTTCAACTCCGGCCGGTGGTCGAAACCTTCCAGGATATCCTTATAGAGACCCTCGCTGACCCATGCCGATTTACTGAATACGCCTTCGGTCACATAAGAGCTGACTATATTGGGAAAAGCGTCCTTGCCGGCCTCGAAGAATATCCCTGCGTCGCCCAGCGTCTTCAGCAAGCCCGGCCAGTACCGGTCCGTCGCTCTGAAATACAGCTGCTGCCTGGCGCCGAACTGCATCTCCGTCACCCGCGCATTCTCCGCCGCCTCAACGATCGCATATAGATCACCGGTAGCGACGATGCCGCCAGGAAGATTGACCTTGACGGTATAGTTCTTTTTAAACATCGGCCAACGCCTCCTCCAGAATCTTTTTGACTTCAGGCCGGCAACTTCCGCATCCCGTGCCGGCGCCTGTCGCGGCGCACAGTTCGGTCAATTCCCTGCAGCCTTCGCCGACCTTCTTCACCAGGTTCCCGCTCCCGACATTATTGCAACTGCAGATCAGCCGCCCCTGAATGGGCTCGGCCCTGCTGCCGTTCCGCAACAATTGAAGTCTTTTGTCGCTGAGCTCGGTCTTCCGCGTGATCCACTCGCGGAACTCCCGGAATTCCTCCTTGTCGCCGATCAGGATGGTGCCCACGAGCCGGTCCTGGTGAATGATGCATTTCTTGTAGTGTCGACGGGCCCTGTCGATAAAGACGATCTCTTCGTATTCCCGGCTATCCGGCGATTCGGGAATACCGATACTGCAAAGGTCGAATCCGTGGATCTTGATGATGTTCATCGGGACCGTGCCGCCATAATGACTTGCGATATCCCCGTGGAGGTACCGGGCCAGTATCTCGGCCTGCTCCTCCGCCGCGGCGGTGAACCCGTACAGGCCGCCGTTGAATTCAGCGATCTCGCCGACCGCATGGATATGCGGATCGCTGGTCCTTAAATATCCGTCCACCACTACCCCTCGACGGTATTCGAGTCCCGCGTCGCGCGCGATCTCGATATTGGGCACGGTTCCGATCGCGAAGACCAGCGCATCGCCCTCCAGCACCCTTCCGCTCCGCAGCCTGACGCCCGAGAATTTGGTTTGGCCGTTGAACAACTGCACCTCGTCGGAATAATAGACCTCGCAACCCTGGTCGATGATCTCCTCATGCAACAACTGGCTGCCCAGCGGGTCCAACTGCCGGTCGAGGAAACGGGAGCTGCGATGCACGATCGACACCCGGATATCCATCTCACGCAAAGAGGCGGCAAGCTCGAGCCCCAGCAGTCCGCCGCCGGCGACGATCACATGGCTGCCGGACCCAACCCTGGACCTGAACCTGTCGGCGTCCGCCCGGCTGCGAAGCGTAAAAATTCCGTCCAGCGAAGGGACCTGCCTCGGTAGCGCCGCCCGGCTGCCGGTGGCCAGGATCAGTTTGTCATAATGGGTTACGATTCCTCTCGAGTCGGTAACCGATTTGCCTGCACGGTCGATTTTTTCAATGCTGACTCCACGGTGAAGCGTGACGCCAAGCGCGGACTCTTCTTCCCTTGTCATCCTGACCAGCTGCTCCCATTGCCGGGCGCCGCTGATATAATCCGGCAACAGCACCCGGTTATAGAATGGTTGGTCCTCTCTGTTGAATACGATGAGTTCATCCTCATCGTTCAGGGCCCGGAAGCTTCGGACGAAACCATGCGAACCGGCGCCCGCGCCCACGATGACGATACGCTCCCGCGTTTTTTTATATTTGGCGACCTGCACGGCGCTATACTTGAAATCCGGTTCCTTGCTCACCGGATCGAGCAGTGATTGCGTCAGGTTGTTCGCACGGTTGAGATCGTTGTCCAACAATTTGCCCCAATGCATGGGCAGGAAAACGACACCCTGCCGGATGGTCTCAGCCAGCCTCGCCGGCACCCGCACCTCCCCGCGCCGGGAGGACACCACGACGATAGCGCCGTCTGCAATGCCAAGTCTGCCGGCGTCTTCCGGGTTGATCTCAAGGAAAGCCTGCAGCATGTGCTGTTTCAATTTGTTGACCTTGCCGGTCTTGGTCATTGTATGCCATTGGTCCCTGATCCGGCCGGTCGTCAGTATGAACGGATAGGCCGGATCGGGCTTCTCGCTCCGGATGTCATCGGGCACCGCGTGAAACATCGCGCGTCCTGACGCAGTCGGGAACCTCCGGTCCACAAAAAGCCTGCAAGTCCCCCCATCCGTGCGACCCTTCGGGTACGGCCACTGCACGGACCGCCGGTCGCGGAGGACAGTATAGTCGAGCCCGCTGATGTCGATCGAGGTGCCTGCGGTCAGCAATGCGTGCTCCCTGAATATCGCCGCCGGATCGGCGTAATTGAATCCGGGAAATCCGAGCAGCGCGGCGAACTTGCAAATGATCTCCGCGTCGGGAAGCGCCTCCCCCGGCGGATCGAGCACCTTGTCCAGCAGGCTGATCCTGCGCTCGGAGTTGGTCATCGTTCCCTGTTTCTCCGTCCACGCCGCTGCCGGCAGGACCAGGTCCGCAAAAGCCAGCGTTTCCGGCCGGTTACTGACTTCCTGGACAATCACGAATTTCGCGCGGCGCAACGCGGCTTCCGCCGTTCTCGCGTCAGGCAGACTGACCAACGGGTTCGTGCCGATGATCCATATCGCCTTCATTCGGCCATCCGCCAGCGCATCGAACATCTCCGTCGCAGTAAGGCCGGGCTTGGCGGCCAGGGGACCGCTGCCCCAAAACCGCTGTACGTTCTCGCGGTGGGCCGCATTCCCCAGCTCACGGTGCGCCGGCAGCAGGTTCGCCAATCCACCGACTTCCCGCCCGCCCATAGCATTGGGTTGGCCGGTCAGTGAAAAAGGACCGGCGCCTGGCCTGCCGATCTGACCGGTCAACAAATGAAGATCGATCAGCGACAATACTTTATTCACACCGCTGGCGCTCTGGTTCAGACCCATCGTCCAAAGGCTCATACAGGCGCCCGACGAACCAATCCACTCGGCCGCCAGGCGGATATCGCCTTCTTCCAGCCCGCAAACAGCTGCTGCCTCCGCCACGCTGCGGGCGAATACCCGTTCCCGATAGGCGTGGTAGCCTTCAGTATGCTCCGAGATAAAGGAGGAACTGGCGGCGCCCCGCTCGATCAGGAGCCGCCCGATCGCATGGTTCAGGGTAATATCCGTCCCGGGACGAAGGGGTAGATGGAGATCGGCAACGGCGCAGCTGTCCGTCCGCCGCGGATCGGCGACAATGATCTTTACCCCGGGATGCGCCGCCTTATGCGCTTCCACCCGTCGCCACAGAATGGGATGACACCAGGCCGGGTT